>ENA-OQHF01000247-OQHF01000247.1-human-gut-metagenome-genome-assembly--contig:-NODE-247-length-34550-cov-5.130988_pt1 | contig 34550 bp, 35 predicted proteins | sample MGYA00242559_ERZ504709 | MGnify/ENA primary metagenome ERZ504709 (study PRJEB26092, sample SAMD00036203) | human gut metagenome | host: Homo sapiens | study: EMG produced TPA metagenomics assembly of... | reverse complement strand
ATAATTCTCACGGTCTGTCTTAAACATGCCATTGATGTTTATCTGCTACTTTCTTAGAAATATAATCCGCAACTTTATTTACGAATCCATCATTCTGCAATGCACTTCTTGATACATTCAGCGGCAGATCCGGGCAATCAATGACTCCTTTCAGTACCATCAGGAACTCCGGAATCACTTCTTTAATATTATCGGCAATAAATACCTGGTTGTTATACAGTTTGATCTTTCCTTCAATAGATTCATACTCTGTATTGATCTTCGGGAAATAAAGGATTCCCCTTTAAATTAAATGGATAATCCATATTTAAGTGGATCCAGAATAATGGTTCTTTGTAGTCCATAAATACCTTGCGGTAGAACTCAATATATTCTTCCTTCGTACACTCACTCGGATTTTTTGTCCACAGCGGATGGATATCGCTGATGGAAACCGGGCGTCTTACAATCTTTGCCTTCTGCTTTGGCTCACCCTCTTCGCCTTCCTTTGGCTCTTCTGTGATATGCTCAACAACGGTATCTGTATCGAGTACATCAGCTTCATCAATGGTATCATACTCCGGTTCTGCATTTGCTCTGGAAAGGAAGATCTCTACCGGCATAAAAGAGCAGTATCTCTCAAGCACTTCTCTTGCACGGTATTCATTTGCAAATTCCAGGCTGTCTTCATTCAGATACAGAGTGATCTCACTTCCAACGGTCGTTCTGCTGCCTTCCTGCATCTCATACTCTGTACCACCTTCACTTGCCCAGTGAACCGGTTTTGCACCTTCTTTATAGGAAAGTGTATCAATCTGAACTTCATCTGCTACCATAAATGCGGAGTAGAATCCAAGTCCGAAATGACCGATCATATCATCCTCTGTCGTCTTGTCTTTATACTTCTCAAGGAACTGCGTTGCACCTGAAAATGCAATCTGCGTAATATACTCTTCTACTTCTTCCGCTGTCATTCCAAGTCCGTTATCAATAAATTTCATCGTCTTCTCTTCCGGATTGACAATGACTTCAATCTTTGGCTTATAACCCTCCGGGAGTTCATACTCGCCCATCATATCCAGCTTTTTCAGCTTGGTGATCGCATCACATCCGTTGGACACCAGCTCACGGACAAAAATATCATGATCCGAATAAACCCATTTCTTAATAATCGGGAAAATATTTTCGCTGTCGATTGATAAAGTACCTTTCTTAACTGCCATTTTACTGCACTCCTTTTTTATTTGTTCACAATCTGTGATCCTTTTGTATTCTTTCTGCATGCTTTTACATAGCATATTTATTACCTAATGGACATTCTAGTACAGCAAAATTTAAAAGTCAATAGAAAATTAGCACTCTTTTAAATAGAGTGCTAATAATTTTATAAAAATAATAAGATGTTGGGAGCAAAAGCCCCCAACAATGATGCCAACGGATTGTTTCGCACTACGCACTCCCACAATCCTGCCCAATATTCGCATATCGTGGGATTATACTGTCTCCGGCTCAGGATACTCTTCTCCAAATGTCTCCACAGTCACTTTTTTCATAACCTGCTTCTCCAGCGGACGGTCACTGTAATCGGTTGCTGTCTCAGCAATCTTATTCACTACATCCATTCCTTCTGTAATCTTACCAAATGCGGCATAAGCTCCATCCAGATGCGGTGCTTTCTTATGCATGATAAAGAACTGGCTTCCTGCTGAATCCGGATGCATTGCACGTGCCATGGAAAGGACTCCGGCATCATGTGCGAGATCATTCGTCACACCATTCTGTGCAAACTCACCTTTGATCGAATATCCCGGACCGCCCATTCCGGTTCCGTCCGGGCATCCCCCCTGAATCATAAATCCGCTGATCACACGATGAAAGATCAGTCCGTCATAAAAACCTTTTTTTACGAGAGATACAAAATTATTCACTGTATTCGGTGCGATCTCCGGATACAGTTCTGCTTTCATAATATCGCCATTTTCCATTTCAAATGTAACTACTGGATTTAGCCATAATAATTTCCTTCTTTTCTTCTGATATTTATAAATCCTGTCTTCTAAAATATTGTAGCGGATTGCCCCATAAAGGTCAACCCGCCCATTCTTACAGAATATCAATATGATTGTTTTTACAAAATACCACTATGTTTGTTCTTACAGAATGTCAATATGTTCTCCTGCCAGTGCCTTATTCATACTGCGGACTGCACAGAATTTACCGCACATACTGCATGTATCGCTGTGGTCATCTTCCGGCAGACGGTCATCCCGGATTGCTTTTGCAGTTTCCGGATCTAATGCACATTCAAACTGTGCATCCCAATCCAGTACCCGGCGTGCATCGGCCATCTTATCATCAATATCTCTTGCATGTGGGATTCCCTTGGCTATATCTGCTGCATGAGCTGCAATCTTTGATGCAATAATTCCCTGCTTTACATCCTCAACATTTGGAAGGGCAAGATGCTCTGCCGGTGTAACGTAACAAAGGAATGCTGCTCCGTTCATTGCTGCCACAGCACCACCGATTGCTGCCGTAATGTGATCGTACCCCGGTGCAATATCCGTAACCAATGGTCCAAGTACGTAGAACGGTGCTCCCATACAGATCGTCTGCTGAACTTTCATATTGGCTGCTACCTGATCCAACGGCACATGTCCCGGTCCTTCTACCATAACCTGCACATTATGATCCCAGGCACGCTTTGTCAGCTCACCCAGGCGGACAAGCTCCTCAATCTGACATACATCGGTCGCATCTGCCAGGCATCCCGGTCTGCACGCATCTCCCAGTGAGATTGTCACATCATATTCTTCACAAATATCAAGGATTTCATCATAATATTCATAAAATGGATTTTCTTCTCCTGTCATGCTCATCCACGCAAAGACAAGACTTCCGCCACGACTGACGATATTCATCTTTCTTTTATGCTTCTTGATCTGATCGATCGTCTTTCTTGTAATTCCGCAGTGCAGCGTCACAAAATCTACTCCGTCCTGTGCGTGCAGACGTACAACATCCACAAAATCTTTTGCCGTCAGCTCTGACAGATCTCTCTGATAATGAATCACACTGTCATAAACCGGAACGGTTCCAATCATTGCCGGACACTCGCTTGTCAGCTTCTGACGGAACGGCTGCGTATTCCCGTGGCTGGAAAGATCCATGATCGCCTCAGCCCCGAGATTGACCGCACTCATGACCTTCTGCATCTCTATATCATAATCTTTACAGTCTCTTGATACTCCAAGATTGACATTGATCTTGGTACGGAGCATACTTCCTACCCCTTCCGGATCCAATGACTTATGTAATTTGTTCGCACAGATTGCTACTTTTCCCTCAGCCACCAGTTCTCTTAATTTTTCTACCGGCATAAATTCCTTTTCTGCCACGATCTTCATCTGCTCTGTGATGATTCCCTTCCTTGCCGCATCCATCTGCGTCGTATATTCTGCCATTTTTCCTCTCCTTTTCTGCTTATTTGTCTCTGATTTTTTCTTTAGAACTACTTATTCAAAAATTATTTTTCCCAGTGTATGATCCATCGGTCCCGAACCTGCTCCTAAATCCAGTTGTTCTTTTAATGCCTCCGTCAGATATTCTTTTGCCTTCTGCACCGCCTCTTCCATTCCTGCACCTTTTGCAAGATTCGAGGCGATCGCACTGGAAAGAGTACAACCGGTTCCGTGGGTATTGGGATTTTCCACCCGCTCACCACAGATCCAGACTTTTTTCTCCCCCGTACAGAGGAAATCATTTGCATCGTTGATCCGATGACCACCTTTCAATAAAACTGCACAGCCATACTCCTCTACAATCTTTTCCGCTGCTGACTCCATATCCTGTGCATTTTTAATCTTCCTTCCGCTAAGCACCTCTGCCTCCGGGATATTCGGTGTGATCAGCTCCGCCAGCGGAAAAAGCTCTTTCTTCAGAGATTGCTCCGCATCTTTCTGTATCAGCCGATGACCACTGGTTGATACCATCACCGGATCAAGAACGATATGCTCTGCCTGATATTCTTTCAGCTTTTCTGCCACAACATGAATGATTTCCCCGGAAGAAAGCATTCCGATCTTCACAGCATCCGGGCGAATATCTGTAAAAATACTGTCTATCTGCTGCCCGGCAAACTCCGGTGTCACTTCCATGATTCCCTGTACTCCGGTGGTATTCTGTGCCGTCAATGCCATGACAGCACTCATTCCATACACACCATTGGCTGCCATTGTCTTAAGATCTGCCTGGATTCCTGCTCCTCCACTGCAGTCACTTCCTGCGATGGTAAGCACCTTTTTCATTTCAAATGCTTTCAAAAAACGTCGCACCATCTCCGGCTTGTCTTTTGCTGCAAATAATCCGCTCACTACAGCTACTCCGTCAATGCCTGTTCCAGTCAGTTCTTTTATATTTTCTGCGGTGATTCCGCCGATGGCTACAACCGGGATCTCCACTGCCTCGCAGATTGCACACAGTTCCTCTTTCGCAAGAGTCGTCACATCTGACTTGGTCTGACTTCCAAAGACTGCACCGCATCCAATGTAGTCTGCACCTGCCTTTTGTGCCTGCAGAGCTTCTTTTACATTATGGGCACTGCCCCCGATAATAAAATCTTCTCCCAGCAGTTCTCTCGCCTTTTCAATTCCCATATCAGACAGCCCCACATGAACTCCGGCTGCACCGATCTTTTTGGCAAGATCCGGCCGGTCATTTACAATCAATGGCACATGGTGCTTTCTACAGATCTCATTTAATTTCTTTCCTTCTGAAATAATTTCTTCATCCGAAGCGTGTTTCTCCCGGAGCTGTACACACGTCACGCCTGAACGCACCAGTGTCTCCACTACTGTCTCCAGTGTCTCGCCTTCCGCGAGCCATTTTCTGTCTGTCACCGCATAAAGCCTGAGCTGCTCCGGTGAAATATATCTTTTTTTGTTCTGTTTCATCCTGCTCTGCACCTCCATTCTCCTGCCTCGCTCCATTTCCATCTTCAATGACAAAGCATCCAGCAGCCTTATCTGAAAACTTCCTATTCCTTCCTCTTTTTCATCCACAGTCTCCCGGCTCTTTCCGCACAGTGCCGCCATGTTTCAGCCGCTTCAGCCGCGGCCTCAAAAGAGTCTGTTCCGTCTCCGCATTTTAATGCACATAATGCGGAAAGCATACAGCCGCTTCCGGTAATTCTGCAGATTCGTCCATCCCCTCCTGAGATAACTTTCACTCGTTCTCCATCAGAGATCACATCCTGCTCCCCGGTCATACAAACCGTACAACGATATTTTTTTGCCAGTCTGACTGCCAGCCTCCGGGCTTTTTCCAGCTCCAGTTCCAGTGAGCTTTCTACTCCACCACTCTGAATTCCTGAAAATACTGCATCACCATCCTGCTGACAGCTTTCTGCCGTTCCTTCTATTTTCTGCCTTTCAGTTCCTAAAACCAGAAATTCCTTTTCATCCTCTGCACGCAATAATGCAGACGCTTCTTCCTGATTGCATCTTATAATAGAAGGAACGACCGATTGCAGAAGCTGTCCGATCTTCTTTCTCCGGAATTTGCTGGCCCCTGCACCGACCGGATCCAGCACTACCGGATGCCCCAGTCTGTTCGCACATTTTCCGGCAAGAATACAGGATCTGATCTTTCTTTCGTCCGGCACACCGGTATTCAGTAAAGTGGCCTGACAGATCGCCGTGATCTCTTCCACTTCCTGTTCATCCTGTGCCATGACTGCACTTCCGCCTGCAGCCAGAAGTACATTCGCCACACTTTGCATCGTAACCGGATTGGTAAGGCAGTGTACTTTTACATTCTTTTCCATTTATTAATTCTCCCTCATCTGCTCCAGGACATGGCTTTTTTCAAGAACCCGAAGGACGATATACGCTAAAATACTTCCTGCAAGCGTGGAAATAAAAAATGGAATCATATAAACCGTAAAGCCTCCCGGCTCAAGCCCCATTAGAAGCTTTGCCACCGGATAAGCTGCAAGTCCTCCCAGTACTCCTGTCCCAAGTGCTTCTGCGATACATGTTACATCCAGCCGTTTTGTAAAATGATAAACGATTCCACAGCACAATGCCCCTACCATACTGCCCGGAAAAGCAAGCAGGCTTCCAATTCCCATGAGATTTCTCAGAAAGCTCGCACAAAATGCGATCCCCACTCCCCACCATGGTCCAAGTATTACTGCGGCAAATACATTTACCATATGCTGTACCGGTGCACACTTACTTCCTGCTACCGGCACGCTGAGCAGACTGCCCGCAACGGCTGCCGCTGTCAGCAGACCTGCAACCGCCAGTTTTGCCGTTGTACTATGCGTTGTCCTGTTCTTCTGCATTTTATCAGTTCCTCCTACTTGTATGAAATGATGTCGGGGGCAAAAGATAGAAAAAAGAGACTCCCATAGGGGAATCTCTGCTGCTTTTTCGCTATTTCCCTACGTTGGCATTATCCAAATCAGGTTGCGGGTCGAAACCAGTCAGTCTCCTCTCAGCCGGCTTCAGCCAGCTCCCCTTCTTCATCGGTATGATTATATAACGGTTCTTTCTTTTTTTCAACTCTTGTATGGTTGAATTGTACAATTTTACTTTCCTTTTTTAGTTACTCGTTACATTGCCCTGAAAATAAATCAGGTTTATACTGACTCTATGAGTTATTTAGTATTTCATTGATTTAAGGAGGCACTCAAAATGGCAAGTTTATCCCTTAAGGGTATCCAGAAAATTTATCCTAACGGATTCCACGCAGTAAAAGATTTCAACCTTGAGATCGCAGACAAAGAGTTTATCATCTTTGTAGGACCTTCAGGATGTGGTAAATCTACAACTCTTCGTATGATCGCCGGACTGGAAGATATCTCAGACGGAACATTCAAGATCGACGGAAAAGTAATGAACAATGTTGAGGCAAAAGACCGTGATATCGCAATGGTATTCCAGAACTACGCTCTGTATCCTCACATGACAGTATATGATAATATGGCATTCGGACTGAAACTTCGTAAAGTTCCGAAGGCTGAGATCGACAAAAAGGTCAGAGAAGCAGCAAGAATCCTCGACCTTGAGAAACTTCTTGACCGTAAGCCGAAGGCTCTTTCCGGTGGACAGAGACAGCGTGTTGCCATGGGACGTGCTATCGTTCGTAATCCTAAGGTATTCCTTATGGATGAGCCTCTTTCCAACCTGGATGCAAAGCTGAGAGTTCAGATGCGTATCGAGATTTCCAAGCTTCATGAGAATCTTGGTGCAACGATCATCTACGTTACTCATGACCAGACAGAGGCTATGACACTTGGAACAAGAATCGTTGTTATGAAAGACGGAGTTGTTCAGCAGGTAGATACACCTCAGGCACTTTACAATACACCTTGCAACCTGTTCGTTGCAGGATTCATCGGATCTCCGCAGATGAACTTCATGGATGCCAAGTGTGCAGTAAATGGAGAGGATGTTACTCTTACAGTTGGAAAGCATGTACTGAAAGTTCCTGCTTCCAAAAAGAAAGCACTGATCGAAGGCGGTTATGATGGAAAGACAGTTGTTCTTGGAATCCGTCCTGAAGATGTTCATGATTCTCAGGCATTCATCAACAACTCTGCTGACAGCGTGATCGAATCTACGATCAAAGTATACGAGCTTCTTGGAGCTGAAGTATTCCTGTACTTCGATATCGAGGGAACTCAGATGACAGCACGTGTTAACCCACGTACAACACTCAGAACAGGTGATAAAGCTGTATTCGCTCTTGATATGGAGAAGATCCACGTATTCGACAAAGAGACTGAGTTGACTATTACAAACTAATAGTATAAAATGAGGGGGTTGTACTTATTAAGTGCAACCCTTTTTATTATTCTGTAAAAAGATCTGCACAGCACAGATTTTTTACACTGGGCTATTTACCCCCGACATCATTTAATTTATTTTGGAGAAAATTCATGGAACAGACCCCGGAACTTACAAAAGCACTCAGCGAATTAAAGCGTCTCACCGGACTGACAATGCAGATCACCGCTGATACCCCTGAAGAGACTGCTACTGCCCTGGAGCAGATCCGCTGTCTTTGTACTGCTTATCGTGAAAAATATAATAAAAATGATTTTCTTCTGAGCCTGATGAAGAACGGTATTCCGGCTTATGATATTTACGAGCGTGCCGGACGTCTTCATATCCCGGTTGAAGAAAAGCGGGTGATCTATCTGCTGAAGACAAAAGAACTCACTGATACGATCATTGAGATCCTGAGAAATCTTTTTCCCCGCAGAGCAAAAACCTATCTTGTTCCGGTCAGCAAGGATATACTTTCTATCCTTCACCCGGTCAGGTCAGCCTCTTCCGAAGATGAGATCCGAAAAACCGCCCATATCATCGTAGATACGCTCAATACCGAGGCTCTCGCCCACGTTCAGATTGCCTACAGTGGCGTGATTGAAAATCTTGCCGAACTGCCCGGTGCTTTCCGTGAAAGTACTTTAGCGTTGAAGGTCGGTGAGCTTTTTTACTCTGAACAGATCGTATTTCCGTATAATGAGCTTGGAATCGGACGCCTGATCTATCAACTTCCGGTATCTTTATGCGAAAGCTTTCTTTCGGAGATTTTTGGTGAGGAAGTTCCCGATGGCTTTGACGAAGAGACTACGCTTGCGGTAAACCGCTTTCTTCAGAACAATCTGAATATTGCAGAAACTGCCCGTCAGCTTCATATGCACCGGAATACCCTGATCTATCGTCTGGAGCAGATTCAGAAGCGGACCGGTCTTGATCTAAGGTGCTTTGAAGATGCCATGACGTTCAAAATTGCAACTATGGTAATGAATTATCTCCATTCAGAAAGGAAATCATAAATATGAATGACGCTTTATACGAACAGCTTGTATCCTGCAGAACGAAACCGCTTTATTATATCCTGCTTGGTGGTGCTTTTCTCCTTGCAGTTCTGATTGCAGTTTTGGGGACAATGTTCTTTGGAGTTTTCTCTTTCATTGCAGGTGCATTGATCGCATTGATCGCTTACTATTTCATTTCTCCGCAGTTAAGTGTAGAATATGAATATACCATTTTAAATCATGACCTTCAGATCGATGCAATCTACAATAAATCAAGAAGAAAGCCAAAGATGACTTTAGATATCCAGACTGCCGAGATCATTGCTCCAAAAGATTCACACCGTATGGATTCTTACCGGCCGGAAAAGACTTATGATTTTTCCTCCGGTCGCTCCTCAGAAAAGACTTATGCGATCATGATCTCCTATAAGCAGCAGAACGCCTGTGTCCTGATCGATCCTGATACCAGAATGGTAGATCATATGGTACAGTGGATGGGATCTAAAATGTTCACTGACTAAATTTATAATTATTTTGTAACTGTTCAGAGCCAAGCAAAATTTCATAAAACAGGTGTAAAATGCTTGCATTTTTAAGACTGTTTTTGAAATTTTATTTGGCGGATACGCCACACCGACGAAATGCGTAGCATTTTGGAGGTTGGCTCTGAACAGTTACATTATTTTTATGCTCATATCGGGTAGGATTGTGGGAGTGCGTAGCACGGAGCAATCCGTAGGCATCAAAGTCGGGGGCTTTTGACCCCGACATCTTATTTATTGTATTCAGTTCTCAGGTTTCATCAAATATATCTTGAATCTCATTCTGCGTCAGATGATTTTGTTCAAGAAGTTTCTTCGCAAGTGCTTCCACTTTCTCACGCCCGGAACAGATCAGATTTTCCGTCTCTTTCATCTGCTCTTTCAAGAGCCGGTTTGTCCGCTCAATAAATTCTTTTGCCAGTGTTGTATTAAGAATTTGCTCCGGAGACAGGCAGACAAGATTCTCTTCATCCATACCATAGGTTGCGATCACCCGCATAGCCATATCTGTTGCTGAACGTAAATCACTTGAAGCACCTGTATTCAGTGATGCCTCTCTTCCAAAAAATACCTTTTCTGCGGCTCTTCCCGCCAGTGACGTTCTGATCTTTCCCAGCAGATCCTCCCTGGAATAATTCGGCTTATTTTCGGAATTTTCATGCTGCATATATCCGCCAAAATTTCCACGTGATACGATCATCACATAAGACGGCTTCTCCCCGGCACACCACGCAGCATAAGCATGACCTGACTCATGGATTGCCACGGACTCATAATAGCCTTGCTCCCAGGTCTTTTTCTCTCCATAATTATATTCTTCTAATGCATCCAGAAGCCTCTCTCCTGACAACTCTGTTCCTGCCTTTGCAGCATTCCGCATCGCAAGTTCTATGACATTTTGAAGAATTGCAATACTCTGCCCCGTTGTTCTTGCCGCCAGATTAGAAATAATATCTTCTGAAATTTTATTCTTTCCTTTTTGATTCAACTTCAATTCCAAATACTGCTTACGTTCTTCCTCATTTGGAAGATCCACATAAATCCGATTATCAAATCTTCGGAGCAAAGCCGGATCTATCCTTCGTTTCTTACCAGATACACTTCCATCCAGATCATAATTTGTTGCTGCAAGAACAAAAACCGGTTCTTTCACATTTTCGCGAAATCCATCCATTTCCGTCAACAACGTATTCAGCATGGACTCCGTGTGCTGGCTGGTCGTATCTCCTGTTCGTTCCTTTGCGATTGCATCAATCTCATCAATAAATATGATCGCCGGAGCATATTTTCTTGCAGTCCTGAACAACCGCCGGATATTTTCCTCACTCTTTCCGACATATGAATTCATAAACTGCGTGGCACTGGTCTCAAGAAATGCAACATCTGACTCCCCTGCCATAGCCCTGGCAAGCATCGTCTTTCCGGTACCCGGTGGTCCATACAGAAGCACCCCTTTGGGAAGTCTGCGTCCTTCCATGGAATACTTTTTCGGGTTCTTTAAAAATTCTGTAAACCAGGCAAGCTCTGTCTTCGCATTCTCTGCCCCGATCACTTCTGAGAATTTTGTTGTCGGACGCTGGGCATCCTTCATGATCGCACTCTGGCTGTCCATATCCACAGCCATCCTCTTTTTCAGATCATGATACTGAATAAATAATCTCTTTTCATCTGATGAAAGAATCTGTGCTGTATTGAAATCAAGCACATAACCTCTTTTGGCAAACTCTCTGCTCTTTTCCTCCATAAAAATCTCTTCCAGTATCTGATCAATCTGTCGCTCCACAGTTTCCGGAGCCAATGGATTAACAGGAACAATTCCTGCCATACCTCGTTGATAGAGCGAATTTTTATCAACCACCGAAAAAATTTTTTCAAATTCAATAAAATAGATTGGAAGATTTATTTCTGATTCTATCAGTTCTGTAAAAAATGACATTCCCTCAGAATACATATCATCAATACTTACGCCACTCTCATGTTCTTTATTTTCTCCGTAGTATGGATCAATCAGCACCATTGCCACATCTGTGTACAGTAATTTTTCTGCCTCTTTCCTTTCGCTGACTCTGATCATTTCTGCGATTTTGTTCACTTCATTAAAATACGAAAATTCCTCATCCGTACACATCACAAGGACTTTCGCTCTTTTTTCATTTACAAACAGTTTTAAAATCTCCGCCGGCATTTCTTTTTTATTAATTTTAAAATGTACATTTTCTACCTGATCCATCAATGCTTTTCGATTTCCTAACTGTCTCGATAATTCAAAGATCTCCCTCTCAAGAAAATTCTTTCCCTGTGCAGATGCAATTCTTGCATCTGTCAGTCCGCCATAATGATATAGAAACAATAACGACAGATCTTTATCATAAGTAATCTGATACCCCAGCCTCTGCTCAACTGCCCTGCTTACTTCTGCAAACTGCGTCTCTATCATTTTCACAAGATGTCTGGTTTTGAGATGGTTGAACATAATGATATTCCCAGAGGCAATCCTGGAGCAGATTGCCTCAGGGAAAAGCTGCTCCCCGGTATATGGATTTTTATCTTTCCTGATGGCATCAAGCAGAACGCTCTTAGGCATCCTTGTATAGTCACCGTTCGTCCCATCTTCATACAAAGCTTTTCCTGCATTCGATGTAAAAATGATAATACTTTCTGAAAAATCCTCGTCCTGATCCAGAAAATCATTATGTAAAAGTCCCCGGTCAAGAATCTGCAAAAATAAGTGAATCACTTTTCTGTCCGCTTTTTCTATCTCATCAAAGATCAAGATTCCATCCGGATTTTTCCTCACGAACCTTACAAGCCGCCCCTCTTCCGCTCCCGAAAATTTTTTAGAACTTCCCATCAGTTCGGTAATGGAAGATGGATTTGAATATTCGCTCATATTAAATACAATCGTCTTTTTTCCGAGATACTCTGCTCCTGTCTCTGCAAGAAGAGTCTTTCCAACTCCCGGAGGTCCTGCAAATAAAAACACTGCCGCAGGTCTTTTTCTTTTTTCCAGGATATGAAATACCTCCCCTCGAAAGCAGCCCTGAACAAATTCCATTACTGCTTCGTCCTGGCCCTTCACAGTATCCAGCAGACGGCTTGTCAGCTGCTGATATTTCACTGATAATTGTCGGAAATCTATCTTTTCCGTCTCTGGTGATTTTTTCACTCCGGGATGATTGTCTTTTTCCGCATTCTCTATCTTTTCTGATCCTGACGTCTCTTTTAATTCTACTGACTTCTCTGATCCTGATGCCTCGTCTAATCCTGATGCCTTGTCTGATTCTGATGTCTTATCTGATTCTGATGTCTTATCTGATTCTGATGCCTTGTCTTTCTGAGCTTTCATCCTATTTTCTTTTTCCTGCTTTAATTCATGCAGACATTTAAAATATTTTTCCTGATCCGTTTCTTTTTTAAACCAGTTTAATTCTATTTTTCCACTTTTCAGCAGCTCTCTCATCAACTCTCCTGAAGAAAACGGCATCCCCGACATTCTCCACCCTTTAAAAAGTTGATCTACGTTTACCCACGAATCCTCCCCCAGCAATGGAAATAAAGTTGGTATTCTTGCTTTTGCATAGCTATACAAAATCTCATTTTCTTCCAGGACCTTCCGTGCTTTTTCAATATCAGCCCTTTCTTCTTCTGAAAATAAAAGATTCAGAGTCTTCTCATCCATCTGAAAAAGAAGTGAATATCCGTATAAAATATGATAGCCCGTCACTCCCGTTTCTTCTTTCAGGGAAGGGACTGTTCGTGCCATTTGTATTGCAACCTTATATACATTATGACTCATCTTTTTCTCCTCGTAACCTATAAAACTTCGTCTGATAAAGCTACAGTAATACACTGCATTTTGCAATTTTTTATTGCAATAATAAAAGCCCCAGGAAAGATAACTTTCCTACAAAGTCTCTCCCCCGGGGATCTTTCTTTTCAATTAAATTCAACTATGCCCACAATGCCTTCATGATCGTCGGATATGCCTCATCACAAATTCCTACAGTTCTGTAAATCAGCTCTTTACATTCCTCACCACAGGTATCCATATCCAGGATTGCATCCATCTTTACTATAAGTTCATTATCAGTATTTATAACGAAAGTACACCATCTGAAATTCAGATTCAACTCATTGATAACCGGATAAATTTTTTCTTTCAGATTTTCCGGGATTTTCACATATTCCTTTGTTCTGATATGCACATAGTTGCCATCCTCATCAAAAAAAAGATAAAGTTCGAGATGATCTATATTATCAAGACCTCCCATTCCAGTCTCGATAACATCTTCATCCTCTCCTAAAAGTGTATGCTGAAAATCATCTGCTGTCAGATATGCTGACACCATCTTTGCTGTCATATTTGCCATGTCCGTTCACTGTCAGTCTGTAAATTATACTGAAATCCCTGCCATATACACAGGTCAGCTCTGTCCTTCTACAAGATGGCTCTGTTCAGTCATTCCGCAAGATATTTGCATGCCGCAAGTGCAGCCACTGCTCCATCTGCCGCTGCCGTCGTAAGCTGGCGGACTTCCTTTGTCCGGCAGTCTCCGGCTGCAAAGATTCCCGCTCCTGATGTCATACAGTCTTCTGCTGCAAGAATAAATCCGTCTGCATCCAGTTTCACGACATTTTCAAACGGATCATTCTTCGGGATCTGTCCCACAGCAACAAATACTCCCGATACAGGCAATTTCTTCTTTTTCTCCCGTCTTCAGATTCTGAAGTTCCAATCCTTCTACCTGAATTTCTCCACAGATTTCTTTCACAACTGAATCTAAAAATAAAAAGTAAACATTTTTTCCCTTTTTTCTTAAAGTCCCCTCAACGATTCGTTCCTCACCCCGGAATGAATCTCTCCGGTGTATCAGATAAACCTTACTGCAATATTCTGATAAAAATTCGGCATCCTGAAGAGCGGTACTTCCGCCTCCGACAACCGCAACTTCCTTTCCCCGGAAGAACATTCCGTCACAGGTCGCACAATAAGAAACTCCCGCACCTGTCAGACGTTCTTCTCCGGGAACGCCCAAATGCCGGTGCGTCACTCCTGTTGCCAGAATAATACTCTTACAAGGATATTCTCTCTCAGTCGTTACAATGATCTTGATCCCGTCTTCTTCTAAAATCCCCGTCACACGTTCTCTCACCGGCTCTGTCCCAAGCTTCATCGCCTGATCCAGCAGATTCATGGAAAACTCACTGCCGCTGACACTGGCGATACCCGGATAATTTTCCACCTTTGGTGACGTTGTGATCTGACCGCCAAAAGCTCCTCCCTCGATTACCAATGTTCTTTTTCCTGCACGCTGTCCATAAATCGCTGCCGTAAGTCCTGCAGTCCCCCCACCGATAATTCCAATATCATACATCATGTTCTGTCTTCCCTTACCTTTTCTGCAAATTTCTTCTTACCAATCTTCCCGCAGATCGCTTTCTACAAACTTCTTGAAACCTCTGCACATGCCTTTTCTGCTTCGATCACTGCACTCCGGAAACCGCTTTGTTCCAGGACACGGACCGCTTCGATCGTCGTTCCCGCCGGAGAGCAGACCATATCTTTCAGTTCTCCGGGATGCTTTTTGGTTTCCAAAACCATTTTTGCACTTCCATAAACTGCCTGTGCAGCAAACTCATATGCCTGTGCCCGTGGCATTCCCTCCGCAACTGCTCCGTCTGCCATCGCCTCGATCAGCATAAAGACATATGCCGGAGAACTTCCGCTTACAGCCACAACCGCATCGATCATATGCTCCGGTACGACCTCTACTTTTCCAAAAGCTCCCAGTAATTTAAGTGCATATGCTTTGTCCTTCTCTGTCACATACTGATTCGGGCAGGCTGCCGTCATCCCCTCGCCTACCAACGCCGGAGTATTCGGCATGGTACGCACGATCCTGACCGGTTTGCCAAACTGCTCTTCCAACCATGCCAGTGTCTTTCCCGGTGCGATCGTAATGACCATCTGGTCTTCTCTTACGGATTCCCGGATTTCCTGAATCGTCTCTGCATAAAACTGCGGTTTTACAGAAAGCACCAATATGTCTGCCTTCTCTGCCACTTCTTTATTATCCGCTGTCACCTGGATTCCATACAGTTCTTTCACATGATTTCTTCCCGTTTCCATAATATCTGATCCAATGATCTCTTCTGCAGGAATGATTCCTTTTTTAATGATGCCTCCCATGATTGCTCCTGCCATATTTCCTGTTCCGATAAAACCTAATTTCATGTCACATTCCTCCTGTATCAATAATTTCTGCAGAATCTTTCCACAGGATGCCCTTGAAGAATCCTTTGCAGCATCCTCTGCTTTTTCTCCTGCTTCTTCTCTTATTTCACCCAGAAACTGTTCTCCTGCTCCACAGGAATTTCTTTTGTATCCATCCAGTCTATGGTAATAAACTGATTATGATTCAACCCTACAAGCAGTTTATTGATCAACATTTCCCGCCCCTGGATTTCAAGTGTCACTGTTCCGTCCCATTCATTTCGCACCCATCCGGTCAGCCCCAGTGACTGGGCAAGATATTTCGCCGTATAGCGGAATCCCACTCCCTGAACCCGTCCGTGGAATACAATTCTTTTTCTGATATCAGCCATAAGATCTCTCCTCTTTTTTTGTACGCTGTTCATTGCTATTCTATCACAAGTTTTCTTTTTCTGACAACTTCCTATAGCATTTTCATAATTTTTTAACTCTTTTCCTTTCGACACTTTCATTTACAAATTTTCAACAAAATGATATAATTTTCTCAATATTTCTTCTGTGAGGAGGGAACTATGAAGGAAGAATTTCACTTGATCGATCAATTAGAAATAGATCAGTTTCTTTCACGCGATGAATGGATCTTTCTGATCGAACACCGTTCTGATGCACTGGAACGATATCTTTTTGAAAAGTCTGAAGCAGTCCGCATCCGCGAATATGGCCATGATATTTATATCCGCGGACTGATTGAATTTACCAACTACTGCCACAACGATTGCTATTACTGCGGTATCAGGAAAAGCAATCCAAACATTCTGCGTTACCGCCTGTCTCCGTCTGAGATTCTTTCCTGCTGCCACATCGGTTATGAACTGGGGTTTCGCACCTTTGTACTTCAGGGTGGTGAAGATAACTGGTTTACAACAAAACGGATGGCAGAGATTGTTGCAGAGATTCACTCGCATTTTCCTGATTGTGCTATTACACTGTCCATCGGTGAACGTTCACGGGAAAGCTATCAGGCTTTGTTCGATGCGGGTGCTGACCGTTATCTGCTCCGTCATGAAACATATGACCCTGTCCATTACCGCAGGCTTCATCCTGATTCGCTTTCTGCCGTTCACAGACGGAAATGCCTTTGGGATCTGAAGGAAATCGGTTATCAGATCGGGACAGGCTTTATGGTTGGCTCTCCATTTCAGACCGCAGAAAATCTGGCTGATGATCTTCTCTTTTTGAAGGAACTCAATCCACAGATGGTCGGGATCGGACCTTTCATTCCTCATCACGATACCCGATTTTCCCATGAGCCACCCGGAACTCTGGAGCTGACGCTCTTTCTTTTGGGCCTGATCCGGCTGATGATTCCGAAAGTACTGCTGCCCGCAACTACGGCTCTTGGAACGATTTCACCCCAGGGACGGGAACTGGGAATCCGGGCAGGAGCAAATGTCGTAATGCCGAATCTTTCCCCAACAGAAGTAAGAAAGAATTATCTCCTGTACGACAACAAGATCTGTACCGGTGAAGAATCTGCTCAGTGCAGGGGCTGCCTTGAACAGAGAATGGCATCCATCGGATACCAGGTTGTTGTGTCCAGAGGAGACTCACGAAACCGATCAATTTAACTCAGTATACTTAAGGAGGCTTTTATGTACGATATCACTTCATCCTGTGCAGATGATTTCATTAATCATGAAGAGATTCTTGATACACTTGCCTATGCAGATCAAAATAAAGAAAATAGTACCCTGATCGATTCTATTATTCAAAAAGCAAAAAAAAGAAAAGGATTGTCACACCGGGAAGCCTCCGTGCTTCTTGCCTGTCCGATCCCGGAAAAAAATGAAGAGATCTTCCGGCTTGCAGAACAGATCAAAAAAGATTTCTATGGAAACCGAATTGTGATGTTTGCACCACTTTACCTGTCAAATTACTGTATCAATGGATGTACTTACTGCCCTTATCATGCCAAAAATAAGCATATCGCAAGGAAACAGTTATCGCAGGAAGAAATACGGAAAGAGGTCATTGCCCTCCAGGATATGGGACATAAACGTCTTGCCCTGGAAGCAGGCGAAGACCCAGTCCGTAATACCATGGACTACTATTTAGAATGTATCCGGACCATCTACAGTATCCACCACAGAAATGGAGCGATCCGCCGGGTCAATATCAATATTGCAGCAACAACTGTCGATCATTACCGACTGCTCAAAGAGGCAGGGATCGGAACTTATATTCTCTTTCAGGAAACCTACCATAAGGAAAGTTACCTGTCACTTCATCCGACCGGACCAAAGCATGACTACAATTATCACACCGAAGCCATGGATCGGGCAATGCAGGGTGGAATTGATGATGTCGGCCTCGGAGTTTTGTTCGGGCTTGACAAATATCGCTATGAATTTGCCGGACTGCTCATGCATGCAGAACATCTTGAAGCCGCATTCGGAGTCGGCCCGCATACCCTCAGCGTTCCACGGCTCAGACATGCCGATGATATTGATCCTGACCAGTTTGACAATGGAATTGATGATGATACCTTTGCCAAGATCGTTGCCTGCATCCGTATTGCAGTTCCCTATACCGGAATGATCATTTCCACCCGGGAGAATCAGCAGTCAAGAGAACGTGTTCTTCATCTTGGTATTTCTCAGATCAGCGGCGGATCACGTACCAGCGTCGGTGGTTACTGCGAACCTGAACCTGAAGATGAAAAATCGGAACAATTTGACGTCAGCGACACCCGGACACTGGATGAAGTCGTCCGCTGGCTTATGGAAATGGATTATATCCCCAGCTTCTGTACTGCCTGTTACCGGGAAGGCCGTACCGGTGACCGCTTCATGTCGCTGTGTAAAAGTGGACAGATCCAGAACTGCTGCCACCCAAATGCCCTGATGACACTGAAAGAATATCTGACAGACTATGCCTCTCCTGAAACGGCAGCAATCGGAAACCGGCTGATTGAAAAGGAAGTCCTGAATGTTCCGAATGAAAAAGCAAGAAAGATCGTGCTTGAAAACCTCAGACTGATTGAGCAGGATAACCGGAGAGACTTCCGGTTCTGAGACTGAAGATAACCTGTAATACGATTGATTCTCATAAAAATAAGACAGACAGAGAACTGCCTTCTCCTTTCGGGTATTCCCTGCTGTCTCATTTTATCTTATCCTTAATGGATGTTGGGGGCAAAAGCCCCACAATCCTACCCGCTATTCGCATATCATGGTGCTTACGCCCACTTTTATGCTCATATCGGGGCGGGTCTCAAGGTCATTCTACCACCAGTGTGCAAGCACACGTGGTTTCAGACCTTTTGACCCTGACATCTTATAAATTTCAGTTTCCGGTGTATTCGAAATACTGCCAATCGACTGTTATTCTGTAATGCTCCGTATATTCTGAATAGCTGTACCGTACCCGGCTGAAGCCATAATATTGTGCCAGCCCCTGGGATGCCTGTGGGAGAAGATTATTGATGATATCCTCTCTCGCCTGTGCATATACATCCGGATTTGAAAATTCACAGGTGAAAGAATCTTCTTTTTTCTGATAACTTTCTTTCATCTTTTCCATTAATGTAGCTGCATCATAACTTTCATAATACATATTGTTCAGTTTAAAATAATTCAGATCGTCTGAATCACAGACCGGATAATCAGTCACCGCTTTTATCGTATGGTTGCGGTACATCTTTTCATCTGAAGTACATAAGTAATCATAATTAATATTATTTCCCGCATTCGTTTCCGGATTTTCTGTCTGGTCATAAATCGGATCTCCCCATGTCGTGTCTATCTGATAATACTTTCCATTGCACTTGACGATATTCCATGCATGGGCTTCATTATTTTCTCCAGCCGTTCCCTCAACATATAAACATTGAATTCCAAGCTTTTCAAGAAGAAGCTGCGTAGAACGTGCATAACCTGCACAGACAGAACGCTTTCCCACCAATGCACTATATACATTCTGGTTATCCGCAGCATTTTTATCATAATCAACCGTATTGACAAGATATTCAAAAACTGCTTTTATTTTGGTATAATCATCTGCATCTTTGTCTATTCCACTCAGGCACTGCCCAACAGCTTCATCAACCTGGTTTTGTCGTACATCTCTTTCCGCTTTGGTACATGTATACCCCGGTGAAATTTCTGTCCTGTTCTCACTTAGATACTTACTTCCACTCCAGCTCCGATCGCACCAGAAAAGAGTCGGCATATCATACATAATATATTCAAATACCTTTTGCAATTTCGTATCATCTGCCGTACTTACATGAATCACCGTCTCCATATCTTCCAGACCTTTAAGTATTTCTTTATAATACTTCTGTTCTTCTGCACTCAGTTTCTGATAATAATACTTTTGTGCCAGCTCTTCGGTCATATCCTGATCTGGATCTGCATTTTTCTTTTCATCCGTACTTTTTTTCTGCTTCTTCTGCTCTTCAAGCTTTTTCTTTTCCGCTTCCTTTTTCTTTTCTTCCTTTTTTCTATAATCCGCAATCTGCCCCATCGGATTTTTTCTTCCGAAGGTCCCGCAGCAAGATTCATACCTACGCATCCTATCCCCAACAGAAAAAGGATCACACAAGAAAGAATCATTCCTTTGGGAAACAGTCCCTTTTCTTCTCGTCCCTGACCTCTCATCTTTCTCTCCATCTCTTTAGTATCAGCTTCTATCTATCCCAGATATCTGCTTTAAACCAACTCTGCAATCCTTGACACCCCTACATAAATCTCTGAGATCTTATACCAGGTAGAATAATCTACTGTTCCTGTCACCGGAAGTCCGAATACTGACTGGAACTTCTCCACTGCCTGTGCTGTTGCAGGTCCATAGATTCCGTCTGCCTCTACTTTCGGGATTGCCGGATATGCCTCGGATATCACCCGGAGCTGTTCCTGCATCTGCCGCACCTTTTCTCCACTGGCCCCCTGCTCCAGTGTGTATCCGGGCCAGGAAGATGGTATTCCCGAGATCTCCTGAGCTGTATTGATATACATGTCATCACCGTAATAATAACGTAAGATTTCTATCGCTGTCAATCCCTGATCCCCCAGTGCTTTTGACCCCCACTGGGTCAACCAGTTCGGGCAGCTCACTCTCCGCCCATCACAATACTGCGTCAGGATCGGCTGCCGCACATTGGGTCTTGAAAGATAATCTGCAAACAGTTCATCCACAATCACAGAAATCGAATCAAAAATATTTCTCTCAGGAATCCACTTATGGTCAAAGGCAGTGGAGGAAGTGATCGTGAAATCATACCCTTTATTTCTGTACCACTCCGTATAAACCCGGTTCAGAGTAAACGACATGATTGCCAGTACATTCGCCCGGATCGTATTTTCCGGCCAGGTCGCATAAATCTCACTGGATGCAACATTCTTGATATAATCTTTATATTTAACATAATAATTGGTTGCGGTTGAATCTCTTGGTGAACCATCATGTACCACAATATACTCCGGCACAACCACACGGCTTAAAACAATCTCCCCCGTCTCTGTCACCGGCTTGATCTCTGCCTCTGCGATCTTCGGGGGATAGTCTCCATATAAAGTATGAGCGGGGATAACGAATACTTGATCCTCTTCCCCGCTCGCATCTGCTGGTTTCATCTGTATGTTCTGTATTGCCTTTACATTTGCAAGAATCTCCGTTCCTGCAACATTGACCGGTTCAAATCCCGGTGCTTTGATACTCAGCGTATATTCCGAATATGGCTGTCTGTGTTCTTCTATATCCAGACTCCATTCCTCCGGTGGTGCTGCAAGTTCGATTGTCTCCGTCTGTCCTGATGAATCTGTCTGTATCTTTTCCAGCGTACTTTCCGGTACTCCGGTATACGAAATAGAAATTTCCGCCCGTTCCACCGGAAACGCATTCACCGAGGAAGTAACATTGATCTGAAGCGTTCCTCTGTCAACTGCTTCTGTCTGCATGGCACGTAACTGGCTCATAATCTGCTCCATGAAATCTATCATCATCTCTATTATATAAACCGGCTTTTCATGATATTCCTGCTAATTTCATAATACCATTCACACCAGTTTCATATTGGTATTTACACGGATTTCATAAGCCACTTTACACCAGCTTCATAATATCATTAAACATCACCACAACCATCAGAACCATCAGAAGTGCAAACCCCGCAAAATGCACCATGCCTTCTTTATCCGATGATACCCGCTTTCCACGAATTGCCTCAATGATCAGAAATACCAGTCTTCCTCCATCCAGTGCCGGTAGCGGCAGAAGATTCATCACACCGAGGTTTGCCGTGATCAGAATCCCGATATTCATCAGATTCAGGATGATCACTGATAACCCGGCCGGTGCTGCCTCCTGATAAACGCCGTCTACTGCACTGACGATTCCCACCGGACCTGACAGGTCTTTCATTCCGACTCTTCCCGTCACAAGCATCCGAAGACTGTCTACTGTATAATCGATCCAGTATTTGACGGTATAAGCACCATATTTCAGGGTTCCGAAAAATCCGGGACGCTCCATCTTACCTCCGGTCACTCCCAGAAGCGGTGCAGTATCTCCTTCTTTCTGTCTCGGCTCCATCACTGCTGTATGCGTCTTTCCATCCCTCTTATATGTGATCTCAACTTCTTTTTCTTCTGAATGAGTCAGATTATATAAACTGATATCATTCCAGATATGCACAGAGCGACCACCGATCTTCGTGATCACATCGCCTTCTGAAAGTCCCTGTTCCTGGGCTGAATATCCATCTATCACTCCACCGACAACCGGTGTTCTGTATCCAACCCATGCGATCATAATCATACATAAGATCCATGCCAGGATCAGATTAAAAAGCGGCCCTGCAACAATGACTGACATTCTTGCCCAGACAGATTTACTGTTAAAGCTTCCTTCTGATATATCTTCCACATCATCCTCGCCCATCATGCACGCTCCGCCAAAAGGAAGCAGTTTCACGCTGAACTTTGTCTCACCAAACTGCTTTCCGAACAGCGTTGGTCCAAGTCCCAGTGAAAATTCATCCACACGGATTCCATTCGCTTTAGCAAGAAGGAAATGTCCCAGCTCGTGAATGATTATGATTGCACTGAACAGCAATATCGCTAAAATAATCCCCATATATTACCACCTGTTTTTAATAAATTCATATGTTGCCTGTTCCGTCTTTAGTATTTCTTCATACTGTAGGGACGGAATATTTTTATGAGCTTCCATGCATGCCTGAATGATCTCCGGGATCTGCAGGTAGTTTGATCTTTCTTGTCTAAGAACATGGCAACTGCCCGTTCATTTGCAGCATTCAGAACAGTCGGGAGAGAACCTCCTGTCCTTCCGGCTTCATAAGCCAGTTTCAGTCCGTAAAATGTCTCCATATCCGGTTTCTCAAATGTGATCTGACTTAAAGCGGCAAAATCCAGTCTGTCTCCCGGAAGAAATCTTCTCTCAGGATAATACAGTGCATACTGGATCGGGAGCTTCATATCCGGTGTGCCAAGCTGTGCGATCACCGCACCATCTTTGTATTCCACCATAGAATGAATGATACTCTGTGGCTGTACGACTACCTGGATCTGATCCACGTCCACTCGAACAGCCACTTTGCCTTCAATCACTTCCAGCCCTTTATTCACCATGGTGGAAGAATCGATCGTGATTTTTCGCCCCATTGCCCAGTTCGGATGCTTCAGGGCATCTTCTACCCGGATATTCTGAAGTCTTCTCTCTTTTTTCCTCTGAACGGGCCACCTGAGGCAGTCAACAGGATCTTATGCAATGCTTTCTCCTGTCCCCCCTGCAGAGACTGGAAAATGGCACTATGTTCACTGTCCACCGGAAGAATGGAAACGCCCATTTTCTTTGCAAGCGGTATAATGATATGCCCTGCCGTAACTAAAGTTTCTTTATTCGCAAGTGCAATATCCTTTCCTGCCCGGATTGCCTCAATCGTCGGGAGGATTCCGATCATTCCGACGATCGCAGTGACAAGGATCTCCGCTTCAGGTTCTGCTGCCACCGCAAGCAATCCGTCCATTCCACAGAGTACTTTCACATCCAGATCCCGGATCTTTTCTTTCAGTTCCTTTGCCCGCTCCTCTTTCCACACCGCAACAACCTTCGGAGAGAACTCCCGGATCTGCTGTTCTAAAAGTTCTATATTATTTCCGGCAGCCAGTGCCGTTACTTTGATATCCTGATTTGTTCTGACAATTTCCAGTGTCTGCGTTCCAATCGAACCCGTAGAACCCAAAACTGCTATTTTTTTCATGTTCCGTTACACCTCATTTGCTTTTTCTATCCGCTCTTTAAAAAACTTTCCTACAGGAATAATGCGAGATAATAGATGATCGGTGCTGTAAAGATCACACTGTCAAACCGGTCAAGGATTCCACCATGTCCCGGGATCAGCTTTCCGTAATCTTTGATATTATGGTATCGCTTGATCGCTGATGCTGCCAGGTCTCCAATCTGGGAAATCGCTCCGCCTGCTGCTCCGATGATCGCATATCTGAGTACATCTTCTCCCGCATTTCCCCAGTAATTCACTGCAAGTGCATAGAGAATCCCGATCAGTGCTGCTCCGACGATGCCTCCAATTCCACCTTCTACCGACTTTTTCGGACTTAAAATAGGGGCCATCTTATGCTTTCCGATCAGCATTCCCACACAGTAAGCACACGTATCGCATCCCCATGAGCATACAAAGACAAGCCATACTGTAAAAATACCTCCCGGAAGGATTCTCGTCTGATAAATATAGGAAAGCATCACTGCCACATAAAAGACCCCGAAAAAGCCGGCCAGGATCTGCTGTGTATTATACTTAGGATATGCAAATACAAGCACTGCCATCTGACAGATCAGGTATCCCATAAAAAGCATCATAAACCAGTTCAGTGATTCTCCCGGAAGCTGTGGCTTAAAATACAGTAAGGCATAATAACCGACTGCAAATATATATCCCAGGACTCCCGGAGCTTTCTTCTCAATTCCAAATACTTTATAAAGCTCTGTCATTCCGATCAGGCTGATCAGAAGCAGAACCCCGAACAGAAGGCTTCCGCCCGTAATCACCGTGATCAGTGCAATGATCACCAATAGTATTCCACTCAATAACCTCGTCTTAAACATTATTTTTCCTCCTCAACGCCACCAAATCGTCTGTGCCGGTGATTATATTCTTCGATTGCCTTTATCAGCTCTTCTTTCGTAAATGCCGGCCATGGCACATCTGTAAAATAAAATTCTGAGTAAGCAAGCTGCCAGAGCAGATAATTGGACAGTCTCTGCTCCCCGCTTGTACGGATCATCAGATCCGGATCCGGGATATCATGCGTATCCAGATACTCGTTCACTGTCTTCTCTGTAATCGAATCAGGATTTATTTTCCCTTCCCTGCAATCCTCTGCAATCTTCTTAACAGCCCTGGTGATCTCATCCCTGCTTCCATAATTCAAAGCAATCGTAAAATTTAAGCCTCCGTTATTGACTGTTGCCTCTTCCAGCTCTTTGATACGGCTTTTAATATTTTCATCCAGTGGCTCAATATCCCCGATCACCCGGATCTTCATATCATTTTTTGCCGCTGTCTTCAGACAGGTCTTCATATAATTGCGAAGTAATGTCATCAATGCATCTACTTCATTTTTCGGCCGGCTCCAGTTCTCTGTAGAAAACGCATAGACTGTCAGATACTTGATTCCGAGTCGCCATGCTTCCTCACAGATCCGTTCCACATTTTTACTTCCCTGGGCATGACCGTAGTTTCTCGGCATTCCTTTGGATTTTGCCCAACGCCCGTTTCCGTCTAAAATGATCGCAATATGCTGTGGTACATTCATCTATTGCTCCTTTCCTCTTCACCTTACAAAAAATGGAGCCTAAATCATAAGCTCCACTGTTCGTACTGCTCTATAACCGATTAAACCGTCATGATCTCTTTGGATTTTGCCTCGACCATCTTGTCCACCTGTGCAATATACTTATCGGTGATCTTCTGAAGCTCGTCTTCCAGATCCTTGATCTCATCTTCTGAAATTTCCGTTCCTTTCAGCTTCTTAAATGCCACATTTCCGTCACGACGGATATTGCGGACTGCAACCTTTGCTTCTTCCCCTTTTTTCTTTACATCCTTTGCAAGCTCTTTTCTGCGATCCTCTGTCAGCTCAGGGAATACCAGACGGATCGAAGTTCCATCATTTGTCGGGTTGATTCCGATATCAGAAGTAAGGATTGCCTTCTCGATAGCTTTCAGCATGCTTTTTTCCCATGGCTGGATCTGGATCATACGTGCTTCCGGCACAGAGACATTTGCCACCTGCTGGATCGGAGTCGGTGAACCATAATAGTCTACGGCAATCTTATCTAATACATGAGGATTGGCACGTCCTGCACGGATCGTAGCAAGTTCGCCATCCAGATTATTGATCGTCTTTGTCATCTTTACGTCATATGCTGCAATTTTTTCATTCATATCGGAAAATCCTCCTAAACTGTTACTTTTGTTCCTGTAAACTTGCCCTGCATGGTATTCACGATACTGTTCTCTTCATTCAGTCCGAATACCAGCATCGGCATCTTATTCTCAAGACAGAGAATGGATGCTGTCAGATCCACTGCTGCCAGCTTCTGATCGATCACATCCTGAATCGTGATCTCGTCATATTTCACTGCCGCAGGATTCGTCTTCGGATCACTGTCGTAAATACCGTCGATTGCCTTTGCAAGAAGCATTGCATCTGCCTCGATCTCGATGGCACGAAGTACTGCTCCTGTATCTGTAGAGAAATACGGATGTCCTGTTCCGCCTGCAAAGAAGATCACTTTTCCCTCTTCCAGTGCTGCAGTTGCTGCATCCTTGGAGAACAGAGATGTGAAAGCACCACATACAAATGGTGTGAATACCTCTGTCTTCATTCCTACATGGCGGAAAATATCTGATACATAAATACAGTTCATAACTGTTGCAAGCATACCGATCTGATCTGCTTTTGTACGGTCAATTGTCTCACTTGTTCTTCCTCTCCAGAAGTTACCTCCACCGGTCACGATCGCTACCTGGATTCCCTCATCAACAAGCTGCTTTACCTGCTTTGCAACACCGATACACGTTGCCTCGTCAAATCCGGTCTTCTTTTCTCCTGCAAGAGCCTCTCCGCTTAACTTTAACAATACTCTTTTCATATCTGTATAGCTCCTTTAATTCTGTATTATTACCTTAATTGGAAGTATAACATATCTTTCCACATTTGTCATTTCTTAAATAATCAGCATGGAAAAAAGTACAGTGATGATTCCACAGATTCCGATTGCCAGTCCACTCATCGCACCTTCTACTTCCCCGAGCTCGATTGCCTTGGACGTTCCCACCGCATGACTGCATGATCCAATCGCCAGTCCTGCCGCCACCGGATCTGATACACGGAAGATCCTGATCAGGAACGGAGCGATAATACTTCCCAGGATTCCTGTAAAAATAACTGCAACGACCGTGATTGGTACAACTCCGCCCCCCGGCTCTGAAATACTGACTGCGATCGGTGTCGTCACTGATTTGGGAAGCAGGGATACTGTCATGCTCTCATCCAGTCCGAATAGTCTGCACATCCCGTATACACTTCCCATGGATGCTGCCGATCCCGCCGTACATCCCACCAGGATAGGAAGCCAGTACTGCTTCAGGATATCCAGCTTTGTATAAATTGCAACTGCAAGGCATGCCGTTGCAGGAGCGAGGAACATATTGATCAATGCTCCCCCAACATTATAAGTATCATATGGAATATCAAACACAAGTAATACACCGACGATCAATACGATCGCAACAATCAGCGGATTGCAGACCGGAGTCTTCAACTTATGGTTTAGTTTTACTCCGATCCAGAATGCCACAATACTCTGTGCCACACCGAAATATGGAGATGCCATTAATTCTTTCATGCTTTTTCCCTCCTGTCTTTCCACTTTTTCATCAGATGTACTGTAAACATGACGCTGTAAGCCGTCACTGCAAATGTCACAACGGTCGAAATAATGCAGATAAGAATCAGTTGAACTGCCGTACTTTTCAGTTCATCGAAATAATTGATGATGCTTACTCCCGCAGGTACAAAAAAGAATGCCATATTACTCAGCAGAAAATCTGCTTTCTCCTGTACATGCTCGATCTTTAAAAATCCGGTCAGCAGACAGATCAGTAAAAGAACCATCCCGATCACACTTGCCGGAAAAGAAAATGGCAGATAATGCTCAATCACCAGGCTGATCCAGCAGACGCCAAAAATAACCCCAAACTGCTTCAAAATTTTCATTTTTCTTACCTTCTTCATATATAAAATGTTCATGCCGCAGATTATTTTCCACAGACACTTCACCTAGGTTACCACTCCTGCAGAATGAAGTCAATGAACGGAACACTGAAATCTGTTCCTCTCTTTTCTACTTTTTTGTAAAATTTTCTAAATGCCCCTCATAAAATAATTGACATTTTAGTGTCAATGATTTATGATACAAATGTTTTCACACTTTAAACAACTAAAATTTTACAGTGCGAATGTAATTGTACTTTGGGAGGACATAAAAATGATTATTGTATTAAAGCCAAATACTACAGAAAAAAATATAACCCGCGTTGAAAATCTTGTTAAGAACAGAGGTCTTGACACGCATCTTGTCCGCGGAACAGAAATGACGATCATCGGTTGTATCGGTGATACAACTCTGATCGACCCGAGACTTTTCGAGGTTGACGAATCCGTTGATAAAGTCATGCATGTCCAGGAGCCTTACAAGCTTGCCAACAGAGCTTTTCATCCGGAAGATTCGATCATTGATGTTTCCGGTGTTCAGATCGGTGGCGATCACCTGGGACTGATCGCAGGTCCATGTTCCGTTGAATCTTTTGAGCAGGTTCTTGAAATTGCACAGAAAGCCAAAGCATCCGGAGCCAATCTTCTGCGTGGCGGTGCATTCAAACCCCGTACAAGCCCTTACTCTTTCCAGGGACTTGGTCTTGAGGGACTGGATATTCTCTGTGCAGTAAAAGAAGACGTCGGTCTCCCGATTGTAACAGAGCTGATGTCCCCGAAATATCTGGATGTCTTCAATGAGAAAGTCGATTTGATTCAGATCGGAGCAAGAAATATGCAAAACTTTGATCTGTTAAAAGAATTAGGTCAGCTTGACCGCCCGATTCTTTTAAAGAGAGGTCTGAATGCGACCTATGAGGAATGGATCATGTCTGCTGAGTACATCATGGCATCCGGTAATGAAAATGTCATTCTGTGCGAGCGTGGAATCCGTACTTTTGAGACTTATACAAGAAATACTTTGGACCTGCAGTGTATCCCTGTCCTGAGGAAAAAGACGCATCTTCCTGTTATTGTTGACCCAAGCCATGCCGGTGGAAAATGGTGGCTGGTAGAACCGATGGCAAAAGCAGCGATTGCTGCCGGTGCTGACGGACTCATGATCGAGGTTCACAATAACCCGGAAGCTGCCCTTTGCGACGGTGCTCAGTCACTGAAACCGGAAAAATACGATGCTCTCTTAAAGCAGGTCAGCCAGATCGCTACTGTAGTTGGAAATCACTGTAGGAGTTCATGATGGAATTAATTGTAATTTAGGCCGGATACTTATCCTATTTATATTGAAAATGGAATCCTGCCGCAGACCGGAAGTTATATCCGTAAATTCTTTACCGGAAAGAAAATTATGCTCATCTCGGATGATCATGTTTTTCCGCTTTATGGAAAGACTGTCCTGGATTCCCTGAAGGACTATGAATGCCATTCTCTTGTCCTTCCACATGGTGAGCCTACCAAAAGCTTTCAGACACTTCCGCAGATTTATTCTGCGATGTTGGATGCCAGACTTACCCGAAGCGACTTGGTCATTGCACTGGGAGGAGGCGTGATCGGTGACCTTGCCGGTTTCGCTGCTTCCAGTTTTCTCCGGGGCGTCAGGCTGGTTCAGATCCCGACTTCCCTGCTTGCCCAGGTAGACTCTTCTGTTGGTGGAAAAGTCGCAGTCGATCTGCCACAGGGGAAAAATCTTGTAGGTGCATTTTTCCATCCAAAAGCAGTCATTATTGACCCGGATGTGCTGAATACACTCCCCCCACATTTTATCAGTGACGGTATGGGCGAAGTCATTAAATACGGATGTATCAAAGATAAAACTCTGTTCGATACTTTAGTCTGCCATACTTCTTTTGAAGACCTGAAACCAAAGCTGACCCGGATCATCGCACGCTGCGTTGATATTAAACGGATTGTAGTAGAACATGACCAGTTTGATACTGGTGAACGGATGTTGTTGAACTTTGGTCATACACTGGCTCATACTATTGAGCAGTATTATAATTATGAAAGAGAAAGCCATGGGGAGGCCGTCGGAATCGGTATGTATCAAATTACCCGGCTTGCTGAAGAAAAGGGACTGACAGCCACCGGTTGTGCCGATGCCATCAAAAAGGCTCTGGATATCTACCGGCTGCCTGATCATTGTGATCTGCCAATGTCTTCTCTTACAGATGCTATTGCTTTAGATAAAAAGAATTTAAATAATCATCTGAATCTGGTTCTTCTCCATACGATCGGTGACAGTTATGTCCGCCCTGACTGTCTTGCATTCTTTGATGGAGCAGGACAGATTTAGACTATGAAAAACCGGATGAATGGTCATTTTTCTGCCATTCATCCGGTTCTTTTTATCATTTTTTATCATTCATCTTTAAACTTTTTACAGATATTTTTTAATTGTCGCGATCTCTGCATTCATATCATTATCTTCTGCCAGAAGAATTCGGTTTCTTTTACAATACTTTCCATGGATCTTCTTTTCCCTCGGAATGTAAAATACAGCTTAACAGTGAATTTTTTACCATATCGCTGACTGCCTGGTCTGTATAAAAGGCCATATGCGGAGTTACAATAACATTCGGAAATCCCCGCAGGATATACAGATCCTTTTTACTTAAAATGTCCGATTTTCTGTCATAATAATACATACCAAATTCGTCCTCAATCACATCCAGTCCGACTGCTCCGACTTTCTCATTTTCCAAAGCATTGATCAGAGCTTTCGTATCGATCAGGCCGCCTCTTGCAGTATTGATGATCACAACTCCATCTTTCATTTTTGCAAAAGCCGCTGCATCCAGCAGATGTGCATTTTCTGCTTCTAACGGCATATGCAGGGTGAGCAGGTCACATTCTTTGTAAATCGTATCAAGATCTGCATACTGTGCATACTTTTTCACTTCTTCATTTTCATAGGCATCATAAGCGTAAATTCTACACCCGAACCCTGACAGATCACGGATGACCGCCCGTCCGATCCTTCCCGTTCCAAGTACTCCCACGGTAAAATTGTGCAGCTCTCCCCCCTGGATTCCAGGCAGTGAAAAATCATTGATCTCCGCTCTCTGCATGATCCTCTTCATTTTGCGGATTGCCATCAGCATCAGCATCAGCGTATAGTCTGCCACACATTCCGGTGAGTAGGATACATTGCTGACACTCATTCCGAATTTTTTTGCTGCCTGCAGATCAATATGATCAAATCCAATCGTTCTTGTGGAGATCATTTTTACTCCCAGTTCATGAAATCTTTCCACCAGTTGTGCATCGATCTTTGTTGTGATAATACTCAGATATTCATAACCTTCTGCCAGATGTGCATTTTCCAGCGTCGGTGCATCCTTACAGATTCCAAGCTCCACTCCATATTCTTTTGAAAATTTCTGAAAAAACTCTGCCTCATCAAATTCTCTGTAACTGTAAACAAAAATTTTCATACTTCTCTCTCCTCGTCTCCAATATCATTCTATTTTCTCTTCTATCCTTCAATCAGACCATAATGTTCCATTGCAAAGGCGATTCCATCCTCTTCCACCGTCTTCGTTACAAACTCTGCATATGGATCCAGTACCGGATCATGGTTCCCCATTGCAACTGCATGTTCCACAAACTGAAACATGGCAAGATCATTGCTGCTGTCACCAAAAACATAGGCATTTTTCGGATTAATCCCGAACTTTTCCATAATAAACCTGCAGGCCGTTGCTTTCGTATAACCTTTCTGGATCACTTCATAAGTATGACTGCCCCGATCCAGTGCCTCCAGCTCTCCTTTGGTATACTCTAAAAAAGACTTCAGATCGCTGCGTTCATCCTCATAAAGGAAAATCTTATCATAAATAAAATCTCCCTTTTCAATGGACTGCTCCATTCCCATTCCTCTTCGGTGAAAATATCTTCTGGAACTCTCCAGTCCGTCAAACCGGCTCATCCTCTCAGGATAATAAACATCTTCCTGCCCTTCTGCAACTACCCCCAAATTACACTCCGTCGCTTTTTTCAGGATTTCCCTTCCACGCTTTTTTTCGATTGAACTTGAAAAAAGGACTTCATCCTGATAAGTAAGATACGTTCCGCATCCGCATAGATATCCGTCAAACTTCAGTCTGCGGATCTCCGGCGGAATACTGCAGATCGTCCTGCCAGTATTGATAAAAAGAAGATGTCCTGCCTGCTGTGCCGCTTTCATTGCATTGATCGCACTGACAGGAACTTCCTTTGTAATCTCGCTGAGTACGGTTCCGTCTATATCAAAAAATAATACTGCTCTGTCCAATTTCTTTTTTCTCCTTCTGTCCGTCCGGCTGATCCGGTGGAACTACTCCGGGTAATTAACTCCAACTTTTTCGGAATCCATTTCCCTATTCTTATAGATGTCGGGGTCAAAAGCCCCCGACTTTGATGCCTACGGATTGCTCCGTGCTACGCACTCCCACAATCCTACCCTGGCATCTTCTTATAGATTTTAGCACTTTTTTCCCACTAAAGCATAGAGATTCCTGGATTTTTAAAGAAAAAAGCAGCATCCCCGGACTTTGATCAATCCCGGTCTGCTGCCAACTTTCATTTTATCAGTTTTATTTTCCCGCTGCACTCAGATTCATCTTTCTAAATACAACTACCAGTACTTTACCGATGGCAAGTACCAGGATCGCTGCCGCGATTGCTTCAGGAATCCCCGATGCCATTACCGTTCCCATCACCAGACCAAATACGGCACTGATCGCTACTTCTTTTGCCTCGGCATACTGCTGTGCAAATAAGACGTAAATACTTCCCATTACGATGATCGTATGAAAAATAGACCCTACAAATCCAACAATCGGAAGTGCGATCACTTCATTCACCTTTACCTTTCTGAATAAGATCCACAACCATCCGGCTGCGACACCAAGTAAGATCCGGCATCCAACCGCCACCCATAATGCCTTGAATGCTCCCGGAATACCGGTTGTACTCATAAACGGTGAAAATGCAAAGGATAAAAGAGTCGGTGTCATTGTATTGCTGACAACCGAACAGATACCGAATACACCTCCAAGAATTGCTCCGGCAGATGGTCCTAAAAGGATTGCTCCAAGGATGACCGGAATATGGACTGTTGTTGCCTTGATCACCGGAAGCTGAATCATGCCCAGCGGAGTATTCGCAAGGACAATGATGATTGCTGCCATAAGTGCAACACTGACCAACCAACGAGTATCATGCTTTTTCGTCTTCATTTTTCTCCTCCTGTTATCGTTCTCATTCCCTGAGATACAATACATTTATGTGTCGGTTTATTATAGCATTGCATTTTCCTCCAGACAAGCAGAATTTGCCTTTTCCAGTCATGCTGCAATCCATTTTTACATATATTTTTACTAATGAAACCTTTCGGGGTAAACCGATGAAACCTTCTTTTTCTTCAAGGCTCAAAGATTTTTTGCAAGGTGCTTTTTCTCCTGTCAGACTTGGACTTCTCCTTCTCATTGCTTCCTATTTTGCGGGAACAGGAATCGGCTGGCTTTCCCGCCATCCGTCTTTTTTCTCCTTCTTTCCATGGAATATGGAGTCCTCCGTTTCTTCCCCGGCCGATCCTTCTTCAACCGATACTTCCTCGACTGATACTCCGGTCAGTACCGGCCTGACTTCTTTAAGCTGTGCCATTCCCTCCCTGACTGCACCTTCCGAGGGAAACTGGGGACTTAGTTTTCAGCAAGACGGACAGCTTCCCACCGGAAATGCCACCATTGAATCCCTCAAAAAATATGACGCATACTATGCAAAAGATACGGATGAAAAAGTTATTTTCCTGACTTTTGACGCAGGGTATGAAAATGGAAATACACCCGCCATCTTAGATGCACTCAAAAAGCATCAGGTCAAAGCGACCTTTTTTGTTGTCGGCACTTACATAGAATCCGAACCGGAACTCATCCAGCGTATGACAGACGAAGGGCATACCGTTGGAAACCATACCTGGCATCATCCAGATATGTCAAAGATCGCCTCGCTTGATACATTCAGGAAAGAGCTAGAGGATGTAGAAACTGCCTATAAAAATGTAACCGGAAAAGAAATGACGAAATACTACCGTCCTCCACAGGGAAAATACAGTGAATCCAATCTACAGATGGCAAAAGAACTTGGCTATAAAAGCTTTTTCTGGAGTCTCGCCTATGTAGACTGGTATCAGGATCAACAGCCTTCCAAAGAAGAGGCCTTTGAAAAACTGCTGAACCGGATTCATCCCGGAGCATTGGTTCTTCTGCACAGCACCTCTGCAACCAATGCACAGATCCTCGATGAACTTCTGACCCGATGGGAAGAAATGGGGTATCAGATTCTTCCACTTCAGGATCTTGTAAAATCTTAAGGTACTGTACATTGGTTTCCTGGATAATACCCGGCTATGCAGATGAGCTGCTGGCAGCTTCTCCTGCATAGCCGGGCATAAAAAACCTGCCGGACATTTTTCTCTGTCCGGCAGGTTTTCTCTTATCTCTGGCTGTCTGCTTTTTCTTTTCACGGAATCTTACAGCAGATTCTTTCTCAGTTCTTCTCCACTCTTTGCACTTAAATATGCAGGAGCAATATCAAAAACGGTCTTGCATCCTGACTGT
>ENA-OQHF01000246-OQHF01000246.1-human-gut-metagenome-genome-assembly--contig:-NODE-246-length-34567-cov-2.990796_pt1 | contig 34567 bp, 37 predicted proteins | sample MGYA00242559_ERZ504709 | MGnify/ENA primary metagenome ERZ504709 (study PRJEB26092, sample SAMD00036203) | human gut metagenome | host: Homo sapiens | study: EMG produced TPA metagenomics assembly of... | reverse complement strand
GTTGGGTATTATTTCTGCGACCTGAATAATGACGGGACACCTGAGCTTATCATGGGAAGTGTAGAACCAGCATATGCAGAATGGCCGGACATTGCCTATGATGTATATGCGAGCGTTGATGGAGAAATTATCCATCTGGCAACTTCCTGGGAACGTAATCGGTATTACCTTTGTCCGGATAGTAGTCTGCTGTTGACTGGATCCGGTGGAGCGGGCATTACATCATGGGAGAAACTCATGTGGGATGGTGGGGATTCACTAAAAACAGTAAAAGAGTTGGTCTATGACTACGATGATTATCCGGATTCCCCATGGTTGTATGGAGAAAACGGTATAGAGTTAAGTGATATGCAACACCTGCCAGAAGAAGAAGGAACGAAACTGCTGGATGAATGGGAAAATGATTATACCAGAATTCCGGTAACGCCATTGCGGGAATATGCGGAAGCAAAATAGAGATACAAAAATACCCGGAGGTAATTACACTTCCGGGTATTTCTTTCATTCTTCTGTAATTTGGACGGTTCGGACGGAATACACCGCCCATTCAAATATTTTCATTTTGCCGCCAAATCTGCTCAAGCGTATAGCAGTGGTATTTCTATTTTTCTTTCTGTATCAGTTTCACGATTCTTTAATGAATGTGCTCAAAGTCACATTTTTCAGCCCCCATTTTGAGGAGCGATGCCAGATTAGCACGTTTCTGTGTGCGGCTTTTTCGTTCAGGATTCTGGTTGGCAGCAGGTAAAAATCCCATTGTACAATATCCAGTGGATTTATAGTATCCTGGTCTGTATGTTTATGAACACAGAAGACGTAGATATCGGACTGACGTACCAGTTCTTGGGAATATGTATTCGTTGCGCTGTCCCAACCGAAGGTTAGCTGGATGCCAAAGCTTAGGGTGGATAATTCATTCTGGTCCCAACTCTGCAGATAACCGGATGATTTGACTTCGACGGCAATACCTTCCGGGGATAGCAGGTCGTACTTGTCCCAGTTGACACGGACGTTGTCAGCCACTCCAAGTGCGCAGGCAACAAGGTATTCCGCTAGGGCGCCACGTTCTGCATTATCCATGACGTTGGAATAAGCCCAACTTCAAAAGCTGTTCAGGTCAGACACTTGTTTACCGGTTTCAGTCGTGATTAGTTCGGATCCGGATAGGCGGGTTGGGATAATGGATGGATAATTCATCGGCTTTTTGTTTCCCATGGTTTTACCTTCATTTTTTTAGTAATATTATAATAGTAATTATACACATCTCCATCGATTCCAATTCCTGATGGAAACCATAGTCCACTATTTTCTTTTTCCTCCACCCATCGCATATCATTTTCGGCAGCCAATTTACCTTCTATGAAAGCTGCGCGAGTTTTAAGAAGCATATTTGTCATGTTAGGATTTTGTAGTTTTATTGATGGATAAATAACAGAAGAGAGATAGCCATCTTGGACTCCATCGCCTATTTTTGGTTGTTCGATATATTTATCAACGCTAATTTCAAAAAAAGCAATTTTACCAACTTTTTTTTTATCAACGCTATAATCCCACAATTTAAAATAATGATGCCCCTTTTTGGTATTATCGTTTTTTATTAATTGTCTGATATGCATATTAATTTCTCCGTTGAAACTTGAGTTACAACATGAGGCAATATTTTTGTAAAGCCAATCTGTCTCGTTCGCAGACATTATACCCATTATCCAGATTCGATGTGATGGAAAATCTTCTACTTGATATTCCTTTTTTAATTTTGATAATACCTTTGCTTTCTTTGATAGCGCAGATGTTAACTCCGTATTGTCTGTATTAGTCCAAATGACTTTCCCCGTATCGTCTATCAGCTTATAAGCGTTATTTTCGGATAAAACAGCACATATGGGTCGTTGATAGTCTGGCAATGCACCATATGGCTCTACATTTTTTTGTTCTTCCATATTTGAGCTCCCACAAATTATGTATTTTTTGCAATTGTACCATATTCTTCAGCGATAATCAATTTTCACGGACAGTTTAGACGAAATCCGATTAAAAAACATTATTGTTCCCGTCTGATGAGCTTGGTGTTTGTCGAAACTTCCTACCACACAAATCAGTTCCATGTATTACTTGTAAAAAAGTCGAAGACGCGGCAGAAGGATGAAGAAATAAGAGAAGATAAAGTAATTATTGCAGAAAAAATCAAGAATGAAGAACGGGATTTGGTATGAGTTACAAGGCGACTATTATCTGCCTTGCCTGAAATTGCCGGAGGAAAGCGAAGTGCATATCGGCATATAGGGACAACGGCACCGTCGGTATCTGAAAAACCACCACAAGGTGCGTTACATCAATCTGCTAACCAGCGGCAAACTGAACAGTTATCTTGCTGACATTGATCGGCAGGCAGAAGCAATGTTTTCTCGGCTGGTAAAATAGCTTTCCGAAAAAGAGGGCGTAACGGAAGCCCTCTTTTTCGGAAAATCAAATGCTGTGGGTGCAGAGGATGAACAACATCCGCAGTGTTGCTATGGAAATCGTTTCGAGTGAGCTTATATACTGTTAATACTATGCAAGAAAAGTCGCTGTCAACAGACGCGGCTTTTCCTTTTCGGGTAGTATTCAAGAAGTCATAAAGTTCTGTGAGTAATGGAAGAAGCCAGCGTTTGCGGAAAAGTCACAATTTACGGAGGTAAAGCTTCAAATACCACTTGCCTTTTTGTTCTTGATATGATATTATTGGTATACATACTAAGACACTTGAGTGGAGGTGATATATTTGCGGAGAGACAGCAGTGAAACAAAGAGGAAAATACTGACCGTATGCGTCCGTCTCTTTTTGGAGCAGGGGTATAAAAACACCACTGTCAGTCAGATTGTGGACGAGGCAGGTGTGGCAAGGGGAAGCTATTTGAATCTGTTTCCTACCAAGGACAGAATTTTGCTGGAATTGACCGAAACGATGTTCGGCGGACAGTTCGGCGTGGCAAGAAGCATTGCAGACAGCAAGCTGCCGTCGGTTTATGCCTATGCGGTGGAAACGACGATTCAACTAACACTGACTGAACTGAATGAGAACCTGCGAGAAATCTACATTGAAGCCTATTCCCTGCCCGACACGTCGGAATATATTTACCTGCATACCACAGCAGAGCTGAAGCAGATTTTGGTGAAAATTTTCCCGATGATACCGAGAGCGACTTTTATGAGATGGAAATTGGCACGGCGGGATTGATGCGCAGCTATATGGCGAGAAAATGTGATATTCATTTTCCGTTGGAACGCAAGCTCAGTCGCTTTTTGACGGCAGCAATGAGAGTATATCGTGTGCCAGAGGAAGAACAGGCAAAGGTGCTTGCCTTTATTCAATCACTGGATATTGAAGCAATTGCTACAGAGGTTATGTATAAGCTGTTTGCCATGCTGGAAATGAAATACGATTTTAAGCTGTCAAAGGACAGCAAAGGAAAGGAGAGGAAACTATATGAATAAGAAAATTTTGAGCGTTGTGCTCATACTGTGCGTGATGCTGGCTGTTATGCCTATGACGGCATATGCGGCGGATAGGGCGCTTTGTACTAATTGCAACCAGGTACAAACAGTAAGGGTGACTACTCAATACGCAGATGGTAAATGGCACCTACGCCATGTTACATGCACGGTGTGTAATAAGGAATGGTATTTCGGAGCGTCACACACATGGAGCGGAACGGCGACTTGCACAAGCGGAAGGACATGCACGGAATGCGGCGGATCTTCCGAACCGCTTGGGCACGACTGGGGCGCTTGGACGCAGAACAGCGATGAAAAGACCCACACCCGAATCTGTAAGCGTGACACCAGCCATACGGAAACCGAGAATTGCCACGGCGGCACGGCCACCTGCACCCAAAGAGCAACATGCACAGTTTGCGGTGCGGAATATGGCGATGCTCTGGGACATGATTTTACTACCAGTTGGACACATGATGATAACGAGCACTGGAAGCAGTGTTCCCGTTGCGATGCAAAGGATGACGTAAGCCCTCATACTTGGGACAGCGGTACGGTAACAACAGCGCCTACCTGCACAAAAGCGGGCGAAGAGACATATAGCTGCACCGAATGCGGCGCGACAAAGACGGAGCCAATCGATGCCACCGGCCACAGCTGGAAGTCCGATTGGACGTCCGATGCAACGCATCACTGGCATGAGTGTGCCAATGAAAGCTGCGATGTGACGGATAACGCGGAAAAGAACGGCTACGCGGAGCACTCCGGCGGCAAAGCGACCTGCACCCAAAATGCCGTCTGTGAGATTTGCAAGGCAAGCTACGGCAGCCTTGACCCGAACAACCACACCGACCTGAAACACATTGACGCAAAGGCCGCCACCGCTGCCGAAGAAGGCAACATTGCGTATTGGTACTGCGACGGCTGCAAGAAGTATTTCTCCGATGCTGCGGCAATAAAGGAAATCACCAAGGCTGCCACCGTGACGGCAAAGCTGCCCCCGAAAATCACAGCCGGGGATGGTGCAGCGGTCACGCAGGGCGAGAAAAAGGAACTGTCCTTCACTTCTGATGCATCCTTTGCCGATTTTGTTCGTGTAGAGCTTGATGGCACTGCGCTGGATGAAAAGAACTATGCGAAGAGAGAGGGCAGCACCATCATCACGCTGAACCGTGATTTTGTTGCCGCGCTTTCCGTGGGCGAGCATACGCTTGCGATTGTTTCTCAACACGGTACGGCAACAGCTAAGTTCACCGTCAAGGCAAAGCCGGCTGAAACGGCAACCCCACAGCCCACTGTGACCCCGCAGCCGACGCCGACGGTGCAGCCCCAGCCGACGGTGCAGCCTGTTTCCCCGCCGACTGGCCGTTCCGCTGCCTGCTGGCAATGGAGCCGATGCCGCCCCGCGCGGCCCGGCTGCAGGGCGGGCTTTTAAGCCACCTGCATTTCCAGTATGCCAGCGGTCCCGAGCACCTGTTTGACCCCGACACCCACGCCCTGCGCAGCCCTCTGTGGTACGCTACGATGTGCGACGGCGACGGCACGCTGCTGGAGCAGTGCAACATTGTCCGCGCTTTGCACCGCCTGCCTGTGTGGGAGGAACTGCCGGAGCTGTGAGAGGATAAGAAAAAGGCTATCCGATTTTGGTGTCGGATATCCTTTTTTATAGCATGTAGGGGAGGGATTCATCCCTCCCGGGAACAGAGCGGCAGCCGCAGCGTTCCCCGGAGCGGTCAAGACCGCTCCCTACAACCCTTTATAAAAATGGCTCTGTAGGGAGGGGTCTTGACCCCTCCGCACAGACTTGCCGTTGCAGTAAACGGCCCGGGAGGGATACATCCCTCCCCTACGACCTTACTCCTCGCCCTCCGGCTCGGTCTTGATCGTAATGTTCCGGTCCGTCTTGGCCTCGATGCTGTTGGCGCGGACAATGTCGCGCATGTCGATGCCGGTGGCCTCCTTCATGGCCTCCATCGTCTGGGCCATCAGCACCGGCACATTGCCGGAGACACCCGACACGCCGGACGCATCGCCGCCGATGATGGACACCTTGTCGATGCTGGACAGGGGCTGCGCGACGCTCCTGGCAATTTCAGGCAGGACCTTGATCATCATTTCGGCCACAGCGGCGTCGTTGTACTGCTTGTAGGCTTCGGCCTTCTGCTTCATCGCCTCGGCCTCTGCCAGGCCCTTCTGGCGGATGGCCTCCGCCTCGGCCTTGCCGACCAGCGCGATGCCCTCAGCCTCCTGCTGCTTGGCAAACTTCGCGGCCTCGGCGGCACGCTCGGCCTCATACTTCTGGGCCTCGGCCTCCTTCTGGCGGCGGTACAGCTCGGCGTCGGCCTGCTTGCGGACCTCGGCATCCAGCTTGCGCTGTTGGACCTCGGCCTCCTGGGCGGCCAGGTCGACCATCTTCTTCTGGCGGGCGATCTCGGCGTCGGCCTCGGACTCCTTGACCTCCTTGGCGCGCAGGTTCGTCTGGATCATACCGGCGGCGTTCGCGTCGGCGGCGGCCTTGTCAGCCTCGGCCTTCAGCTTGGACTTTGCCAGTTCCAGCTCGTTGTTGCGCTGGGCAATGGCGGTCTGGGCTTCTATCTCCTTCTCGTTCGCGGCCATGGCGGCGGCAGCCTTCGCGCAGGAGACGTCGCGCTCGGCCTCGGCCTTGGCGATGGAGGCACGCTTTTTCACAAGCTCCTCCTGCTCGACGCCGATGGCTTCAATAACGCCGTGGTTGTGGCCCATGGCGTCCACGGCGTCCTTGACGTCCTGCACGTTGAAGGTCACGACCTCCAAGCCCATCTTGGCCAGGTCGGGGCGTGCGTTCTCCACGACGCTGACGGCCATCTGCTTGCGGTTTGTCAGGATCTGGTCCACGGTCATCTCGGACACGATCTCACGCAGGTTGCCCTGCAGCACATCGTTGATCTTTTCATTGATGTGCGCCTCGTCCATGCCGAGGAAGTTCGAGATCGCGGCCTGCTGGCGGGAATTGATGTACTTGCGGATGTCGTCATATCCGGCGTTGCGGACCTCCTCGTCCGAGACGGTGGAGTTCTCGCTGTAGACCTGGACGGTGACGACGCTGTCGAGCCAGAGGGAGACGCCCTCCTTGGTTTTAACGCCCGTTTCCGGCGTTTTCACGTCGATTTTCAACAGGCGCATGTTCAGGCGGTCTGCGCGCTGCACAATGGGCAGCACAAAGACGCCGCGCCCGCAGACGACCTTCGGGCGGGAGAGGCCGAAGCCTGTCACGACGATGGCCTGGGTCGGCGGGGCCTTCTTGTAGCAGAGAAAGCAGAAGGCAATGACGGCCGCGGCAACAGCGGCAGCAATAATGAATCCCATACTCTTGTTCCTCCTTCAGAACACATTGGGCCGCAAAAAAAGCGGCAGCGATAAGGGTCGTCATCAGCGGGTTTTTCTTGCTGATGATGCTACCATTATAGCTGCCGCCCGTGCTCCAAAACAGGACAGGTTTCGCAAAATACAGGGTGCTATTTTGCTGTTTACAGCGCGTCCTTCGCGCTTTTACATTTGCTTGGTAGGTTTTACTTTTTCGGCCAGCAGGCACAGCACTACGGTCAGCACCATGTCGGGCAGCGTGTAGCCCACCGGCGTGTCAACGCCCATCAGCAGGCGGTAGGCGATAAAGCCCACGAGCCAGATAACAAGGTTGCGCGCGTCGGCAGCCACGGCAAAGCGGTCCCGGTGCAAAATAAAGTGGTCTGCGATCTGCACGGCGATCATCGGCGCAAACACCGAGCCGATCAGGTACAGAAAGCCCGTGATGTCGTCCATCGGGAAAAGGATGGCCGCCGCCGTGCCGATGACCGTCACGGCAATGGCGGTCTTTTTGCCGTTGAGCTTTGCGGACAGGCTCTCGGCAGAGATGCCCGCGCTCCACGCATCGAGGAAGGTCGTCGTGACCGTGGAGAAAACCAGAATGATCAGCGCGGCAATGCCGAGCCCGGCCTTGACCATGATGACGGCAATGTCATACTCGCCGGTAAAGATGGCCGCGCCCATGCCGATGACGTACATCCAGCAGGATACCGCGCCGTAGACCAGCACGCTGACCCAGGTCGCCTGGGTCGGCTTCTCGGCGTCGCGGGTGTAGTCGCTGATGAGCGGCAGCCAGGACAGCGGCATCGCCACGGCCAGCTCCACCGCCGCACCGAAGGTCAGGCTCTCGCCGTCAATGCCGACCATGGCGTTGCCGGAGAAGAAGATGACCTTGCACAGCACCAGCGTCAGAATAAACAAAGCAGCCATCGTAATTTTGTTGATCCAGCCCAAATCGGTCACGCCGACGGCGATCCACACGATAATCAGCGCACCGATGACAAGGCACCAGACCCAGCGGCCAATCGCAAAAATGCCGCCGACGGCCAGTGCACCGTCATAGATCATGATGGCCGTCCAGCCGACGAGCTGCAAAACGTTCAGGAACGCAAACAGCAGGCCGCCCTTCTGGCCGAAGCTCATTTTTACGGTCTCCATAGCGCTGCGGCCCGTGCGCCCGCCGATGAGGCCCGCCAGCAGCATCATGGCGCAGCCGATGATATGCCCGAGCAGAATGGCCGCAAAGCCCTTTGCCATACCCAGCGGCGCAAAGGCGGTGCCGGTCAGGATCTCGGCCAGCGAGACGCCCGCGCCGAACCAGATCAGGCCGTTCTGAAAGGTAGAGGTCTTTTTCATTCGACAAAATCCCCCTTCAGTGCGAACATGTGGTTCATCGGGCCGGAGCCGTGGCCGAGGTCAAGCATAGCGGCCAGCGCGCCGGAGATGTACGCCTTTGCGCGCTCCACCGACGTGTCAAGGTCATAGCCCTTCGCGAGATTCGACGCAATGGCGCTGGACAGCGTGCAGCCGGTGCCGTGGGTGTTGGGGTTGTCGATGCGGCGTCCCTTGAACCACTTACCCGCGCCGCCGCGCCAAAGCAGGTCGTCGGCGTCGTTGATCTGGTGCCCGCCCTTGCAGAGCACCGCACAGCCGTACTTTTCGCTGATGGTCTGTGCGGCCCGCTCCATATCGGCGGCGTTTTGAATGGTCATACCGGAGAGGATCTCCGCCTCGGGGATGTTCGGCGTCAGGACCTCGGCCAGCGGCAGGAGCTTTTCGCACAGCGCGGTCACGGCGTCGTCGCGCAACAGCTTTGCGCCGGATGTTGCGACCATGACGGGGTCCACGACGATGTGCTTTGCGCCGTATTCCTTCAATTTTGCCGCAATCGTTTCGATCAGCTCTGCCGAGGATACCATGCCGATCTTGACGCATCGGGAAGATGTCGGTAAACACTGCGTCGAGCTGCTCCGCCAGAAAATGCGGGGTCGAGTCAAAAATGTCGGTCACGCCGGTGGTGTTCTGGGCGGTCAGGGCCGTGACTGCGCACAGGGCAAAAACGCCGTTGGCGGTCATGGCCTTGATGTCTGCCTGGATACCGGCGCCTCCGCTGGAATCACTTCCGGCAATGGTCAATGCTGTTCTCATGGTGATAACTTCCTTTCCTTTTTGTATACAGCAAGGTTTTATAAAGCGGCACAAGGTGGTGCCCCCGGTGTACCGCTGTGGGATGCTTTTTTCTACAGCAACACGGCTTCGTGCAAATCTCTCACATACAGATCCGCTGCCCTTTGCAGCCCGGCCTGGTCGGTCTCGCCGTCGGCATCGTAGACGCCGATTGTGTAAAAACCCGCGGCCTTCGCGGTTTTCAGGGCGTAGAGACTGTCCTCAAAGACGAGCGTTTCCGCCGGCGCGGCGTGCAGGGCCTCGGCGGCCAGCAGGTAAATTGTCGGCTCATGCTTGCTGACGCCGACCTCTGCCGTAGTGAAAAGCCGGGTGAAATACCCGAGCAGCCCCAGCCGTTCCAGCGCCCGCGTGACGTGCTCCCGCGGGCTGGACGTGGCCGCCGCCAGCTTCACGCCGCGGGCGGTCAGGGCGGCCAGCAGTGCCGCCGCACCGTCCTTGGCGGGGACCTCATAAAAATAGAAGTCCCGCAGCATGTCCGCAATGCCTGCGCCGACCTCGGCGGCAGACTGCGGCAGTGCATAGTGCGTGTGCAGATACTCCGCCCCCTGCTCCATGCTCATCGAGAACAAAATCTCGTTGAGTCCTTCCTCCGGCGTGACGCCCAGGCTGCGTAGATACCGCGCGCCAAGGTCGTTCCAGATGCCCATGGAGTCGAGCAGCACGCCGTCCAGATCAAAAACAGCAGCCTTAGTCATGCAGCATTTTCTCCGTGGCGGCCTTCAGGTCGGCGGATGCCTGTTGGATGTTCTTTGCCGCGTAAATCGCGCTGATGACCGCGACACCGCAGATGCCGCTGCCCGCGAGCTTCGCGACATTTTCCTGCGTGATGCCGCCGATGGCGACAACGGGGATGGACACGGCCCCGCAGATGGCCTTGAGCGTCTCATAGCTCACATCGTCGGCGTCGTCCTTCGAGCCGGTCGGGAACACCGCGCCGACGCCGAGGTAATCCGCGCCGTGCTTTTCGGCCAGAACGGCCTGCTCCACGGTCTGGGCGGAGACGCCCAGAATCTTGTCCGGGCCCAAAATCGCGCGGACGTCCTGCGCCTCCATATCGCTCTGGCCGACATGCACGCCGTCTGCGTTCATCTCGCGGGCGATCTCGACGTTGTCATTCACAAGAAACGGCACACCGCGCTCGCGGCAGAGCGTTTGCAGCTCCTTCGCTTCCTCGAGGAACTTACCCTCCTCCAGCGTCTTTTCGCGCAGCTGAACCATCGTCACACCGCCGTCAAGGCTTTCGCGCACAACGTCGATAAGCCTGCGCCCGTCCAGCCAGTGGCGGTCCGTGACGGCATAGAGCAGCAGATCATTTTTATCGCAGTTCATACTTGGCGCCCCCATTCAGCGTTGCACCGTCCATATTGTAGATGGCATCAATGATGCGGTTGCGGTAGGTGGAGTTGCCGTCGCCCTCGGCCATGCGGCTCCAGCCGATCTCGCCCGCCAGACCCATGGCGCAGACCGCCGCGGCGGCAGCCTCGAGCTTATTGTCGGGGTTTGCAACGACGAAGGCTGTCATCATGCCGGAGAGCTGGCAGCCCGTGCCGGTGATCTTGCCCATCTCGGGGCGTCCGTTGCGGATGACATAGCAGGCCGTGCCGTCGCTGACAAGGTCGATGGCACCGGTGACGGCGACGATAGCGCCGCTTTTGGCCGCAAAGTCCTTGACAAATTTGACGGCACTGTCCAGATTTGCGTCGGTCACGGCGTCCGCAACGTCAGCGTCAACACCCTTCGTCGTGCCGCTGCCCAGCGCCAGCGTCTTGATCTCGGAGATATTGCCGCGGATGACTGTGAATTTGATCTTCTCCATCAGCTCGACGGCGGTGTTCGTGCGCAGGGCCGACGCGCCCGCGCCGACGGGGTCGAGCAGCACGACATGGCCGAGGGCATTCGCCTTTGCGCCCGCGCGGAACATGCCCTCGATGCTGCGCTGGTTCAGCGTGCCGATGTTGATGTTCAGACCGCCGCAGATCGACGTGATGTCCTCGACGTCCTCCGGCTCATCGGACATGATCGGGCTGCCGCCGCAGGCCAGCAGAATGTTGGCCACGTCGTTGACCGTGACATAGTTCGTGATATTGTGCACCAGCGGCACAGTGTTGCGCACATTTTCAAGACAGGTACCCAGCATAAAAAACGCTCCTTATAAGTAAAAATGCGGATATGCCCGTAAAGACATATCCGCACAAAAACTCACAAGAAGCGCAGTGCTACGGTATCTCCCTACGTTGGCATTATCCAAATCAGGTTCAGGCAATACCGCATAATTCTAAGTGCCGATACGGCGAGCGAGGCGCGCCAGCTGCTAAGCAAAAAAGCGCAGATAATACTGGATGTATTATCGAGCATTTTTGCAACGCAGATGGCACGCCGCAGCCGTCGGAGCGGTGCTTAAGCCCGTAGGGCGGGAATTGTGCGGTATTGCCGTTCGGGTCAGGGCGATACAGCCCACTCTCAGCCTGCTTTACGCAAGCTCCCCTTTTGTACAAATTTACAGTAGCACAGTTTGTCGTGTTTTGCAAGGCTTTTGCTTCATTTTTTGCAAAACCACTTGACATTAAACCCGGCTTTCATGCTATGCTAGAGACAGCAGAAAGGCAAAAGTAAGGGTGCGAACCGGAGCTGCCGCTGCGGTTTCAATAGCCTTCCCCCGAGGGGGAAGGTGGCCGAGGCCCCGCCCGAGGCCGGATGAGGGGCAGCCCTCCGTTGGCCACCCGTGAACAGGCAGCAATCGTATGCTTTGCCTCATCAGTCCGCTCCGCGGACAGCTTCCCCCGAGGGGGAAGCCTTTTATCACGCTACTATTTTAAACGGAGGTCCCCTATTATGGCTAAATCTACTGTCTATTTCACCAACGAACTCACCCCCGAAGCCGTTGTGAAGATGTACCGCCAGCTGGGCATCGAGCTGCCCGGCAGGGTGGCCGTCAAGGTCCATAGCGGCGAGGACGGCAACCAGAACTACCTGCACCCCGAGTTTATGAAGCCCGTCATCGACGCCGTCAACGGCACCGTTGTTGAGTGCAACACAGCCTACGGCGGCGCGCGCAACGAGACGCCCAAGCACATCGAGCTGATGAAGAAGCATCATTGGAGCGACCTGTTTGATGTTGACATCATGGACGCCGAGGGTCCGGACGTCGAATGGCCCGTCGAGAACGGCAAGGTCCTCAAGGTCAACTATCTGGGCAAGAACATCGAGAATTATGACAGTATGCTCGTGCTCATCCACTTCAAGGGTCACCCGATGGGCGGCTACGGCGGTGCGCTCAAGCAGCTGTCCATCGGCTGCGCGTCCAGCGCCGGCAAGGCGTACATCCATTCCGGCGGCAAGGTCACCGACCAGCACATCCTGTGGGAGAACTGCGCCGAGCAGGACACCTTCCTTGAAGCCATGGCAGACGCCGCCTCCACCGTGGCAAAGCACTTTGCGGGCAAGATTGCCTATGTCGCCATCATGAAGAACCTTTCCGTTGACTGCGACTGCTGCGCCGTGGCCGAGGACCCCTGCATGAACGATGTGGGCATCCTCTCGAGCCTTGACCCCGTCGCGCTGGACCGCGCCTGCATCGATCTGGTCATAAACAGCAATGACCCGGGCCGCGACCACTTTATGGAGCGCGTCAACAGCCGCCACGGCACCCACACCATCGACAGCGCCGAGACCCTTGGCATCGGCACGCAGGCGTATGAGCTGGTGAAGGTGTAAACGCCCATTTGCCTGAATAAGCCAAAAGCCGCAAAAAAGCATCCGCCGTGCAGAGAGGCGTCTCTCTGCACGGCGGATGTTGTTATTGTCGGTTCAGTATCTTTTCCAAGTCTGTTTTCGGGTCGCCCGTGGGCGTCAGGTTGTACTGCTTAACGAGAAAGTCCAGTACATTCGGTGAGACGAACGCCGGGAGCGTGGGGCCAAGGTAGATATTGCGCAGCCCCAGATACAGCAGCGTCAGCAAAATGCAGACAGCCTTCTGCTCATACCACGACAGCACCAGCGTAAGCGGCAGGTCGTTGACGCCGCAGCCAAACGCCTCGGCCAGCGCCAGCGCAATGCGAATGGCGCTGTAGGCGTCGTTGCACTGCCCGCAATCCAGAACGCGCGGGATGCCTTCGATGCTGCCCAGATCCATATCGTTCAGCCGGTACTTGCCGCAGGCCAGCGTCAGAATCAGCGTGTCGGGCGGCGTCATCCGTGCAAAGTCCGTGTAGTAGCTGCGCGTCGGTGCTGCACCGTCGCAGCCGCCGATCAGGAAAAAGTGGCGTATCTTCCCCTCCCGGACCAGCCGGACGATCTGCTCTGCGTGGGACAGCACCGCATTGCGGGCAAAGCCGGTCATGACCGTGCTGCCGCCGTTCATCCCGGTCATCGGGTGATCCTCGGGGTAGCCGCCGCATTCCAGCGCCTTTTCAATGACCGGGGTGAAATCCTTGTCGTCCCCGATGTGGGTCAGCTCCGGGTAGGACACCACCGACGTCGTGAACACACGGTCACTGTAGCTCTGCCGCACCGGCATCAGACAGTTCGTTGTGAACAGGATGGGCGCGGGGATGTTGTGGAACTCTGACTGCTGGTTCTGCCAGCCTGTGCCGAAGTTGCCTTTGAGGTGCGGATATTTTTTCAGTTCCGGGTAGCCGTGGGCGGGCAGCATCTCACTGTGGGTGTAGATGTTGATGCCCCTGCCCGCGGTCTGGTCCAGCAGCAGCTTCAGATCGTGCAGGTCGTGGCCGCTGACCACGATGAAGGGGCCCTTCTCAATCGTCAGCGGCACCGTGACCGGCACGGGGTCACCGTATGCGCCGGTGTTGGCTGCGTCCAGCAGCGCCATACAGGCCAGATTGACTTCTCCGGTTTTCAGCACCAGCGCCAGCAGCTCGTCAGGCGTTTTCTCTGCGCCGATGGCCTCGAGTGCCTCATAGAAAAAGGCGTTCACAGCGGGGTCTGTTCTCCCCAGTGCGCGGGCGTGGTACGCATAGGCCGCCATGCCTTTGAGCCCAAAGAGGATCAGCGATTTCAACGAGCGCACGTCCTCCCCCGCCGCCCAAAGCGCGGCAAGGTCGTAATCGTCAAGCTGCCCGGGGCCGACGGCAGCCTTTTCCTTTTCGATTTCCGCCTTGCATTGCAGGATAGTTTCGTTGTTGAAGTTCACGTTCGTGATCGTCGTGAACAGGCCCTTCAAAATCAATTCATCGGTGTGCGGTGTCGGTGTCCCAGCCCGCGCCGCCCGCGCCAGCCCGATAAGTGCCCCGATCAGCTCATCCTGATAGTTGGCGGTGTCGGCCTTTTTGCCGCAGACACCGGCCTTGCCGTCGCAGCCGGTGTTATGCGCCGTTTGTTGGCACTGAAAGCAGAACATTTCTCGCATTTGGTTTCCTCCTGTCAGCAGAATCATCACCTTCTATTCTGCCCGCCAGGAGGATTTTTTATACCGTTCTCACGGCTGCGGTGTCGCGCCCTCCTGCTCCATCTTGCGCAGCGTTTCCTGCCGGAGGGCCTCCCGCAGCGCCTGCATATAGGGCGAGAACTGCGACTGCTCCACGCCGTAGGTCAGGTTCAGCGCATACTCCTGCGGCTCCCAGGTCGCAATCGCGGACTCGTTGTGCTGGACGATGGCCTCCATTTTATCCAGCGCCTTGTAGATTTTGGCCTCCGTCGTCTGCAAGGCGGCCATCTCCGCGTACAGCGTCCGCATCTCGGTACAGACCGGCTCGGGCAGTGAATCGACCCAGCGGGAAAGCAGTGCTTCCTCGGCGGCCTCATCGGCGGCGGTCTTGTCAAACGCCGGGATGTCCCCGGTAAAGCACTCGCCCAGATCGTGGATCAGGCACATGCGGATGACCTTGTCCATGTCCGCCTGCGGAAATTCATCCCGCAGCCAGAACGCCATCAGCGCAATGCGCCAGCTGTGCTCGGCCACGCTCTCATGCCGTCCCTTTGATGTATAGCAATGCCGTGTTGTGTCCTTGAGCTTTTTCCGCTGTGTGCAGCGCCTCCAACTAGCTTTTCCGGTTCCATGTGCAGACCTCCCCTATTTTTACCGCTATTGTAGCAGATATTAAAACGTCAGTTGCAAGGCGGAGATTTTTCTGATTTTTCTTTTTTCGCAGAAAGTCTCTCGCAATACAGGGCATTAAAAGTACAATTTGGAAACATTTAATTTACTATTACTGTTTGTAAATCATTCTGCCGTTATAAAACTCTGTAGGGGCGAGCATTGCTCGCCCGTGCCCGCGCGCCATGTGCAAGGCCTTCCCGGAAAAGCCTTGCTGCACCAGGTTGGCGGGCGAACAATGTTCGCCCCCTACATTCTCTCTATAACAAAGCAGGTGCTTTTTCTACTTTTTTTCATTTTTTTCAAGAAATTCTCTCGCAATACTCCTTTCTCTCCCCTGCCCTACCACAAACTTTCTATAAAAAAAGACCCGCAAATCCATTGCGAGTCCTTTTCTGTAGCAATTATTGCTTCTGTAATTCCTGCAGCAAGGGATTGTGCAGCAGCAGCCCCACGATTTGATAGCGGTAGCTTTTGACCGTCTGCCCCTGGGATTCCGAGTAAAGCCCGCGGACACAGCCGCTTTCCCGGTCAAACAGCGCGTCGATCAGCTGCAGCTGCTCCGCTGTGACCAGCAGCGTGACCTGTCCCTTCGTGTCAAGGCCGCGGCCATGGGTCGGCATATACTTTTCGCGGCAGTCAAACGACGGCAGCATGTAATAGCTCTCGGGGTGCTTCTCTGCCTCGATGCGCCGCGCGGATGCTGCGTCCTCATCCCCGCACACGCAGTGGTCCAGTCCGACCTGCCGGAGCTTGGCCAGCTCCTCCTGCAAAATGCGGTTGGCCAGCGTACCGATCTTACTGTCCTGCCACAATGCTTCCATCTCAAGCAGGTCGTAAATTTTGCGGTGCAGGCGGATACGCAGCCTATACTTCCTGGGCTTCATCGGCGCTGCGCTCCACCTTTGCAATTATTTCCCGCAGCCGCGTGGCCGTGGCGATCATCTCGTCCAGCTCCTTCATGGCCTGCCGGCGCTCCTCGTGGGTATATTTTTCTGCAAGGCGCTTCTCAGGGTTTTTCCTGCGCAGCATCGTTTCCAAGCGGCTTGTCTGGCTGGACAGCTTGCCCGTAATTTTGCTCTCGTGCCTTGGCGCCGGCGGTCTTTTCCCTGACCTCCCGGATGACCTCTGTCTGCTCGACCTGTGCGGCGGGCTGCTCCGGCGGGATGGTCTTGACCTTTCGGATGGTCTCCTTCAGACACGCCATCTCCTTCTGGACAGTGAACACCGCAGCGACCAACGCCTCGTGGGCATCCTGCATACTGCTGGTGTCGGCCACCGTCCGCAGTGCATCCACAAACCGCCCGCGAATCGCTTTTTTCTCGTCCTGAATGGCTGCGCTGCCCGGGCCGTTGTACGCAATAGCATAGAGCTGCTGCAGCATTTGGGCAGCGATTCTCTGTTCCTCGGGCGTCATCCGCAAAAAGCTCTCCGCCTCGCTGCGCAGCACAAAGCCACGATCCAGCAGATCCTTGAGACCCTCATTCAGATTTTTTTCAATGCTCAGATCCTTATCGATCTGTCGCCCGTTGATGGGCGTTGCCTCCTTGATGGCCTTTTTTGCCTCCGCTGCTGTCAGGTTGTACGGCTCTGCCTGCAGGCAGGACACCAACTCGGCAACCGCCTTGCGGCGGATCATCTCGTTGGCAAAGCCGCCGCGCACCTGCAGGTTGGCGCTCAGCAGCATAACTTTTTTCTCGTTGTCGCTCAGCGGTGTTGTGACAACACGGCAGTTTTTGACTGTGTTCCACTTTGCGTCGCCGCGCGCCTGCAAATAATTCAATGCCTTATAGCGGCGCTCGCCGGAGAGCAGAACATACTTCGTCTGTTTGCCATCCGTCCGCGGATATACGACCAGATTGTGCATCAGGCCATTGCGGTCAATGTCGTTGGCCAGTGTTTCCACATCCTCGTCGGTGTCCAGCTGGCGGAAAATCGCATTGTCCGGGTTCAGCTCGATGTCCTGCAAGGCAATTTCCCGCAGCTCATAGGCAAGCTCGGCGCGGTTCTGTGTGGCCAGGTTGGCAATCAGGCTGCCGGAGGCGTTGTTGTTTCCGGCGCTGAAAACCGCCTCGGTGGACGGAATGCCCACCTCGACCTTGGATCTGCCGGGCTTCTTTTTCATAGCCATCTTACTTTTCCTCCAATTCCGCCAGGCGCTTTTTCAGCTCCTCATACGCCGCCACATAGCTTTTGGCCGGAGGCTGCGTGCGGGCCGAGTAGCAGACCGGCACGCAGCGGTTGATGCTGTTATCCACACTCTTGCCAAAGGCGATTTCCGCGTTGAACAGCGTTGCGCCGAGCTTGGCCCGGCAGTCACTGCGGATGTCCTGCGAGGCTGCACTTTTCTGCACCATCGTCAGCATCACGCCGACGCCCTTGATGCGGGAAGTCTTGCTCTTGCGCATCTCATTGCAGAGCACATAGGTGCGGAACGCCGAGTCCTCCGAGAAGGAATCGCACTTCAGCGGAATCAGCACATAGTCCGCCGCGGCAATTGCGTTGGAGAGCAGCAGGCTGTCCCGGCTTGGCTGGGTGTCGATCAGGATATAATCGTACTCATTTTTGACCTGGCGCAGGAAATAGTCCAGCACGTCGGTATCGCTGGCCAGATACTTCGGGTCGCCGCGGTCATAGTCCCGCTGGGCGTCCGTGTACAGATCCTCCAGCCGCTTGGACAGGCGCGGCGTCTGGTCGTTGGCCGGAATCAGGTCCACGTTTTCATATTCCGACTCGACGATAAAATCTCTGGTCTGTGTGTTGTAGCGGAAGCCGTCGATCATATCATACAGACTGCGGTTGGCAAAGGCCTTGCTGGTAATGGCGTTGCCGCCTGTCAGGGCAAACGTCAGGTTGCCCTGCGGGTCGGTGTCCAGGCAAAGCACCTTTTTGCCCTCGTCGCCCATCAGATAGGCAAGGTTAGAGGTCGTTACGGTTTTTCCGCAGCCGCCTTTTTCCACCGCAATGGTTATTACTGTTGCAGCCATTCGCTTGTTCCCCATTTCATTATGTAGTTATAACACCGTGGCAAATTATTTTTTATGTCGTTTTCATCTATGTATAGTATACCACATTTACCAGCATCGTCAACAGCACTTTTGCAGTTTTGGCAGGGCTTTTCTGCGGCAGAAAAGCCCTATAACTCCGTGGCAAATTTTTGTATAAAGAAAAAAGCATATAGACACGCCCATGCCGCAGCTTTTTGCGGACCGGGTATCCATACGCTTTTTGTTATGTCTTTTGGTCTTATAACTCCGTGGCAAATTTATTCGTCAAAGACGGACAGATCTGCCTTGAAATGATCCGTTGCACCAGCGCTGCGCAGCTCGTCCCTGCCGCTCGGGATGATCGTAATATCCTCCATCGCGTTGTATACAATGGTCGCGTTGTACTGCGGCGACTTGAGCTGGCCGTGCTCCTTTTTGGTCAGCATCATCCGCGCCATGCCCAGCGCCCAGCAGGTCAAATCGTGCTGCTGGGCCAGGATGCGGTTCAGCGCGTCGCGGGTCTCCTGCGCCTGCTTTGCCCTTTTCTCGCTGTTGGTGTTGGTCAGCAGACGCGCCGTGTATACCAACACCGAGGACACCGCACTGTACAGCTCCGGCGAAATTTTTTCCTGCAGGGTCTGGCTGCGCGCCCTGCTTTCCAGCACGCGAACAGCCCGCGTCACCGTCATAGTAAACAGCTCGTCCCCCAGCGGCTCTGCCATGGACACAGCTGCCGCACTTCGTTCCGGCTCGGTGGTTTTCCGCGTCCTTCTGCGGCGCGGGACTTCCTCATTGCGAGCGCTTTTCTGCGCGTGCAGCTGGCGCACTGCGTCCATCTCCTGCGCGGATTTGTAGCGGATGAACAGGTACAGCCGCTCGTATTTTCTGCCGCCGCGGATGCGGACCGGGATATAGTCAAACCAGAGGTCAGTCATCTGGTTGATCTCGTCCCTGGCCTTGGTCAGGACGTAGCGCTCAAAATCGTGGAAGTTGCTGTACTTTTCGGTCAGCGGCTTTTCCTTGTCCTTTTTGCGCTTTTCCGGCGGGGGAGAGAGCTGCTCCTTCAGCTCCTGAATGTCAAACACCTTGTACTTGAAGCCGCGGATGTCCTGCGCCTTGTCCGGGAAGCGGTCCAGTATCTCTTTTGTGACCGGCTGAAACACCAGGCCGTTCGTGTAGCCGTAATCGGTGTCTCCGTTGTCGTAGGAGAGCAAAATTTCGTAAAAACGCATGGAGTAGGTGCTGTTCATCGTCAGCAGATATTCCACGTTGTAGGAGGTATAGTTGCTTTTCAGCTGGGAAAGATAGGGGAGGATCTCCGGATTGAAGCGCACGCGGATCTGCTTGTCCCGGTCATTCACGGTGGAGCCGCGCTGCAGCCAGGACAGGACCTTGTACTGGTGGCCGTCGCTGGCCGGGTCCAGGCTCCAGAAGGAGCGGTCCTCCAAACTTTTGACGGTGTCCTTCAGGTATTCCAGATAGGTGTTGTCGTGCATGTTGACCCCGGCCAGCCGCCCGAAGTCGGAAAAGCTCAACGAATAAACGCGGTCCGCATCCGGGATCTCCTTGGGGTTGATCTGTGCCATCATTGCCAGCAGCACCTTTTGCTCCAGCTTTGGCAGGGCATATTTTGTCTTTTGGATCAGGTCATTACTCTTGGTGATGATCGATTCCGACGCCGGGTTGTACTTGGGTACATTGCCTGCAGAGCGGGTGCGGCGGTGCTTTTGTGGCGGCGTGTTTTCCTTCGCAGGGAGGTCCGGATCATAGTATTCGCCTTCAATGATGGTGTCATTTTTCCGCTTTTCAGACATAGGCCTACACCTCCACAAATACAGTACATTAAGCATACACGCAATTGCGGAAAATGTCAACGGCTTCTCGCAAATAAAAAATAAATGTGCCATTTGTATTTTTTTTATAATTATTATTTTATTAATTTTATAAATTTATCTCTTTATATATAATAAGTAGATTGCGAGTTTTCTTCTGCTGAATTGAGAGAAAAATTCCTGTGAAAAAAGAGTTTTCTTCCCACGAAAAAAGAGAAATATTCTGCTGTGCTGAGAGTTCTCTTCTGCTGATTTTGCCAGAATAAAAACTCTCAATTCGGCAGAAAAAAACTCTCAGTACGCAAGCGGCTGCGGGCAAAGCAGACAGCGAAATGCGAGTTTTCTTCTGTGCTGTTGAGAGAAAAATGCTGCGCAGTGAAAAAAATCAGTTCGCGGCTTTTCCGGCGGAGCAGGGGAGAGCGCAGTGACAAAAAAGAGAGGGCAGAGGGGAAAAAGGTTTATTGAGAGAAATTTTCTGACAATAGAAGAAAAAAACAGAAAAATTCTCCTTTTTGTATTGAGAGTTTTATTCTGAACAAAAAATTCTCTAAGAATCTTCGATAGTACGTAAAAGTATACGAAAAAAGCATAAAGTATTGCGAGAAATCTTCTCCGCTGCAAAAATAGAACAAAAGAAACGAACTGTAATAATTTATATATAATATACAAAACGGCAAACAAAATCATGTGCATCCGGGGAAACCGACAGGGAAGGGGAGAGGGCCGACAGGAGAAACACAGCTTTTCTAAAATGCAGACTGCCAAAAGGCGACGCAGAGCCGCAGGTAATTATAAAATGCAGAAAAAAACTCTCAATAGACGCCCGCGGTGGGACTATTGAGAGTTTTTTTCTGCAAAAAATAAAGAAAATTCAGAAAAATGCAGCCGCCCGCAAGGGCCGTCAGCATCTCCCTATTACCGGGAGCAGGTCACAGCATCTGTTGCCGTATAGTCAAACAGGCCGTCGTTTTTCTCCTCCAGAGCCTTGATCATGTGGTAGGTGTATTCGTTGTAGGGCGTCGGGATGCCTAACGCGCGCCCCATGCGCATGAGCGCACCGGAGAACATATCGATTTCTGTGTGCCGCCCGGCGTCGAGGTCCTGCAGGGTGGAGTAGCGCGCGGTGGGCGGCACGGTGCTGCCGTGGGTGGAGGCCGCAGCTGCCTTGGAGAGGTCGATCCCCTTAGCGGCGGCAATGGCCTCCAGCTCGCGGCGCAGGCCGTCGCTGATGGCCTTTATATGGGCACTGTCGCTGTAGCAGCCGACGCCCGCGCCGAGGATCGCCTGCGGCAGATTGTTGCAGACGTTCAGCCGGAACTTGGACCAGATCTCCTCGCGGATATGCTCGGTCACACGGAAATGAATGCCCGTGTCCGCAAACAGCGCCCGCACCGCCTGCACCCGGTCACTGTCAAACGGTGCGGTCAGCTCCCCGTAGATGATGCCGATGGTCGTCTCCGGGTCAAAACGCACACCGTCCTCGGTGCGGTGGGAGGCCACCTTGATGAGCGCGGGCAGCACATGAGCCGCGCCGACCTGTGCGGCGATGAGCTCCTCGCTGTCAACGCCGTTCATCAGGCTCATGACAACGGTGCGTTCGCTCACAATGGTGCGGATGCTGTCCAGTGCGCTGTCCAGTGCGCCGTATTTCAGCGCGACGATCAGCAGATCGACGCCGTGGGCCTGCTGCGGGGTCCAGACCTGCGGGTGATAGACCTGCCCGTTGATCGTGCAGCCGTTTTGCCGCAGCCGCTCGGCGCGGGAATCCTCCGCCACGACGCCAAGCTGCAGGGTGTTGGCAGCGGCCTTGTCGGCCAGGCCCCACAGCACATAGCAGCCGACGGCTCCGGCCCCCAAAATAGCAACAGATTGAATTTTCATCGTCTACATCCTCCCGTCAGCCGGCCCGGTCCGGCTGGATGATGCGAATCAGTTCCTTATCCAGCTGCAGGGTGCAGTGCCACGGATTTACAATAATGCCCGCGATTTCCGGTGCGGAGAGCGCTGCGGCAAACAGCTTGTCAATGTCTGCGAGGAAGGTCGATTTCACCGTGTCAGGGCTTTTCATCTGCTCCTCAAACGAGGTGAAGGCGTACCACCAGCTTGCGCCGTCCGCCGTTGTCACGACCCGGGGCTGCACCTGCCCGCCACCGGAGACAGGCTCGACGGCCACGATCCACTGCCCGCCTGCCTGCATACAGCGGCGGACAACGGTCAGTGTGTGGGCCAGCTGCTCCGGGGTAGGGGACTGCTGCAGCTGCAAAATGCAGTTTCGATGGTTTGATTCATCTGTAAGGATTTTATCTTGCGGCATCGGGAACATCCTTTCCGATTTACGATTTGTCTGTTTCCTTTATTATACCAGCGATTTTCCAAAATGCAAAATTTCCGCCGGGAACGGCATTGACGAACCCGGGGGACAAGGTCGTTATCTTCTCGCCGTTTTACGAGAACTACGGCGCGGACACGATCCTGACCGGGGCAGAGCCAATTTATGTGCCGCTGACGCCGCCGGAATTTACCTTTGACCCCGAGGTACTGGAGAATGCCTTCCGCCAACACCCGAAGGCGCTGATCCTGTGCAACCCCTCGAACCCCTGCGCAGCAAAATTCCGGCAAGAGCAGCGCGGTAAGGTTTTATAACTCCGTGGCAAATTTAAAATGTAAAAGAGCAGCCGACCCACTGACAGAGCTACAGCGGGTTGGCTGCCTTTTTTATCGTGCGGTTTTCGGTTTATAATCGCGCATTTCCGGGATCGCTCCGCCTGCCACGGCCCACAGGTACAGGCTGGCCACGCTGCAATAGGGGCTGAACCGGCGGCGGTACTTTTCAAACAGCTTGCGGTCAATTTTGCGGTGGTGGTAGACCATCCGCAGACCGCGCTGGATGGCAAGGTCGTCGTAGCTGAAAATGTTGGGCCGCTGCATACAGAACAGCAAAATCATCTCCGCCGTCCAAACACCGATGCCCTTCAGGGCGCTCAATTCGCGGATGGCGTCCTCGTCGCTTTTCTGCCGGATGCCCTCCGGATCGAACGCACCGCTGTGGACGCGCTCGGCAAAATCGGTGATGTACTCCGCCTTGCGAAAGGTCATGCCCAGCGCCTGCAATTTGGGAACACCGGCAGCCAGGATCGTCTCGGCATTCACGGTGCCCAGTGCGTCCTGCATCCGCTGCCAGATCGTGGCCTGCGCCTTCGTCGAGATCTGTTGGCCGATGATGTGGTGCACCACCGCCGAAAACAAATCGGTATCGACGACGCGGTCCACATGCCCGATTTTGTCGATGACCTCACACAGCCGCTTGTCCCTGGTGCGCAGGCAGGCAAGCTCGGCTTCCCCGTAGGCAAAAAACATCGGCGCTCACTCCTTTACGGCGTCGGGCAGTACGTCGCCCAGCGCCAGCACGGCATTGCGCACGCATTCGGGGCAGGGGCAGAGCGGCACGCCGGTGGCAACGCCCTTCAGCTCCTTGCAGATAGTCGCGCCGCACCGCTGCTCAAAGCTCCGGACCAGTGCGCGTGCCACAGCGGGCGTGCCGCGGCCCTCCGTCAGGATGCCGGCCACCATCACAGCGCCGATCAGTGCGCCGCAGGTGCTCTCCAGGCAGCCCATACCGGCAGCGTAGCCTGCCGCCAGCATCCGCAGGGTGTCGCCCTCCACGGGCAGCTTGTCCTCAAATACCTTTACAACAGACTGGGTGCAGTTGCATTGCCCGGTGGTTTTTAATTCTGCAGCTGCGGCTGCACGTTCGGTAAGAGTCATGGTGCAAGCCTCCTTGTCAGTGGCAGTGATGCCCGCCGCAGTGGTGCTCGCCGTCGTGGTGGCCGCAGTGAACAGCAGTGGGGTCATGGACGAGCTTTCCGGTCAGCAGCGCCAGCACAGCCTTGTCGGCGTCGCCGCTGACACCGGCGTACAGCCTGATGTTGGCCCCGGCTACGGCAGTCTGCGCGCCCGCGCCGATGCTGCCGCAGATCAGCGTGTCAACGCCGCCGCGCATCAGAAAGGCCGTCACGGCGCTGTGGCCGCTGCCCGCGGTCTCAACGACCTCGGTATGTAAAATCATGCCGCTCTCGATGGTGTAGAATTTAAACTGCGGTGCATGGCCGAAGTGCGGGAAGACCTGGCCGTTTTGATAGGGAATTGCAATTTTCATGGTAGTGCTCCTTTATCTGTCATTACCCATGATTATAGGGGATTGGCGGGAAAAAGGCAACAGTCTTGGATATTTTGCAAAATACGGATAGAGCTTTGCAGCAGAATGCGGTATAATGATAAAAAGGCTGCGGGCCGCTACGGCCTGTTTTTCAGCCGGTGAGGTGCATATACGATGACATATATTCAGCATTATGATGCCCCGTTGGGCCGTATCCTGCTGGCGGCGGACGAGGTCGGGCTGACCGGGCTGTGGTTCGACGGCGCGAAATATTTTGCCGACGGACTGCCCGCCGAGCATACCGAACGGGAAACGCCGGTCCTTTACGAGGCCAGGCGCTGGCTGGACATTTACTTTGCGGGGCGAGAGCCGGGCTTTCTGCCGCCGCTGCACCCGGCTGGCTCGGCGTTTCAGCAGGCGGTGTGGGCGCTGCTGCTGCAAATTCCCTACGGGCAGACCGTGACCTACGGTGAGCTCGCGCGGCAGCTTGCGGAAAAGCAGGGAAGGCCACGGATGTCCGCGCAGGCCGTGGGCGGCGCTGTCGGGCATAACAAAATTTCTATTATCATTCCGTGCCATCGCGTGGTCGGCACCGGCGGCAGCCTGACCGGATATGCCGGAGGCATTGACAGAAAGGTAAAGCTGCTGGCGCTGGAGCAGGCCGACATGACCCGCTTCTTTGTGCCCAAAACGGGCACGGCGCTGCTATAATTTGTACAGTTGATTACAAAATGTCATACCGTGATAAAGGAAGGCACAAATTATGAAGCACCGTATTGTGACCGCTGCGCAGATGAAGGAGATCGAGCGTGCAGGCAACGCCCACGGCCTGCCCTATCTGCAAATGATGGAAAACGCCGGGCTGGCCGCCTACACCCAGCTGCGGGCGCGCCTTCCGCTGGGCGGGGCGTTGCTCATCGTCTGCGGCAAGGGCAACAACGGCGGAGACGGCCTTGTGATGGCCCGCGCCGCCGCCCAAGATGGCTGGCGCGTGGTCGTCCTGCTGGCCGAGGGCGACCCCAAAACGCCCGATGCCATGACGAACTATGCACGCCTGGCAGACCTGCCGGTCACCAAATGCCGCGATGCGGCAGCGCTGGCAGCACAGCCCTTTGACGCCGTCGTGGATGCTTTGTATGGCACCGGGTTTCACGGCAGCCTTCGCCCGGCCGGGCTGGCTGCCTGTGCGCTGATGAATCGTCAGCGGGAAAGCGGCGCATTCGTGCTGGCCGTCGATCTGCCCAGCGGCATCAACACCGATACGGGTGAGGCCGCCGAGGGAGCCGTCCGCGCAGACCTGACCGTGACGTTTGACAGCTGCAAGCCCCTGCACACAGCTCCAAGCTCCGCACCCTTCTGCGGTGAGATCGTCCGTGCCGACATCGGCATCCGGGACGAATGGCACCCGGCAGGTCTTGCACAGCTTTGAGCGCGAAATTTTGCCCTTACAAAAAAGCACTTTCCCTTATATTTGCATTGCAAATAAGGGAAAGTGCTTTTGTCTTGCTCACTAGGGGGGACTATAGCAACCGCTGCGATTCCAAAATCGATAGGGTAAAAGCCCTCCATATACAACTTCGCTAAATCAAAGTTTAGCGAAGGACAGGGGAGGCCCCACACTTTTCCCGAGTTTTTATTATACCTCTTTCGGCTAAATTTCTTTACACCTTCAGCATCCTGTATCCAATGCCGATATGCGTCTGGATATACTGCGGCGAATCCGGCTCGGATTCCAGCTTTTTGCGCAGCGTAGCCATAAAAACACGCAGCGAGGCCACGTCATTGTCCCAGGAACTGCCCCAGACTTCGTGGGTGATATAAGTATGGGTCAGCACTTTGCCGCAATTCTTGGCCATGACGCAGAGCAGTCTGTACTCGATGGGCGTCAGGTGCAGTTCCTGCCCTTTCAAGGTGGCACAGCCAGCCGCAAAATCAATTTGCAGATCACCGTTGGTAAAAACCGAACAACCGGCGGCGTTTTGCAGCATCGAGATGCGGCGGAACGTTACCCGCAGCCGCGCCAGCAGCTCCTCTACCGAGAACGGTTTCGTCAGGTAGTCGTCGGCGCCGCTGTCCAAGGCTTCGATTTTATCGCTGTCCTCGCTGCGGGCACTGATAACGATGATGGGCATCGCAGACCAACTGCGAATACGGCGAATCACCTCGATACCGTCCAGATCAGGCAGACCAAGATCCAACAGCATCACATCCGGTGCATGGATCGTTGCCTGTTGGAGCGCTTCGGACGCAGTAGCCGCCGCAATGTACTTGTAATCCTGCGTTTTCAGTGTCGTGGTAATCAGGTTGCGGATAGGCGCATCGTCCTCCACAAACCAGAATCAAGGGTTTATTCATGCAAAGAAACCTCCCCAAGGGGCAGTGTAAAAGTAAAGATGCAGCCGTGCGGCTTATTGTCGGACAGTGTAATGGTGCCGCCGTGGGCTGCGATGATCGTGCGGCATAAGGCCAGTCCCAGCCCAAGGCTGCGGCGGCTGTCCGAAATGCGTTTTTCCCCGGTGGAGAACATTTCAAAGACCTTTTCTTTTGCTTCGTCGGGAATACCGGGGCCGTCATCGCTTACCCGAATTACGGCGCTTTCCCCCTGCGCCGCAGCGGAAAGGACAATGTGCGACCCGGCAGGCGTGTATTTGATGGCATTATCCACCAGATTGATCAGGACCTGCACAACCAGCTTGGCATCCATGTGCGCCAGCAGCAGATCATCGTCCATCTGTACAGTAATCGTGTGCTGCCCGCTGTGCCGGTTGGTATGGCGCAGGGCTTCTTCAAACACTTCACTTACTAACTCTGTAGAGATGGACAGATTCATCCGCCCATCTTCAATGCGGGAGATGGAAAGAATGTTCTCCACCAGATTGATGAGCCACATAGAGTCGTCGTAGATGTCCAGAAACGTTTGCTTGCGGGTGGGGTCGTCCATCTTCTCATAGTTGCTGATGAGGTTGGAGGCATTGCCGGAAATGGATGTCAGCGGGGTACGCAGTCGTGGGAAATCGTGCGCAGCAAATCGGCGCGCAGCTGTTCATTCTTGGCGCGGACGGCAGCGCGCTCTTTCTCCTCGGCATTGCGGATATTCTGGATCGCCAATGTGACCGTAATGATGGAAACGATCAGCATAATGGCAAAGGTGACAGGGTAGCCGCGCTCGTATGCGTGCAGCGTCAGGCGGGGCTCTGTAAAGCAAAAATTGAAAAGAAGCACGCTGGAAAACGAGCTTAAAAAGCCGTAGAAATAGCTTTTGGTAAAAAGCGAGGTCAGCAATGTCCCCAGAATATACACCGATATGATATTTTTGGTAAAAGAGAAATACCAGAAAATATTGCCGATGCCGGTTGCAGCGGTCAGAATCAGCACCGTGATCAAAAGATCCTTTGCCTGTCGGACGGCCTGCTCTTTCATTGTATCGGGAGATGGCTTTTTAATATTCACAGCAAATCCTCCCTTCTGAAGGGTATCATACCATATTTCGGGCGGCATTACCAGCGCCGGAAGCCTTCACGCCGCTCAAATTGTGCGCGGCGAACGCTGCGCCAGAACGCATCACACCGGACACCGATAAAAACAAGAAAAAGTCCTGCGGCCAGAAACAGCAAAATCAGCAGTGCCGTTCTCAAATGAACCACTTCCCTTGCAAACGATCAGATATGAAAGCACCGACTCAGGGCCTTGCCCTCGCCCAGCACCAGCAATGTGCCGTCACCGGGCAGAACCGTGTCCGAGTCAATGTTGACGTCGGCAATCCCGTTGCGCTTGATGCCCAGAATGTTGATGCTGTATTTCTTGCGGATATTGATGTCGCCAACGGTCTTTCCGATCCACGCGGACGGCACAGATACTTCCAGAATGGCGTGGTCTTGGTCCAGCTCGATATAATCCAGCACATGGTCGGACCCGTAGCGGATGGCCGCCCACTTGGCCAGCTGCTTTTCCGGGTAAAGCACCTCATCCGCACCGTTGCGCAGCAGGAATTTAGCCTGCACATCCCGTTCCGCACGGGAGACGACCATTTTTGCACCCAGCTCCTTCAGCAGGGAAGTGGTTTCGAGCGAGCTCTGAAAGTTTCCGCTGATCGCCACAATACAGACATCAAAATTGCGGACGCCCAACGCCTCCAAGAATTCCGCGTTGGTGCTGTCGCCGATTTGGGCGTTGGTCACAATGCTCAGAACGGCGTTGACGCGGTCCTCGTTTTCGTCCACCGCCATGACCTCATGGCCGAGCTTGTTCAGCTCCTCTGCGATGTGGCGGCCAAATCGACCCAACCCGATCAGTAAAATAGATTTCATGGTATGTACCTTTCTTTATCCTACGGTGATGCGTTCCTGCGGCAGCCGTGCCGCGCTGCTTTTGCTGCCGGAGAGCGCTGCATAAATCATAGTCAGTCCGCCGACGCGCCCAATGAACATCAAGAAAATTAAAATCCCCTGTGAGACGATTCCAAGATGCGGTGTCAACCCCAGAGACAGCCCTACGGTAGCAATGGCCGAGGTCGTTTCAAACAGACATTCGGACAGCGGCAGCGTCTCCACCGTGCTGATGACAAACGCTCCCGTCAGCGAAAGGACGAGATACAGTGTAAAAATAGCTGCGGCATCATGGACCGCTTTTTCTTCCATCCGCCGCCCGAACATTTCGGGGCTTTTCTGCCTGCGGAATACAGCAAACGCATTGGCGACAAGCACTGCCGCCGTTGTTGTCTTGATGCCGCCCGCCGTAGAACCCGGTGAACCGCCGATGAACATCAGCAGAATGGTAAGGCCGCGCCCGCTGCTGGACAGTGACGTATAGTCTGCCGTATTGAATCCCGCTGTTCGGGGCGTTACGGACTGGAACAGCGAGAGCAGCAGCCGCTCCCGCAGTGTGCTGCCTTTGAATTCAAAGCAGAAAAAGTATAGCGTTGGCAGCAAAATTAAGAGCGCTGTCGACGTCAGAATAACTTTGCTCTGCAGCCGATAGCGATGAAAGCAAAGCCGATTGCACCGCACGTCATCCCATGTCAGAAAGCCGATGCCGCCCACAACGATCAGGGCGGAAATCGTCAGGCTGATAACCGGGTCTGCGCGATATGCGGTCAGCGAGACAAAAGGCATGTCGGGGGTACCCATTAAATCAAAGCCCGCATTGCAGAAAGCGGAGACGGAATGAAAAACGGCTTTCCATATCCCGGAAACGCCGAAATCCCGGCAGAAAACCGGGAGCATACAAAGCGCGCCGATTCCTTCTATCATCAAAGAGGTACGGATCACAAAGCCTGTCAGCCGCACAATGCCGCCGACTTTTGGAGCAGACATGGCCTCCTGCATCCGCCCGCGCTGGGACAGGGAAATGCGCCGACCTGATAAAAGCGAGAAAGACGCGCCGACTGTGATCACACCCAAGCCGCCGATTTGGATCAGCACCATCAACACGGCCTGACCAAACGCTGACCAGTGAGAAGCCGTATCCCGCACAACCAGCCCTGTGACACAGACGGCGGAGGTTGCTGTGAATAATGCCTCATGGAAAGGGGTGACGGTGCGCTCCTGCGCAGAAATCGGCAGCATCAGAAGTGCCGCCCCGATAAGGATAACCGCTGCAAACATCAGAATTATGGACTGAAAGTAATTGAGCTTACAGGCTAAACGCCGATGAAATGGCAAAAGGAATCACACTCCAGCAGAATTTTCGTACAATACAGTATAGCGCCGCCCGTTTAAAGATGGTGTTAAGCTTTTCTGCCGGAATATAAAGATTGCGTTAAGATTGCATTGTACCCGGGCTGCACCCGATGCTTCGGAGATGATCGTGCATTGGCTGTTTCGTCTTTGCACGAAAAATTCGCCGTTTCCACAAGGAAACGGCGAACGATAGACGAATACTGTTTTTCTGTCTGCTTGACGGTGTGAACCTCCAAGCACTTTATGGCTTTTACTTCGGTTTTTTGGGGAGGAATGTGCATCAGCCTCTCAAAACCCACTTATTTTCCAAGCACAACGGACAGCTTGATTTCCTTTTCCGTTTCGCTCAGGTCGAAATCGCCGCCGTCGGCGACGGTCACGCGCAGCTCATAGAGTACGCCGTCCGTCAGCTCGGTCGCAGCCGCGCCGGTCTCGTCCGTGATCGACCACAGCTCGGGGGCTACCTTTACCAAGCTTGCCGTCTGCACCATAGGCGTAGAGCGTCAAATCGGAGGCGCTGCCGGACAGGTTGTTCATGCGGAAGGCCACCGTGGTATTGGGGTGCACATTGCGGATGGTTGCGGTGTTGCGCCAGCTTGCAACCGTACCTTCGCCGCCGTCCTGTGCAAACTGATCCTGCGCAAGCACATTTCTTGCCGCCTGATCGAGATCGACCTCGCGGTACGGAAGCTCGGGCAGGTAGACAAAGCGGTCCTGCAGGCGGAGCAGCTCCAGATAGCCGGTGGGGCAGTAGAGTGCATTTCCGCTGTTGCCGGTGTACATGCCAATGGCCATATTATTGTAGCCGTACTTGTTGGAAACATCCATCGTAAAGACAGTCTCGCCGGTTGCAAAGTCGAGAATGATGTACTGCCACATACCCGTGGTCAGATCCTGCACATAGCCGTAGATATAGCCCGTTGCAGTGGAGAGCTTCATGATCGCGGTGTCGCTCAGATCGTTTCGGGTCCAGATGCTCTTCATCTCGTAGCCGCTGTCGGTTTTCACGGTGTCCACGCGCTCGACGCCGGGGGCGATCATGGCATTGCCCTTCATCAGCCAGTTCTGGTCATAAATGTTGGCGTAGCTCTGGATCGAAGAATCGTTGTTGGGGTCGGCAAGGCCTGCGTTGCCCGCGCCGAACCAGTTGCAGACAATCGTGCTGACCGTGCCCGCGCCGTCATCGTAGACGATTGCAGAGTTCTCGATTGCCACCTGATAGCCATCGGGCAGATCATCGAGCACCGGCGTTTTTGCCACGACCTCACCGGTTTTCATGTCGAGCGCAAGAAGATTCACGGGGTCTGCATTGTCGGTGAACATCACAAGGTTCGGCGTCAGCGTCGGCGAGCAGCCGCCGCCCCATGCAAGACCGCCGCCGGTGGTCTTGTCGCCTTCACCGCTGACCTTCGCGCCGACGCTCTCATACGGCGTGCACCAGACAGCCTCGACACCGTTGTTGGCGCGCAGCAGATAGCAATTCTTATTGGTCAGAATGACCGCGCCGTCCTTGGAGGCGGCAATGCCGTTCTCCGCGCCCTCGCCGGGCGTCAGCTCGTAGACGAAAACCGCCTTCGACAGGTCGGTCTGCTCACCGTTGAGGATCGCTTCGATTGCCGAGTGGGCGATATAGCCGAGAACGCCCTGCTGCTGGCGCTCGGGATAGATGCGGAAGCCGCCGGTGGCGAACCAGAGGTTCCCGTCGTAGTCAAATACCACGGAAAGAAGATTCTGCGTCAGCTCCTTGCCGAGCGCGGCCTCTGCCGCCGCCTTGATGTCGATGTCAAGCACCTTTTCAAACTCGGGAAGGACATTGCCCTCCTCGTCCGTTGCGCGGAGCATCAGTACATGGTTGTTGCTGGTCGGGCAGACGATACGGTTTTCAGCGTCCAGGAAGGTGTAGGAGCTTTGGATCAGGTAGCCGCCGCCGTCATGCTGCTTCGGGGAAAAATAACCGAGCGTCTTTGTCTCCTCCGCATTTAGATCGCGGATGGCGATGCCGCCGAGCAGCGGAACGACTGCATGGCCGTAGCTGTCAAAGTAAATGGCGGGAGACGCATTCGCGTTTGTCGTCTCATAGGAGACATGGATCTCCGGATAGATGCCGAGCGGCAGGATCTCGTCGGTTGAATCGGTGTTATAGCCGTCGTGATGGATGTTCGCATCACTCTTTGCCATGTAGGGGTTTTCCTCGACCTGCTTGGGCTGCAAGGCCTTCACGGGGAGTGCGTCGGATTCCGGCGCGGAAGTGGTCGTTTCCTCGGCAGGCGCGGCTGTGGCAGCCGGTGTTGCTGTGGCGGAAGGCGTCTGCGTGGCCTCCGCCGGTGCCTGTGCTCCGCTGCAGGCTGCCATCGACAGGGTCAATGCTCCTGCCAGCAGGAAGCTGCCTGCAGTATAAATCGGGTTTCTCTTTTTCATCGGTGATCCTCCTTGCTGTGTTGGTTGTGATCCGCTCGGGGCGAAGCAGACGGTTGTTTTTTCTCTGCCCATGCACAAAGCCCCTGCCGGAATGCTTCTTCCGTTATCGGCTCCAGCAGAAAGTAGTCTACGCGCAGCCGGAACGCATGCAGGGAAAAATCCAGATCGCTGCACCAGATGATGCGCGTTTCCGGGAAAAGCGCCCGCAGGTGCTCCACTGCATTCAGCCCGTCCACGCCCGGAAGGGAAATTACAGCGTTGGTCGGCGCATTTTTGCGCGCGACCTCAAAGAATACCTCCTGCCCGCGGTAGCAGTCCACCCTGGGAAACAGACCGCGCTCTGCGCAGAACCGTGAAAGTTGTTCTCTGTAAAAGGTCTCCTGCGTTTCGCTCTTTGTCAGCACGGCAATGTGGTACATAGCGCTCCGCCCCCGTTCTGCCGTCGTTGACTGTTTCTGCTTTCAGTATACGGAACGGTGCAGGCTTTTCAAGCCTTTTGGCACGAAAGCCCCAATTCCGGCACGAAATCGGGTTTTTTCCGCCGTGCCGGAGTCGGAAAGTTGTGCTATAATGTGCTATAATCTAAATAGAAACTTTCCGGAAGGAGCCAGTCCGGCATGAGAATAGCAATTGTGGATGATCTTGAGACCGAGCGCGCGCAGCTGAAAACGCGCCTTGCGCGGCAGCTGCGCCTGTGCGGCGCCGAGGCGGAGCTATTGGAATTTGAAAGCGGCGAGAGCTTTCTCGCCGCAGAAAAAGAGCAGCGCTTTAACCGCCGCGTTTCTGGATATTTACATGCACGGGATGAGCGGCATGGACGCTGCCAAGGAGCTGCGCAAAACGGACGCAGACTGCCTTCTGGTTTTTACCACGACCTCGACCGACCATGCGCTGGAGGGCTTTCAGGTCCGTGCGCTCCACTATCTCGTGAAGCCCTTTTCCGAGGAGGAGCTTTCCGCCCTGCTTGCCGAGATGCTTGCAAGACTCCCCCGCCCCGAGCCGGTCCTGACGGTGAAGGTCAGCGGCAGCGATGTCCGTCTTTGCTACCGGGACATTATCTCGGCAGAGCATTTTGCACATCTGATCAACATCCGCACGACTGCCCTGAAAACGCTGGTCACCCGCCAGAGCTTTAAGGTGTTCACCGAGCCTCTGAAAAAAGATCCCCGCTTTTTCGTCTGCGGCAGAGGCATGATCGTCAATTTAGAGCACGCCGCAGATTTTCGGGACGGTGCCTTCTGCATGACAGACGGCAGCAGCGTCTATGTCAGTCAGGAGCTTTTAAAGCCTGCCCGGCAGGCGTTTATGGAATTTCTGCTGCAAAGGGAGCGTATGAAATGAAGGATATTCTGCGTCCGATTTTGGAGCTTCTCGTCGTACTCCCCGGCCTTTTGCTTGGATATTTCCCTGTAAAAACCTATCTGAAGCAGTCCCCCGGAAGGCTGGCCGCCTGGCTTTTTCCCTTGATGGCGTGCCTGTGCATCGGCAGCGGGCTTGCCTGCTATCGGCTTTGGGCTTCTACGTTCCTTGCCCTTGCGGGGGTCGCGCTGGCTGCGATCTGCCTGTATACCAGAACGCTTACCATCTCCCTCTGGAAATCCGGCACGATTGCGCTGTCCGTCTGCGCGGTGTTCGCGTGCGTGAACAGCCTGTCCCGTGCCGTCAGCGCCGCGATCATCCGGAATCTGCAGCTGCCGCCGGACGGACCGTGGCTCTGCCTGGGCGCCTGCGTGTTCTATAACGCCGTTTGCTGGGTCATCGTGCTGGCCGCGTATTATCCTGCGACACATACGGTGCGTGCGATGGTCGAGGACGACAATTTTGCGCAGACCTGGTATGTGTTCTGGGTCCTGCCGCTGGCGTTCATCCTTTTGAATCTTTTCATGATCCCGCGCTATCAGTCAACGCTCCAGACAGGCCGCGTGCTGCAGGGCTATATTGTGCTGAGCAGTGCGCTTCTGGTCTTTATGTTCTGCTTCAATGCGGTTTTCCTGCTGATGGCAACCAGTCTCAACCGCAATGCGAAGCTGCAGCAGGAAAACCAGTTTCTTTCCATGCAGCAGCAGCGCTATGAAAACCTCAGGACCGCCATCGAGGAAGCGCGGCAGGCACGGCACGATATGCGCCACCAATTAAATCAAATTTCTGCGCTGGCCGAGGCAGGTGACCTGGAGAACCTGAAAAGCTACCTTGCAAAGACCGTCTCCCGCATCCCGAATCTTGATATGTGCTTCTGTGAAAACCGTGCGGCTGACAGTGTTGTCGGCTATTACTGCGCCATGGCAAAGCGCGATGAGATCCCCTTCCGTGCCAGACTCGACCTGCCGGAAACACTGCCGGTTGACGAGATCGATATGTGTCTCGTGCTTTCCAACCTGCTGGAAAATGCGCTGGAGGCAAGCCTTCGCACCGCACCGGGCAGGCGGCAGATTGAAATAACC
>ENA-OQHF01000244-OQHF01000244.1-human-gut-metagenome-genome-assembly--contig:-NODE-244-length-34887-cov-3.178884_pt1 | contig 34887 bp, 33 predicted proteins | sample MGYA00242559_ERZ504709 | MGnify/ENA primary metagenome ERZ504709 (study PRJEB26092, sample SAMD00036203) | human gut metagenome | host: Homo sapiens | study: EMG produced TPA metagenomics assembly of... | reverse complement strand
GAATCTATTCAGGAAACGCCGCACCGGCAAAAGGGGTGCACTATCCCCATTTAACTGTATCAGTATACCACAAAGCCGTGTATGCGGCAAGGAAAAGCCCTTCCGCATTTTGCAAATTTCTTTTTGCGGTGGTGCGTTCTATTTCATGTATTTTCTGAATTTTTTCATTTTTTTCGAAAAAAAGGGCTTGCTTTTTTCTGCTTGGATTTTGGTATAGTATACAAGTCGCAAGGACATGCGCGGTTAGCTCAGCTGGTAGAGCATCTGCTTGACGTGCAGGAGGTCACAGGTTCGAGTCCTGTACCGCGCACCATAGAAAACACCGTAGATTTCGTTAAAATCTACGGTGTTTTCTTTTGTAATGATACACACTTTATGTACATCATTTGCTGTTTTCTCTGCAAGTCGTGCACCAAATCCCTATACACGTCCGGTTTTGCTTCTTTTCAGCGCATCCATAAATTCATCCAGCACGCGCCAAACATGCCCGGCGTCAGCCTTAATTACAGTTTCCAAAAACTCACTCATTTTGTAGCCTTTCTAGTTTTCTCATCACGCCGTTGTACACTTTCGGATTTGCAACATCACCATTCTCCGATATTTCGGTGCAAACACTACATGGTATTGACATCTCCATGTCGTATGGCTTAAACTATCTACGTCTTTGTTATTTTTCATTTCAAAGATAAACCTCTCTGTTCCTAGAATGTGGTTGGCAAACCCACACTCTATTCTACGGGGAGGTTTCTCTTTGTCTAGGGCTAAAGCCGTTTTTATTCCACCAGCAAAGCTGGTGGTTGTCGCTCGCTCAAGCTACCCAAAACAACAACAGCCAGACCGGCAGTGCCGGTCTGGCTGTTTTGCGTTTATGTCAGTTTTTGGTCAGATCCTTGGTATACAGGGCGCGGGTGGCGTTGAGCACGGCAATGACCATCACGCCCACGTCCGCAAAGATGGCTGCCCACATTCCGGCAATGCCCAGTGCACCCAGCAGCAGGCACAGCGCCTTGATGCCCAGCGCGAACACGATGTTCTGGTGCACAATGCGCAGGGTGCGGCGGGCAATGCGCATAGCCAGCGCGATTTTGGCGGGGTCGTCATCCATCAGCACCACGTCTGCGGCCTCGATGGCAGCGTCCGAACCCAGCGCACCCATGGCGATGCCCACGTCTGCGCGGGAAAGCACCGGCGCGTCGTTGATGCCGTCACCCACAAAGGCAAGGTTCTCCTTGGGCTGCTTTTCAGCCAGCAGCTTTTCGATCTGGTCCACCTTGTCACCGGGCAAAAGACCGGCGTGGTACTCGTCCAGACCCAGCTGCTGCGCTACAGCCTGTGCCACCGGCTGTGCATCGCCGGTCAGCATGACCGTCTTGCGCACACCGGAGGCCTTCAAAGCGCGGATGGCATCGGCGCTGTGGGGCTTTACCACGTCCGAAATCAGCAGATAGCCCGCATAGCTGCCCTCCACGGCAACGTGCACGATGGTGCCCACGCCGTCCACGGCGGGGACGGTCAGCCCCAGCTTTTTCATCAGGCGGGCGTTGCCGGCAGCAACGGCCTTGCCGTCCACCTTCGCGGTCACGCCATGACCGCCCAGCTCCTGCACGTCCGTGACCCGGGCGGCATCGATGGGCTTGCCGTAGGCAGCTTTGATGCTCAGGGAGATGGGGTGCTTCGACCAGCTTTCCGCCAGCGCAGCGGCTTCCACCAGTGCGGCATCGGTCACGCCCTCGGCGGGGTGGATGCCGGTGACCTTAAAGGTGCCCTGCGTCAGGGTGCCGGTCTTATCGAACACCACAATACCGGTGTTGGCAAGCTCTTCCAGATAGGTAGAGCCCTTGATGAGGATGCCGCAGGAGGAAGCGCCGCCGATGCCGCCGAAGAAGCTCAGCGGGATGGAGATGACCAGCGCACAGGGGCAGCTGATGACAAGGAAGGTCAAAGCGCGGTAGACCCAGTCGCCAAAGCGGGCGGGCTGTCCCATAAGCAGCAGCACCACCGGCGGCAGAAGCGCCAGCGCCAGTGCGCCGTAGCAGACAGCGGGGGTGTACACCCGGGCAAAGCGGGTGATAAAGTTTTCTGCCCGGGCTTTTTTCATGCTGGAATTTTCCACCAGATCGAGGATCTTAGAGACGGTGGATTCGCCAAATTCCTTGGTAGTGCGCACTTTCAGCAGGCCGGTCATGTTCACGCAGCCGCTGATGACCTCGTCCCCGGCGTTCACGTCCCGGGGCAGGCTCTCACCGGTCAGGGCGGCGGTGTTCAGGGCAGAAGCACCCTCCACGATGACGCCGTCAATGGGCACCCGCTCGCCGGGCTGCACCACGATGACGGTGCCCACCTCGACCTCGTCCGGGTCCACCTGTTCCAGCTTGCCGTCCTCGCCCTCAATGTTGGCGTAGTCCGGACGAATGTCCATCAGGCTGGCAATGCTCTGGCGGCTTTTGCCCACAGCCACGCTCTGGAACAGTTCGCCGATCTGGTAGAAGATGATAACGGCGCAGCCCTCCACATAATCGCCCAGCGCAAACGCGCCCACGGTGGCAACTGCCATCAGAAAGCACTCGTCAAAGGGCTGACGGTTCTTGATGCCCTTCAGCGCCTTGCGCAGCACGTCCCAGCCCACAACAAGGTAGGGGATGCAGTAGAGCGCCAGCTCCACCGGCATGGGCAAGGCGGGCAAAAGCTTGAGCACGATGACCAGTGCCACGGCGATCAGAATGCGCTCAAGGGTCTTTTTTTGTTTCTTGTTCATAAGCAACGCTCCTTGTTTTGCGGTGCAGCGGATGAAAAACGGGTGGTTTTCCACAGGTTTTTCGGCAAAAAATGGGTATTCCACAGTTTTACCCGCGTTTTCCACACAGTTTTCCTGTAAAAAAGCGCTTTTCCACGCTTCTTTTTCTCTTTTTCCGCAAAGCGTGTTGAAAACCCGGTGGAAATTGTTGAAAAGCGGCGAATTTTTCCACAGAAAAACTCCCCCGATCCGTACCGACCGGGAGAGCTTTGCCGTACATCAGATATCAAAGATCTCGCAGTCGTCCTCTACCTTCTTGCAGGCAGACAGCACGTTCTCCATGGTGGCGTGAGGGTCGGCACCCTCGGCAAACTCCACCTTCATCTTCTGGGTCATAAAGCTGACGGTTGCCTTTTCCACACCGGAAACGGTGTTGGCGGCGTCCTCCATCTTCTGGGCGCAGTTGGCGCAGTCCACTTCGATCTTGTAGGTCTTTTTCATAATAAGTACCAGCCTTTCTTTTCTGCGGGCGTGTGCCCGGTCATTCTTCGATATGGTCCATCCCCATGGAGAGGATGCTGCGCACATGGTCATCGTCTAGTGCGTAGAAAACAGTTTTGCCCTCCCGCCGGAAGCGCACAAGCTTGGAGTCCTTGAGCACCCGCAGCTGGTGGCTGACGGCAGACTGGCTCAGCTGCACGGCGTCCGCGATATCCTGCACGCAAAGTTCGCTGTCGTGCAAGGCGTACAGAATTTTGATGCGGGTGGAATCGCCAAACACGCGGAACAGATCCGCCAGTTCGTACAGCACCTCGTCATCCGGCATCTCTACCGGCTGAGTTTCCTTTTCCGGTGCGGTCTGTTCTAGCCCGGTCATGCTGTCCTCCCCCTTCGTTTCGATATATGAGCATCTGTTCATGTGTTCATGATAGCACGCAGACAGCCCCCTGTCAAGCAAAATCCGCAAAGTTTTTTACATCCCCGCAAAATTGCTGAAAATCGCCGTAAAACGCAAAAAAGATGCAATTTTAATTTGCAAATAGGGTGCGGGTTGGACAGGCAAAACGATTTGGAATGCGCGCCACGCTCTGCGGGGAAAGTTACTGCTTGCCTTCAGCGTGCAGGGACGCTCCGCTGGGCCAGAGGCAGGGAGGGGTGTTCCGACTCCCCCCTCCCTACCTCTGGACTCCACCCACCCCGCAACGGGCCAAGGGCTGCTCGCCCTTGACAATCCTAAAGAAGTGGGCTCCCACCGGAAAAAACTGAAGATTCACGCCTGTTCGGCGTGAAGATCTTTTAACCGTTTTTTCCGGCTCCGCCGATTTAGAACCCCTCAGTCGCTACGCGACAGCTCCCCCATGGGGGAGCGAGCGCCCGCCCGCAGCGCCGCGCTTTCGCAGAAAGCGGCGCTGCAAATGCCGTTTGCCGCTACGACCCCCTCCCGTGAAAATAGCGTTTGGAGCGCTCCGCAGAGTTGTCGGGGCAAAGCCCCTCCATCTGCTAACGCAGACCGCTCTGCCGCTTAAAAGCCCCACTGGGGCTTTCATTGCTGCGCTGCGCTCCGCAAACGCGGTCGCTCCAAACGCGAAATTTAAAATATTCTTTCCGCTGAATATGTGCAGAGCGCAGCGGAGCACATTCTAAATCGTCCGCCCTCTGTAAGAGACGCTGAAAAAATATGCAAAAAATAGTGCATTCCGGTGCGTTTTGTGATATCTTATAAAGGCGTGTAACCACAAATAACACAACTGCGTCCATAGGACGCATAAGGAGGAACTGTATATGAAGCTGGAAACCGGGATCTGCGGCGAGCAGAGCGTGCGCGTGAGCGCAGAGAATACCGCAAAGACCATGGGCAGCGGCACGCTGGACGTGTTTGCCACCCCTGCACTGGTGGCACTGGCCGAAAAGACCTGCTGGCAGAGCGTTGCCCCTGCGCTGGAAGCAGGCAGCGGCACCGTGGGCACCAAGCTGGAGCTGGAGCACACCGCACCCACCCCGGTGGGCATGACCGTGACCTGCCACAGTGAGCTGGTGGCCGTAGAGGGCCGCAAGCTGACCTTTAAGGTGACGCTTGCGGACGAGAAAGGCCCTGTGGGCGGCGGCACCCACGAGCGCTTTATCATCTTTGAGGAAAAGTTTGCCGCTAAGGCCGAGGCCAAAAAGGGCTAAGGATCGTCCGGTTCTGTTTCGTCCAGCCGCAGCGGCGGCAAGTCTGCGGCCAGCAGCTGCTGCTCGGCGCGGGTCTGCGCGTCCATGTAAAAGCTGCACAGCCTGCACACTGGCGCGGAACAGTTCAAAGTACATGGCCTTGTAATCCGGCACGGTGCACACCCCCTTTGCATTTCTGTGGGTAGTCTGCCCCGCAGCCTGCACCCCGATACGCCGGACGAACCCCGCAGACAATGACTGATACTTGATATGAGGAGCTTATGAAAAACAAAAATCTTTCTTGGGTGGGGGCGTTGTTCGTCTTTGCCCTGCTGCTGTGGTGCAACGGCGGTGACCCCCGGCAAGGTAGCCGACCCCGCCACCTACACCTGTGCGGTGTACAGCACCTTCTTTTCCCTGCTGCCGCCGGTCATCGCCATCGTGCTGGCGCTGAACACCAAGGAGGTGTACACCTCGCTATTGGTGGGCATTGCCTCCGGTGCGCTGCTGTATGCCAACGGCAATCTTGAGCTGGCGCTGAACACTCTGTTCTTCAACGAGGACGGCGGCATGATCACCAAGCTGTCGGACTCCGGCAACGTGGGCATTCTGGCCTTTCTGGTGATGCTGGGCATTCTGGTGGCGCTGATGAACAGGCGGGCGGCTCAGCAGCCTTCGGCCGCTGGGCGTCCACCCACATCCACGAGCCGGGCAGGCGCACAGTTTGCCACCCTGATGCTGGGCGTGATGATCTTTGTGGACGACTACTTCAACTGCCTGACCGTAGGCTCGGTGATGCGCCCGGTGACCGACCGGCAGAAGGTGTCCCGCGCAAAACTGGCCTACCTGATCGATTCCACCGCCGCGCCCATCTGCATCATTGCGCCGGTGTCCAGCTGGGCGGCTGCCGTCACCTCCAGCGTCCCGGCGGGTTCCGGCATCAACGGCTTTACCATGTTCCTGCGCACCATTCCTTATAACTATTACGCCGTCATGACCGTGGTGATGAGCCTGTTCCTCATCTTTACCGGGGCAGAGTTCGGCCCCATGAAGCTGAACGAGGACAACGCCAAAAACGGCGACCTGTTCACCACCGCCGACCGTCCCTACGGCGACGATGTGGACGACGGCAGCGATACCAACGGCCATGTCATCGACTTGCTTGCGCCGGTGCTGGTGCTGATCGCGGCCTGCATCTTCGGCATGGTGGTACACCGGCGGCTTCTTTGAGGGCGTGGACTTCATTCACCGCCTTTGCGGACTGCAACGCCTCGGCGGGTCTGGTGCTGGGCAGCAGCATCGCTTTGCTGTTCACCTTTGTATTTTACCGGGTGCGTAGCGTGATGACCTTTCAGGACTTTGCTGCCTGCATCCCGAGGGCTTCAAGGCCATGGTCAGCCCCATGCTGATTTTGTCCCTTGCATGGACGCTGTCCGGCATGACCGGCCTGCTGGGCGCAAAGTATTATGTGGCAAACCTGCTGGGCAGCTCTGCGGCGGCTTTGCAGTATCTGCTGCCGTTCATCATCTTCCTTGTGGCGGTGTTCCTGGCCTTTGCCACCGGCACCTCCTGGGGCACCTTCTCCATCCTGATCCCCATCGTCTGTCAGGCCTTCCCGGACGGCGAGATGCTGGTGGTCTCCATTGCGGCCTGCCTGTCCGGCGCTGTGTGCGGCGACCACTGCTCCCCCATCTCGGATACCACCATCATGGCCTCGGCGGGCGCACATTGCAGCCATGTGAACCACGTTTCCACCCAGCTGCCTTACGCCATTACGGCGGCAGCCTGCTCGGCGGTGTGCTACATCATCACCGGCCTTGCACAGGCGGTGCTGGGCAGCCGCGCAAGCCTTGTCACCTCGCTGGTGCTGCTGGTGGTGGCCATCGTGCTGGAACTGGCGGTGCTCAGCGTCATCCGCGCCCGCACCCGGGCAAAAAACTTCCGGGGATGCTGTGTAAAAATTCCGCTATGCAGCGGGGCATTTTCGTGGTATACTGAACGTATAGTAAAAAAAGTTGAACCATTGGAGGCGCATGACCCATGCTGGAAAAAGCTTTTCAGGACGTCTACACCAAATTCAAGCTGCATTTTTATCAGAACGTGTTCCAGCGTTTTGCCACCCGTGAGGCTACCCTGACCACGGTGGAGTCCTTCTGCATGGAGGGCATCATGGCCATGGGCGAGCCCACCATTGCGGAGTTTTCCCGCATGATGCAGATCTCCACCCCCAATGCGGCGTACAAGATCGGCAGTCTGGTGAAAAAGGGCTATGTGGAAAAGATCCAGTCCACCACCGACCGGCGGGAGTACCATCTGCGCCCCACCCAGAAGTATATCGACTACTACAACATCAGCTACTCTTACCTGCACACCGTAGTGGAGCGTGCCCGGCAGCGCTTTACCCCCGAGGAATGCGCCAAGCTGGAACAGATGCTTACCATCGTGAGCACCGAGCTGATGCCGGAACTGGATATACTGAAAAAAGGCGAGAACTAAAAACGATAAAACGGCTGCTGCACAAAAACGTGCAGCAGCCGTTTTGCATATCTCGTTACAACACCATAAACAGTGTGCCAGCGGTGATGAGGGCACAGCCAATCAGGCTTTTGGCGGTAAAGGGCTCGTGCAGCACCACAAAGGCCAGCGCAAGGGTGATGACCACGCTGAGCTTATCAATGGGCACTACCTTGGACGCTGCACCGATTTGCAAAGCGTGGTAGTAGCACAGCCAGCTTGCGCCGGTGGCAAGGCCGGACAGCACCAGAAACAGCCAGCTGCGGCGGGAGATCTCCGCAATGCCGGTCTGGGTGCCGGTGAGGAACACCATGCCCCAGCTCATCAGCAGCACCACCGCCGTGCGGATGGCAGTGGCAAGGGTGGAGTTGACCCCCTCGATGCCGATCTTTGCCAGAATCGAGGTAAGGGCAGCGAACACCGCCGACCCCAGCGCGTAAACGAACCACATGGCAAACGCCTCCTTTTTGCCCCAGTATACGCTTTTGCGCGGCGGAACACAAGGCTGCCGGGGGGAGGACGATTTGGAATGCGCTCCGCGTTGCTCTGCGCATGGTCAGCGGAAAGAATATTTATAATTTCGGAGCACCGGAGCGTCTGCGGACACTCCGGTGCTCCATTTTCACGAGAGGGGCTGATGGGTTGAAAAATTTTCGCCTTTCTGTACAAACGCACTGAAAAATTGTAGGATAAGAATGGAAAAGACGTCACTTTCACGCTTTACAACTTTACCCAGATAAAGTAAAATAAAAACAGAAGCCTTTCATTCTATGGTGCGGAGGATGCCGCGCCGGATGTTTTTGTGTATAGAGACGCCGGAATTGTGCCGGTGCAGGGAAAGAAACAAGGGAGCGAAATGGAGTTCAGTCTGGAGCATTTGCAGCCAAAGGAGCGCGCCTCCTTTGCGCTGCGCAGCCTGTACGAGACGGCAGGCTGCCGCAAGTACCACATGGGACGGTTCGAGGAGTACAGCCTGTATCAGGAGAACCGCAGCTTTCTGTCGTCGGAGCAGGTCATCACCTTCACCGATCTGGATGGCCGTCTGCTGGCGCTCAAGCCGGACGTGACCCTGTCCATCGCCAAGACGGCGCAGCCCGCGCCGGGCGAGACGCTGCGGTACTACTACCACGAGAACGTCTACCGCCCCTCTGCCGAAAGCCACACCTTTAAAGAGATCTCCCAGATGGGTCTGGAGATGCTGGGCGCTGTGGGCGAGGCTGAGGTGCAGCAGGCGGTGTGTCTGGCGGCGCAGTCGCTGGCGGCGCTGGGCGCAGAGTGGGTGCTGGAAGTCAGCCACATGGGCTATCTGTTCGGCCTGTTCGATGCGCTGGGCGTGCCGGAAGCCGCCCGGGCGCAGCTGCTGGAAAAGCTGCGGCAGAAAAACGCCCACGAGCTGCGCGCCGCCGCGCTGGCTGCGGGGCTTTCCGAAACGGCGGCAGACGCTTTGTGCGGGGTGCTGGAGCTTTCCGGCGGGTACGCTGCCACCCTTTCCAAGGCGGCAGCGCTCTGCCGTAACCCCGCTATGACTGCCGCTGTGGCAGAGCTGACCGCCCTAGCGCCCACGCTGGGACACGCGGGCGGCAGCATCCGGTTAGACCTGACCTTAGCCGGTGAGATGGAATACTACAACGGCCTTGTGTTTCAGGGCTATCTCAAAGCCCTGCCCCGCCCGCTGCTGAAGGGCGGGCGGTACGATTTACTGCTGCAAAAGTTCACCCCTGGGGCGGGCGCCATCGGCTTTGCGGTGTATCTGGATGAGCTGGACCGGCTGAACGCAATGCCGCCGGTGCAGCATCAGGACACCGGCAAGGTAATGCTGAACGTGGCGCTGCCCAAGGGGCGGCTGGGCGACAAGGTGTATAATCTGCTGGCGGGCATCGGCTACGGCTGCCCGGAGGACTACAACGCCACCCGCAAGCTGGTGGTGGAGAACCCGGCAGCGGGCATCCGGTATTTTCTGGTCAAGCCCAGCGATGTGGCCATCTACGTTGAGCACGGCGCGGCAGATGTGGGCATCGTGGGCAAGGACATCCTGACCGAGGCCGCCGCAGACGTGTACGAGCTGCTGGACACCGGCCTTGGCCGCTGCCGGATGTGCGTAGCCGCCCCGGCGGGCTACCGGGACGACCCCAGCCGCCCGGTGCGGGTGGCGACCAAATTCGTCAACATTGCAAAGAGCTACTATGCATCCATCGGGCGGGATATCGATATCATCAAGCTGAACGGCCTCCATCGAGCTGGCACCCATCCTTGGGCTTTCGGATGTCATCGTGGACATCGTCGGAGACCGGCACCACCTGCGGGAGAACGGCTTGCAGGTCGGTCACCGAGTTCATGCCCATCTCGGCGCGGTTCATCGCCAACAAGGCCAGCTACCAGTTCAAGCACCGGCAGATGGACACTATGCTGGAAAAGCTGCGCGACACCTTGCACAAGCAGGAGGAAGAGAAATGATCAAGCTGTATAATTTTGACGAGCTGAAACCGGAGGAAATTCTGAACCGGGACATCCGCGCCGAGAAGAATGTGGAGGACGTGGTGGACGCCATCATTGCGGACGTGCGCACCCGGGGCGACGACGCCCTGAAGGACTACGCTCTGAAATTTGACGGTGCAACAATCGAAAATTTACAGGTGACGCAGGCCGAGATCGACGAAGCTTTTGCGGGCATGGACCCGTATTTCCTCGAGACCCTGCGGCAGGCGGCGGAGAACATCGAGCAGTTCCACCGCCAGCAGGTGCACAAGAATTTTGTGATGAACGACCGCCCCGGCATTGTACTGGGGCAGAAATATACTCCCATTGAAAAGGCCGGTGTCTATGTGCCCGGCGGCACGGCGGCGTACCCTTCCACCGTGCTCATGGACGTCATCCCCGCCAAGGTGGCAGGGGTGTCCGAGATCGTCATGACCACCCCCGCCGGGAAGGACGGCAAGGTGAACCCGGTCATTCTGGCCGCTGCCGCCACCGCCGGAGTGACCAAAATTTTCAAGACCGGCGGCGCACAGGCCGTGGCCGCGCTGGCCTACGGCACCCAGAGCATCCCGGCGGTGGATAAGATCGTCGGCCCCGGCAACATCTACGTTGCCACCGCCAAGCGGAAGGTGTTCGGCAAGGTGGGCATTGATATGATCGCGGGCCCCAGCGAGATTCTGGTGCTGGCAGACGGCAGCTGCAATCCCGCGTGGGTGGCGGCAGACCTGTTAAGTCAGGCCGAGCACGACAGGCTGGCAAGCCCGGTGCTTGTCACCGACAGCGAAGCCCTTGCCAAGGCGGTACAGGCGGAGCTGGAAGTACAGATCCCGCAGCTGCCCCGCGCCGCCATTGCCCGCGCCAGCGTGGACGACAACGGCAAGATCATCCTCTGCACCGACCTGCACAAGGCCATCGAGGCCTGCAACATCATCGCACCGGAGCACTTGGAGGTCTGCGTGGAGGACCCCTTCGGGGTGCTGAACGAGATCCGCAACGCGGGCAGCATCTTCCTTGGCCGCAACGTGCCGGAGGCGCTGGGCGATTACTTTGCAGGCCCCAACCACACCCTGCCCACCAGCGGCACCGCACGCTTTTCCAGCCCGCTGGGCGTGGACGACTTCGTCAAGAAGTCCAGCTTCATCTACTACACCCGGGACGCGCTGGAAGCCGTTGCACCCCGCATTGCAGACTTTGCCGAGCGCGAGGGTCTGCACGCCCACGCCCGCAGCGTGACCATCCGGTATGAGAAGTAAGAGGAAACCATTATGAGTCGTTTTCTTTCCCCTGCCCTGTCCGCTGTCACCCCCTACACGCCCGGGGAGCAGCCGCAGGATCAGCAGTACATCAAACTGAATACCAACGAAAGCCCCTATCTGCCATCGCCCCGGGTGGTGGCAGCCGTGAGCGAAGCCGAGGTGGAAAAGCTGCGCCTTTACTCCGACCCCGCCTGTGCCCAGCTGCTGCGCACGGCGGCGGCGCATTTCGGCTTGCAGCCTTCCCAGGTCATGCCCGGCAACGGCAGCGACGAGAACCTGTTCTTTGCGCTGCGGGCTTTCTGTGACGAGAGCCACCCGCTGGCCTTTGCGGATATCACCTACGGCTGCTACGGCGTGTGGTGCGGTTTGCTGCACATCCCCACCCATATCATCCCCTTAAAAGAGGACTTCACCCTTGACCCCGCCGATTACCACGGCCTGCACGAGACCATCGTCATCGCAAACCCCAACGCCCCCACCGGGCTGTGCTTGCCCCGGGATGCCATCGAGGGCATTTTGCGATCGAACCCGGACAGCGTGGTCATTGTGGACGAAGCCTATGTGGACTTTGGCGGCGAGAGCTGTGTGCCCCTCATCGACCAATACGAAAACCTGCTGGTGGTGCAGACCTTCTCCAAATCCCGGCAGCTGGCGGGTGCGCGGCTGGGGCTTGCCATGGGCAACGCGGCGCTGATCGCCGACCTGAACCGAGTCAAGTTCAGCCTGAACCCCTACAACATCAACCGCCTGACCCTGAAGGCCGGGCAGGCTGCGCTGGAAGATACCGCCTACTTTGATAAGACCCGCGCCGCCATTATGGACACCCGCGCATGGACGATGCAGCAGCTGACCGACCGGGGCTTTACCGTGCTGGACAGCCGCGCAAACTTTGTATTTGCCAGCACAGGGCGGATAAACGGCAGCGCGCTATACAAAAAGTTAAAGGAAAACGGCATTCTGGTGCGGCATTTTGATGCACCGCGCATTGAAAACTGGCTGCGCATCACCATCGGCACGCCGGAGCAGATGCAGGCGCTGATGGACGCTGTGGACAAAATACTGGAGGTGTGACAATGGCAGAGCGCATGGTAACGCTGGAACGCAACACCAACGAGACCCAGATCGAGCTGACCCTTGATCTGGACGGCACTGGCCGCTACGAGATCGACACCGGGTGCGGCTTTCTGAACCACATGCTGGAGCTGTTTGCCCGGCACGGACGGTTTGATCTGGTGCTCACCTGCCACGGCGATGTGCAGGTGGACTACCACCACACCACCGAGGACGTGGGCATTGCGCTGGGACAGGCCTTTGCCCGGGCGCTGGGCGAGATGCGCGGCATCTGCCGCTACGGCAGCTTCTACCTGCCCATGGACGAGGCACTGGTGCTGTGTGCGGTGGATCTTTCCGGGCGCTGCACCCTGAACTGGGACATCCGCTGCCAGACCGAAAAGGTGGGCGATTTTGACGTAGAGTGCGCCAAGGAGTTCTGGTACGGCTTTGCCCGCAGCGTGCCCGCCACCGTCCACTTTGTACAGTTTGCGGGCGAGAACACCCACCACATTCTGGAAGCCTGCTTCAAGGGCGCGGGCCACGCACTGGCCGAGGCCGTGCGCATCGACGCGGCACACCGGGACGAGATCCCCTCCACGAAAGGACTGCTGGTATGATCGCCATTCTTGATTACGGGGTGGGCAACCTGTTCAGCCTGCGTTCCAGCTTGCAGCAGCTGGGGCTGCAGGCGGTGGTCACCGCCGACGCCGATGCCATCCGCGCCGCCGACCGGCTCATTCTGCCGGGGGTGGGCGCATTCGGGGATGCCATGGCAAAGCTTACCGCCACCGGCCTTGTGCCGGTGCTGAAGGAGCAGGCAGAGCAGAAGCCGCTGCTGGGCATCTGCCTTGGGATGCAGCTGCTGTTTGAAAAAAGCTACGAGTACGGCGAGCACGCCGGGCTGGGCTTCATCAAAGGCGAGGTCTGCCCGCTGGGGCCCGACCTTACGGACAAAGGGCTGAAGGTGCCGCAGATGGGCTGGAACGCTTTGCACATCGTAAAGGACGACCCCCTGTTCCGGTACATCCGCGAGGGCGAGTATGTGTACTACGTCCACAACTACTACGGCAAAAACTGCGCCGAAAGCACCCTTGCCGTCAGCGATTATTCCATCCCGGTCACCGGCGCGGTGCGGGCGGGGCGGGTATACGGCACCCAGTTCCACCCGGAAAAGAGCGGCGATACCGGGCTGCGGATCCTCAAGGCGTTCAGCGAATTGTGAGCGGGCTCGCCCTCTCAGTCACCGAGTAAAACGATTTTAAATGCCCTCCGCTTGCGCTCTGGGCATATTTAGCGGAAAAATTATTTTTAATTTCGCGTTTGTCGCGGCCTGCGGGCCGCTCCAAACGCATTTTCACGAGAGGGGTCATAATGTATGCAGCTATTTCCAGCCATTGACCTGCGCGGCGGGCAGGTGGTGCGCCTGACACAGGGCGACTACGACCGCATGACCGTTTACGGGCAGGATCCCTGCGCACAGGCACGCAGCTTTGTGGCCGCCGGGGCAAAAAATCTTCATGTGGTGGACTTGGACGGTGCCAAGGACGGCACCCTTTCCAACTACGACACCATTGCCGCACTGGCAAAGCAGGGCGGTTTGTACATCGAGGTAGGCGGCGGCATCCGCACCGAGGAACGCATTGAAAAATACCTCTCCCTCGGGGTGGGGCGCTGCATTCTGGGCAGCGTGGCGGTGACGGATTTTGCCTTTACCGCCCGGATGCTGCAAAAATACGGCGATAAAATTGCCGTGGGCGTGGACGCTAAGGACGGCTATGTGGCCATCCACGGCTGGAAGGAGGTCAGCGCCGAGCCGGGCGTAGCCTTCTGCAAGCGGCTGGCAGAAGCCGGCTGCACCGCCATCATCTATACCGACATTGCCTGTGACGGCGCGATGCAGGGCACAAACCTGAGCCTGTACCGTCAGCTGGCGGCAGAGGTGCCCGGGGTGGCCTTTACCGCCAGCGGCGGCATCTCCTCCGAGGCAGAGCTGCTGGAATTGCAGCAGATGGGCACGGCAGCGGCGATTCTGGGCAAAAGCCTGTATACCGGCGCGCTGGACCTTGCCCGCTGCGTGCAGCTGGTGCAGGACTGAGAAAGAGGGAGCTTTATGATAACCAAACGCATCATCCCCTGTCTGGACGTGCGCGACGGCCGGGTGGTCAAGGGCACAAACTTTGAGGGCATCAAGGACGTGGCCGACCCGGTAGAGATGGCACGGCTGTACAACGCCGCCGGGGCGGACGAGCTGGTGTTTTACGATATCACCGCCAGCTTTGAGGGACGCGCCCTCTTTACCGACATCCTGACCCGGGTGGCGGGAGAAATTTTTATCCCCCTGACCGTAGGCGGCGGCATCAACACGCTGGAGGATTTTGACCGGGTGCTGAAATGCGGCGCGGATAAGGTAAGCGTCAACTCCGGCGCGCTGAAAGACCCCGGGCTTATCCCCGCCGCCGCGCAGCGCTACGGCGACCAGTGCGTGGTGCTTTCCGCAGATGTGAAGCGGGTGAACGGACAGTTCCGGGTGTTCGCCAAGGGCGGGCGTGAGGATACCGGCCGGGATGCGCTGGACTGGATCAGCTGGTGCGCCGCCCACGGCGCGGGCGAAATATGCCTGAACAGCATCGACACCGACGGCGTGCGCAACGGCTTCGACCTTGAAATGCTGGACGCGGTGGCTGCCCGGGTGAATATCCCCATCATTGCCAGCGGCGGCGCGGGCAAAAAAAGAGGATTTTCCTTGAGCTGTTCCACCACAAGGGCATCGACGCCGGGCTGGCGGCGGGCATCTTCCACCAGAAGCTGCTGGGTATCCGGGAGCTGAAGGAATACCTGAACGCAAGCGGCGTGGAGATGCGGCTGTAAAAACGCATAAAACCCTTGCATTTTTATCCTGAATACGATAAATACACTGTATCCCCATCCGGGGAGGGAGAACCGTCATGGAACTGAAATTTATGAAAAGGGCCTCATTCCTGCCATCGTGCAGGATCACTACACCAAACAGGTGCTCACCCTTGCCTACATGAACGCCGAAACGCTGGCGCTGACCATTGCCGAGGGGCGCACCGTATTCTGGAGCCGCAGCCGTCAGGAGATCTGGCGCAAGGGCGAGACCAGCGGCAATGTGCAGCGGGTAGTGTCCATTACCGCCGACTGCGATGCCGACGCACTGGTGGTAGAGGTCGTGAAAGACGGCCCCGCCTGTCACACCGGAGCGGAAAGCTGCTTTTTCAACGAAGTGTATGTCTCCCCGGAGCTGAAGCAGTTCAGCTGGCAGGGGCTGTATAACCTCATCAAGGGCCGCAAGGATATCCCCATGGAGGGCAGCTACACCACCTACCTGTTTGAAAAGGGCAAGGAGAAGATCCTGAAAAAGGTGGGCGAAGAGTGCACCGAGGTCATCATTGCGGGCGAAAAAGAGGACAAGGCCGAGACGGTCTACGAGATCAGCGACCTTGCCTATCATGTACTGGTGCTGATGGTCAGCGCGGGCATCACCGTAGAGGATGTGACCCGGGAGCTGGAAAAGCGCCATGTCATCGACCACAAGGTCAAGCAGGAAAGGATGCAGTGAGAAGCCTATGGCAGATTACAGAAAGTCCAGCGTACATTGCCACTCTACCCTGTGTGACGGCAAGAACACCCTGCAGGAGATGGCGGGTGCCGCCTGTGCGCAGGGGCTGACCACCCTTGGTTTCAGCGGCCACAGCTACACAACGCCCGACCGCGAATACTGCATGACCCCCGGCCGCACTGCCCTGTACCGCGCCACCATCGCCAAACTGAAAAACGAGTACCGGGGTAAGGTAGACATCCTGTGCGGCATCGAGTGGGACCTGCTGAGCGAGGGCACGCCCAAGGGCTTTGATTACTGGATCGGCAGCGCGCACCATCTGTACGGCAAAAATACCGGCAAATACTACGAGATCGATTTCCGCCCCGAGGATCTGCGGGACTGCATCAACAACGATTTTGACGGCGACCCGCTGGCAGCGGTAGAAGCCTATTTTGCCGAGGTGGAAAAGATCGCCGCCAAAAAGCCGGATATTCTGGGACATATCGACCTTGTCAAAAAGCTGAACGCGGACGGCAGCTTCTTTGACGAGGAGTCTCCCCGCTACAAGGCAGCGGCGCTCAAGGCGCTGCAAGCCGCCCGGGAGAACGACTGCATTCTGGAAGTAAACACCGGCAGCGTATACCGGGGCTACCGCAAGGACTTCTACCCCGGCGCATGGCTGCTGGGCGAGTGGAACAAGCTGGGCGGCAGGGTGATCATCACCGCCGACGCCCACGACACCGCCGCGCTGACCTTCGGCTTTGACGAAGCCGCCGCCGCCATCAAGGCCGCAGGTTTCACCGCCCTGACCGTGCTGACCGTCAACAGGTTTGAGCAGCAGGAGTTATAAAAAAGTAGTTGCGAAACACCTACGGTGTTTCGCAACTACACAAATAAATTTTTTTAAATCGTTTTACCGCAAAAGAGGCCACTGCACACAAAAAATGTGCAACGGCCTCCTTTTTGCGCGAAGAAAGGAACCCTATGACCCAGACGCGACCCCTGAAAACCAACCTCTTTAACCGGAATGCAGACCTGCTGCACGGGCCTATTTTCAAGAATCTTCTGTTGTTCATGCTGCCCATTCTTGGTGTCCAATTTATTCCAGCAGCTGTATAATACCGTGGATACCATGATCGTGGGCAACGTGCTGGGCGATACCGCACTGGCTGCCATCGGCTCCTGCGGGTCCATCTACGAGCTGCTGGTGGGCTTTGGCATCGGCATCGGCAACGGGCTTTCCATCGTGGCTGCACGCTCCTACGGAGCGCAGGACGAGGATCTGCTCCAAAAGGACGGTGGCCGGGTCGCTGGTCATCGGGCTTTGCGCAAGCTTTGTCATTACCACGGTGGGCTTTTTCGGCCTGCGGCCGCTTTTGCAGCTGCTGGACACCCCCGCCGAAATTTTAGAGGACGCCTACCGGTACATCATCGTCATCGACTTGGGCGTGCTGGTGATGTTCCTTTATAACCTGTGCGCCGGGCTGCTGCGCGCCATCGGCAACAGCGTGATGCCGCTGGTATTCCTGCTCATCAGTTCGGGGCTGAACGTGGCGCTGGATCTGTGGTTCATTGCCGGGCTTGGCATGGGCGTGCAGGGTGCGGCGGTGGCTACCGTCATTGCGCAGGGCATCTCGGTAGTGCTGTGCATTCTGTATGTGATGCGCCGCGTACCGCTGCTGCTGCCCGCCCGCAAGCACTGGGCGGTAGGGCAGCATTTGTACTGGGAGCTGTTCAGCCAGAGCATCTCCATGGGTCTGATGAGCAGCATCGTGTCGGCGGGGTCGGTGGTGCTGCAATACGGCATCAACGGGCTGGGCACGTTGACCATTGCAGGGCACACCGCCGCGCGCAAGCTGTTCTCCTTTACCAGTATGCCGCTGATCTCCATGGCAAACGCCGGCTCCACCTTTGTCTCCCAGAACCGGGGTGCAGCCCAGCCGGAGCGGGTGCGTAAGGGAATGCGCACCATGTACCTGTGCTCGGTGGTCATCATGGCGGCAGAGGTGGTGCTGATGCAGCTTTTTGCCCGGCAGCTGGTGCAGCTGATCTCCGGTTCTACCGCGCCCCTCGTGCTGGAAAACGGCGCACGGTATCTGATGTGGAACGCGCCGTTCTACGCGGTGCTGGGGGTGCTGCTGTGCACCCGGTACGCCCTGCAGAGCCTTGGGCAGAAGGTGCTGCCGCTGTTTTCCAGCGTCATCGAGCTGGTGGGCAAGGTGATCTTTGTGCTGGTGTTCATCCCGCGCTACGCCTACAACGCCGTCATCCTGTGCGAGCCCATCATCTGGTGCTTCATGGCGGCATATCTCGTGGCAGTGTACCGCCGCGACGCCTTTGTGTATCCAAGAAAGAAAACCATCTGAATGCGCGCCGCGTCCGCTTTGCGCATATTCAGCGGAAAATATATTTTGAATTTTGGGGTTCTGAAAAGTCTGCGGACTTTTCAGAACCCCTTTTTCACAGAAGGGAACCATAAAAACACCCCCGGACAGTACGCAGAGCTGTCCGGGGGTGTTGTGTTATGATTTATGATACTTTTACCATACGGAAGGTCTTTCCACGCTTAATGCAGTCCAGCAGCAGGTCGTATTCTGCGGGCACTTCACCGATGACGTTTACCTTTTCGTCTGCGGGCAGGTCAGCGCGCACAAGCTGGATCTCGCCGGAGTAGCGACCGTAGCCAATGTTATCCATGGTCACGCAGCGGCGGCGGCGCTCCACGCAGTTGTCCGGCTGCACGGTGCTGCCAAAGCAGGAGTAGATCCGGGATTCCTGATACCGCACAAGCCCCTTGGGCGAGTCCGGGCGGCAGGTAAAGGTGCGGTCGTACAGGGTCTCATAGCCGGGGCGCAGGGCGACCGGCAGGCAGAGCTCGCCGGTGGTGCAGAAGTGCCGGATATACTCCTGCTCCCGCGCGCTGACCTCCGGGTCGCCCGCAAAAATGCCGTCCAGCCCATAGTTCAGCGCCAAGTCCGCAAAGGCCGCCGAGGGGGCAGCGGTGCGGTGGGCTTCCAGTGTGGGCAGACCCGCGTACAGCGGCCCACGCAGCAGGGCGTCGCCGGGGATAAAGCCGTACACCTGCAAGCCCTCTGCCTGCAAAGCTGCGGTGCTCTCGCGCAGAAATTCCGGGTCAAGGCCGGTCTCCGGGCGGGGGTAGAAGTTGTGCATGGCGATGACCGTGCCACCGCCCGCCGCCAGCTGCCGTGCCACCTCCGGGGTGGTGGTGGAGGCATTGACGGCAACGGGCAGCTGCTGCGCAAGGGCACACATCTCCTCCAGCGAGAAGCCGTAGTCCAGCCGCAGACCCCACAGGTGCAGCCGCTTTGCCAGCGCGGTCAGGTCGGCACAGCCGAACTGCCGGATGGTCTTTTCCGACACATCTGCCAGAATGCGCCAGCCCTGCGCGGAGAGAAAATCGCACATTTCCTGCACGCGGGCGCAGTAAGCGGCATCAAATTCTTCGCTGATATGCAGTGAGATAAAAACAGGCGCGCCGCCTGCCGCAAAAGCGGAAAGCGACGCACGCTGTTCCTCAAACTGCGTCAGATACACTGACCGTCCGAGTGTTTTAAGCATTGGCAACGTCCTCAACAGAGACCATTGCGTTGGTCACGATAAAGCCCATGATGTAGCAGATGACCAGACCCACTGCGTAGCAGCCAACGGAAGCAGCCACACCGTGAGGGCCGGCGGTCATGACGAACAGAGCCAGCAGACCGGAGGGGCCCCAAGCGGTAGCAGCCACCTGCATGGCCATGACGAAGGCACCGCCGAAGCCGGCACCCAGACCGGCGCTGATGAAGGGCTTGCCCATAGGCAGGGTGACACCGTAGATCAGCGGCTCGCCGATGCCCAGCAGACCTGCGGGCAGTGCGCCGGTGATAACGTTCTTCAGGCGGGTGTTGCCGCACTTCTTAGCCTTGAAGTAGATAGCGACAGCAGCGCCAACCTGACCGGCACCGGCCATAGCCAGAGCGGGGTACAGGGTAACATAGCCAAAGCTCTCCAGCTGCACGGAGTACAGAGCAACCAGACCATGGTGCATGCCCATAGCGACCATGGGCAGGAACAGAGCGGTGGAAATATAACCGGCAATGATGCGCACGATCAGGATATCGCTCATGCACAGCTTTTCAACCACCCAGCACAGCGCGGTGGAAACATAGCCGGTAGCGGGCATGATGATCAGGATATAGGGCACGAGGCACAGGATCATGGTGATCAGCGGGGTGAACACGATGTCCAGAGATTCGGGCATCCACTTGCGCACCCAGCGCTCGATCTTGACAAGGCACCATGCGCCCAGCACAACGGCCAGCACGCCGCCGCGGCCTGCACGCAGGATGGAATCCAGCGGCACAGCCTCGTTGAAGAGACCCAGAATGGAAGAGATCTTGTTGATGCCCTCCAGACCGGTGATCATGCCCAGCATACCGCCCAGAATGGGGGTGCCGCCGAACTTTTCGGCTGCGCGGTAGCCGACCCATGCGGTCAGGTAGCCCAGGAAGCAGGTATTCATCAGACCCAGCAGGGTGCTGATAAGGGCCAGTGCGGGGATGTCGGCGTAGTTCGGCACCACCTGACCGATCAGGGAGTTGATGCCGGCGCACAGGCCGGAAGCCACAACGCCCGGGATCAGGGGGATAAAGATATCGCCGAAGGTCTTGAACAGCTCCTTGACCTTGCTCTGCTTCTGCCCGGCCTTGACTGCGGCCTTGTTGGTCTGCCAGTCGTTGGCGGTGGAAGCGGCGGCGTCCGCCGGGATGCCCATGTCGCGGCAGATATCTGCGCACTTGCGGCACTTGCCGGGGCCGACCACGATCTCCACATAGCCGGTACGGTCATGCACGATGCCCATCACGCCCTCGATGGCCTTCAGGCCCTCGTCGTCGATCTTGGCGTCATCTTTAACGCGCACCCGCAGGCGGGTCATGCAGTTGGTTGCGGTGAGAACGTTGCTCTTTCCGCCGACCTTCTCCAGCGCCGCGCGGACCAGTTCTTCATTCGTCATAAGTGGGTCCTCCTTTAAAACAGGTGTATATCCGATGCGGCCTGTGCCGCTAAGGAACTTAGAGATATCTTACAGCACTTCCAGCCGGATGGCCTCCCGCACATGGCCGCGGGCCTTTTCCAGCCGCCGGGCGGCTTCTGCGGCATCGCAGTCTGCCAGCAGCATGGTGATGGCAGTCTTTACGCTGCCGCCTGCTGCATCAATGGCGGCGCGGGCTTTCTCCCGCTCCACGCCGGTGGCGTCAATGACGATATTCTCGGCGCGGGTGTGCAGCTTTTCGTTGGTCTGCTGCACGTCCACCATCAGGTTCTGGTAGGCCTTGCCGGTGCGCACCATAGAGCCGGTGGAGATCATGTTCAGGATCAGCTTCTGTGCTGTGCCGGACTTGAGCCGGGTGGAACCGGTCAATACCTCGGGGCCGCAGTTCACCTCAATGGCAAGCTCTGCGGCCTTGCCGATGGCGCTGCCGATATTGCAGGCAATGGCGGCAGTGTGGCAGCCCACGCTCTTGGCGTAGTCCAGACCGCCCAGCACATAGGGCGTGCGGCCGGAAGCGGCAATGCCCACCACAAAGTCATTCGCGGTCAGGCCGTGGGCTTTCAGATCCTCAACAGCCAGCTCCCGGCTGTCCTCTGCGCCCTCCACAGCCTCGATAAAGGCTTTTTCGCCGCCGGCGATGAGCCCTACCACCATCTCCTTCGGCACACCAAAGGTGGGCGGGCACTCAGCGGCATCCAGCACGCCCAAGCGGCCGGAGGTACCAGCGCCCATATAGAACAGCCGTCCGCCCTTTTCAAAGGCTTCTGCCGCCCATGTCACCGCCTGCGCGATCTGCGGCAGGCACTTGGCAATGGCCAGCGGTACCCGGGCGTCCTCCTCGTTCATGACTGTCACGATCTCCAGCGGGGACATCTGGTCCAGCTGCATCGTGCGCGGGTTGCGGGTCTCGGTGGTCATCCCACTCAGATTCAATCCCATTTCCTGCACCTCAACTTTCCGCCGCACCCCTTGCGGCGTGATTGTGACTAAAGTATAAACTTTTTCAAACAAAATGTCCACAAAAAGACTATTTTGTGGTACAATGTTTTATGCAAGCATTATTTTTTGAAAATTTTTGCTTACAAGTACGACTTTTTTGTGCAGCTTGTTCAATCCATCCTGAAATACAACAGAGGTATCTATATGCAGAACGTTCTTTTACGCCTGCGGGAGGTGCAGCCCTCCCTCAGCAGCACCGAGCGGCAGATCGCGCAGTTCATTCTGGAAAACCCGGACGAGACCACCACCCTTACCATCCGGGATCTGGCGCGGCGCTCCTTCTCCTCCCCTTCCAGCGTGGTGCGCATCTGCCGGGTCATCGGCTTTCAGGGCTACAAAGAACTGCGCCACGCCCTGACGCTGGAGCTTGCCACCCTTGGCGAGAACGGCAGCCACCGGGAAAAAGGACATCACCCCGCAGGACAGCCTGCAGGAGATCGTGGACAAGGTGACCCACAAGAACATCCAGAGCCTGCTGGACACCCAGCGGCTGCTTTTGCTGGACGAGCTGGAGCAGTGCGTGGAGCTGATCGCCAACGCCCGCACGGTACTGTTGTTCGGCATTGGTTCCTCGCTGTGCGTGGCAAAAGACACCTACCTGAAATTTCTGCGTCTGGACAAGCCCTGCGTGGTCAACGAGGACTCCCACTCGCAGCTTTTGCAGGCACGCAACGCCACTGCGCAGGATGTGGGCATCGTGTTCTCCTACTCCGGGCAGACCATGGAGATGATCCAGTGCATCAAGGAGATGAAGGCGGGCGGCGCACCGGTGATCGCAGTGACCCGCTACTACCCCTCCGAGGTGGCACAGCTGGCCGACCATGTGCTGTATGTGGCCGCCAACGAGAGCCTGTTCCGCAACGGCGCCATGTCCTCCCGGCTTTCCCAGCTGAACGTAATGGATATCCTGTACACCGCCTACGCCAGCCGCAACCACGAGGACACCATGCGCCGTCTGGCCAAGACTCATATCTATAAGCCCGGTGACCCGGAGGTGCTCACCCAGCCGTAAAACAAAAAGCCGTCCCGCAGGGTACAATAACCAAAGCCCCCGGCCTGACAGAGCAGGCCGGGGGCAAGGAAGTATCTCCGGGAATATCACATGGTAAACTGGATGGCGCAGAAGGCGGCGTAGATGCACAGCAGGATAATGCCCTGCGCACGGGACAGCTTGCCGCGCTTCAGTGCGGGAAGGGTCATGATCGCCATGACAGCCAGCATGACCGGGATCTCCAGCACAAGGCTGGAATTGATGCCGAACAAGGTGGAGCTCTGCGGCACGGTGAAGGGTGCCAGCGTGACGGACACGCCGCTGACCAGCACCAGATTGAACACGTTTGCGCCCACGATGTTGCCAAGGGACAGATCGCTGCAGCCCTTGACCAGCGAGGTGATGGCAGTGACCAGCTCCGGCAGGGAGGTGCCAAGTGCCACAAAGGTCAGCGCAATGACCGACTCCGGCACGCCCAGTGCCTGCGCGATGAGGGTGCCGTTATCCACCAGCAGGTTTGCGCCCAGTGCGATCAGCACAGCGCCCAGCACCAGCAGCACCAGCGTTTTGGTAAGGGACATTTCCTCCCCGGCGCTTTCGGCCTCGGCCTCCGCTTCGGCGGCGGCAGGGGCTTTTTTCATCTGCAATACGTTTGCCACCATGTAAGCCACGAACATGGCCAGCATCACAAAGCCCAGCGGGCGGGTGAACTCGCCCATGGCGTAGGCAGCCACGCAGTAGATGGCGGCTGCGGCAAAGAAGAAGGCTACCGGCACCCGCAGGGTCTTGGGGTCTACCTTGCCCGGACGGACGGCGATGGTGATGGCGGCGATCAGGGCAGAGTTGCAGATGACCGAGCCGATGGCGTTGCCGTAGGCGATCTCCCCATGGCCGGACACGGCGGACATGGTGGACACCATGACCTCCGGCAGGGTGGTGCCGATGGACACCACCGTTGCGCCGATGAGCAGCTCCGGCAGGTGGAACCGCCGTGCCAGTGCCGAAGCACCGTCCACGAACCAGTCGCCGCCCTTGATCAGGAACAGCAGACCGACGATAAATAGCAATACAGGAACCAGCATAATTTTTCTCCTCTGATTTTTCGCGGGGCGTGAACCACAGAACCGGGAACGGATCGCTCCATCCCCGGTTCTGCACAAGATCGGTCAGTTGGCGTTATTTCTGCATGATGTGGATGGCAAAACCGCCGTACTCGCCCTCAAGATACACATTCTTGATGCGGCCGTCCTCAAAATAGGCGGCAGTCTCCATGCGGAAGCGGAAGCCATTTTCCTCCAGCTCCTCCATCGCAGCCTTCAGGTCGGGGGTGCGCATTGCGATGTGGCCGTTCTTGCCCAGAAAGGGGCTCTTCATGCACTCGAAATAGTTGCCGGCAAACTCGGACTTCTGTCCGTGGCAGGGCTCCAAGTTGAACAGCTTGCACAGCAGCAGCGCCAGTTGCTCGGCCTCGCCTGCGTTGTCGGTGTTGATGCCGACATGCTCCAGCTCAAACGTATTTTTCATTTGGTGTTTCTCCTGTTACTTCATGGGGAAGATCAGCACAGCGCCCACCGTCAGCGCCAGCAGACGGATGAAGTACTGCGGAATGGTGAACTTCCAGAACTCGGTGATCTTGTAGTCGCCGGCGCCCATGATCATGGCGGGCATACCGTCAATGGGCAGGAAGTGTCCGCACCAGCCGGAGACCACGATAGCGGCAGCGGCTGCGGTGGGGTCCAGACCCAGATTGACGCAGGTGGCAATGGCCATGGGAGCAAAGACGTACACGGTGCCGATGGTGGAACCGGTCAGGGTGGCCAGCACACTGGTCAGGATGCAGAAGGCGAAGATCAGCACGAAGGGGTTGACGTTGGTGCCCAGCATCTTGGCAACGGTCTCGCCGACCAGACTGGTCAGGCCGGTGTTGCCCAGAGCATCGGCGATGCCGATGACGCCTGCGGACATCAGGATGATGGGTGCGCTGATGGAGTTGCGGATCTCGTTGAAGTCCATGACGCCGGAGATCAGGATGATGCCCACGGCCAGACCGGTGATGGCGTAGCCTGCGTCACCGATCTTGCTCTGCAGGATCATGCCCACAACGGCGAGCACAAAGCTGAAGTAGGTGATGAGCTCCTGATTCTTGGTCAGAGCGACCTTCTGCTCACCGGCGTGGAGAGCCTCTTCCTTGGCCTCGGCAATGGGGTGGTCAGGCATGATCTTGTAAGCCAGGATGCACCACACTAGGAAGCCGATGGACAGGCACAGGTTGACCAGAGAGAACTTGACCAGATTGACATTTGCCGCAACGCCTGCGCTTTGCAGAACGGCGATGACGATGCCGTACTGCAGAGCGGTGTTGAAGGGCAGCAGCGGATGGTTTGCTGCAAAGCCCGCAGGCATCAGTACCTTGGACGGGGGCAGCTGCTTGGAGTAGGGCAGAGTGGACAGCAGACCGATGACCAGCACATAGTAGGCGGTGGAACCGGTGCCGAACAGGCTGCAGCCCAGCATAACAATGAGGATCAGCAGGACGTAGGCCTTAAAGCCGCCCTTGCTGGCCATGTTGAACATGGTCTGCTTGAACTTGACGATGAAGCTGGTCTTCTGCAGGGCCGCAATGATGGCCATGAGGATGCCAGCATGACGATGGTGGGTTTGCGAAGCCGCCGAAGGCGGTCTTGATGTCGGTAACGCCGAACACCACCAGCAGCAGCAGCGCCAGCAGCGGGGGTGCACCGAAGGGCAGTTTATCCACCAGTGATCAGGATGATCATGAGAACAGTCACTGCCAGAGCAATGATCATGGGAAGTGTCATAGAACGTGTCCTCCTTTTTTGTGTCCGCAGTACCTGTTGCGCAAGAGCCGACCCTTTGCACAATCCGATGCGGTCTTTCTTGATTAAAAGTATATAGTTTTCCGCTGTGCGTCACAATCATTTTTTGGCTTGTTGTGTTCTTTTTTGAAACATATTCAGAATTTGTTCAATTTTCTGTCACAATGTGTCACATCTTGAAACATATTGCGGTTAGCTTTGACTGATTTGTGCTTTTTGAAACAGAGCAAAACCAGAAAAAGCCGCCGCACCGTACGGGGTGCAGCGGCTCTCTCTGGAAGAAAATGAAGAATTGGTTGGGATGAGGATAACTTAGTTGGCGCGGCCGGTCATTTTGACCGCATACTTGATGGCGTTGACAAGGCTCAGCTCGTTGCCGTTGCCCTTACCGGCGTGGTAGAAGTCGGTGCCGTGATCCACGCTGGCGCGGATGATGGGCAGACCCAGCGTGACGTTGACACCCTCCACGGCCTTCCACTCCTGCTTTTCGCGGTCGTAGACAAAGCCCACGGTCTTGAGCGGGATGTGACCCTGATCGTGGTACATACACACCACAATGTCGTACCAGCCGCCGATGGCCTGCGAGAACACGCTGTCCGGCGGGCAGGGGCCCACGACGCCGGTAATGCCCTCGGCCTTGGCAGCCTCAATGGCGGGGGTGATCTCCTCGATCTCCTCCCGGCCGAACAGGCCGTTCTCACCGCAGTGGGGGTTCAGACCTGCCACAGCGATGCGGGGGTTCTCGATGCCCATATCCTTGCAGGCCTTGTTGGCGATCTCGATGACCTCCAGCACGCGATCCTTCTTGACCCGGTCGCAGGCCTCCCGCAGGGAAACGTGGGTGGAAACGTGCACCACGCGCAGGTCGTGATGGGCCAGCATCATGGTGTACTTTTTGGTGTGGGTGTAGGTAGCGTAGATCTCGGTGTGGCCGTCAAAGTGGGTGTAGCCGTCCGACTTTTCGCCGTGGTAGTACTCCAGTGCCTTGTTCATGGCTTCCTTGTTCAGGGCGTTGGTGCAGGTGGCATCCACCTCACCCGCCATGGCCAGCTCAATGACCTTTTTCACGCACTGGAAGGCTGCGTTGCCGCCCTCCACGCTGACCTTTGCTATCTCGAACTTGCTGATGTCCTCGATCAGATCCAGATGCAGCACGTCGATGGTGCCGGGGGTGAACAGGGCATCCGACACCTTCTCGCAGCGGTGGATGACGATGTCCTCGCGGCCAACGAACTTCTTGGCCTGCTCCATCACCTTCACATCGCCCACCACGATGGGGCGGCAGTAGCTGTACTGCTCCGGGTCAGCCAGAGCCTTGATGGTGATCTCCGGGCCGGAACCGGCGGGATCGCCCATGGTAATACCGACAATGGGTTTATTCATAGCAGCCTTCTCCTTGCTTCAGCGCGTTTCAGTGCAGACCCTTGGCCTCATTCTCGGCCAGAACCTTCTTGATGGCCTCCATGCCCTCTTCCGGCACATAGTTGAAGGGTGCGCGGCACTTGCCAACGGGGTGACCCTGCAGGGCAACGGCGGTCTTGATGATGGTGTTGGGGTTGCCGTACTTGAAGGTCTGCTGCAGGATGGCAATGGCGTCCTGTGCAGCCTGTGCGCCCTCCAGATCCCCGGCCTTGAAGCAATCGTAGATCTTGGCAACGGTCTCCGGCCAGATGTTGGCGCGGCCTGCAATGCCGCCTGCGCCGCCCTCTTTCAGGCAGGTCAGGATAGCGCCGTCGTTGCCGGCCAGAATGGCAACTTCCTTATCCAGCTCGCGGGTCAGGCGGATGTAGGCTTTCAGGTTCTCGATATCGCCGCTGGAATCCTTTGCGCCTACGATGTTCTCCACGTCACGGCACAGTGCCTGCACGGTCTCGGGCAGCAGCTTGTTGCCGGTGCGGGCGGGGATGTTGTACAGGATGATGGGCAGGTTGACGGCCTTTGCCACGGCGGTGTAGTGGTCGTACAGCTCCTTCTGGGAGGCCAGTGCAAAGCTGGGGGTGATGATGGACAATGCGTCTGCGCCCAGCTCCTCGGCACGCTTGCTCAGGCGGATGGTCTCGGCGGTGGTGATGCAGCCGGTGCCTGCGTAGACCGGCACACGGCCCTTTACCTGATCGATGACAGTGGCAAGGATCTCTTCCTTCTCCTGGAAGGACAGGGCGTAGGCTTCGCCGTTGGTGCCCATGGGGAAGATGCCGTGCACGCCGCCTGCCAGCAGGCGCTCCACCTGCTCGCGCAGAGCCTGATGGTTGACCGTCTGCTCAGGGTCGTTGTTCATGGGGGTGATTACGGGAGGGATGATGCCCTTGATATCGCTGGTCTTCATAAGTCTTTACTCCTTTTCTGTTACATGATCTCCTGATACAGCTTGCGTGCGTCGTCGGCGGTAACGGGGCGCATATTGTTCACCAACAGGCGCTGTACCTGCATACCGGCGTTGACCAGACCTTCCAGATCCTCGGCAGGCACGCCGAACTCCTTGAGGCTGGTGGGGATATCCAGATGCTTGACGATGTGCTCCAGACGGGCGATCATCCATGCAGTCTTTTCCTCCACGGTGGTGCAGGTCTTTTCCTCGTGGCAGCAGCGGTCATAGGCGGCAGCCAGACGCTCGCGCACGGCGGGGTGCTCGCTGTTGAAGCGCATGACCGGTGCCAGCAGGATGGCGTTGGATACGCCGTGTGCAATGTGGTACTTGCCGCCCAGCGGGTAGCTCAGTGCGTGCACAGCGGTGGTGCCGGAAGCGGTGATGGCCAGACCGCCGTAGTAGGCTGCGATCTGCATCCGGTTCTTCTCTGCCATGGCTTCGGGGTCATCGCAGGCCTTTTCGATATTGTTCAGAATCAGGTCAAGGCCTTCCAGTGCGTACAGATCGCTGAAGGGGTTGGCCTTGTTGCTGGTAAAGCACTCGATGCAGTGTGCCAGCGCGTCCACACCGGTAGCGGCTGCGATCTTGCGGGGCAGGTTCTTGATCATGCGGGCGTCCAGAATGACGTAGTCCGCGATCATGTTCTCGTTGACGATGCCCACCTTCAGCTCCTTTTCGGGCACAGCCACGATGGCGTTGGGGGTGACCTCGGCGCCGGTACCGGCGGTGGTGGGGATCAGCACGATGGGCACGCACTTCTGTGCCATGCCGGGGTTATCCAGCAGCTCCTTCACGCCGTAGGCGTCGGTCACCAGCACGCTTGCCAGCTTGGCAGCGTCCATCACAGAGCCGCCGCCGCAGGCCACGATGAGGTCTGCACCGGAGACCTTGAACTCGTTCACCAGCTTCTGCACAGCCATGTAGCTGGGCTCCGGGGGCAGCTCGTCCAGCACATAATACTCTGCGCCGGAGGCCTTGACAGCCTCTTCCGGCAGGGCGAACAGGCCAGCGCCCTCAATGCCCTTATCGGTGAACATGGCTACCTTTTTTGCGCCGCGCGCCTTGATGATGGCGGTGATATTGTCCATAGCGTTCTCGCCGCCGTAAACTGCGTGCGGCATTTTAAGATTGTACTGGGTCAACATACTGATCAACCTCCTGAATGATGTTCTGATCTATAAAAAGGATAGAAATTCCGAAAAGCTTTTTCAGCGGCTCTGGGCTGCGGTGGGGTTATACAGACCCACAGTCTCCCGCTTTGTGCCCAGAACGTCCTGCTCCGAGAAGCGGACGTACTTGATGCCCTGCCGGGTGCGGGCAGCGTAGGCCAGATGCAGCATGCCGTCCCGTCCCTGCATCAGGTAGGGGTACTCGTACTGCTTGTTGTTGGTCTTGTTCTCATCGCCCATGTAGCCCTCGCCGCGCTCCATCCAGCGGATGATGGGGAAGGTCAGGCCGCCGTCCTCCGAGAGCGCCACCGCCACCGGGCAGCGCAGGCCGGGCCATGCAGCCTTGCCGGGCACGGGGTTCGGGGTGCAGGTGGGGTTATAGGCAATGGCGATGCGGCCGCTCTGCAGCTTGACCGCGCTGATGCTGGAGTTGTTGTTGGGCAGCGGGGTGGGTGCGGGCACCGTCCAAGTCTCGCCCCAGTCAAAGGACTCGCTGCGGTGGATGCGGTAGGCCTCGCGGTTGCGCATAAACGCCACCAGATGCCCCGGTTCCAGCTCAATGACATTGGCATGGACATGGCCGTTGCTGCCGGGCATCATGACCATGCGCCAAGTTTTACCCTCATCGTCCGAAATGCGGAAGGCGGTGGGGTCGCCGGACAGACCCTCGGCAGAGTCGGTGCACAGCCAGTTGGCAAAGATCCAGCGGCCGTTGGACAGCACCTGAATGGGCTGGCGGCAGAAGGTGCCTTCCTCCGGGAACACGGTGGTGTAAGCGCCCCATGTTTTGCCGCCGTCAGTGCTCTTCTGGCAGCGCACCACAGCGGTGAACTGCATATTGTCCTTACCCTCTACGCGGTCCAGCTGAGCGGTGTACATCGCCCACACGGCGTTATCCGGGCCGTAGAACAGCGAGGGGTTCTGCTCGCTGCGGGTGGGGTCGCCGGAGATATCCACCGGCTCCAGCCACTTGGTACCGTCATGCGGCAGCACCGAGCAGATGATGTGCACATCTGCGCTGCCCTCATAAGTACCGGCGAACCAGCAGCAGAGCAGATCACCGTTGGGCAGCTCCACCATGGCAGGTGCGTGGGCGGTGGGCCAGCCGCCGGTGGGCAGCAGGGCCTCCAGCGTGCCCATCTCCTCGTTCTCGTACACGGTGCCGTCCCAGGTCAGGCCGGGCAGTTTTGCATAGGTCATGGTCGTTCTCCTTCTGTTACATTTATCTTCTGTTCCAGCCGCAAAGGGCTGTCTGCTTCCATTTTCAATGCTTTGCAATGCGGTCTGCCAGCTCCACCAGCAGATCCTCCTGCCCAAAGCCGCCGGACTTGGTAATAACGTAGCGGGTGCGCCCCTGATAGGCGAACCGCGCCAGCACGATGCCGCTTTCCAGTTCGCACACCGGTTCCAGCTCCCGTGCGCCACGCTGTTCATGCACTGCAGCAGGGTGTCGCCGCCGGTGAGCAGCAGCGTACCCAGATGTTCGCTGCCGAACAGCGCCCGAACATCTGCCCGACGCTGCCGGAAATGCCCACCCGCAGGCCGTCCAAGTCAATGCCCCGGGCGGCGGCGTAATCGGCGGTAAGCTGGTTGCCCCCGGCGTCATTGGTTTCAATAATGCAGCGGGGGTTTGCTGCCAGCATCTGTTCAATTTCAGCCAGCGCAGCCTTGCCGTCGGCGCTTGCCCAGTAGCCGGGTTCCAGCTTCTGCCGGGGGGTCAGCCGCAGGCGGGTAAAGCCTGCCTTTTCGGCGGTGTCCATCTGCCGCAGGGTGATGGGGTTCACGCTGCCGCAGAGCACCAGCAGCCGGGGGTCCAGCTGCGGGACTTCCACCACGCTGCCGTCCGAAAGCCCCAGCAGCTCCGGCAGAAAGGCAGCAAAGCCTGCGCAGCCTGCCAGCACCGGGGGCGTTCCATTCTGAAACAGCTGTCGCCCGGCTGCTTCAAGGTCTGCGGCGGTGGCAGCGTCATACACCAGAATGCCGGTCTTGTCCGATGCCGTCTCACCGGGGCGCAGGTTCTGTGCGGGCATGTCGGTCTGCAAATGGATCAGCTTTGTCACCTCGGCGCAGCGCACCGGTTCGAAGGGGTCGATGCCGAAGGGGCTTTCGTTCACCGGCACACCATCGATGTAGTGGACGCCCTTTTTTGTGGTGCGTCCGATCTGCGGGAAGGCCGGCAGAAAGGGCAAATTGCGTGCGCCGCTTGCTTTGAGCAGGGCGGCAAGCTCTGCGCCGATGTTGCCGCGCAGGGCGGAATCCGTCTTTTTATAGATGCAGCCCACGCCGTTTTCCACCGCGCTGCGGGTCAGCCTTGCAACTGCCTCGGCAGCCTTTGCGGCGGACAGATGCCGCGTTTCGGTATCCACCACCAGCACGGTGCTGCTGCACGCGGAAAGGTCTGCCTGCCCCACCACGACCTGCGTGGGGATGCCGTGTGCCGCAAGCTGTACGCCGGTGTCCAGCGCACCCGTAAAATCATCTGCAATCATCAGCAGGCGAAGCATTGTTCGTGCCCCCTCACTTGTTTTTGTGCTTTCATTATGCCGTATCCGCCGCGGGAATGCACTCGGCGCAAGCGGGAAAAGTGTTTCATTTTAGCACGTTTTCAATTTTCTTTTTGTTTTGTTGGCAAAAACGTTCTATTTTGAAACCGCATTCTGTTTTCTTTTTGAACCAGACCGTTTATAATAGTTTCAAAGAGAAACACGGAGGGACGTTTTATGGTCGAGACTCACACCCGCATTCTGGGCATTGCCCCCTACGACGGAATGCGCACCGCTATGGAGCAGGCGGCGCAGGCCTACCCCAACGTTGAGCTGGAGGTGTACACCGGCGATCTGGAAGAGGGACAGGCCATCGTGCAGCGCATGGCCCCCAACAGCTACGACTGCATTATCTCCCGCGGCGGCACCGCCACCCTGATCCGGCAGGTGACCGACCTGCCGGTGGTAGATATCCATATCTCGGTGTATGATGTGCTGCGCACCATGAAACTGGCAGAGAACTACACCAGCCTGTACGCCATCGTGGGCTTTCCCAGCATCACCGAACCCGCCCACACCCTTTGCAGCCTGCTGAACTTTGATCTGGACATCCTTACCGTCCGCAGTGCCGAGGAGGTGCGCCATACCTTGGAGCGGCTCAAGCAGGGCGGCTACCGGATGGTGGTCTGTGATATGGTCACCCACACCATTGCCCGGGAGATGGGCTTTGACGCCTTCCTGATCACCTCCGGCATCGAGAGCCTGCACAGCGCCATCGATCAGGCGGTGAACATCAGCACATGGTTCGGCCAGCTGCGGCAGGAGAACCTGTTTCTACGCAGCATCACGCAGGAGCAGGGCGGCCGGGTGGTGGTGATGGAGCCGGACGGCAGCCTGTACTATAATAATATGAAGGACATCTCCCCGGAGCTGCACCGCTGTTTGCAGACCCATCTGCGGGAGATCCCCGCCACGGGCAGCTTAAAGTTCTATTACACCGAGCGCAGCCAGCTGTACAGCATCACAGCACAGGTGCTGCTGATGAACAATGTGCAGCGGTATCTGTTCTACTGCGTGCCCTCCCGCATCCCGCTGCATTCCAACCGCCCGGGGCTGCGGTCGCTGAACAAAGGCGAGTGCGAATATCTTTTCTCTAACAGCTTTTACAGCCTGAGCGGTGCCATGGGCACGCAGGACGCCGAGATCAACGCCCTTGCTGCCGTGCGCCAGCCCCTGTTCATCTGCGGCGAGCCGGGCACCGGCAAAGAGCAGATCGCCCGCTACCTCTACCTGCACAGCGCACTGGTAAACCGCCCCCTCGTGGTGGCGAACTGCGCCTTGATGAACGATAAATCATGGGATTTTCTGCTCAACCACTATAACTCGCCCCTGAACGCCAACGGCAACACGGTCTACTTCCAGAACTTTGAGGCTATCCCGGAACAGTGGAGCGCCGAACTGCTGGCTGCCATCGAGGAGACCGGTCTTGCCCGCCGGGTGCGGCTGCTGTTCTCCCGCTCGGTGCGCCCGGAAGAGCCGGTCTCGCCGGTCACCCGCCGCTTTATCGAGCGGTTGGGCGCGCTGACGCTGGAACTGCCCCCGCTGCGCAGCCGCTCGGACGAGATCCCGTCCCTTTCCAGTTTGTACCTGAACAGCCTGAATCTGGAGCTGGGCAAGCAGATCTCCGGCTTTGAGCCCCGCGCCATCGAGATGCTGCGGCAGTACCCGTGGCCGAACAACTACACCCAGTTCAAAAACCTGCTGCGCTCCCTTGCCACCCTGACGAACGGCCCCTACATCCGCAGCAGCAGCGTGGCCGACCTGCTCTCCAAGGAGCGCAGTCTGCGCAGCGCCCCGGCAGCGCACCCGGCGGCAGTGGTCAGCACCGACACCTCCCGCACGCTGGAAAGCATCATCGGCGAGGTGGTGCAGCAGACGGTAGCCGCCCACGGCGGCAACCGCGCCGCCGCCGCCCGGCAGCTGGGCATCAGCCGCACGACCCTGTGGCGGTATCTGGGTAAAATTGAAGCCGGGGAGCCTACCGACCCCACCTGATGCTTTTGACCCTCAACGGGTTCGTTTTCGGTGCTTCATACGGAGCACCGAAAGAGCGTTTTTCAAAAACGTGCAGCCTGCATCCATCGGATGCAGTTCAAGGGCTTGGGTGTTCCCCAACAAGTATTTTGCAACGCAAAAATGGTATATATATACGTGTGAAGACACCTCTTGTTAGCACTATGAGGCTGCTCAAAACGCCTCCCAAATTTGACAATCATTTTGCAAGAATGATCGTCCGTTTTCAAGCTCAACTTGAAGCAGACGGTTGTTTTTCTGCTCGGAAAAGTTCCGAGTTTGCATTCCGTTGCAAACAGAACGAGCTATCCAGCCCTCTCTTTTTACCAAGGTTTCCATCATTTTTTCTCGCAATCTGCCGAAAGTGGCGTGTTTTCAAAACTTTTTGTTGACACGGCTCGATTTTTGTGGTAATCTACTCCAACAATTTTAATATAACATATTTACTTAGAGTTCCAGCTCGGCTCCCGAAGGAGCCGGAGCAAGTTTTTAACTTTCTTATCGCTACATAGCAAACCCGAACCAAGGCCATCCCAGAAGGGATGGTCAGGTTCAGGTTGTTGTGTGGCGATTTTTTATTGCCAAATCCAGCACCGCACCTTGAAAACCGCATGACCGTCTGCATGGGATACCCGGCGATGACCCCCAAGTGGGAGAGCCGGAAAACGCCGCCGGAAGGAGGCAGGAAAGCCATGCAGGGAGAACGGCGCACCCAATATCAACTGGTCAAAATGGCCAGTTGATGTGGTGAATGACACAAAGCGTCATTCACCAGAAAAACCTTATGCGTTACGGTTGACCTCGACTTGACATTTTGTCAAGCCACGGTGAAAAGTGGTGGGTTACGAAAACCGTAACTCACCACTTGGAAGTGGTAAATGGACAAATTGTCCACTTACCACTCAGCCATAACAGAGAAGGTTTGGTTGGTGGCCATTTTGACCATCAACCAAATAATCGTAACGATTTATCGTACAAAAGTGGCCGTTGCCTTTTTGATAACTGCCATATATCCGTAACAGCCAAAGGAGGATGCCTATGACAACAGAACAATGGGAACGTGAAAATCAGGACACCCTGATGGAATATTTCATTGATGGCGACCCTAGTGTGCGCAGAATCCAGTGTGAATACTGCCGTAAAATCATCTACACCCAGACCCGAAACCG
>ENA-OQHF01000234-OQHF01000234.1-human-gut-metagenome-genome-assembly--contig:-NODE-234-length-35621-cov-4.662056_pt1 | contig 35621 bp, 32 predicted proteins | sample MGYA00242559_ERZ504709 | MGnify/ENA primary metagenome ERZ504709 (study PRJEB26092, sample SAMD00036203) | human gut metagenome | host: Homo sapiens | study: EMG produced TPA metagenomics assembly of... | reverse complement strand
ACGTTCTTGTCAATCGAGACCGGCATCGCGTTCAGCGGCAGCGCGGCCTGCAAAAACAGGTCGCGGCCCGGGCCGACCGGCCCCACCTTGCTGATGCGGTCCACGTCGGCAAACAGCGCCATCAGACCCGCGGTGTTGCCCTCGGTCACGCCCTCGATCAGCACATCGGCGGACGCAATGCCCCACTGGGGCTGTGCGCCGTCCAGCGTGCGCAGCATCACGGCCACGGGGCGCTTGCCGGTGTAGTCGGCGTCGTCCAGCCCGGTCAGCGGGTTGCCTGCCGGGGCCGGAACGGGGGTCGGCTCTGCCGTAGCTGCGGGGGGAAGGCGTGGCCGCCTGCTCCGGCGTGGCCGCTGCCTGCTGCCCGCTGCAGCCCCCCAGAAGCAGTGTCGCCAGCAGCGCCGCAGCACTGCCCAATGCCTGCCATTTTTTCATAGTGTACCTCTCTCATAAAAACAACGCGGCCCGCCGGGCGAGCCGCGTTGTTGATGGATGCTTAACCTTGGCTGCCCTCAGCGTTCTCCGTGTTTTCCTGCTGATCGGGAGCCTGCTCTGATGCGGGAGCCGACTCCTCGGCGGGGGCCTGCTCCTCGGCGGGGGCCTGCTCCTCGGCGGGGGCCTGCTCCTCGGCAGGGGCCTGTTCCTCTGCGGGGGCCTTGGTGACGGTCTCAGCCTCGCCGCTGCCGGTGGCGGCTGCGGTCAGGTCGTCGGTGGAGGAGCCGAGGGTCTCACCGGCCTTGGCGTCGTCCTCGACATAGCTCTTCTCGTAGGTCTGGGTCGTGGCGGTGGACAGGTTGACACCGTCCAGCGTGCTGTGGACAAAGTTCCCGGCAAAGTCGACGTCGGTCACGGCCACATAGCTCTTGCCGATGTTGACCTCCAGCGGGGTGTCGCTGCAGGTGCCGTCCTCGTTCAGGTAGTACAGGCGCAGGGCCTCCAGCGGGGTGCCCTTCTGCCAGTAGATCTTCTCGCACTTGCCGCCGTAGCAGTAGTAGCCGATGCCGCCCCATGCGTACTCAACGTACTGCAGGTCCGTTTTCTCATGGCCGGGGTAGGTGTGAATGTCGGTGTACAGCACGATGACGTTGGGGAAGGTCAGCACCTTGTTGTCGGCGGCCTCGTCCACGGTATCGCGCCACTGGCCGTCGGAGTAGTTCTGCTGCATCTTGTACTCGTTGGTGGACTCGTCGTAGATGAAGCGGGTCTTGTAGGACTGGCTGTGCTCGATCTCGATATACTGGCCGTCGGAGACGACGGGGCCGTACTTATCGCTGTAGGCGCTGTCCAGGCTGTTGGACAGGTCGCGGGTCGTGCCCAGGCGGTAATCCACAAAGTTAAAGAAGGTGGAGTTGTAGGTGCGGTTCATGTCCACGTTCTGGCTGCTGATATAATTTGCGATGTTGTCGGCGTTGGTGTACATCGTGTGCTCCAGCGCCAGAGAACCGGCGTTGTAGCTCTTGCCGGCCCAGTTGACGCGGCCATAATCGCGGTAGCCGTTGGCACCGTCGTTGTTGTTCAGTTTGCCGTAGTCGTAGTCGATGGCGTACTGCTGCATGACGACGGACTGGCCCTCATGGATATAGAGCGCCTGCCAGGGCAGGATCAGGCGGAAGAACTGGTCGCGGCCCGAGCGGACGGGGCCGACCTCGCCGACGGTCTTATAATCGGTAAAGACAGGCATGAAACGGGTGATGCCGCCCTCGACCTTGATCTCAAACAGGATGTCGGCCTTGGACAGACCGCGCTGGGGGCGGGCCGCCACGATGTTGTTGACCATCACGGCGGTGATGCGCTGGCCCTCGGGGTAGTCAGCACCCTTCGGCTCACCGGTCAGGACGTTGGCCTCATAGGGGGGCAGCTCGGTGGGAGCGGGGGTCGCCTCCACAGTCGCGGGTGTGCTTTCCGCGGTGGGGGTCGAGATGGTATCGCCGCTCTTTTTGCAGGCCGCCAGCAGCACTGTCAGGGAGAGCAGCGCTGCGATCACAAGCAGAACACGTTTCATTCCATTGCTCCTTTTCAGGTTTTCCTGTTGTAGTAAATATACTAACATTGTAGTCGTTTCAAGGGCGTTTGTAAAGGTGGGGGCGGAGATTTTACAAATACAAATTTTTGCCTCCCCCACGGGGGAAAGTTTCCTTATTTTCGCGTCTGAAGCCAGTACTCCCCCATACTGCTGCCGGGCTTGCCGGTGCATTCGTCGTGCAGGTAGTCGGCAAGGCCCGCGGCGGCGGGGTCCCAGGCAAGAGCCTGGGCTTCGGTTTCAAACTCGACCTCGGCGTACCAGAAGGCCGTGGGCAGGTCGGGGTCCACGCAGTTGACCTCGAGCGTCAGCCCGCCGGGCAGACGATAGCCGCGGCGCTCCTTGTGGATAAGGGGCTTACCTATAAATGCTCGAGCTTTGCGACAGCTCGGCGTCAATTTCAGTCTCGATCTCCTCGGCGGCCTGCCAGGGTCGCCCGCCCCTTTAAAGCAGAGCACCAGCGCCGTGCGCCCGCCCTGCAGGGCCTCGCGCCGGATGCGCACCGTGGGCCGCACGCTGACGTAGCCCTGATCCATCTGATAGTCCGAGGTCTGGGTCAGCCCCTCCGGCCAGCCCGTGACCATCCATTTGCGTTCGATTTCCATAATGAGCCCCTGCCTCCCTGTAGGGGCCGGACATGTCCGGCCCTCAACCTATCCGTTATCGCTGCAATGCCGTACAGCAGCGGGCCGGACATGTCCGGCCCTCAACCTATCCGTTATCGCTGCAATGCCGTACAGCAGCGGGCCGGGCATGCCCGGCCCCTACGGCGCTGCGCAGCAGTCGTTGCACCTGCAGCCATCCGACCTGCTCTTAGTATACCACATTCCGTCTCTCGCGCACAGTTCACAGTATTGCCGTATTTCAACCAAAAAATCGTTGCCTCTTTCGTCAGATTGCCAGTTGCATTTTCCCCGCTTACCCCGTATAATAGAGGCATAACAGCAAGGGCGCTGCGAATGTGTTTTCGCAGCGTCCTTTTTCTGTAAATAGAGGAAATAAAGGAGTAAGAAGTATGGCAGCAACCGTTATGGAACTTTACGGCAGCAAAGTCTTCAACGAGCATGAGATGCGCGAGCGTCTGCCCAGCTCGACCTACAAGAGCCTCAAGGCGACGATTGAGAAGGGCCAGCCGCTGGACCTTGAGGTCGCCAACGTCGTGGCCAGCGTCATGAAGCGCTGGGCCATTGAGCAGGGCGCCACCCACTACACCCACTGGTTCCAGCCGCTGACCGGCATCACCAGTGAGAAGGTCTGCTCCGGCAAGTTCGAGCGCGGCATGGAGGCTTACCACGTGCAGGAGGGCAAGAACATCAAGCTGGCCACCGGCACCCAGCTGATGGCGCAGGACCGCGCCATCGTGGATGAGGCCTACGCGGGCGATATCATCGGCCTGTTTGACCCGGGCATCTTCTCCATCGGCGACACCCTGTGCACCGGCAAAAAGAAGGTCCAGTTCGCGGGCATCCCCACCTTCTCCCCGGAGCACTTTGCCCGCATTGAGCAGAAGGACACCATGAAGCGCAAGCAGTTCGTGAAGGGTATGGAGCAGATCGCGCAGGAAGGCGCCATCCAGATCTTCCGCGAAGTGGGCGGCGGCATGGAAGAAGTGGTGGTCGGCGTGGTCGGCGTGCTGCAGCTGGAAGTGCTGGAGTACCGTCTGAACACCGAGTACAACGTGGAAATTCGGATGCAGCAGCTGCCCTTTGAGCAGCTGCGCTGGGTGCAGAACGACCCCGACACCTACAATCTGCGGGATCTGGACCTGACCAGCGACACCAAGGCTGTGGAGGACATGAAGGGCAACCGTCTGCTGCTGTTCACCTCCGACTGGGCGGTGCGCTGGGCCGAGACCCACAACGAGAGCTTGCAGCTGAGCGAGTTCGGCAACATCTGATAAAAGAGCGCTGCGGAGTGCATCTGCGCTCCGCAGCCATTTTTTATATAGCAACCAAGAATACAACATAGAATGCCAGACATCAGAATGAGGGTTCCCATTGCGGGGAACACTGCTGGCACGGAGGGTAAAGTATATGCAGAATATCAACATTGGCAAAAGCGGCATCGCCGTGCCGTTTCTGGGCATGGGTACATGGGCCATCGGCGGCGGTGCATGGTGGGGCGATAACGACGATGCACTGTCCGTAAAGGCCATCCAGACTGCCGTGGAGCAGGGCATCCAGTGGATCGACACTGCACCCATCTACGGGCTGTACCACAGCGAGGAAGTAGTGGGCGAGGCCATGAAGCACATCGACCGCGACAAGGTGGTGCTTTCCACCAAGTGCGGCCTGGAGTGGCGGCACGAGACCCCCATCCTGCACAAGGTGGTGGACGGCGTACAGGTGTACCGCGACCTCTCCGCCAAGAGCATCATCGAGGACGTGGAGGACAGCCTGCGCCGTCTGCACACCGACCATCTGGACGTGCTGTACACCCACTGGCAGAGCCCGGACTTTGGCTTGTACCCGCTGGAAGAGACCATGGAAGCCATGATGAAGCTGAAGGAGCAGGGCAAGATCCGCGCCATCGGTGCTTCCAACGTCACTTCCGATATCATCCGGGGCTACTGCCGCTACGGCCAGCTGGACGTCATTCAGGAAAAGTACAGCCTGCTGACCCGCCGCATTGAAAAGCAGCTGCTGCCCACCTGCAAGGAGCTGGGCGTTTCGGTACAGGCCTACTCCCCGCTGGAGCAGGGGCTTTTGACCGGCAAGGTGACCATGGACACCACCTACCCGGAGGGCAGCACCCGCAACACGAACCCCTGCTTCCAGCCCACCCGCCGGGCACAGGCGCTGGAACTGCTGGCAAAGTGGAGCGACCTGACCGAGAAGTACGACTGCACCATGGCGCAGCTGGTCATCGCCATGACCGCCCGCATGATCCCGGGGCTGCACGTTCTGTGCGGTGCCCGCAAGCCGGAGCAGGTGCTGGACAACGCCGGTGCGCTGCACATCAAGCTGGACGGCGCCGACGCCGTCCGCATGAAGTGGGACGTGGACGCGATCTCCTGAAGATAAACTGAACAACACCGGAGCATCTTCGGACGCTCCGGTGTTGTTTTTTTGTCTCTTATTCTCCCCTTGCCAGCGCTTGCAGCTTTTTCTTATCCAGCACCTGCACGCCGCCGCGGTACAGCCGCACCCAGCCCTCCTGCGCAAAGTATTTGAGCATCCGGCTCACCACCTCGCGGGCAGAGCCCATGTACTTTGCCATCTGGTCGTGGGTCATGCGGAGGTCCGCGCCGCCGGTCTTGGCAAGCTCGTCGGTCAGAAAAATGGCAAGCCGCCGGTCAGCGCTCATGAACAGAATCTGCTGCATTGTCCACATGGTATCGGAAAAGCGCTCTGCCGTCATCTGGTAGGCGTAGCAGCGCACATAGACGTTTTCCTGCATCAGCTGCCGGAAGATGCCCGCGCTGATGCACAGCGCTTCGGTGTCCTCCTCGGCATCGATGTAGAGGTCGATGTTCACCGCGTCCATCACGCAGGAGGCAGACAGGATGCACACCTCCCCGCCGAACAGGCGGTACAGTGTCACGTCCCTGCCGTCCTCGGACAGCAGATAGGAGCGCAGCTGCCCGCTGCGCAGCAAAAGGATGCCCACACAGCTTTCCAGCGGGCTGTGCACCCGGGCGCCCTTGGCGTAGTGCACCGGGCGGGTAAAGCGGCACAGCCGCTCCTGTTCTTCCGGGGTCAGCTGCTCCCAGAACGGAAACGCGCAGGCCAAGCACCGGGCGTGCGGAGATGCTTCTGCCATACGGTTCACCCCTTTCGCAGCGCCTTGGCGGCTTCCGTGCCCGCCAGTGCGCCCTCGTAAACGGCCTTTGCCACCTGCAACAGCCCGCCGGTGCAGTCTCCGGCGGCGTACAGACCGGGCATGGTGGTCTGCATTTTGTCGTCCACCACGATGCGGCTGCCCTCTACGGCAGCGCCCAGCTTCCGGGCCAGTGCGGTACTGCCCGCCACGCCCAGCGCCACAAATACGCCGGATACTGTCCGCACCGCACCGCCCGCCAGCTGCACGCCGGTGACGGCCTGCTCGCCCAGAATGGCCTCCACCTTCTGGGTGCAGACGGTCACCTCGGGCGGGAAGTCTGCGGTCAGGGCTGCGCCGTTCGTCAGCAGGGTGACGCTTTTTACCACCGGCAAAAGCGCCTGCACCTCATGCAGGGGCGTACTCGCCGCTGCCCAGCACCGCCACGTCCTTTCCGCGGTAGAAAAAGGCGTCGCAGGCGGCGCACCAGCTTACGCCGTGGCCTTCCAGCCCGGTCAGCCCCGGGATGCGGGGCACCGCGCGGGAAGCACCCGTTGCCAGAATGACCGCGTCTGCCGGGTACGCGCCTGCCAGCGTTTCCACGGTCAAACGGTCGGTCCATGTCAGCCCCACGGCCTCGGTCTGCACGAATTGCACCCCCAGCCGCCGGGCGTTCTCGATGCTGCGGCGTTCCAGCTCTGGCCCGGAGACCGGCTGGGCGAAGCCGTAATAGTTTTCGATCTTTTCGGCGCGTGCCAGCGCCCCGGAGCCCTTGGTCAGCACGGTGGTCTGCACCCCGGCGCGCACGGCGTACAGGGCAGCGGACACCCCCGCCGGGCCGGAACCTACGATGACGATGTTGGACATGGTGTTGCTCCTTTGCATGGTTCTTTTGCCCTTATTATACACCAAAGCCGCGCAGATTTCTGTGACCGGGTCGCAAAAACTTTTTGGGCGGCGGGCACTGTTCAAGCTCCGGGGCGTGTGCTATACTGTTGTCATGTTAAAATTTCTGCCACAGGGGGCTTTTGCTTTATGTCCAAACAACGTCTGCTTTTTATCACCACCGGCGGCACCATTGCCAGCGTGCGCACCCAGCAGGGGTTAAAACCCGTGCTTTCCAGCGAGGAGCTGCTTGCCCATCTGCCGGAATTGAAAGAGCTGTGCTGCCCGGAAACGCTGGCGCTGTGCAGCATCGACAGCACCGACCTCGGGCAGGAGCACTGGCTCATGATGGCACGCGCCATTCAGGAAAACTACGCCTTGTATGATGGCTTTATCATCTGCCACGGCACGGATACGCTGGCGTACTCTGCGGCGGCGCTCTCTTATCTCATCCAGAACGCGGATAAGCCCATCATCCTTACCGGCGCGCCAGCAGCCCATCTCCAACGAGATCACGGATGCCAAGAAAAACCTGCGGGACAGCGTGGTCTGCGCCATCGACCCGGGCAGCCGGGGCGTGATGGTGGTGTTTGGCGGGCACGTCATCGCGGCACCGCGCCAGAAGACAGACATCGAGCTCGACGCCGTTTGCCTCGGTCAACTTCCCCGGAATTGGCACTGGTGCAGGGCGACCGGCTGGTGCGGTACATCCCCCTCGCCGTGGCCCACCGGGCCGGTGGCGTTCAGCCGCACGCTGGACAGCCGGGTGTTCCTGCTCAAGCTGACCCCGGGCATGTCACCGGCGCTCATCCCGGAGATCTTCCACCTGTACGACTGCGTCATCGTGGAAAGCTTCGGCGTGGGCGGCATCCCACAGCAGCTGATGGACGCCTTTGCCGCCGGGCTGGGCGATTACGAGACCACCCACAAGGTGCTCATCATGACCACGCAGGTCACCTACGAGGGCAGCGACGTGGGCGTGTACGAGGTGGGCAAGCGGGTGCGCAACCGTTTCCGCTTTTTGGAAGCCCACGATATGACCATCGAGGCCGTGGTGACCAAAAGCATGTGGCTGCTGGCGCAGAACTGCGAAAGCTTTGACCAGCTGCAGCAGCGGTTCTACCGTCAGGTGAACTTTGACACCTTCTATCACTGAGCTGCGCTGCTGCGGGACGATCTTAAATGCGCTCCGCGTTGCTCTGCGCATCTTCAGCGGAAAAGATATTTTTATTTGCAGCTCCGAAACGCCTGCGGGCGTTTCGGAGCTGCTTTTTCACGGGAGGGGTCGTGGCGGGAAACGGCAGCTGCCGCGCTTGTTTCCTGCGGAAACAGCCGCGCGGCGGGGAAAGTTTCTGCTTGCTGCAGACGGGCTGAACCCTCTCAGGCGCTCCCCCTTCGGGGGAGCTGGCACGCCGTCAGGCGTGACTGAGAGGGTTAGCGCCTGAGAGGGCGAGCCCGCTGCCCTGCAGGAGTCAAACGCAAAAGCAGCCAGACCGGGCGGTCTGGCTGCTTTTATGCTTATAAAAAATATTTTACTCTACCTCTTCATCCGCGAAGATCCACAGCACCTCGTTGATGTGGGAGCCGCTGCGGGAGTAGGGGGTCACACGGATGCAGAAGCTGCGGCCATCCGTCTTGCGGTAGCGGTGCTCCAGCAGGTTGCTGCTGAACACGGTGCTGCGCACAAGGCCGAAGTCCAGCAGATCCGCAAAGCCGTCCCGGTCTTCCGGTGCCACCAGCTTGTCGCGGTAGTTGGTCAACGCAGCGCGGAAGGAGCCGCCGCAGGTATCCAGAATGGACTGGAAGTAATCCGGCACAATGATAGGGCGCACGGTGTCCTGCTGCAAGTCCACCACGAATACGGTCTTGTATTTGGGGGCAAGCACCCTCAAAAAGTGCTCGGCATCCCGCTTTTCCTGCAGGGTGCGCTCCATCTTTTCGTTCAGGCCTTCCAGCTGGCGGGCGCGGCCGTTGTGGTCGTAGTAAGCCTGCCGGTCCTGCCGCATGGCAGCCTCAGCCTTGGCGACAGCTTCGTCCAGATGGCGCAGGTCGGCGGTCATGCTGGATGCCTACGGAAATAACATAGTCCTTTTCCTTCAAAAAGGCGCGCATCCGGTCCGCAGTGCTCCACACGCTGTAAGGCGGCTCGTTGGGGGTCAGGATGACAAATTCATCGCTGCCGATGCGGTACACCCGGCTGGTGGCAAAGAACTTGCGGGCGGCATTTGCCAGACAGCACAGCAGGGTGTCGCCGCTGCGGTGACCCAGATGCTCGTTTACCTCGTGCATCCCGACCACATCAATGTAGGTGCACACCACGGACTCGTACCCGCTGTGGGGCAGCTCCCGCAGGTCGGCTTCGTACCGGCTGCGGTTGGCAAGACCGGTCAGGGTGTCGTGGCTGTAAGAGAAGTCCAGCTCCTCGCTGAGCTGGTCGGCCTGTGCGTCGTTGCGCACCAGCACAGTCGCCCACGGGTTCTGGGCACAGCAGCCCCGGCAGGGCAGCACCTCTGTGGTGACCCAGATATACTGGCCGGACACATTCTCGCGGTAGCGGTAGAACTCCGGCGCGGTGGCGTGGTACAGCACAGAGCGCAAGGCCTCCAGATCGGTCTGCTCCAAAAACAGGTCTGCGTCCTCTTCGTGCACGATCTTCTCGTTCACCAAGCGGTCGCAGTAATTGACAAAATCTTCTTCTTTTTCCAGATCTGCACCCAGCAGGCGGGCGTCCCGCTTGATCACCCGGTACGCACCGGTGGCAAGGTTCAGCAGCGAGATCTCCAGCACGTTGTCGGTAAAGATCTGGTAGGCCTGCAAGGCCAGCGCGGTCTTTTCGGTGCCCGGGTTCTCCACCCGGCGGTCGCGGCGCATCAGGTCGCGGCGCAGATCCCAGTAATCCTGATTGGTGGGATCTGCCAGCAGTTTTTCGGCGTTTTCCACCGGCATGGGCTTGAAGAAGTAGTAGCCCTGCGAGTACAGGCAGTCTGCGGCTTGCAGCATGGACACCTGTTCCGGGGTCTCCACACCCTCGGCGATGATGGGCAGGTTCAGCCGGTGTGCCATATCCACCACCGACTCCACGATCTGCACGCCCTTGCTGCGGTTCTCCTGATTCATGTCGATGAGCTTCATGTCCAGCTTGATGGCATCGACGTTGGTATCCTTGAGCATATTCAGCGAGGAATACCCGCTGCCGAAGTCGTCCATCATCACCGCAAAGCCCTTGCGGTGCAGGCCCTGAATGGCGCTTTCCACCATCTGGGTGTCCTCGGCTACCATGGTCTCGGTGATCTCGGCCAGCAGGAGCTTTGGCTCCAGCTTATATTTTTCCACCAGATCCGCAAAGATCTGCGGCACATCCAGATTGAGGATATCCTGCACCGAAACGTTCACCGACACCGGCACAAGGTTGCTGCCGCTCTCCTGCCACTTCTGCAAAGTCTGGCAGACGGATTCCCAGATGTACTGGTCCAGCCTTGTCACAAGGCCGGTGCGCTCCAGCAGCGGCATGAACTCGGCAGGGGGAACACAGCCCCGGGTGGGATGGTTCCAGCGCACCAGTGCCTCCATGCCCACGATGGCGCGGGTGATGCTGTTGCACTTGGGCTGCAAAAAGAAGCAGAATTCGTGGTTATCCAGTGCGCGCTCCAGCTCGCCCAGCAGCTGCTGCTGTTCTTTCAGCTCGTTGAGCATGGTGGGCTCAAAGCGGTGCAGGTAGCCGCTGTCGGTCGTCACACCGGCGATCTGCGCATAGTTGCACAGGGTGGCGGCATCTGCACCGGGGTTTGCCTGCACAGGGCACACGCCCATTACCATAAAGAAGGTGACATCCTGCCTTCCGGCAGCCATGCAGGCCTGCAGCGTAGCAAGCACAGCAGTCTGCTCGGCCTTTTCGTCCGGCAGGCACAGGAAAAAGTCATCGTTTCCAAAATAGCCCACAGGATAGCCGGTCTGCCTGCTGTAACCCAGCAGACAGTTTGCCACAGTTTCCAGCAGAGCATCGCCCTTTTCGGTGCCGTAAAGCTCGTTATAAAGTTTGAAGTGCTGGATATCCACAGCGGCAACAGCCCATTCTGTTCCCTGATGCGCGGTCAGGAATGTATGCAGGGCCTGTAAAAATGCGTCCTTGCGGTCGATCCGCTCCAACGCAGCAGATGCCGGTGCGGCGGCATCTGTTTTGGTCTTTCGTTCCTCTGACATAACGATTCCTCACAATTTGGATAGTTTCAATACGGATAAGCCGATTGCGGTCGGTTTGTATACTTTATAATCAGTATAACACGGTTTAAGTCGTTTTGAAATAGTTTTTTCACACTTTTTAACAACATTATTCGAGCGAGTGCAACAAAATGCCACACACAGCAGCGCCGGTGTGGCATTCGGGGTCATTTGGTATTCTTGTTGTCGTCCTTGTTTTCCTGTTCGGCGCGGTGCAGCATCTCCCGCAATGTGGGCAGACTGCGCAGCTTGCTGCCGTGCCGGAGCTTCGGGTAGGCACGCAGCATACGGCGCGGGCCCACGATGCGGGGGGTGCGCAGCAGCTGCGCCTGCATCTCCTCGCTGCGGGCTTGCAGCTCTGCGGCCAGCTGTTCCAATTGCAGCAGCTCGGCGGCGCGCTCGGCAGTGCCTTTGGCGGCAAGACGTGCGGCGTTGGCAGCTTCGGCAGCGTTCAGGCGGGCGTCCTCGCTGGCGCGGCGGGCAGCCTCGGTAGCCTCGGCAGCCTTGGCGCGGATGGCAGCCATGGTCTCACGGGCAGAGGGGCGCTTTCCGGCAGCATCCCGCGCTTCGGCGGCGGCAAGCTTGAATTGCAGCCGTCCCTCGTCCAGCTTCTTGTCGGCGTTCAGGGTGGTGGTGCCCAGCAGCTGGGTCATGGCGTCGCTGACGGCGTGGATACTGTCGCCCAGCTGCTCCATGGTGTCCAGCGTATCAGCCAGTGCAGAGGCAGCAATGGCGGTAGCCACCACGTCCGCCGCGTACACGGCGTACAAAAAGCACATGAGGATAACCCCCACAAAGGGCGGGATCAGGTCTACAAGGTCAGCCACCACCGGGTGCACGATACGCATGACCACCAGCGTGCCCACGCCCCACAGCAGGCAGAATTCCAGACAGATATAGCCCCCGATGTTAAAGGGAAAATCGCTGTAATCCCACCAGCGGGTGTGGTAGATCTTATACAGTGCCCAGCCGCCCACCAGTTCCAGCGCACTGGGCAGGATGACGCCGCCTATATACAGCAGCAGGATGCTGTGCTGCAAGGGCGTAAGGGCAAACAGCACGATGATCATGCCAAAGCCGTAGATGGGGCAGACCGGGCCGTTGAGGAAGCCCCGGTTCACCAGCTGACCGGTGGTGGCGGCGGCATAGATGACCTCCAGACACCAGCCTATGCAGGAATAGATCAGGAAATAGGCCAGAATATGGTACAGCGAAAAGCCGCATACCACGGTATCGGTAAGAAAGCTTACCATAGGCACCTCCGTTCTTCAGTTCTGTTTGGATACGATCTTATATTCGTCCCCCGGCTCAAAAAAGGGACAGGCAGCGGTATTATGCGCAAGATAGCGTGCCATCTCGTCCTCGTCCAGCGCAGCGCCCTGCGCACAGTAGTAGCTGCCGTATTCGTCCTGAACATTATTCAGGCACAGCTCACAGGGGTCAGACATTTTCTTCGCCTTCCTGTGCGGCGGCTTCGGCAGCGGCAGCTTCGCGTGCCATCCGCTTGAGCACCTTGGGGTCTACCCATGTCACGCTGTCGGCACCGGGCTTTTTGCGGGCAATGAGCGCTTTGATCTTGATGCCCATTTCGGTGAACATGCCCTCGTGCTCGGTGCGGATGTTCCATTCCGGCTCGTTCTCGTGGAGGTCGTAGGTGATCCACTCGATGTCGTAGCCGGAAGCGGGGAAGTACTCCACGCTGTCCCGGAACAGATCATCGTCGTCGGTCTTGAAGTAGATCTCACCGCCGTCCTTCAGAAACTCGCGGTAGGCGATCAGCTGGCGCGGGTAGGTAAGGCGGTGCTTGTGGGAGGAGTCGTTCTTGCTCCACGGGTTGCAGAAGTTGATATAGATGCGGCTGACCTCATCCTCCGGGGTGATGACGCCCTTGATGCGCTCGATATCGGTGCTCATGATCTTCACGTTGTCGATGGGGCGCCCCGCTGCCTGATAGGCGGCTTCGATCTTGCGCTTGGCAAGGATAAGCACCTTGTCAGTGATGTCGATGCCCAGATAGTTGTTTTCCGGGTGGGCACAGGCCAGCTGAGAGATGAAGCCGCCCTTGCCGCAGCCCAACTCCAGAATAAAGGGCTGCTCCGGGCGGGCATACTGGCCGTGCCACTTGCCGCCCCAGATGAGGGGTTCGTGCACATGGAAATCCGCGGCCATCAGTTCGTCGTGGGCCATAGGGTTTGAAACGCATTTCTCATAGTTTGTTGTTCTCCTTCAAAAATCTCTCCACCTGCTCCGGGGTGGCGGCACAGCTGCCCTGACAGATGCCGGGCTTGCCGCCGCCGCGTCCGTTCAGGGCGGCGTTCAGGGCTTTGGTCAGGGCACGGACATCACCGCCCGCCTGGGCGATACAGTAGCCGGTGCCCTTTTCGTTGGGGGTCAGGGCCGCGCACAGGCCGGTGGTGGCTTCGCTCAGGCGGACAGCCAGCCGGTGCAGGCCGTCCGGGTCCAGCCCCGGCACGATGCGGATGGCATCCGCATCGGGCGTTGCCTGCGCGGCCAGCGCCTCAAAGAGCTGGCTGCACAGCCCGAAGTGGGTGAATTTCAGGGCGGTGTACTCGTCATACACCCGGTGCACGGCGTTGGCTGTCTCGCTGGCCTTGGCGCTGAGCAGGGCACCGATCTCTGCCTGCCGCGCCCGCATGGCCTGCGCGGCTTCCAGCGCGCGACCGCCGCAGACGACGCTCAGGCGCACGCCGCCCTTATAGTTTTCGGCGGCCAGGATCTTGATCTGGCCCACCGCGCCGGTAAAGGCGGTGTGGGTGCCGCAGCAGGCACAGACATCCGCCCCGGGGATGGTCACGATCCGCACCTGCCCCTCGATCTCCTTTTTGGAGCGGTAGGTCAGGGCGGCCAGCTCCTCCCGGGTGGGGTAGGTGATGTTCACCGGCACATTTTCCCAGATGATGCGGTTGGCGGCAGTCTCGGCTGCTTTCAGCCCCTCGGCAGAGATGGGGATGTCCGTGTCCATCCGCACGGCATCGGAGCCGATGTGGAAGCCCACATTCTCGGCCCCGAACATGCTGTGCAGGATGCCGGAGAGGATGTGCTCGCCGGTGTGCTGCTGCATCTTGTCAAAGCGCCATGCCCAGTCGATGGCCTGTGCTGCTTCGGCCCCGGGCACCGCCCCGGCGGGCAGGGAAGTGACCATGTGCCAGATGACACCCGCCTGCTCGTGGACATCGGTGACGGTCAGCACCGTGCCGTCGGCAAGGGTCAGGGTGCCCCGGTCGGCAGGCTGGCCGCCGCCCTCTGGGTAGAACACCGTGCCGTCCAGCGCGATGCGCCCGCCGCCGGTCCGGCTGTCCGGCTCTGCGGCTAAAATATGCCCCACCGCCTCCCGGCGGTAGGCATCGTGTTCATAGTATTTTTCGGTTGGCTGCATAAGCACCTCCTAATATAAAAACAAGTATACCACGTTTTTTGCCTGTGGAAAATAGTCTGCAGTTATGTTATGATAGAAAACAGACAAGCCCCAGCAAAAAGTTTGAGACGAGGAAGGATTTACAATGCGTGAAAGTGGTATTCTGATGCCGGTGTCCAGCCTGCCCGGCCCCTACGGGATCGGCTGCTTTGGCAAAAAGGCAGAAAAATTTGTGGATTTCCTTGCGGCGGCAGGCCAGAAGATCTGGCAGATCCTGCCCCTGAGCCCCACAGGCTATGGGGACAGCCCCTACCAGAGCTGCTCTGCCTTTGCGGGCAACCCTTATTTCATTGATCTGGATGCTCTGAAAGCCGAGGGGCTGCTGACAGCCGCCCAGCTCAAGGCCGAGCCTTGGGGCAAGGACCCGCTGAACGTGGATTACGGCGCCCTGTACACCAGCCGCTACAAGATCCTGCGTGCCGCCTATGCCGCCTGGCGCAGGCAGTGTGCGGGCCAGCACGGCTGTGCCCATTACTATCCGGATGCGTACTATGCCTTCACGCTGGAAAACGAGGGATGGCTGGAGGATTATGCCCTCTACATGGCCCTCAAGACCGCCAACGGCATGAAGAGCTGGACCCAGTGGCCCCGGGAGTACCGCAAGCGGGAGCCGCAGGCGCTGGAAGCTTTTAAGGCAGAGAACGAGGAAGAGATCGGTTTCTGGAAGTTTCTGCAGTACGAGTTCAGCATCCAGTGGAAGAAGCTGAAAGCCTACGCCAACGCCAACAACGTGCAGATCCTGGGCGATATCCCCATCTATGTCTCGGCAGATTCCGTGGATGCCTGGGTGGGCGGCCCGCTGTTTGAGCTGGATGCAGACGGCGGCTTTGCCCGGGTGGCAGGCTGCCCGCCGGATTACTTCTCGGCAGACGGCCAGCTCTGGGGCAACCCGCTGTACAACTGGCCCTACCATAAGCAGACCGGCTATGCCTGGTGGATCCAGCGTGTCCGCCATGCGCTGGGCATCTATGACCTGCTCCGCATCGACCACTTCCGGGGTTTTGACACCTACTGGGCCATCCCGGCAGACAGCACTACCGCCAAGACCGGCAAGTGGGAGACCGGCCCCCGGATGGAGCTGTTCAACGCGCTGGAAGGTGCGCTGGGCAAACTGCCCATCATCGCCGAGGATCTGGGTGAGCTGTTCCCCAGTGTGCGGGAGCTTCTGGCAGACAGCACCTTCCCGGGCATGAAGGTGCTGCAGTTCGCGTTCGGCGGCGGGGACAGCGAGTACCTGCCCCACAACCACGTCAAGAACAGCGTGGTCTACCCCGGCACCCACGACAACACGACGCTGACCGCCTGGTGGGACGAGAGCGCATCGGCCAAGGAGAAGGCTGTGGCTGCCGCCTACCTGCATCTGACCAGCTGTCAGCCCACCGCAAAGGAGGTGGCCGCTGTCAAAACAGAGGCGGCCCGCACCGCGCTGCTCCGGGCCGCGCTGGGCTCTGTGGCCGACCGTGCCATCATCCCCATGGCCGACTGGCTGGGCCTGGGCGAGGAAGCCCACCTGAACAGCCCCGGCAAGCTGGGCGGAAACTGGAGCTGGCGCGCCGCCGATGGGTTCGACACTGCCGCGCTGGCCAAGCGCATTCTGGCGGAGTGCGCCGTGTACTGCCGTACATAACCGGGCCGGAAACCCGGAGTGTGTTTAGCAGTTTGACGAAAATGTAAAAAATTACGTTAAAGTTTGTGCGTTTTGCTGGAAACGCCCGGCACGAGATGGTATAATTCCGGTAATAGGGGCTGCGCTTTCAGCGGCCGTGTGGCAAAGCTGTGCCGGAAGGGAGAGAGTCCGGCACCGGATAGTGGGGAAAAACGCATGAAAAAAGAATGGACGGAACAGGATCTGCGCGCCTTTGCAGAGAACGCACAGACCGCCTTTGAGGACGTGACCCTGACGGAAGCCGATGAGGAGGCCGCGGACACCTGGCAGGACGATGGCCTGCAGGTGGATTATGTCCTGCGCAATGGGCAGGTGGACTGCGTGCTGCGCCGCCTGATCGAGGCGGACGGCAAGCTCTGGCAGCTGCAGATGACGGCTCCGCTGGCGGGCAGCGACCTGCCGGAGGATCGGATGACCGCGCGGGAGCGGGAGCTCTGCCGGGACGATATGAATCACGATTTCCTGACCGGCGTGTTCAACCGCCGCTATTTTGAAACGGAGTTCTGCACCCGGCTGGATGAGTGGACGGATGCCCACCGCTGCGCTTCGCTGGCGCTGGTGGCGCTGGACGATGAGGACGGGATGCGCGCCCGGCAGGGCGATGCCGTGATGGATCAGCTGGTCTGTTTTGTGGCCAACCAGTGGAAAAAGCACTACGACCGCCCTGCAGAGCGGGTGGTCTGCCGCCTGACGGACACGCTGTTCGCCATCGGCTGTGCGGATAAGAACTGCGCAGAGCTGGCCGAGGAGCTGAACGGCATCTATGCCGAGATGCCCCGCGCGTGTGTGGCATCGGTGGGCCTGATGCGCCGGGTGCCCTTTACCCAGTCCATCGGCTGCGCCTGCACCGGCGAGGTGCGGGGCAAAAACTGGGACGCACTGTATCAGCTGTGTGAGCAGCGCCTGAAGGCGGCCCAGGCCGCCGGCGGCGACCAGATCTGCAGCAAATAAACCGAATGCATAAAATCCCCCTTTGCGGTACAAGCTAGTGCCACAAAGGGGGATTTTTGTATGGAAAATCAGAAAAATGATAACCTGAATCTGCTGGAAGCGGTGGTGCAGAACACGGAGATGGGCAAGAACACGCTGGAACAGATCGTGCCCATGACCGAGGACCCTGCCTTCCGGGCCGAGCTCCTGCGGGAGCGGAACCTCTACCGGGAACTGAATCAGGAGGCCCACACCGCCATCGAGGCCTGCGGCGGCACGGCTCAGGGCCAGAGCATCATGGCAAAGCTCAACACCAAAATGGGCATCGGGATGAAAACGCTCACCGACAGATCTACCCGCAATCTGGCCGAAATGCTCAGCGAGGGAAGCAGTCAGGGCGTGATGGACTGCATCAAGAGCCAGAAGGATTATCCCGATGCGGCCCCCGGCTCCAAGCGCCTGATGCAGAAACTGCAGGATCTGGAGGAAGAGAACCGGCTGAAACTGGAGCAGTTTCTGTAAAGGCCGCTCCGGCTGCTCAGAGTGCTTCTACCATGGCTGCCACGATCCTGGTGGCGGTAGCCACGTACTCGGCGATGCTGAACTTCTTCACCACCAGCACCTCGTGGCCGTCCTCGTCGGCATTGTCGCTCATGGCGCGCAGGATGACGCAGGGCACATCGTTCTTGGCGGCGATCTGGCTCACAGCAGCACCCTCCATCTCAACGCAGTCGGGGGCGCACTTGGCTTCGATGGCGGCCTTGGTCTCGCTGTCACCAACGAACAGGTCGCCGGTGGCGATCTTGCCGGTCAGGGCCTTGACCCCGGCCTCGGCGCAGGCTTTTTCAGCGGCGGCGATGAGGGCCGGATCACCGGCGTACTCCTTCAGGTAGGGCGGGTTCTGGCAGATCATGTCCAGCTGGGCATCGTGGTAGAGCACCGTCTTGCCAATGACCACATCACCAATGCCGATCTTGCTGGTCATATTGCCTGCAATGCCGGAGAAGATGATCTTCTCGGCACCGTATCGGGTGATGAGCACCTGAGTGGTGGCGGCGGCATTGGCCTTGCCCATGCCTGCACAGCAGACCACGACCTGCTTGCCTGCCAGCGTGCCCCTGTGGTACTCCACGCCGCCGTAGGGCTCCACGGTGACGTTTTCCAGTTTTGCACACAGCTGATCGACTTCATCGGGCATTGCGCCCATAATTCCGATAATCATATAGATGTCCTTTCTCCCGGGCAAAAGTGTCTCCCGCGCGCCGCGCGGGAGACACTTTTATCATACATCAGACGTTGAACAGGAACTCGATCACATCGCCGTCCTTCACGACGTACTCCTTGCCCTCGGTGCGCTGCAGGCCCTTGGCCTTGACAGCGGCATAATCGAAGTTGTTGGCTTCCAGGTCGCCGTAGCCGATGACGCTGGCGCGGATGAAGCCGCGCTCGAAATCGCTGTGGATCTTACCGGCGGCCTGAGGTGCCTTGGTGCCCTTGCGGATGGTCCAGGCGCGGCACTCCTTCTTGCCGTCGGTCAGGAAGGAGATCAGGCCCAGCAGGTCGTAGCTGGCGGTGATCAGGTTGTCCAGACCGCTGGCCTCGATGCCCATCTCGGCCAGGAAAGCCTTCTTCTCCTCGGGGGAGTAGTCGGCAATGTCTTCTTCGGTCTTGGCGCAGATGGGAATGTAGCGGGCCCCCTCCTCGGCGGCGCGGGCGGCCACCAGCGGGACATAGCGGTTGTTCTCAATGCCCTCCATCAGATCATCCTCGCCCACGTTGCAGGCGTAAAGCACGGGCTTGGAGCTCAGCAGGCCCATCTCGTGCAGCACGGCCTGCTGCTCGGCATCCCCCTCGTCAAAGTCAAAGCTGCGGGCGGGCTTGCCTGCGCTCAGGTGGTCGGCCAGCTTCTGCAGCCAGGCGGCCTCTGCGGCAGCACCCTTGTTGTTGCCGCTCTTGGCAGCCTTGGCCATCCGGCCCGCGCGGTTCTGAACGACCTCCAGGTCAGAGAGGATCAGCTCGTAGTCAATGGCATCGATGTCAGCGATGGGGTCCACGGCCTCGGCCTTGGTCACGTCCTCCACCACATGGATGATGTTGTCGTCATCAAAGCAGCGTACCACGTGCACGATGGCATCACACTCGCGGATGTGGCCCAGGAACTTGTTGCCCAGGCCGGCACCCTGGCTGGCACCCTTGACCAGACCGGCGATGTCTACAAACTCCACGATGGCAGGGGTCTTTTTATTGGTCTGCCAGATCTCAGCCAGCTTGTCCAGCCGCTTGTCCGGCACGGCCACGATGCCGCTGTTGGGCTCAATGGTGCAGAAGGGGTAGTTGGCGGCTTCCGCGTTCTTGGTGGAAGTGATGGCGTTGAACAGAGTGGACTTGCCGACGTTCGGCAGACCGACGATACCTAACTTCATATAAAATACGCTCCTTACACGTTTTTTGGCATAACGATACAACTATCATTATACGCGATGAAAACCCGGAGCGCAAGGGGATGGGCGCAAAACAACGGATTTACACGGCGGGAGTTCTATATTATACTGTTCTTAAAATACGAACCGATTTCCGGAAGGGAAGGCAGGAGGATGTTATGGAACGCAACGACCCGCGCTATCAGGCTTATGTGGAGATCCTGAAGGAGGAGCTGATCCCGGCGATGGGCTGCACCGAGCCCATCGCGCTGGCCTATGCGGCGGCAAAAGCACGCGAGGTGCTGGGGGTGCTGCCGGACAGCGTGCAGCTGCAGGTGAGCGGCAGCATCATCAAGAACGTGAAAAGCGTCATCGTGCCCAACACCGGGCACCTGAAGGGCATGGAGGCGGCGGTGGCGGCAGGCATCATCGCCGGTTCCGCCGAGAAGGAGCTGGAGGTCATCTCGGAGGTCAGCGAGGAAAAGAAGTCTGCCATCCGGGACTATCTGCAGACAGTGCCCATCACCATCGAGCACACCGAGCAGGGGCATGTGTTTGACATCGTCGTCACTGAGCGCTGCGGGCAGGACTACGCCCGGGTGCGCATCGCGGACTACCACACCAACATCTGCCGCATTGAGAAGAACGGCACGGTGCTGTACGAGGTGCCCCTGCTGGACGAGACCGTGCAGGAGGATGCCCGCGCTGACCGCAGCCTGCTGAACATGCAGGACATCTGGGACTTTGCCGAGACCGCCGACCTGCGGGACGTGGCAGACCTGCTGGAACGGCAGATCCGCTACAACAACGCCATTGCAGAAGAGGGCCTGCTGGGCGACTACGGTGCCAACATCGGGCGGGTGCTGCTGACCACTTACGGCAACGATGTCTCCAACCGCGCAAAAGCCAAGGCCGCCGCCGGCTCCGATGCCCGCATGAACGGCTGCGAGCTGCCGGTCATCATCAACTCCGGCAGCGGCAATCAGGGCATCACCTGCTCGGTGCCCCTCATCGAGTACGCCAAGGAGCTGCACAGCGGCAAGGAAAAGCTCTACCGCGCCCTCATCATCTCCAATCTGGTGGCCATCCACGAAAAGACCGGCATCGGCACCCTGTCTGCCTACTGCGGCGCGGTCAGCGCGGGTGCGGGTGCAGGCGCAGGCATCGTGTACCTGTGCGGCGACGGCTATCAGGCTGCCATCCACACGGTGGTCAACGCCCTTGCCATCGTGTCCGGCATCGTGTGCGACGGAGCCAAGGCTTCCTGCGCCGCAAAGATCGCATCTTCGGTGGATGCGGCGCTGCTGGGCTACAACATGTACAAGTGCAATCAGGAGTTCAAGGGCGGCGATGGCATCGTGATGAAGGACATCGAGACCACCATCAAGGGCATCGGACGTCTGGGCAAGGACGGGATGCGGCAGACCAATGAGGAGATCATCCGGCTGATGATGAGCTGAGCGGCGGAGCCTGCGTCCCAAAAATCATACAAAACCTTCTTTATTTTGTCATAACTATTCCGTATAATAAAGGATAGGGGAACTTTACCCTGTTTGATTCGGAAATACTGCTCCGGCAGACAGCCGGAGAATTTGATTTTTGGAGTATCAGGTACAGGAGGAACACTCATGGCAAACGAAAAAATCCTCGTCGTGGACGACGATACCAACATCTGCGAGCTGCTGCGGCTTTATCTGACCAAGGAGGGCTATCAGGTCACCACCGCGAACGACGGCGAAGAAGGTCTGGACAAGTTCAATCAGGTCAAGCCCGATATGGTGCTGCTGGATGTGATGATGCCCAAGATGGACGGCCTGGAGGTCTGCCGCCGCATCCGCAAGCTGGGCAACACCCCCGTGATGATGCTGACCGCCAAGGGCGAGACCTTTGACAAGGTGCTGGGCCTGGAGCTGGGCGCAGACGATTACATGGTCAAGCCCTTTGACACCAAGGAGGTCGTGGCCCGCATCAAGGCGGTGCTGCGCCGCTGCACCACCACCACCGCCCAGACTGAGAGCACTGAGGGCGTGATCGAGTTCGACAACCTGCGGCTGGACATGAACAGCTATGAGCTGCGGGTCAAGGGCAAGGTGGTGGAGGCTCCCCCCAAGGAGCTGGAGCTGCTGAACTGCCTGGCCTCCCACCCCAACCGTGTTTACACCCGCGACCAGCTGCTGGACGAGGTGTGGGGCTTTGAGTACTACGGCGACAGCCGCACCATCGATGTCCATGTCAAGCGTCTGCGCGAAAAGCTGGCGGGCGCTTCCGACAAGTGGGAGCTCAAGACCGTCTGGGGCGTGGGCTATAAGTTCGAGGTGCGTCAGTAATGCGCAAAAGTATTTCGGTCACCTTCTTTTCGATGGTGGCCACCCTGCTGGTGCTGGGCACGGCGGTGCTGGGCTGCTCCGAGTGGCTGTTGTTCAGCCGCTATTTTGCCCAGGAGCGGTACGACACGCTGGACAGCGTGGCGGATGTGACCCAGCGCGCGGCGGATTATATCGTGCAGCAGGCGGCTCTGCCCAAGGGGGCCGAGCTGGATGCCCTGAACACCAAGCTGGAGATCATCGGCGAGAGCGCCGAGGCTTACCTGTTTTTCACCGATGAAGAGGGCAGAGTCCTCATTGCCTCCAACCCCGAGATGGTGGGAACAGATGTTGTGGGGCCGGAGCTTATGAAAAAAGTTGCCGGGGATCAGCCCTACCACACCCTGAGCACGCTGGACGGTGTGCTGACCGAGAAGAGCTATGTCTCGGTGCGGCACATGCAGGATGCCCAGGGCAACAACAGCGGCTATCTCTTCCTCTGCTCCTCCGGTGCGCGGTTGACCGATTTCAAGGAGGAGTTCTGGTCGAACTTCTTCTTCTCGGCCTGCATCATGCTGCTCTGCGCCAGTGTGCTGACCTCCTTTCTGATGCGGAAGCTGACCGACCCGCTCCAGAAGATCACCGATGCCGCCCAGCGGTTTGGCGGCGGGGACTTCTCTGTCCGTGTTGAGGGCGTGGAAGGTGAGGGCGAAGTGGTGGATCTGGCCCGCACCTTCAACCAGATGGCGGAGAACATCCAGTCCAACGACAATTCCCGCGGCCAGTTCATGGGCAACATCGCCCACGAGCTGCGCACCCCCATGACCACCATCAAGGGCTTTGTGGACGGCATTCTGGACGGCACCATCCCGCCCGATATGCAGAACCACTACCTGCAGCTGGTCAGCGAGGAGACCGGCCGCCTGGCCCGGCTCATCCAGAACATGCTCGATCTCTCCAAGCTGGAAAGCGGCGAGTATCAGGTGAACGCCCGGATGTTCAACATCTGGGAGACGCTCACCGGTGTGGCCCTTTCGGCGGAGCAGCGCATCAATGACGGCATGATCGATCTGGAAGGCCTGACCATGGATGAAAAGGTGCTGGTCTACGCGGACCCCGACCTCATCCATCAGGTGGCTTATAACATTCTGGACAATGCCATCAAGTTTACCCCGGCGGGCGGCACCATCAAGTTCCATGTGGAGAAGCTGGGCCCCGAGGTGGAGATCTCGATCTGGAATTCCGGTCAGGGCATCAGCCCCGAGTCGCTGCCCTATGTGTTCCAGCGCTTTTACAAAGAGGACAGGTCCCGCGGCCTGCACGCCCGGGGGGCCGGTCTTGGCCTGAATATCTGCAAGGTGCTGGTCAACCTTTCCGGAGGCCAGATCCGTGTGGAGAGCCAGCAGGGCGAGTGGTGCCAGTTTGTGTTCACCCTGCCCGCCACGCCCCCCAACCCCAGCGGCATGAAGCGCCTGCCGGACGAATCCGGTCAGCCTGTGCCGGTGGAGGACCCCGCCAGCATGAAGCCTGTCAACTGAATCCGCGGCCAGACTGTCCCCCTGAAACGGGCGGGGCGGTCTGGTCGTTTTTGGTTTTGGAATGGATTTTGGATGGATACAGGGGCAGGTTTGAGACTTTTCCGTGAAAAACACGGCTCCGGGTTTGATTTTTTGCGTGTTTTCATGTAAACTAAGAGTAACCATGCCCGCCCTGCATTCCGGCCCCAAAACAGGTGCTCTGGCAGAACGGATGGTGTAATCTTTCTGAAAAATAACGGAGAGTATAAAACACAATGACGATCATTAGTCCTTCGATCCTTTCGGCTGATTTCAATCAGCTTGGCGCAGACTGCCGCATGGTGCTGGATGCCGGTGCGCAGATGCTGCATTATGACGTGATGGACGGCCACTTTGTGCCCAACATCAGCTTTGGCGTGCCGGTGCTGAAAAGCCTGCACAAGGGGATGCCCGCAGCATTCTACGATGTCCACCTGATGATCAGCCACCCGCTGCAGTATGCAGAGCCTTTCATCAAGGCGGGTGCCAGCCTGTACAACTTCCACCTCGAGTGCGAGGACGACATCCAGCAGACCATCGATGCGGTCAAGGCACTGGGCTGCAAGGTGGGCCTGACCATCAAGCCCGGTACTGATCCGGAGGCGCTGGCCCCGTATCTCGACCAGCTGGATCTGGTGCTGGTGATGAGCGTGGAACCCGGCTTCGGCGGGCAGAAGTTCATGCCCTCGGCGCTGGAAAAGCTGCGCTGGCTCAAGGAAGAGCGGGCAAAGCGGAGCGCCCGCTACCTGCTGGAAGTGGATGGCGGCGTGGACGACACCACCGCCCCCCTGTGTGTGGAGGCAGGTGCCGATATTCTGGTGGCGGGCAGTGCCGTGTTCGGCGCAGCCGACCCGGCTGCGGCAGTGCGCCGTCTGGCCGCCCTGTGAGAGGTGCCTTACCATGGATGAACGTTTGATCCAGCAGCAGGAGCAGGAGCTTGCAAAGACGGGGCGGTACTATCTGCACGTCTGCTTTATGACCATCCCGCTGCTCTGCATGGCCTGCTTCCTGTACGGTCTGCGGCCCCTGCTGCTCTGCGGCGCGGCGCTGCTCACCGGCAATCTGTGTGACCGCCTGGTCTCCCTGCTGCGCCGCCGCGTGTATCGGGCCGGGGATTTCTCCAACGAGAGCTTTGCCCTCATCATCGCTCTGCTCATGCCCGCCACGGTGGACTGGTATGTGGTCATTATGGCGGTTCTGGCCGGTGTCCTCATCGGCAAGGAGGTGTTCGGCGGCTACGGCAGCTATCCCTTCAACCCCGCTGCTGTGGGTTACGCCGTGGCGGCGGTGTCCTGGCCGGAGCAGGTGTTCCGCTACCCCCAGCCCTATATCAACATCCCCCTGTGGGATGCCACCGGCGTGCCGGTGTCCAGCACCATCTCGGATACCCTGCGCAGCGGCGGCAGCCTGAACATCAGCGCCATTTCGCTGGGCCTGGGCGAGTACGCCGCCCCCATGGGCACCGGTGCCGCCCTCATCCTTCTGGCCTGCGGGCTTTTCCTCTGGCTGCAAAAGGATGTCCGTCTGGGCGCTTCTGTCAGCTTTGTGGTCACCTGTGCCCTCATCGCCTTCCTCTTCCCCCGTCAGGTGGGTGTGAACGGCGTGGACATCGCCCTGCGCCTGCAGTGTGTGCGGGATGAGCTGCTGACCGGTGCCATGCTGTTCAGCGCGGTGTTCCTGCTCAACGAGCCCTACACCTGCGCCCATCACCATCTGGGCCGCATCCTGTACGGTGTGCTGGTGGGTGCGATCACCATGGGCTTCCGGTATTACGGCGTGTACGAGACGGGTGTCTGCTTTGCTCTGCTCACGGTCAACAGCATTTCCGGCTGGATGGACCGCACCGAGAGCCGCCTGTACCAGCTGATGCACCGCCCTGCGGCCGGAAAGGAGGGCGCTGAATGAAACGCTCCATTGCAGAACTGATCACCCGCGATCCGGAGAAGTTTGCCCACCATGACCGGGTGTTCAAAAACAACCCCGTTGTCATGCAGGGCATGGGTCTGGCTCCGCTGGTGGTGCTTGCCACCACGGGCAAAAATGCTTTGATGCTGGCCGTGGCTGTGGCCCTGCTGCTCACGCCTTCCCGGATGTTGGCCTGCCTGGTCAGCCGCCTGTTCCCCCTGCGGGACGAGCAGCCCGCCCCGGAAGAGCTGGAGAAAAAGCTGCTGCCCCGGGCGCTGGTGTACAGCGGCAGTGCGGCGGTGGTCTACCTTGCCGCTTATCCCATCCTGAACGCTGTGTTCGGCACCGACCTGCTGATGCTGGGCATCTACCTGCCCATGCTGGTGGTGGAACCCCTGCTGACCTACCGCTTTGGCCGCGTGCAGGAATCTATGCACAAGGCTGTCTCCAAGGGTCTGCGCATCACGGTGGGCTACGCGCTCATCCTGTTCATCGTGGGCTGCCTGCGGGAGTGGCTGGCGCTGGGCAGTGTGTTTGGAGTCCAGCTCAGCCGCTCTGTCCTGCCCATGGCATCCATGCCGGCAGGCGGTTTCATCGTGCTGGGCGTGGTGTGTGCCGTCTGGCGCGCGCTGGCCCGCAAACACAAGGAATACCTGAAAACTGAGGCGCGCGGCACGCTGGCTGCGCACCCCCGGAAGGAGGTGCAGGATCAGTGAGTGCTGTGATGAATGCCATCGGTGTGGCCTTTGCCTACGCCGTGCTGGCCCTGTTTGCCCAGAACGCCATCTTTACCCGCGGTCTGGGTGTGTCGCGCCTGATCCAGCTGGTGGGCGACGAGCGCACCAGCAGCTGGTGGTTTGCCCTGCTGCTCTGTGTTACCCAGACGCTGGTGGCCCCGCTGGCGTATTTTGCGGGCAGCCAGATCGTGGATCTGCCCTACCGTGCCCCGCTCCGCCCGCTGCTCTACCTGGCCTGTGTGGCGGTGGTCTGCATCTTTGAGCACGCCATCCTGCGGGCGGTCAAAGGCCCCCGCAGCGGTCTGCTCATCCGCATCCTGCCCATTGCCGCCGTGAACAGCGGCGTGCTGGGCACCGCGCTGGTGGAACGTACCCAGAGCTTTACGCTGGCGCAGTCCATCGGCTTTGGCCTGGGCAGCGGCCTGGGCTATCTGCTGGCTGTGATGCTGGTGACCGAGGCGGGCAACCGCCTGCGCAGCAAGGCCATCCCCGAAGCATTCCGCGGCCTGCCCATCACCCTGATCTATATCGGTGTGCTGGCGCTGGCCATCTACGGCTTTACCGGCCATTCCGTGATCCTGTAAGTTGACCCCAAGGAGGGTGGTTGATTATGGCAAGATATCCCAAACGCCAGAAGGTCAAGCGCTACCGGCGCAGCTTTTACACCCGCGAGATGCGGCTGAAAAAGGGCATCGGCATTGCGGTGCTGGTGGTGGCCGTGCTGGCAGCGGCCTGGGTGGCTGCGCCCCATGTGCTGGACTGGGCCACCCACACCTGGTATACCGTGGTGCGGGATCGTGACCTCTCCGCATCCAGTGCTGTCAGCGAGAGTGCATCCTCCGGGGCACAGAGCACCGCTGCCAGCGAACCGGCAGCTTCCTCGGTGCCGGAAAAGGAGCCGGAGCCCGAGGTCAAGGGCACTGATATTGTGACGGGCCTGTGGGCAGAGGTGGATGTGACCACTCTGACCGACGAGGCCGCCATCCGCTCCGCCGCCCGGCAGCTCAAGGCACAGGGCATGACCTATGCCATCCTGACCCTGAAGGACACCGCCGGGCAGGTGTATTACGCCTCCCAGACGGCGGTGGGTGCCGCCAACGCGGCCCCCACGCAGGTCGAGCTGACGAGTGTGGCATCCATCTTCAAGGAGGAGGGGCTGGTGCCGGTGGCGGCGCTGAATGCCTTCCGTGACCCTGCCGGTGCCCGGGCCGACCGCGCTCTGGCCATCCGGTATCAGGGGCAGGAGTACCTTTGGCTGGACAACAAGGCTTCCGCCGGAGGCAACCCCTGGCTGAACCCCTACGCCGCGGAGACCGTGCAGTATATCGGTGATCTGATCGCCGAGGTGCACGCCGCCGGGTTTGATCAGGTGCTGCTGGAAAATGTCCGGTTCCCCTCGTCCACCAGCGCCAAGCAGGACTATGGCAACACCAACGGTGTGGACCGTGCCGGGCAGCTGACTGCGGATATCGCCGCCTGGCAGGCCCGCTTCGGAGATACGGTGACGCTCTGGTACGGTTATTCGCTGGCCGAGGTGACCGGCTCCTCCAGCCAGCTGGGAGCCCCTGCGGCCCAGCTGGGCGTGAAGAACCTGCTGGTGAAGGTCCCGTCCTCCTCTACGCTGGATGCAGCGGCCCGGGAGGAGATGACCCTCTCCCTGACCGAGGCAGGTGTGGAGCATCTGGTCATCCGGGACGATGCCGCCAGCTATTTTGAGTGATCCCTGCGTTTTTGTGAGAGGGAGGGAAGTATTATGAACAAAACATCCTGTTTTTCCCCGGCGCACATCCTGCTGCCGTCGGAACAGATCCCGGTGGGGCAGTGGGGCTGTGTGGCCTGCGATCAGTTCACCAGTGACCGCTCCTATTGGGAAAAGGCTGCGCAGGCCGCCGCAGGCGGCCCCAGCACACTGAACCTGATCCTGCCGGAGGTCTATCTGGAAGAGGATGACGTGGATGCAAGGATCAGCGCCATCCATGCGGCCATGGACGATTATACCCGGAACGTGCTGACCCGCGCGGTGGACGGCTTCATTTATGTGGAGCGCACCGAGCAGAGCGGCCGGGTGCGGCAGGGCCTTGTGGGCAGGATCGACCTGGAGGCATACAGCTATGCCGAGGGTGCGGTGCCTGCCATCCGCCCCAGCGAGCACACCGTGGAAAGCCGCATCCCGCCCCGCATGGCGGTGCGCCGGGGGGCAAGGCTGGAAACGCCTCATATTATGATGCTGGCCGATGACCCCGGCTGCACCCTCATCGAGCCCATCGGCGAGAAGAAGGAGCAGCTGCGCAAGGTCTACGAGGGCGACCTGATGCTGAACGGCGGCCACATTGCCGGCTGGGCAGTGGAAGATCCCGCCCTGCTGGCCCAGATCGACAGCGCCCTGAACGCTCTGGGCAGCCAGGAGGCCTTTGATGCCCGGTATCCCCAGGCAAAGGGCGGTGCGCCCTTGACGCTGGCCGTGGGCGACGGCAACCATTCGCTGGCTTCCGCCAAGGCCTGCTGGGAGGAGCTGAAAAAGACCCTGACCCCGGAGCAGCAGCTGACCCACCCGGCCCGCTGGTGCCTGGCTGAGGTCTGCAATGTCCACTCTCCGGCCATTGAGATCGAGCCCATCCACCGTGTCCTTTTCAATGTGGACTGCGGTGCCGTGCTGCTGGCCCTCATCGCGTGGAGCGATTCCCACGCGGCAGGCATCTGCTTCGGCGATGCAAAACAGCAGTCCTTTACGCTGGCAGGCCCCCATGTGGCCAATGTGCTCAGCTTTGAACATCCCGTTGCCCCGCTGACCGTGGGCACCATTGACGCATTCATTGAGTATTTCATGGCCCGCCACATCGAGGCCCGGGTGGATTATGTCCACGATGAGCCCGCTGTCCGCGCCCTGTGCAGGCAGGGGGGTGTGGCTTTCCTGATGCCGCCCTTTGAGAAGAGCGATCTGTTCAGGGGCATCGTTATGGGCGGTGTGCTGCCCCGCAAGACCTTCAGCATGGGGCACGCAGAGGAAAAGCGCTATTATATGGAATGCAGAAACATTTTAGGTGAAGAATGACATTTAACGAACTGAATCTTTCCGCGCCTGTGCTGCGTGCTGTGGCACAGGCGGGCTATGAATCCCCCTCGCCCATTCAGGCGGCGGCCATTCCGCCGGTGCTGGCCGGGAGGGACTTGATGGGCTGCGCCCAGACGGGTACCGGCAAGACGGCTGCCTTTGCGCTGCCCATGCTCGACCGCCTGACTGCCAGCGCGCCCCGCAAAAAGGGTGCCATCCGTGCCCTGATCCTGACTCCTACCCGGGAGCTGGCTTTGCAGATCGGCGAGAGCTTTGAGGCCTACGGCAAGTATCTGACCCTGCGCAGCACCGTCATCTTTGGCGGTGTGGGTCAGGCTCCGCAGGTCGCAGCCCTGAAAAAGGGCGTGGACATCCTCATTGCCTGCCCGGGCCGCTTGAACGACCTGGTGGGGCAGGGGCTGCTGGACCTCTCCAGCATTGAGATCTTTGTTCTGGACGAAGCCGACCGGATGCTGGATATGGGCTTTGTCCACGACGTGAAAAAGGTGATCGCCAAGCTGCCCGGGCAGCGCCAGAACCTGATGTTCAGCGCCACCATGCCCAAGGAGATCGAGCAGCTGGCTGCAGGCATCCTGCATGACCCGGCCTTTGTCAAGGTGGACCCGGTGTCCAGCACGGTGGACCGCATCCAGCAGAGCCTGTATTTTGTGGAGAAGGGCAACAAGAAATTGCTGCTGCCCTGGCTCATCAAAAACCTGAAGCCTGAGGTGGTGAACGCGCTGGTGTTCAGCCGCACCAAGCACGGGGCCGATAAAATCGCAAAAGACCTGAACAAGCAGGGCATCCCCGCTGCCGCTATCCACGGCAACAAGAGCCAGACCGCCCGTGTGACGGCGCTGGAGGATTTCAAGGCGGGCAAGACCCGGGTGCTGGTGGCGACCGATATCGCCGCCCGCGGCATTGACATCAGCGAGCTGTCCCATGTGTTCAACTACGACCTGCCCGAGGTGCCCGAGACCTACGTCCACCGCATTGGCCGCACGGCCCGTGCCGGTGCCGACGGCACTGCCGTCAGCTTCTGCGCCCCGGAGGAAAAGGAATATCTGGCCGGGATCGAAAAGCTGAACCGCCGCCAGATCCCGGTGGTCTCCGGCCATCCCTGGGACGGCGTGCCCGCCCCTGTCAAGGCTGCGCCCCCGGTGCGGGGCAAAAAGCCCAAGGCGGAAGCAGAGCAGCCGGAAAAGCCTGTGAAGGCAGAGAAGCCTGCCAAAGCAGAAAAGGCAGCCAAGGCCGAAAAGCCCGCTGCCCCCAAGAAGGAAAAAGCGGCTGCAAAACAGCCCAGCCCCAAGAATACCGAACCGAAAGAAGGAACATCCATGGAGGAAAACCAGAAGCGCACTTCCGGCGGCCGCAGTGAGAACCGCCGCTCCAATAACAGCCGCACCCGCCGCGAGGGCAATGCCCTGCAGCCGGCCAACCGCGGCAGCAACGCCCAGCCCAAATTCGACCCCCACTTTGTGAGCGCCCCGGAGGCTACCCCCCTGCGCCCGGTCAAAAAGGCTCCGGCTGCGCAGCCTGCCGCAAAGCAGACTGCTCCGGCCCAGAATGGCCAGCGTCAGCGCGGCAGTCAGCCTGCCCGTGCCGAGCAGCACACCGACCGCAATGATCCGCGCACCGAGCAGCGGGCAGAACGGAACAGCCGCAATGCCCGCCCGGCCCAGAACAGCCAGAGCCAGCAGGGCAGCCGCAATAACCGCAATGCAGTGCCGAGCAGCCGCCCGGCCCGCCCCGCCAAAAGCGAGGCACCCCGCGGCCGCAGCCGGAACGCTGCCCCCGCACGAGACGAGGACCCGGGCCTGATGCTGATCAGCCGCCGCCCGCCCCAGCAGAAGTTCACCAACTTTGAAGAGTATATGACCGCCCACGGCGGTGCCACCGCACCCATTGAGGATCACACCGATGAAACCTGAGCCGTTTGCCCCCTGGCAGTGCCCGCTCTGCGGCGAACCCCTGACCGGGGACACTGCCCTGAAATGCGGCAGGAACCACAGCTTTGACCGGGCGAAAGAGGGGTACTGGCACCTGTTGCCGGTGCAGAGTATGCGCACCAAGGCCCCGGGCGACAGCAAAGAGATGGTCGCCGCCCGCCGTGCCTTCCTGAACGCCGGGTATTACGGCATCTTCGGCCGGGTGTTGGGGGAACTGTGCCTTGCGTACGGCGCTTCCGCCGGGGCAGATGCGCCGCTCCATCTGCTGGATGCGGGCTGCGGCGAGGGCTGGTACGACCGCTGCATTGCACAGGCCTTTGCGCAGGCGGGCCGGCCGGTGCAGCTGGCGGGCTTTGATATCGCAAAGCCTGCGGTGCGTCTGGCCGCAAAGGCACTGCCTGCCGCAAAATACGCGGTGGCATCCAGTTTTGCCCAGCCTGTCCGCACCGAATGGGCCGACCTGCTGCTCAACTGTTTCTCGCCCTTTGCACAGGAAGAGTTCCGGCGTGTGCTGCGCCCGGGCGGACGGATGATCTATGTTGTGCCCGGTGCGGAACACCTCTACCAGATGAAGGCTGTCCTCTACGACACGCCCTATAAAAATCCGGTGCAGGAGGTGGCCTATGAGGGCTTCCGCCCCATCGGGGAGCGGGAAGTCTCGGGCAGCATCACGGTGCTTGCCGGGCAGCTGGAGGCGCTGTTCGCCATGACCCCCTATTACTGGAAAACGCCGCGAGATGGCGCAGCCCGCCTGGCCGCCCTGCCCGAGCTGACCACGGACATCGCGTTCCGCTTCCTTGTGTTTGAAAAAGAGTGATCGAAAAGCCCCCGGCCTGTGAGGATACAGGCCGGGGGCTTTTTGCGTGCAGAAAACAGGGTCACATCGCGATCCAGCCCAGTGCGTTGGCGACCGAGCTGGCCAGGATGATAGCCGCGAAGATGGGGCAGAGATACCGGAGCATAAAGTTGAACACCGGTTTGCGGCGGAAGGGCTGACCTTCCCGTGTGACCTCTTCCTCGATCTTTTCCACACCGACGATCCGGGAGACCAGCAGGCAGGTGGCAATGGCCGCAATGGGCATCATCACCGAGTTGGTCAGGAAGTCGAAGAAATCGAGGAACTGCATCCCGAACACGGTCACACTGGCAAGGGGGCCGTAGCCCAGCGCGGAAAGGCTGCCCAGTGTGATCATAATACAGCCGATGAGGATGGTGGAGCGGGTGCGGTCCCAGCCCAACTCGTCCTCAAAGGTAGAAACAGCACTCTCGGTCAGGGCAATGGAGCTGGTGAGGGCCGCGAACAGCACCAGCACAAAGAAGAGCACGCCTACGGCAGTGCCCATGCCCATGCTGGCAAAGACCTTGGGGATGGTAATGAACATCAGGGCCGGGCCCGCCTGCAGGGTGTCAGGGTCGCCGCCCGAAAAAGCGAACACGGCGGGAATGATCATCAGGCCCGCCATGATGGCAATGGCGGTGTCGAAGATCTCCACGTTTTCCGTGGACTGCTCAATGGACACGTCCTTTTTCATGTAGGAGCCAAAGGTCACCAGAATGCCCATGGCAATGGACAGAGAGTAGAACATCTGGCCCATGGCGGAAACCACGGTCATCCACGAGAAGTTGGCCGGGTTGGGCACCAGAAAATACTTTACGCCTGCCAGTGCGCCGGGCCGTGTGACCGAGTAGACGGCAATGACCACCGAGAGCACCACCAGCACCGGCATCATCACCTTGGAAACGCGCTCCACGCCGTTGCGCACGCCCGCAAAGATGATGCCCAGCGTGATAAAGGCGAACAGCAGGAACGAGATCTCGGCCAGCAGACCGTTGGAGATGAAGCCGGAGAAATACCCGTCCGATGCCAGCGCGCTGCCGTGGCCGGTGAGATACTGGGCCAGATAGTGGATGACCCATCCGCCGATGACTGAATAATAGGGAACGATCAGGATGGGGATGACGGCGTTGATCCAGCCGCCGAACGCCAGCCCCTTCCCCTTGCCAAAATGGCTGTAAGCGCCCACCGGGCTTTTGCGGGTCATCCGGCCCAGCGCCGTTTCGGCAATGATCATGGTGTAGCCAAAGGTGACAGCCAGCAGGATGTAGATGAGCAGAAAAATGCCGCCGCCGTATTTTGCGGCCAGATACGGGAAGCGCCAGATGTTTCCCAACCCGACCGACGCACCGGCGGCGGACAGCACGAATCCGAGTTTGCCGGAAAACGCGCTGCGCTTGTGGTGAGTTTCCATGTTTTTTTCCTCTTTTCCAATTGATAAACTCAAGTGTAACATAGAAGAAACGGGATTTCAACGAATCGCAGGCGTTTCACCGGTGGAGAGATTTCAGGCGAAAGGTGAAGAAAAGTGAATCATTTCCTGGTAAAGGGCTCCATGCCGTGCTCCTCTGGGGTGTAGTATTCCATCAGGGAGATGTAGTTTTCCGGGTGGTGGCAGAACGCCGCGCGCAGAACACTGTCCAGCTCGCCCCGGGCGGTGAGCAGGCGGATGATGTACTGGGCCACCATCTGCACCACATCGGTCTCGATGCCGTAGCACAGGCCGACCGCCAGCACCGGGATCAGGATCTGCCGGGCCAGCAGGGGCACGTTCTGGCCGTACCGCTCAAGGATGGGCCGGCTCATGGTGGAGGCGGCCCAAACGCTGCCCACGATCTGCCAGTAATCGATCTCTTTCATGTGGGAAAGGGTCTGCAGCCGCTCCACGATCTCACCGTCGCTGAGGATGTAGCCGTCGACCACCTCTTTTTCGGAGCGGATAAAGGCACACTGGATCATGTCCATGATGGCGGTTTCGTATTTCTGGTGGAAATTTTCCCGGGAAACGCAGAACTTGGCCACGATGTCGATGAGGGCACTGGTGTCCTCGGCGGTGGCAAGGCTGCTGACCACCAGCGGTGTGGGGCCGAATTCCGCCCCCAGCGCGTCCAGGTCGGCCAGTTCTTCGGCATTCCGGGTGGCGGGCAGAAAGCGGTCACAGCCGTTGCGGTGGTAGCCCCAGGCAGCGGGCAGCACCCGGGCCACCGCATCGCCGCTGGAAATGATGCTGAAGATGTTGCTCTCGGGCCAGCTTTCCAGCAGGGTGCCGTCCGGGGCGTGGTTGGCATCGAAATCCTGCTGCAGGTCAGGCCGGTCAGCGGCAGTCAGGGCCGCAGGCACCGCAAAGCCGTAGGCATAGATGTTCTCCCGCCCCAGCTGGGGGAGCTCCCGGGCGATCTTTGCCGCCAGCAGATTTGCGATAATGGAGCCGCGGCTGTAGCCGCCCAGCCAGAGCTTGAAGGCACCGCCCTGCCCTGCCCGGGCCAGATAGGCCTTGAGGGACGCAAACACCGCCGCCACAGGCGTGACAAAGCCGGTGTGCGCGCTGGTATCGCCTATGTGGAAGTTGCTGGCCCACTCGCCGCCGTAGCCGCCGCCCCGCAGGACAAGCGCCACAAGGGTGGTGCGCTGGCCGTTCAGGGTCAGGGTCTTGCGGGCCAGCGAATAGCCCACAAAGTCCCCGGCCCGGCCGGTGTCAAGGTCGTAGTTGCAGAACAGCGCGTCCCCGAAGCCCAGGGCCTCGTAGGCGGCAGCAATGTGGGCTTCCCGCCCCACGGAGCCGTTGACCCAGTATTCCGCATCGCTGGCTATGGTGTTGGCCGCAGCGCAGACCAGACCCAGCGTTGCCAGCGCCAGCTGGTGGTCATATTGGGTGGCCGGGTGGGTGAAAAAGCTGTCGGAGTAATAGAACGTGTGGGTCAGGTCACAGCCGCTCAGGTCACTGCGGATGCCAATGGCGTAGCGGCCATCCGGTACTGCGCGTCCCACGGAGCTCTGTCCGGCTGCCCGGACCATCAGCCCGGGCAGCAGAGTGCTGCCGGCCGCAAACCCCAGCACCTTGCAAAAACTTCTTCGATCCATAATTTTCCCCTCAAAAATCAGAATGGATTTTTTCTTAGTATACCGTATCCCGGGCGGGGATACAATCCAAAGTTTTCCGGGCGGCAAAAAACGGGCCGGTGTTGCGCACACCGGCCCGTTATGTTACACTGTTGTTCAGTCCAGATCCTTGCAGCACTCCACGATGTGGTGGAACATCTGCTCCACGGCGGGAGCCATGGCGGTGGGACGCTGGACGGCCAGACCCACCACGCGGTCCTCTTCGGGCTCGATGGGGTAGATCTTGACCGCTGCCGTGCAGTTGCGCAGCAGCATCCGGGGCATGATGGAAATGCCCAAGCCCGCCTCGACCATGGCAATGTTCGACTGGTCATCGATGACATGGCAGCGGCGCTCCGTGGAGATGGAATACTTCTTGAGGAACTGACGCATCTCCGCGTCGGTGGCATCCCACTGTACCACAAAGTTCTGCCCGTTCATCAGGGCGGGGGTCATCACGCCGTTGGGCGGCTCGGGCCAGTCCATGGGGGTGATGCAGAGCAGCGGCTCGTGGAATAGCTCGGTCAGAACAAACTCCTCCCGGCAGTTGTTGGAGAGGAAGGCGATGTCCACCTGACCGGTGCGCAGCCACTCCTTGACATCGTCGTAGGTGCCCTGATAGACCTCGACTTCGATCTGTGGGTAGTGGTCCATAAAGCCCTTGAGGATGCTGGGCAGCAGCCCGGAGCAGATCGAGTTGAAGGCACCCAGCTTGACCTTGCCCTTTTCCAGGCCGTTCAGGCGGGCAATGCTCTGCTGCAGGGCCTCGTCGCTGTTCAGCACCGCACGGATGGAGGGGTACAGCGAAGCGCCGTAGCTGGTCATGGTAACGCCGTTTTTGCCGCGATTGA
>ENA-OQHF01000232-OQHF01000232.1-human-gut-metagenome-genome-assembly--contig:-NODE-232-length-35774-cov-6.555783_pt1 | contig 35774 bp, 39 predicted proteins | sample MGYA00242559_ERZ504709 | MGnify/ENA primary metagenome ERZ504709 (study PRJEB26092, sample SAMD00036203) | human gut metagenome | host: Homo sapiens | study: EMG produced TPA metagenomics assembly of... | reverse complement strand
GCCCGGTAGATAAATCCGTTTTTGCCTGTGCAAAAAAAATTTGGGATAACCGCAGACACAATAAAATTACCCAAATGGCCGTTGTGGACAAACCAAAAAAAATGTCAACATAAAATAAAGCATTTTACACAGCTTTCAACGGAAAAACCACAATAAATGTGGATAACTATTACGAAGGATCAATCTTCTTAATGAGAATATCCACAGTGTTCTTGGTTGTTTCATTGACGAGTACTTCTTTGGCAATCTTGTCCGCTCCGTGAATAATCGTCGTATGGTCCCTATTTCCAAGGGCTTTGCCGATTCCCTGTAAGGCGACATTCGTCATCTGGCGGCACAGATACATCGTAATCTGTCGTGGATAAACAATGTCGGCGCTTCGTTTGGAAGAAAGAATATCCGCCGGTGAAATACCGAAGTGGTCCGCAACAATCTGGATAATCAGTTCCGGTGTGACTTCTTTTTTGGCATCCGGTGAAATCAGGTCTTTTAAAGTTTCTTCTGCAAACTCAACCGTAATCGGGCTGTGGGAAAGTGTTGCAAAAGCCGAAAGCTTGGTAAGTGCGCCTTCCAGCTCACGAATACTGGATTTAATATGGGTTGCAACATAATCCTGAACATCATCGGGAATGTTGTAGCCGCCAAGTTCGACTTTCTTCTTTAATATAGCACGTTTTGTTTCATACGTAGGAATCTGGATATCGACAGGCAGACCCATTTCAAAACGGGTACGCAGTCGTTCCGTCAGGGTTTCCATCTCTTTCGGCGGCCGGTCAGAAGAAATTACAATCTGCTTGCTGTCCTGATAGAGCGCATTAAAAGTATGGAAGAATTCTTCCTGCGTAGACTCTTTACCTATAATAAACTGAATATCGTCAATCAGTAACACATCAATATTGCGGTACTTTTTGCGGAATTCAGAGTTTTTCTGGTTCTTTACCGAATCAATCAGTTCATTGGTGAATGTTTCGGAGGTTACGTATAAAACCTTGCGTGTCGGGTCATTGGTAATAATAAAATGAGCAATCGCCTGCATCAGATGCGTCTTTCCAAGTCCAACACCTCCGTAGATGAAAAGCGGGTTATAGACTTGTCCCGGTGTTTCGGCAACTGCAAGGGAAGCAGCGTGTGCTAAGTTATTATTTGTACCGACAACGAAGGTGTCAAAAGTATAGTTCGGATTCAGGTTCTGAAGACCGGAATTCTTCGCAGCAGAGCCGGTTGCGGCCTTTTTAATTTCCGCTGCCTGCTTATCTTTGGCTGTAATTAAGCGGACATCATATTCGTGGTTCATAATCTCACAAATCGTAATGCGAAGCATCTCCAGATATTTTTTTTCCACATAGGAAACAGCCATGTCGGGGTTCATGGAGGTACTCGACATAATCAGTGTAATGGTATCGTTTTCCACTGTATAAACTTCAATTGGCTTAATCCAGCTGTTAAAGGAAATATCCTGAAGCTCATAGCGTTCTTTAAAGGTCTGTAATATCAAATCCCAGTTCTGTTTTAAATCTTCCATATTATATCAATGCCTTTCTGGCTTTCGTTAAAGTAAATGTATTCTAATATATAATATAACAAATGTGGATTTTTAGCAAGAAGCCCATGAAAAAATAGTGGATAACTCAGTTAAAAGTGGACAAATCACAGTGCTGTTGACAACTTATAAACACGAAATATGCCCATAAATGCGCTTTTTCGTGTTTTTTTACACAGGATGTTGTGAAATTATCCCCAACTTATCCCCAATTTGTGGATAAGTTGGGGATTACTGTGCATAGCTTGTGGGTATTTGTGGAAAAGACAAAGAATACAAAAAATATCGAAAAAACACTTGACTTATAGATGTTTTATTCTTATAATTAGAAGCGATGTTTTTAAATTTGATTAGAAAATTCCTGCCATATACAATCATGGTGTGAAAAGGAGGTGCGTATAAATGAAGATGACATTTCAGCCTAAGACAAGACAGAGAGCTAAGGTTCACGGCTTCAGAGCAAGAATGAGTTCAGCAGGTGGAAGAAAAGTTTTAGCAGCAAGAAGAGCAAAAGGAAGAAAAAGACTTTCAGCTTAAGAGTTGTTTCAAGAAGGCAGATGAGTGCGGAACAAGGCATTTATCTGCCTTTTTTTACTTTTAAGATATAGTATGGAGGAGTAGTGTGAAAAATCCTTAAATCGGAGATTTTTCACACAAAACTTTGTGCCGCAGGCGTCACAAAGTTTCCGTTATCACAGAACTGAATAAATTCAGTCCGTGTTTCCTCCGGCATTAAAATGCCTGCGGAATGGAGGAGTTATGAAATATCAGAATTTTGAAACATTAAAGAAAAATAGTGAGTTTAAGAGCGTCTATCAGGCGAAACACTCTTATGCAAACAAGTATATCATTATGTATATACTTCAGAATGGAACGGATACAAACAGACTCGGCGTATCTGTGAGTAAAAAAGTCGGGAACAGTATTGTCCGGCACAGGCTGGCAAGGCTTATACGCGAAGCATTCCGGTTAAATGTTACACAGGTAGCACCCGGATATGACGTTGTGGTAATAGCAAGAGCCGGTCTGAAAGGAAAAGGTTATAAAGAAACCGAAAGTGCGATGCTCCATCTTTTAAAGCTGCATCATATTTATAATAAGGAAGAAAAAGTCCATGAAGAAAGTGATCATTAAACTAATACACTTTTACCAGAGGGCAGTTTCACCGTATAAAGGACGCAGCATGTGCATTTATTATCCGACCTGTTCCCAGTATGCCCTGGAAGCGGTCGAACAGTATGGCGCATTAAAAGGTGGATGGATGGCATTTAAAAGAATATTAAGGTGCAATCCTTTTGCAAAGGGCGGATATGATCCGGTACCCATTGTGTACAAGCCTAAAAAGGGAAAGCACTAAAAAATGGAGGTATCAGTTTGGGTTCAATTTATAATACAATTATCAACCCGATTGCGTGGGTATTCGGTAAAATACTGGATTTCCTGTTTATGGGACTGCACGCGATTGGATTGGGAAACATTGCAATTGCAATCATTGTATTTACATTTCTGGTAAAAATCCTTATGCTTCCGCTGACTGTAAAACAGTCCAAGATGATGAAATTAAACAATATCATCATGCCGGAGGTCCGTAAAATCCAGGATAAATACAAGGATAAGAGAAACGATCAGGAAGCCATGTTAAAAATGCAGGCAGAAACAAAGGCTGTCTATGAAAAATATGGTACATCACAGATGGGCGGCTGTATCCAGATGCTGATTCAGTTCCCAATCTTAATGGCAATGTACCGTGTTATCCAGTACATTCCAATGTACGTAGGACAGTTAAAAAATCTGTTTGTCAACATTTTGACAGGAACAGACGGCGGTATCATGAATGTTTCCGGCTATGCGGATATTATGGCGGAAAACTTCAAGATGACGGGCAGAATGACAAATGTGGACTGGGGTAATATTGATTCTGCGGTAACTGCAATGAATTCATTTTCAGCAGACCAGTGGGAAACATTAAAATCTTTATTCCCGGCATATGCAGGTGTGATTGCCGAAAATCAGACAAAGATTACGGAAATGAACACATTTTTAACGATTAATGTATCACAGAATCCGACCTTCGGATTGAGTATTGCTGTATTAATTCCAATTCTTTCCGGTCTTTCACAGTACATCAGTGTAAAGGTGTCACAGGGAAATACCCAGATGGATCCGGACGATCCGACAGCGGCATCAATGAAGATGATGACACTGTTTATGCCGATTATGTCAGCATTTATCGCATTTTCTGTACCGGCAGGTCTTGGTGTATACTGGATTGCGACAGCCGTTTTCCAGACAATTTTACAGGTGCTTGTAAACCGTCATTATGATAAGATGGGTGTGGATGCGATTGTTGCAAAGAATGTAGAACGCATGAACAAAAAGCGTGCCAAGAAAGGTCTTCCGCCGGAAAAGATTGCTAAAAATGCAGTAACCAACACAAAGAAGCTTGATTCTATCGAAAAGAGCAGACAGCGTGTAGAAACACTTCAGGCAAAGAAGGAAGCCAATGACAAGAAGATGAAGGAAATTCTTTCATCGACAGAATATTATAAGTCAGCCAAACCGGGAAGCCTTGCAGAAAAGGCAGGAATGGTTGCCAGATATAATGAAAAGAACAAAAAAAATACAAAGAAGTAATCAACCTGCTTAACGCAAAAGGAGGAAATTATGGATTATATTGAAATTTCAGGAAAAACAGTAGATGATGCCTTAACGGAAGCACTTGTAAAGCTTGAAACAACAAGCGATAAAGTGGATGTGGAAGTTGTGGAAAAGGGCAGCTCCGGAATCTTAGGATTGTTTAACAAACCGGCAGTCATCCGTGTACGCAGAAAAAAGGATAAAGACATCTTAGAAGAAGATGTGGTTGCAGAAGTATTCCATGAGGAAGCAAAAAAGGAAGAACCTGCCGTGGCACCGGCAACGGAAAAGAAGCCGGAAATGACAAGAGAAGAAGTAGAATCAAGAATCAGAAACTTCCTCTCAGACCTTTTTAACGCAATGGATATGGAAGTTGCCGTAGAGATTACATTTAATGATAAGGAAGAATGTATCAATGTCGAATTAAAGGGCGGCAATATGGGCGTTTTAATCGGCAAGAGAGGTCAGACACTCGATTCTATCCAGTATCTTACAAGCCTTGTAGTTAATAAGGGAAGAGAAAAGTATGTAAGAATCAAGATGGATACAGAGGATTACAGAAACAGAAGAAAAGAAACGCTTGAATCCCTTGCAAAAAATATTGCATATAAAGTAAAGCGCAGCAGACGTCCTGTAGCTTTAGAACCGATGAATCCATATGAGAGAAGAATCATTCACTCTGCATTACAGAATGATAAATTTGTATCGACAAAGAGCGAAGGTGAAGAACCGTTCAGACATGTTGTGATTTATCTTGATAAAGAAAAAAGTGCAAACAAATAGTATGAATTTTAAAATGGCTGTGGTATGATATACTACAGCTATTTTTGATTAGAAATGGAGTGTAGTTATGGAGGATACGATTGCGGCGATTTCCACAAGCACAGTCAGCAGCGGTGGAATCAGCGTTGTAAGAATCAGCGGGGAAAATGCACTGTCAGTGGCACAACAGGTATTCCGCTCAAAAAAGAATAAAAACGTAGAGGACATGGAAAGCCACACGGTCCACTATGGCAATATTTATAACGGTGAAGAACTGATTGATGAAGTGCTGATGGTTGTCATGAAAGCACCGAATACGTATACAAGGGAAGATGTTGTGGAAATTGACTGTCACGGCGGTATTCTGGTGACGAAAAAGGTACTGGAAGCTGTGCTTTCTGCGGGAGCGCGCCTTGCAGAGCCGGGGGAATTTACAAAAAGAGCCTTTTTAAACGGAAGAATCGACTTATCGCAGGCAGAAGCGGTGATTGATGTCATTCAGTCCAAGAACGAATATGCCTTAAAATCCTCTGTCAGACAGCTCAGTGGAAAACTTTCCGAAAAAATCAAAGGACTCCGGGAGCTGGTTTTAAACAATGTTGCCTATATTGAGGCGGCATTAGACGATCCGGAACACATTTCGCTGGATAACTATGTGAATAAACTGTCAATCGATGTGGATAAGTGTGTGGATAATGTGGATAACTTGTTGAAAACATGTGATAACGGCAGGATTGCAAAGGAAGGTATCCGCACGGTGATTCTCGGTAAAACCAATGCAGGAAAGTCAAGTCTTCTTAATGCCCTTGCAAAGGAGGAGCGTGCTATTGTAACGGACATTGAGGGGACAACGAGGGATACGCTTGAAGAACAGATTACAATCGGCGGAATCCAGTTAAATCTTATTGATACGGCGGGTATCCGTGACACGGTGGATTTTGTGGAAAGTATCGGTGTGGAAAAAGCCAAGAAACTTGCCACGGAAGCAGATCTGGTTATTTTTGTCGTGGACAGCACGCGTACACTCGATGAAAATGATAAGGATATCATTTCACTGATACAGGACAAAAAAGTGATTACGCTGCTTAATAAATCGGATCTGACACCGGTTGTTACGCCGGAGGAAATGAAAAAGCGGCTGGACTGCTGTGTCATTCCGATTTCCGCAAAAGAAGAAACGGGACTGGATAAGCTTGAAGATGCTATAAAAGAGCTGTTCTTTTCGGGAAATCTTGAATTAAATGAGGATATTTATATTGCCAATCAGCGGCAGAAACAGTTACTCATTGAAGCAAAAGAAGCCTTTCTTTTGGTAAAAGACGGCATTGAGAGTGGCATGAGTGAGGATTTCTTAACGATTGACTTAATGACTGCTTATGAAAAATTAGGATATATTATTGGTGAAGAAGTAGAAGATGACCTTGCAGATAAGATTTTTAAAAGCTTCTGCATGGGTAAATAAAGTGAAAGTTGTGCAGTGTCTGCCGTTGCGCGGACAGGTTGGAGGAAAATTATGCCGAATATACGGGAAGAATATGATGTAATAGTAGTAGGTGCCGGACATGCAGGCTGTGAGGCGGCACTGGCAGCGGCAAGAATGGGATTAAATACCATTTGTTTTACCGTCAGCTGTGAGAGTATAGCCATGATGCCATGTAATCCGAATATCGGAGGTAGTTCAAAAGGACATCTTGTAAGGGAAATTGATGCGCTGGGCGGTGAAATGGGGAAAAATATTGATGCAACCTTTATTCAGTCTAAAATGCTTAATAAATCCAAAGGTCCTGCGGTACATTCCCTTCGTGCGCAGGCGGATAAGTCGGATTACAGCCGCCGGATGAGAAAGGTTATGGAAAATACCGAAAATCTGTTTGTCAGACAGGCGGAGGTTACGGAAATTATGGTCAAAGATGGCGTGATTCAGGGTGTAAAGACACTCTCAGGCGCGCAGTATTTTGCAAAAGCCGTTGTACTTTGTACCGGTGTATATTTAAAGGCAAAATGTATCCACGGTGATGTCAGCTATGAAACCGGTCCAAACGGCTTACAGGCAGCCAATCATCTGACGGCATCTTTAATTGAAAACGGTATTGAAGTGCGCAGATTTAAGACGGGTACACCGGCAAGAGTGGACAAGCGTTCCATTGATTTTAGTAAGATGACAGAGCAGTTTGGTGACGAGCGCGTGGTGCCGTTTTCATTTACAACTGACCCGGAAACGGTACAAAAAGAACAGGTTTCCTGCTGGCTGACATATACAAATGAAGAAACACATCAGATTATCCGTGATAACCTGGATCGTTCCCCGCTGTATTCCGGTGTGATTCACGGTACAGGACCGAGATACTGTCCGTCTATTGAGGATAAGGTCGTTCGTTTTGCAGATAAAGACCGCCATCAGGTATTTATCGAGCCGGAAGGACTTTATACCAATGAAATGTATCTGGGCGGTATGTCCAGTTCCATGCCGGAGGACGTGCAGTATGCGATGTACCGCACCGTACCGGGGTTAGAGCATGTAAAGATTGTAAGAAATGCTTATGCGATTGAATATGACTGTATCAGTGCCGTACAGTTAAAGTCTTCGCTTGAATTTAAGAAAATCCGCGGTTTATTTGCAGGCGGACAGTTTAATGGAAGTTCAGGCTATGAAGAAGCGGCGGCACAGGGGATTGTTGCAGGTATTAATGCGGCGCAGTATGTCAAGGGCAAAGAACCGTTTATCTTAGACCGCTCTGAGGCTTATATCGGCGTTTTAATTGATGACCTTGTGACAAAGGAATCTACAGAGCCGTACCGTATGATGACATCCAGGGCAGAGTATCGTCTGCTGTTACGTCAGGATAATGCGGATTTACGTCTGACAAAGCGCGGATATGAAGTTGGATTAATCAGTAAGGAGCGTTATGAGGGCGTTCTTGAAAAGGAACGGCTGATTGCAGAAGAAATTGAGCGTGTAAAGTCCGTCAATATCGGAACAGGCGGACAGGTGCAGGCACTGATGCAGCAGTACGGCAGTACGGAATTAAAGACCGGTGCGACACTTGCAGAGCTGATTAAGCGTCCGGAGCTTTCTTATCAGGCACTGGCGCCGCTTGACACACACAGACCGCAGCTGCGGGAAGATATTGCGGAACAGGTCAATATCAACCTGAAATACGAAGGCTATATTGAAAGACAGTTACGTCAGGTAGAACATTTTAAAAAGCTGGAAAAGAGAATTATCCCGGAAACGATGGACTATACGGCAATTAACGGACTGCGTGTGGAGGCAATGCAGAAGCTTGAAAAATTCCGTCCACATTCAATCGGACAGGCATCCAGAATTTCAGGTGTATCTCCGGCGGATATTTCGGTTCTTCTGGTTTATATGGAGCAGTTCAGAAGAAGAAAGTAATCATTTTTCCTCAGAAAATAAGGAGAATTATCAATATGAATTTTACAGAGCAGTTAAATGAAGTAGGCATTGTGTTAAATGATACGCAGAGAAGCCAGTTTGACAAATATTTTGAAATTTTGGTGGAATGGAATGGTTTTATGAATCTGACAGGCATTACGGAATATGAAGAAGTGCTTGTTAAGCATTTTTTAGACAGCCTTGCCGTCGGAAAATACAGTGAAAAGTTTGCGGGAAATCCTGAGCTTTCTATTATAGATGTAGGAACGGGCGCCGGATTTCCGGGACTTCCGTTAAAAATCGCTTATCCACAGGCAAAAGTGGTGCTTCTGGATTCGTTAAATAAGCGTGTAAAATTCTTAGATGAAGTGATTACGCAGCTGGGACTTACGGGTATTACGGCGGTACATGCGCGCGCAGAGGAAGGTGCAAGAAATGCAGCTTACCGGGAGCAGTTTGACATTAGTGTGTCGCGGGCTGTGGCTAACTTATCGACACTTGTGGAATACTGCCTGCCGTTTGTAAAAGCCGGTGGATATTTCATTGCGTATAAGTCCGGGGATATTGATGCGGAAGCAGAGGGCGCAAAAAGGGCGGTGTCCCTGCTTGGCGGAAGAATTGAAAGCGTGGAAAAGATGACACTGCCGGGAACAGACATTGAGCGGTCGTTTGTCTTTGTAAAAAAGGAGAAGCCGACACCGAAGAAATATCCGAGAAAAGCAGGACTGCCCTCAAAAGAGCCGTTGGGGTAAACGTACAGAAAAAAATGTGCAATTATAAGTGTAGATAGAAGTATAAAGATAATCTGGCAGATAAAGAATAAAATCAGCCGTAGCGTATGTAAAAGAACATATGTCACGGCTGTTTTTTAAGTGAATATAACGGTAAATGTCTGTAAGATGTATCTGTGCGGTACGATAACAGTGTTACCAATCTGTTATCGTACCGCACAGGCAGTATACAGATTAAATCTGGTTAATATAGATGTTTAAGGTGTTGACAAATTCCTCCGGCTGTTCAATCTGCGGAAGAACCTTTGCATTTGGAATCAGATAGGTTTCAATCGCAGGATTTAAGTCGGTATATTCTTTAATAACGGCACGCATGTCGGTGTTTTTATCGCCGGATACGATATAAATGCAGTTATCAAGCTGGCTGACAGCACGTGATATGGAGGCCGTTGTATAATGGCACTGTGTACTGGCAAAGAGGTATTTGGCAGAAGCGCCGCCTAAATGCGCTGTTTCATGGTAAGCCTTGCAGGTTTCACGCGGAATCATATTCTGATATGCAAACAGCTCGTTTGTAAATTTGCGGTTGATTTCGTGGCGGTTTACAAAAATATTGTAAAGCATTGTGCCAAGAACCGGCGTATTTAAAAGCATTTTACGGATATTGCTGTGCTTCCCCGGATTAATCATGGCATGTCGAATGCCTTCAGGGCTTACAAGAACAATCTTATCAAAAAGATATGGATTGTTGTAAGCTGCCATAATGGTAAGCGGTGCAGACTGTCCGGTGGCAGCTACGCTTACACGGCGTGCAATTACATTTACAATAAAATCATTGAGCAGCTGGGTATACATATAGGCGGTGTAGGTAATATTCGGTTTGTCAGAATAGCCGCAGCCCAGCAGGTCAATGGTGTATACGGTGTGTTTTTTGGCGAGCGCTTTTACAACACGCTTCCATTCATAAGACGAACTTTCCGGTTTTAAATCGTGAATTAAAAGGAGCGGTGAACCCTTACCACAGACGGTGTAGGCAACATTTCCCAATCTCCATTTGTATTTTAAAATTGACTTGTTTTCGGTAATCTTATCTGAAACAGCAGCCTGAAAAATGCACTGGTTTATAATATGTGCGGTTGTAAAAGCTGCGGTCCCCATTCCGGCAGCAAGACCTAATTTTTTCCATTTATTCATAGCTATCTCCATTCCGCTGCATAGCAGCAATCGTTATAAAATAACGGGTAACCCGTCCCAATATTATTATCTCCTATTATAATGGAAAAAGGCTGAACTATCAACGATAAATGCACGAACACAAAAGAAATGAAAAAAACATTTTCAGGGATTAAAATAATCTAGTAGAAAAGTACTTTAAATATTCCACAAAATAGAGTATTATATATAGTAAAAGCATTAATACGTGATAGAATATAATATATATTAAATATAAAAAATATTCATGTACTATAAGGGGACAACGATGGATGAAATACAAAAATATCTGACGGAAGAATTACAGTCTGCAAAAGAAGAAAAAGAGAACCTGGAAGAGCAGATTCATAAGATTGAAATTGAGACAGAGCTGATTTGTCAGGCAATAGATAAAATTGTAATGAATCAGGATGCAACAAGCCTGGTATTTATGTCAGAGGAAGAATTTCAGGGATTTGACGGGACAGAGATAAAAAAGCTGAGTCAGAAAAAGACAGCTCTTGCAGAAGAAAAGCTACGGCTTCAGCAGACTGTTTCCCAGACAGCACGCCGGATTGCAAAGCTGGAGCGGCTGCTGAAACAAAACACTGGAAAGTTGAAAGAAGATTCGACCGGGGCTAAAAAGGTTTATAATACATATGAAGTAATATATATGCAGGAGGCTGACCGTCAGAGAATTGCCAGAGATATTCATGATACCGTTGTCCAGGGGCTGACTGCTTTAATACATAAAAATGAATTTGTGGGAAAGATTTTTGAAACAGATAAGCAGCGGGCACAGTTGGAATTGAAAAAGAATAATAACGTTATCCGGGATTCCATTAACGAACTGCGCAATATTATATTTGATCTTCGACCAATGTCTTTAGATGATCTTGGATTTGAAAAAACATTTTATACAGCAATTGAAAAAATAAAAGGAACAACACAGATGGTTGTGAAAGCTGATTATCTGTGCGATACTGATTCAATGAATCCGATTATCGGAATTACGGTTATCCGGATAATACAGGAATTATGCAGCAATTCTATTAAATATTCAAAGGGAACAAGAATCCAGGTTACGATAAAGCAGGATAAGCAGAATGAACTGCTCATTTTGTATTCAGATAATGGAGAAGGATATGATTTGAACAAACCGACGGATTGTACAAAAAACAATACCGGATTTGGATTGAATATGATGCGGGAGAGGATTGCACTGTTACAGGGGAAAATGGAAGTGTGTTACAAAGACGGAGAACTTTCTTATACAATCCGTATTCCTTTAGATACACAGAAAATATGAAACTGGGAGGAATTATAAATGTCTGTTAATATATTATTAGCTGATGACCATTTGATGGTGCGGGAAGGATTAAAACAAGTATTGGAATTAGATCATGATATTGATGTAATCAGTGAGGCAAGCGATGGATATGAATGCCTGAATCTGATTAATAAGACACACCCGGATGTAGTGCTGCTTGATATTAATATGCCAAACCTTGACGGCTTACAGGTATTGTCGATTATGAAACAGCAGAAAATGAAAAGTAAGGTGATTATGCTTACGATTCATAAGGATGTAGATTATCTGATTGAGGCATTGGATGCCGGATGTGACGGTTACGTTTTAAAAGATTCAGATTCGGAAACATTGAAAAAAGCAATTTTTGATGTATATAATGGAGAAACATTTATTGAACCAAGCTTAACAGTATTGCTTAATTCAAGTCTGGCAGAGCGTGATGTAATGAAAGACAAACTCAGTGAACTGACAAAACGTGAAGTTGAAGTTTTGAAATTAATTGCAAGTGGAATGTTTAATAAAGAAATTGCATCTACTCTTTGTATCAGTGAACGGACAGTTAAAAATCATGTATCAAATATCTTTAAAAAGATAGAGGTATCAGACAGAACACAGGCAGCTGTATTTGCAATAAAAAATAATCTGGTTGATATTAAATAGCTCTCGTAAAACAGCTTTTATAAAAGAAAATAATTGCTATTGTGTGATTGCAAATATATCGATAGATAAATGATAAATAAAATGATAGAGAATGGTATAAAGGAAATGAGTCTTTGTACCATTTTTTATTTTGCAGAAAAACAGATATGCAATATTTATATCTGAGAAAATACTTCTAAAAAAATGCAACGGTTATACAATGGTTTGGTTTTTGTAGGTACTTTAAATTTTGAATGAAACAGACAGTGAGTTAAAATTACATTAAGCAATAAGCGAAATTAAATAAAAAGTGTTTCACGTGAAACATTGTGGTTTTTTATAGGAATCAAGTGAAAATAAAGAAAAAATGAAATTAAATAAAATGAGAAAATTCTATAGATATCTAATATAAAAAATGCTATAATATTTACGGTATGTCTGGGTCAAAAGCTATTCATGTACATATGAGCATGATAAGACTTTTTGAATATTTGACCTTAACATTTTTATGTTGGATGGCTAAAGTGTTTCACGTGAAACATTGATTAAGAATGCCGTCGGGATTGGAGAATAAATGGGGAGAATTATAGCAATTGCAAACCAAAAGGGCGGCGTTGGAAAGACGACAACAGCAATTAACTTGTCCGCCTGCCTGGCAGAAGCAAAACAGAGAGTATTAGTCATTGATATTGATCCGCAGGGAAATACCACAAGCGGTCTTGGAATTGATAAAGAAGAAAAAGAAAATACAATCTATGAAGTTATGCTGGGTGAAATTTCGATTAAACAGGCTATCTGTAAGGAAGCATTTGATTGTCTGGACGTAATCCCTTCTAATGTCAACCTTGCAGGTGCGGAAATCGACCTTATTGATATAGAAGACCGCGAGTATATTTTAAAGAAAAGTATTGCTCAGATCCGGAAAAACTATGATTATATTATATTGGACTGTCCGCCGTCTTTAAGTATGCTGACAGTCAACGCAATGACTGCAGCAGACACAGTACTTGTGCCGATTCAGTGCGAATACTATGCATTGGAAGGATTAACACAGCTGATACATACAATTCATCTGGTTCAGAAAAAATTAAATCCAAATCTGGAACTGGAGGGTGTTGTCTTTACAATGTATGATTCCAGAACCAATCTTTCATTACAGGTTGTGGAAAATGTAAAAGATAATTTAAAACAAAACATCTATAAGACAATTATTCCAAGAAATATCCGGTTAGCCGAAGCACCGAGCCACGGACTGCCAATCAATATTTATGATACAAAGTCCAGTGGTGCAGAAAGTTACCGCTTATTGGCACAGGAAGTAATGAACAATAGAAATGAGGGAAAATAAATGGCAGTAGCGAAGAAAAGCAAAGCGTCTTCAAAAGGCCTTGGAAAAGGATTGGGAAATCTTATCCGGGAATCGGAAGAAGATGAAAATGTAGTAGTAAAGGAAGTAGTCAAAGAAGTTGTTGTAAAAGAACCGGGTGAAATGAAAGTTCGTCTGTCACAGATTGAACCAAACCGGGAACAGCCAAGAAAAGTATTTGATGAAGATGCGCTGATTGAATTGTCGGAATCGATTAAACAGTATGGCGTCTTACAGCCGCTTCTGGTTCAGAAAAAGGACAAGTATTATGAAATTATTGCCGGTGAAAGAAGATGGCGTGCGGCAAAGCTGGCAGGTGTCAAAGAAGTACCGGTTATTATAAAAGACTATTCTACACAGGAAGTCATGGAGATTGCGTTGATTGAAAATATTCAGCGTGAAGACTTAAATCCAATAGAAGAAGCGCAGGCATATCAGCGTTTAATCAAAGATTACCGGTTAAAGCAGGATGAAGTCGCGGAAAAGGTATCAAAGTCCCGTGCGGCAATTACGAATTCGCTGCGTCTGTTAAAGCTTGATGAACGTGTACAGGAAATGGTTATGGAAGGCAAATTAAGCAATGGTCATGCCAGAGCCATTATCGGTATAGAAGACGGCGACCAGCAGTATCAGGTAGCACAGAAAATTTTTGACGAGCAGATGAGTGTCCGTGAAACGGAAAAATTGATGAAAAATCTGAACCGTCCTGAAAAACCGGAAAAACAAAAGCCACAGAATGATTTTGTGTACCGGGATATTGAGGAAAAGATGAATAAGATTATGGGTACAAAAGTCGTTATTAAAAACCGGGAACACGATAAGGGTAAAATTGAAATTGAATATTATTCACAGGCAGAGCTGGAAAGAATCTATGATTTGCTGAAACAGATAAAAAATGAATAATTCAATATTTTTTACACTTATACTATAAATATAGGAGCAAACGATTATGATAAATTTTTTTGATTTATTTTCAGTGGATACCCTGTATATTGTCTTGGGACTTGCCGGGGTAAGCCTGATTACGCTGATTCTTGCAATTGTTGCGCTTTGTAAGGCAGCAAAGTTAAAAAAGAAATACCGTTCCTTTATGGAAGGTGCAGATGGAAAGTCGATTGAGAGTCTGATTCATGAACATCTCGATGAGATTGAAAGTATCCGGACAGTCGGTGAGAAAAACAGTGCGGCAGTGAAAGATATTTACGAAAAAATGCAGTATACATTTCAGAAGGTGGGCATTGTGAAGTATGATGCGTTTCATGAAATGGGTGGAAAGTTAAGCTTTGCATTATGTATGCTGAATAAAGTCAATAACGGATATATTATTAATGTAATGCACAGCAATAACGGCTGTTTTGCTTACATTAAAGAGGTTGTTGACGGAAAGTCGTACATTGAGCTGGGCGATGAGGAAAACCAGGCATTACAGCAGGCTGTGGCAGGACGCATGGGTGATGCTGATCTGGGCAGAAAAATCAATGATGCGATTCAAAAAGATGTTTCCGTAGATTAATTATGGGGAAAATTATATAAAAGACTGGAAATGAATAAAAAAACGTTGTATGATGGCAATGAATTGAAAAATTGAAATGGAGATTATGGAAAATGTTAGATTTAAAATTTGTAAGAGAAAATCCGGAAATTGTAAAGCAGAATATTAGAAATAAGTTTCAGGATAGAAAGCTTCCGCTGGTAGATGAAGTGATTGAACTGGACGAGCAGGCAAGAGCAACCCAGACAGAAGCCGATGAGTTAAGAGCAAACCGTAACAAGCTTTCAAAGCAGATTGGTGCATTAATGGCACAGGGCAAGAAAGAAGAAGCGGAAGAAGTAAAGACAAAGGTCAATGCCGATGCAGAACGTTTAAAGGAACTGGAAGCAAAGGAAAGTGAATTAAACGCAAGAGTAAAGGAAATTATGATGACCATTCCGAACATCATTGACCCAAGCGTTCCTATCGGAAAAGACGACAGTGAAAATGTTGAAATTGAAAAGTTCGGTGAACCGGTTGTGCCGGATTATGAAATCCCATATCACACAGATATTATGGAGAAGTTTAACGGTATCGACTTAGAAGCTGCCGGAAAGGTTGCCGGTAACGGTTTCTATTATCTGATGGGAGATATTGCAAGACTTCATTCAGCTGTTATTTCTTATGCAAGGGATTTTATGATTGACAGAGGATTTACTTACTGTATTCCGCCGTTTATGATCCGCAGCAACGTTGTTACAGGCGTTATGAGTTTTGATGAAATGGATGCCATGATGTACAAGATTGAAGGCGAAGATTTATATCTGATTGGAACAAGCGAACATTCCATGATTGGTAAGTTTATTGATACCATTACACCGGAATCTGAACTGCCAAAGACTTTAACAAGTTATTCACCATGCTTTAGAAAAGAAAAGGGTGCGCATGGTATTGAAGAACGTGGTGTATACAGAATCCATCAGTTTGAAAAGCAGGAAATGATTGTTGTGTGTAAGCCGGAAGAAAGCAAGATGTGGTTTGACAAGCTGTGGCAGAATACCGTAGATTTATTCCGTTCACTGGATATTCCTGTAAGAACACTGGAATGCTGCTCTGGCGACCTTGCAGATTTAAAGGTGAAGTCTATTGACGTAGAAGCATGGTCACCTCGTCAGAAGAAGTATTTTGAAGTTGGTTCATGCTCTAACTTAGGAGATGCACAGGCAAGACGTTTAAAAATCAGAGTACAGGATGAAAATAAGAAGAAGTACTTTGCACATACATTAAACAATACAGTTGTTGCACCACCTAGAATGTTAATCGCATTTCTGGAAAACAACCTTCAGGCAGACGGAAGCGTAAAGATTCCAAAGGTACTTCAGCCATATATGGGTGGAAAGACAGAAATCCGATAAGTACCGTATGTAACCGTTCAGGGGAAAATGCTTAGAAAAGGCATTAAAATGCCTGCGGAATGGAGGTCCGTGTGAAAAATCCTTAAATCTAAGATTTTTCACACGGCACTTTGTGACACCTGTGTCACAAAGCTGCCTTTATCGCAGAACTGAATCAATTCAGTTCGCGATTCCTCCGGCATTAAAATGCCTGCGGAATGGAGGTTAGTGTGAAAAATCACACTGATGTGCTGATTGTTCACACGGCTATTTGTTTCTGAGCAAAAACAAATAGCTATGATGGCAGATGAGAAATCGCCTACGCGAATTTCTCATCGCCTCTTCGCAACAAGTTGCTCAGAAATGAGGGTTTGTGTGAGTAAAAAACTATTAGCAGTCATAGATATGCAGAATGACTTTATTACCGGTGCTTTAGGCAATGCACAATGCCGGGCGGTAGTTTCTAATGTCGTTAAAAAGGTAAATCACACCGATGCAGATATTGTGTATACATTGGATACACACGGAGAGGATTATCCGGACACACAGGAAGGCAGAAAGCTTCCTGTGAAACATTGTATAAAAGGAACACCGGGCTGGGAACTGATTCCTGAATTAGAACACATTCAGGAGAAGACACATTTTGAAAAAAATACGTTTGGTTCAACAGGACTGGCAGAATGGATTCGCAAACAGGAATATACAGAAGTGGAGCTTATCGGTGTCTGTACAGATATCTGTGTTATCAGCAATGCAATGACGATAAAGGCATTTAACCCTGAAGTAGAAATCAGTGTAGATGCCGGATGCTGTGCAGGAGTTACACCACAGTCCCATAAGACAGCACTTGATGCAATGAGGGGCTGTCAGATACGGATTGAGGAATAGATGCTTAAAAATGATGACAAGATGTTGACCTCTGATAGACAATGAATATCATGAGCCGGATAAGACAGCGCAGTCTTATCCGGCTCTGTTTTTTACTGCCGGTGTGTGTGTTTAATGCCGAATAATAAAAATTTTATGTAAAAGATATGTAATCCACAATGATTTCAGTATTTGTTAAAAGACAAAATGGTTATAATAAACAATGGGAAGTAGTGTGAAAATTAACGCTGATGCGCTTATTTTTCACACAGCACTTTGTGCCGCAGGCGTCACAAAGTCGCTTTTTATCGCCGAGCCAAATAAGATTTGGCTCGCGATTCCTCCGGCATTAAAATTGCCTGCGGAATGGAGATTAGTGTGAAAATCGCCGCTTTACAACAAGCTGTTCAGAAATGAGGATTATTATGGGAAAGTATCATTTTATAATTATTGGAGCGGGCTGGAGAGCCCTTTATTATGTAAGAATTGCAAAGGCAATGCCGGATATATTCTGTCTGGATGCGGTATATTGCAGAACGCAGGAAAAGGCAGACAAGATTGCGCGGGAATATCAGATACATACCACAACATCAAAAGAGGAATGTGCTGCATATAAACCGGATTTTGCCGTTATAGCGGTGAATAAAGCGGAGATATGCAATGTGGCGGTGGAGTGGATGGACAGAGGCATAACAGTTCTTTCTGAAACACCGGCTGCGCTGGATATAGAAGCACTAAAGAAGCTTTACGGATATTATAAAGCCGGTAAAAAGCAGGTTGTTGCAGAACAGTACAGGGAATATCCATCCAATAAGGCAGCACTTAGACTGATTGGCAGCGGTATTATAGGCGATGTAAACTGTATGAATATTTCACTTGCGCATGAATATCACGGAGTGAGTCTTATGCGTGCTTATCTTGGAATCCGCCCGGATGAAAATTTTACGGTATCAGGTAAAATGTATGAATTTCCAACAACAGAAACGCTTACAAGATATGAGCAGTTTACGGACGGAAGAATTGCCAATAAGAAAAGGTGTGTTGCGGCATTTGAATATGACTGCGGTAAGACGGCATGGTATGACTTTGATTCTGAACAGTACAGATCCCCTATCCGCAAGAATACCGTTAAAGTTCAGGGCATACGGGGTGAAATGATAGATGACCGCATTTATTATCTGGATAAGAACAACAAAGGGCAGGCGGATCAAATTATAACCGGTTTTCATATTACCCGGACGGATAATCCGAATCCAAATCTGTCAGAAATTTATGAGGTAGAAAAAATATCCTGCGCGGGAAAAGTATTATATGAACCACAATGGGGACTGCGCGGTTTATCAGAAGATGAAACGGCGGTTGCCACACTCATGATAAAAACGGCGTTATATAATAGGGATGAAGCGCCTGCACCGTACAGCGTGGAAGATGCAATTGCAGATGCGTATGCCGCTATATTGCTGAAAGAGGCAGTAAAGACGGGAAAATGTATAAGAAGTGATATGAAATGGATTAAGGAATAAGAATATCGGGATATAGATGATATAGATAAGGAAGGACGGCGGAAAATATGCAGGATAAAGTATTAAAAATGGCACTGATAGGTGTAGGAAATATGGGAAAAAAGTATGCACAGATGATTGTATCGGGTGAAGTTTTGCATATGAAGCTGGCAGCTGTTGTTATAAGGCGGGATGAGCAGATAGCATGGGGAAAAACACTTGTAAATGTTGACGGACAGCCGGTGGAGATATTCAGAAGTGCAGATGAATTGTTTCATGCAGCAGAATCAGACCCGTCTTTATTTGATGCGGTGCTTATAGCAACACCACATAAGACCCATAAGGAACTGGCGGTCAGAGCTTTTGAATTAAAAAAAGATGTCTTATGTGATAAACCGGCGGCGGCAGATATTGGTGAAGCACTTGCAATGAATGATGCGGCAGAAAAAAATGACAGAATTTACGGGCTGGTTTTTCACCAGAGATTATATCCTAAATATATGAAGATAAAGGAAATGATAGATTCCGGCGAAATAGGAACATTAAAAAGGGTCAGTCTTATCAATTCCAGATATTTAAGAACTTCACATTATCATAAGTCCGGTTCGTGGAGAAGCAGCTTTGCAGGTGAAGGCGGCGGAGCGCTTATTAATCAGGGACAGCATATTCTGGATATATTCCAGTATCTGTTTGGAATGCCGCAGAGATTGTTTGCAGTGATTCCTTTTGGCAAATACAATCCGTTTGCGGTTGATGATGAAGATACGATTGTGATGGAATACGATACGGGTATGACCGCTTCATTTATTTTAACCACGGGAGAGGCCTGTTGTGAAGAAAGAATGGAAATTATAGGAACAAAGGCAAGACTGCTTTTGGAGGATAACACGCTGTCAATTACAAGGTTTGATGATATTGAAAAATATATAAAAACAGAAGATGTCAACTCAAGAGAGCATCTGCATTTTACGGAAGAAAAAATTATGTATGAAAAGTCAGCAGAGCCTTATACACAACTGCTTGAAAAATTTGCACAGGCTGCCTTAAAACACGACGAAGGCTGTCTGGTGGCAAAAGGTGCGGAAGGGCTTCATTCACTGATGCTTTGTGCGGGGGCATATTATTCGGCATGTAAAGGGATTCGTGTTGACCTTCCCCTGGATGCGGTGCGGTATAAAGAATTGATGGATAACCTTATAGAAGATGAGAAAAATGCACCTGTTATGTAAAATAGCGGAAGCTGCCTTTAAATCATTGTCCAGACGGGAAAACAGGGTGGTTACGGGATTGCCGTAAGAAAACCGGTTTATTTGAAGGATGAAAGCGGACAGGAGTTTTTTTGGGGATTTACGATTGTGATTATCCGTGTGCCGGAAATTTTTTCAGATTCCGTAAAACCGCTTTCAGATTTTGGATATCAGTACTGCTTATCCAAGACAGGTTCTCCTTGGGAAGAAGCATATGAGGTTGTGGATTGTTCAGGCGGAAGTATCAGTGCTCCGGTTTCCTATACATTTGAAATCGGCGGCAGTGTTTGGAAGCTTGAAGTTATGCCGCAGAACGGCTGGGTGGAAAAAAAGCTATTTATATAGTATTTTTGGCGGTGGACTGCTGATAGTGTTGCTTTTGACAGGATTAACGGCAGCACTGCTGATTCTTGATGAGAATCGTCAGGAGTTAAGAAAACTTGCGCTGACGGATGCCTTGACAGGTATTTATAACCGTCACGGTTTTGATAAGCATGTGACAGTATATATGAAAAAGTATCCCGAAAAGCACTGTGTCGGTGTACAGTTTGATATTGATGATTTTAAATTGATTAACGATATTTACGGACATGCTTCCGGGGGATAAGGGCACTGCAGATTCTCGCGGAAAGCATGCGGAAGTTTTTTTCCAGATCATGCGGTGCTTGGTCGAAACGTGGTGATGAGTTCTGCATTTTTCTGCCGGACTGCACCTGCAAAGAAGCAGAAGAAAAACTGGTACAGTTTACAAAACAAAAGCGTTTCTTTGTTTATGAAGGTGAGGAACGCGCATTTAACATTTCGCTTGGATATGCAGAATATCCGGTTCATGCAAAATCGCAGCTGCAATTAATGCACTGTGCCGATGCGGCACTTTATGAGGTGAAATTGCGTGGAAAAAAAGGGAAGCCTGGTATATGATGAGGGATTTGATCCAGAAGTCCGTACACAGCTTGGATTTGCACTGCGGGATATTTCAGAAAATCTTCCGGGAGCCTTTATTATTTACAAGGCAGACTATACGGATGATGAAATTCTATTTGCAAACAGTGAATTAATACGGTTGGCAGGCTGTGAAAATATTGAGGAATTTATGACATATACACAGCGGAGTTTCCGCAGTCTGATTCGTGAGGACGAAAGAGAAGGTGTGGAGCAGAGTATCTGGCAGCAGATTGGAACAGGGCAGTGTAATGATTATGTGCATTTTTATCTGAAAAAGAAAGATGGTACCTATCTTAAGGTGCTTGACCATGGCAGAATTGTGGAGAGCGGTCATTACGGAAAAGTGTTTTATGTATTAATTATGGATTGGGATTCTATGAAGGAAAAGTACAGGGATTCTTTATAAAAACACATTTGTTAAAAAGGTAAAGCAGAAAGCAACGGCAGTTGACAGTTACGGACACAAAAAGTAAAATAAATAAAGACTATTTATAATAGAAGGAGAACAAAGATGAGAATTGGCATTTTAGGTTATGGAAACCTCGGCAGAGGGGTAGAGTGTGCAATTAAGCAGAATCCGGATATGGAGCTGGCGGCTGTATTTACAAGACGTGCGCCGGAAACGGTGTCTATCCTGACAGAAGGTGCGGCAGTATGCTCCGTTGATGATGTGGAACAGTGGAAGGATAAGATTGACGTCATGATTCTGTGCGGCGGTAGTGCAACGGATTTACCGGAGCAGACACCAAAGTATGCAAAGCTGTTTAATGTGGTAGACAGTTTTGATACACACGCAAGAATCCCGGAGCATTTTGACAATGTAGATGCAGCGGCAAAGGAAAGCGGACATGTCGGCATTATTTCAGTCGGCTGGGACCCGGGTATGTTCTCATTAAACCGTATGTATGCAAATGCAATTTTACCGGACGGACAGGACTATACATTCTGGGGTAAGGGGGTCAGTCAGGGTCATTCTGATGCAATCCGCCGCGTAGAAGGCGTAAAGGACGGCAAGCAGTATACAATTCCTGTGGAAGCGGCACTTGAAGCTGTAAGAAACGGAGAAAATCCACAGCTTACTACAAGACAGAAGCACACAAGAGAGTGCTTTGTGGTACTTGAAGAAGGTGCAGATGCGGCAAAGGTAGAAGAAACCATTAAAAATATGCCGAACTACTTTGCAGATTATGACACGACTGTTCATTTTATCAGTGAAGAAGAATTAAAGGAAAAGCACAGTGGTATTCCGCATGGCGGATTTGTAATCCGTTCCGGAAAGACCGGCTGGAATAAAGAAAACCAGCACGTGATTGAATACAGCTTAAAACTGGATTCTAATCCTGAATTTACCTCTTGTGTTATCGTGGCTTACGCAAGAGCGGCATATCGTCTGTACAAGGAAGGTCAGACAGGCTGTAAGACAGTATTTGACATTGCCCCGGCTTATTTAAGTGCAAAAGATGGCGCTGAATTAAGAAAGAGCCTGCTGTAGAAAAATTATGACAGAAAAAGAAAAAATGCTCGCGGGACAGATATACGACCCATCAGATGAAGAACTGTTAAAGCTTCGTCAGAATGCGCATATTTTAAGCAAAAAGTATAATGACTGTTTTGAAACAGATGCGCAGAGGACGGATTTACTGCATGAGCTTATACCGCATATGGGTGAAAATGTGTATTTACAGGGTCCTGTCCAGTTTGATTACGGCTGTTTTACGGAAATTGGAAAGAATACATATGCAAATTTTAATTTCACGTGTCTGGACTGCGCACCGGTAAAAATCGGAAACGACGTATTTATCGGACCGAATGTATCCCTGCTGACACCGGTACATCCGTTTCGTTTTCAGGACAGAAATATGTACCGGCGCGCAGATGGTGTATACGCAGACCGGGAATATGCAAAACCGATTACAATAGGGGACAACTGCTGGCTTGCCGGAAATGTAACAGTGTGCGGCGGTGTCACGATTGGCAGTGGTACGGTTATCGGTGCGGGAAGTGTGGTCACACACGATATTCCGGCAGGTGTCCTTGCGGCAGGCGTTCCGTGCCGGGTTATCCGGGAGATTACGGAGGAAGATGCGTTGTCATGCCACCCGGAGTTATTTGGATTATAGCGACGTAACCGTTGAAATTACATCAGCCACATGGTATGCTTATTGCAGAAACGGAGGAGTGCAGATGCAGATTTCAAGCAGATTTACAATGGCAATTCATATGTTTGCCTGTATTGATACATTTACGGAACAGAAAATGACCAGTGATTTTATGGCGGGCAGTATCGGAACAAATCCCGTGATTGTAAGAAAAATTTTACAGTAGTTAAAGGCGGCGGGGCTGGTTGAGGTATCCAGAGGAACCGGCGGTGTGACGATTACAAGACCGTTAAATGAAATCACTTTTTTAGATATTTACCGGGCGGTGGAATGTACACCGGACGAAGAACTGTTTCATTTTCATGAGAATCCGAACAGCCTGTGTCCGGTCGGAAGAAATATTCATCATGTGCTGGACGATAAGCTGGCGCGGGTGCAGAGCGCCATGGAAAAGGAACTGGCGGCGATTACGCTTGCCGATGTGAAAAAAGATACGGATATGTGGATTGCAAAAGAAGAAATGTAAAAGAACGTGTAAAAAAAGAATGTACAGAGATGCCGCATTGGCGATGATTGAATCGTTAAAGCGGCATCTTTTTTCCGACGGCAAAGGGCAAAGCATTTTACAAACAGCTGATGTGCCAGCAGTATATCGCACTTGCGGGAACAAAGGATAAAATTGCGGTGCCCCTGCGTAGAAAAGTAAAAAATGTCAGAAAAAAGAATCTGGACATTATGTTTGAGAAAAATCCGTACAGGTTACAATGTCGGAAAGGATTGTATCGGCTGTAAGCTGTGTTATTCCGCCTTCATTTTCTTCTGAAACAGTTCCGCAATAATTTTTGAGGTATCTTCTACCCCGAAATCATCGGATTTGATGCACAGGTCATAATTTCTGGCATTGCCCCATTCGGTTTTTGTAAAATGACGGCAGTGAACGGCACGTTCATGGTTTACTTTTTGAACTTTTGCCGCCGCCGCGGTTGGTGACAAATGGTCGCGGACTGCCGCACGCGCTGCTTCGGAAGCCGCATCGGCAGAAATAAATACATGATATGTATTCGGTAAATCTTTTAAAATGTAGTTTGCCAGTCGTCCGACAATGACACAGGATTCTTTTTGTGCCAGAGAAAGAATCACTTCGGATTCTTTATGGAAAAGCTGTTCGGCTTTTGGCCGTTCAGATTCATCTAAAGGACCGGAATACCACGCAAAGAAATCGTGAAGTATCGGATTTTTAAGGGACTGCTCATTTTTTTCAACATATTCCGGGGTATAGCCGCTTTCTTTTGCGGCAAGAGAAATAAGCTCCGAATCATAATAATGAAAATGAAGCTGTTCGGCAAGAAGTCTGCCGATTTCACGTCCGCCGCTTCCGAATTCACGCGAAATGGTAATGACATAATTGGAAGCCGCAGTATCGGTATTGTGGGTATCGGCTTCGGTTTTTCCAAGCAGAATATCCCGTTTTTTACCGAATGTCCGGTTAATTACGCCGACCAAAGAACCGACCAAAACGGCAGCAATAATCGTACCGATGCCAACACTTCCAAGCGTATGCAGAACCGTCAGGCAGGTTATTGCGGAAATGAGTACCATGGTACAGTCAAATCCGATTTTTACCTTGGAAAATTCAATATGGGTCACGGAAGAAACTGCCTGCATACAACCCTCTCCGGCAAGTGGAATCAGGTCCGCCGGAAGATATAAAAAGATACCGAATGCAACAAATACGGTGCTGGCAAGAACCATTACAATGCGGATTGCCAGATTGTCCGGTGTCGGAAGATAGGACACCATATAGTTGCAAAATGTCGTAAAGTATCCAAATACAACACCAATTAAAACCTGCAAAAGCTGAACCGGTTTAAATTTTTTGCGTAACAGGAGAATCTGAAGCAGTACCAGTACAATGTGAAAAAGAATCGTTGCTTTTCCCATTTCAATGCCCCAGACACAGGTTATCGTATAAGGAATAGAGCTGACCGGGGAAACACCGAGATTGGATTTGACCGACAGAGCGATTCCGATTGTCATAATAAATAGCCCGATAAAGTACATCGGGATTCTTACCTTTAGATGTTTCATTTGTTTGTTCCTTCTTTCATCATGTTTTCGTAAATGCGTTCTAAAAAATTTTGAAATTCTTGGCACTCCGATGCCGAAAACCCTTCCAGCATATGCGCTTCAATTTCTGCAAATTCCTGCTGTAACCGGCAGGCATATTCTCTGCCGGAGGGCGTCAGGTATACATGCAGTGCGCGGCGGTTGCCGTTGTCTGTCTGACGCGTGATGTAGCCTTTGTTTTCCATGCCGTTTAAAATGACGGTTAAAGAAGCGGGTTCGATGTGGCAGAAGACTGCAATTTCTTTTTGAATTGCACCGTCATGGTGCATCAGGTAATCCAGAATTTTTGGCTGTCCGGACGTCAGTCCGGTATCTTTGATGCGGTTTAACAGTGCCTTTTGAACCATCAGGTGGTCAGACATTAAAAGATAGTGTAGAGATTCTTTCATAAACAGATACTCCTTTTGTTAGGATTCTAATTGTTAGAAATCTAATCAATAATAATGCAACCAAAGTAAAATGTCAAATAAAAATTCAAGCTGCGGCGAAGACAAAACAGCAGTGAAAGCACTGCAAAAGGCAGGACAGCAAAAGATAAAGGTTGTAAAAGATGAGAGGACGGTAAGGGATTGACAAAATAAAACAAAGTTATTATAATTATCAAAGATAATTACCTTTGGTAATTAAAAACGGCGGGTTGAAAGTTAAAATTAGCAGAAAGGAGTTTTCAGGCGATGAATTCAGATAAAATTAAAAGAATGTTAGATGCCTGTTATCTTGCAAAAAGAATCCGGGAACTGCTTCCCGAACTGCCTGAGGGCGTAACACCGGCATACATTCAGTATATGGATGTGATTCATAACCGGCAGAAGGAATGTCCGGATGTAAAGGTTTCAGACATCAGCGATGCGTTAAAGCTGCCAAGACCGGGGGTGACCAGGACGGTTAAGGAGATGGAAAAAAAGGGATACCTTTATAAATATGCATCCAAAGAAGACGGCAGAATCACGTATATTGCGATTACGCAAAAAGGCGAGGAATTGTCCGAGAAGTATGATAAAAATTATTACAGCAGACTTTCAGAATATCTGGACGATATTTCAGAGGAAGAAGCAGACTGTATGATTCAGACGATTCAGAAATTTTATGCGGTCATGAGTGAAAGGAGCGTTGACATTGAATAGTTCAAAATCGGATTTTACACAAGGAAGTATTTTGGGAAAGCTGATACCGTTTATGGTGCCGATACTGGGGGCACTGGTGCTTCAGGCGGCTTACGGTGCGGTAGACCTTTTGGTGGTCGGAAGATTCGGAACAACATCGGGACTTTCGGCGGTATCCACGGGCAGTCAGGTGCTCAATCTTGTAACCTTTGTCATTACGCAGTTTTCAATGGGCATTACGGTACTTATTGCGCGGTATATCGGTGAGAAAAAGCCGCAGTACATCGGTGCGTTAATCGGCAGTTCGATGCTGGTTTTTACAATTATTTCAGTGGTGCTGTTTGTCGTTATGATTGGATTTTCACGTCCGATTGCGGTGCTCATGCAGGCACCGAAGGAAGCTGTCGGACTGACTTCGGTTTATGTGCGTATCTGCGGTGGAGGTATCTTTTTTATTGTGGCATACAACGTGCTTGCAGCAATTTTCAGGGGGTTGGGTGACAGTAAATCGCCGCTGTTGTTTGTTGCCGTTGCGAGTGTCATTAATATTGCAGGCGATTTGATTTTAGTTGCGGGACTGCATATGGATGCCGCCGGAGCGGCAATTGCAACCGTATTTGCGCAGGCAGTCAGCGTAGTGTTCGCCCTGTTTTTACTGGTAAAAAGGCAGCTTCCGTTTAAAATAAGCCGCAAAGATTTCCGGTTTAATAAGCACTGTGTGAGAGCATTAAAGGTTGGTGCGCCGCTTGCATTGCAGGAGTTTCTGACACAGATTTCATTTCTGGCGCTCTGCGCCTTTGTCAACAGGCTTGGACTGGAAGCATCATCAGGATACGGTGTTGCCTGTAAAATTGTCAATTTTGCCATGCTGATTCCGAGTTCACTGATGCAGTCTATGGCGTCCTTTGTATCACAGAATGTCGGTGCAGGCAACGAAAAAAGAGCAAAAAAAGCAATGTTTGCCGGTATGGGTGTAGGTCTGGCAATCGGCTGCGTGGTTTTTGTTTTTGTACTGTTTAAGGGCAATCTGCTGACAGGAATTTTTACAACCGATGCAGCTGTAGTGCAGAATGGTTACGATTATCTGAAAGGCTTTGCACTCGAAACGATTGTGACAGCCGTGTTATTCAGTATGGTCGGTTATTTTAACGGACACGACAGAACAGTCTGGGTCATGGTGCAGGGACTTGTACAGACCCTGCTGGTACGTCTGCCGCTGGCATATTATATGAGTATTCAGCCGGATGCAAGCCTTACAAAGATTGGTTTTGCAGCACCTGCGGCAACGATATTTGGTATTATTTTAAATGTTATTTTTTATGTATGGATAAATAGAAGGGCAAAAAATGCTTAAATCTGTTTGCGGGAGGTTAAAAACCTCCCCTTTTTTTTAACCCAGCCGTGCAGTTATATCCATAAGAAATTATGTTGAATCACATTTGCGTGTAGTGGTATGATGTGAGTGGATTTAAGAAAACAATGAATGACTGAAGGAGAAAAATAAAATTTATGTTACTGAGTATTTCGTTCATTCTGCTGGTCGGTATGTCGATGAGTTGGATTTGCAAAAAAATCAGACTGCCGGGGCTGCTTGGTATGCTGATAACGGGAATTGTGTTGGGACCGTATGCGTTAAATCTGCTGGATCAGAGTATACTTGGCATTTCAGCGGATTTAAGAAAAATTGCCCTGATTATTATTCTGACCAGAGCGGGACTAGGACTTGATATAGCCAGTTTAAAAAAGATTGGAAGACCGGCATTTTTAATGTGTTTTGTACCGGCGACATTTGAACTGGTGGGTATGTTGATTTTAGCACCGGGACTAATGGGTGTTACGCTGATGGAAGCCGCAGTGATGGGAGCAGTACTTGCAGCAGTATCACCGGCAGTTGTCGTTCCGCGTATGGTAAAACTGATGGACGAGGGATACGGTGTCAAAGAGGGAATTCCGCAGTTGATTCTTGCGGGGGCATCGGTAGATGATGTCTATGTGATTGTGCTGTTTTCAACATTTACCGGAATGTTGCAGGGAGAAGGCGCATCGGTTATCAAATTTATCAATATTCCGGTTTCCATTATTTTAGGAATTATAATTGGTCTGACACTGGGTGTTTTGCTTGCGGTGTACTTTCAAAAGATACATATCCGGGACACGGTGAAAGTGTTGGTTATACTAAGCATTTCATTTTTACTGGCAGCAGTGGAGGACCGTCTTACAACACCGGTTACATTTTCGGCGCTGATTGCCATTATGTTTATCGGTGTAGGATTGCAGAAAAAACGCGAAGCCGTTGCAAAAAGACTTGCTGTAAAATATGCAAAATTGTGGGTAGCGGCAGAGGTCTTTTTATTCGTGCTGGTCGGTGCAACTGTTAATATCGGTTATCTTGGCAGGGTTGGCGTGCGTGCATTGCTGATGATTGCAGGTGCATTGCTGTTTAGAATGGCGGGCGTTTGGGTCTGTCTGCTGGGTACGGGCTTGAAAAGAGGCGAAAAGGCATTTACAATGCTTGCGTATACACCGAAAGCCACAGTGCAGGCGGCAATCGGCGGGATTCCGCTGGCCCTGGGTTTAGCGTGCGGCGATACGGTATTAACAGTTGCAGTGTTGGCAATTGTGCTTACAGCACCGGCGGGTGCATTTGCAATTGACTGGTCATACCGGAAACTGCTGACAAAAGCAGAAGAATAAAAAATAGTGTAAAAAAATGCTTGCGGAATGGAGATTACCATGAAAGATTATATGCAGATAAAAAAAGTAGCAATTTTAGGAGCGGGAGCGGTTGGCTCTTATGTAATATGGGGACTTTCACAGGCAGAGAATCTTAGCCTTGGAGTGATTGCGGAAGGGGAGCGCGCCGGGCGCTTAAAAGAAAACGGTTGTCTGATTAACGGACAGGTTTACCGTCCGGAGGTCTGGACACCAAAGGAAGCGCACGGCGCAGACCTTTTAATTGTATCGTTAAAATACGGCGCACTGCCGGGCGCATTGGACAGCATTGCGCAGGCGGTGGGAGAACACACAATCGTAATGAGTTTAATGAACGGTGTAGACAGCGAAGAAATTATTGCGCAGAAAGTGAATCCCGATAACATTTTGCATGCACTGATTAAAGTGGCATCCCACAAAGAAGAGAACGGTTACTGCTTTAATCCCGAAACGACAATCGGTATCATCTTCGGGGAAATCAAGCCGCCGTTTGAGAGTGAACGTGTACAGGCGGTGTGCACACTTTTTGAAAATGCGCAGATACATTTCCGTGTAACAGACTATATTAAGGAAGAAATGTGGAGCAAATTCCGCCTGAATGTGTGCAATAACCTGCCGCAGGCAATCTTAGGCGCGGGTGTCGGCTGTTACAGCGATAGCACGCATATGAAAGCCATCAGTGAAGGACTGAAAAAAGAGCTTGAAGCCATTGCACAGGCAAAGGGTATTGACATCGGAAAAGCCGACAAGTCATCTTTCTACGGCAGTGCAGTGCCGCCAAAGACACGCTATTCGACATTGCAGGACTTAGATGCGGGACGGCACACCGAGATTGATATGTTTTCCGGGGCGTTAATGCGGATGGGAAAAGAACTAGGCATTCCGACCCCGTATAATGAATATACCTATCACATAATTAAGGCGCTGGAAGAAAAAAATGACGGAAAATTTGATTACAGTAAAGATACGCAGGAACTGACGTGGTCAAAATAAAAATGCATCTAAATTTACGATTTATGACATTGAACTTCAATAGGTTTGAGAGTATAATTTAACATATGTATCAAAGGTATCAGGGAATGTTTCTATTTTACCTGGAATACGCATATTATATTATGAAATGTTGGGGAGGACATGGTTATGGCTACATGGAAGAATTTAGACACACTGGAAACTTTTAAGGCACTTTCAGAGGTAAAACGCGTGAAGCTGGCAGAGGCAATGTCAGGGGTAGAAGGTGCAGAGCGTGTAAAGAAGTACAGTGTACCGATGGCAGAGGGATTTTCTTATAATTTTGCTGCAAAGCAGGTGGATGATGAAGTGTTAAATGCGTTAAAGGCACTGGCAGAAGAAGCTCAGCTTGCAGAAAAATTTGAAGAACTCTACAACGGTGCGGTAATAAATACCGGAGAAAACAGGCTGGTACTTCACCAGCTGACCCGTGGACAGCTGGGTAATGCAGTAGAAGCAGACGGCGTGGACAAGCGTGAATTTTACGTAAAACAGCAGGCGCGGATTGCGGAATTTGCCAATAAAGTACATAACGGCGAAATTACCAATGCCGCAGGCGAGAAGTTTACAACGGTTGTACAGATTGGTATCGGCGGCAGCGATTTAGGACCGCGCGCGATGTATCTGGCACTGGAAAACTGGGCAAAGAAGAACAATACGTTAAAGATGAAGGCGCAGTTTATCAGCAACGTAGACCCGGATGATGCCGCCGCAGTTTTAAATGCAGTGGATGTGGCACATGCCCTGTTCGTACTGGTGTCAAAGTCCGGCACAACCCTTGAAACATTAACCAATGAATCCTTTGTAAAGGAAGCGTTAAAGAAAGCAGGCCTAGATGCTTCAAAGCATATGATTGCCGTAACAAGCGAAACTTCACCGCTTGCAAAGAGTGATGATTATCTGGCTGCATTTTTCATGGACGACTATATCGGCGGTCGTTTTTCATCAACATCAGCCGTTGGCGGCGCTGTACTGTCACTGGCATTCGGACCGGACGTTTTTGCACAGTTCTTAGAGGGTGCGGCGGCAGAAGACAAGCTTTCAGCCAATAAAAATGTTATGGAAAATCCTGAAATGTTAGATGCACTTATCGGCGTATATGAGCGCAATGTACTGGGCTATCCGGGTACGGCAGTACTTCCGTATTCACAGGCATTAAGCCGCTTCCCGGCACATTTACAGCAGTTAGACATGGAATCTAACGGTAAGTCCGTGAACCGTTTTGGCGAACCGGTGGATTATCCGACAGGTCCGGTCATTTTTGGTGAACCGGGAACTAACGGACAGCACTCCTTCTATCAGCTGCTTCATCAGGGAACGGATATTGTGCCGTTGCAGTTTGTAGGTTTCAGAAACAGCCAGATTGGCACGGATATTGAAATTCAGGGCAGTACAAGCCAGCAGAAGCTGTGTGCAAATGTTGCCGCACAGATTGTTGCATTTGCCTGTGGTAAGTCAGATGACAACCGCAACAAGAATTTTGAAGGCGGACGTCCGTCCAGCATTATTATTGGTGACAGTCTTACACCAAAGTCACTGGGCGCTCTGCTTGCGCATTTTGAAAATAAGATTATGTTCCAGGGCTTCTTATGGAATGTCAACAGCTTCGACCAGGAAGGCGTACAGCTTGGCAAGGTGCTGGCAAAGCGTGTGCTTGCGCATGAAACGGACGGCGCATTAAAGGTTTACAGCGATTTGTTAAATATTTAATCAGACTGTCGTATATACAGTAATTGTATATACGACAGTCTTTTGTATAATGGGGCTGTCGCACTAAGAAATTAGTGCGATGCCCCTTTTTTTATGTTAATGTGGTATATAATCTAAAAAAAAGTAAATCCCAGGCTTCGAAAACCCTGGGATTTATGGTAAAAATATTAGCATGCTACTACATAATAAATTACAAAAAGATTATACTTTAAATCTGAGTGGATATCAACTAAAACTTCCACTCGAATTAGAAACAATTATTCCTAAGAATGATTCTGTGCGGTTACTCAGTCAGTTTGTAGAGGAGATGGATTTGACTGATTTATATTCTACTTATGATAGAATAAATTCTTTATCGCCAAGAACACTTTTGAAGATTGTTTTATACTCTTACATGAATGGTGATTATTCATCCCGTTCTATGGAATTAAACTGCAAAAGAGATATCAATTTCATGTTTCTTTTAGAAGGACATTCTGCACCTGACCATGCAACACTTGCACGATTCAGGAGCATTCATTTTGCCCCTTGTTCTAAGCGTATTCTCGCAGAAGTTTCAAATATCCTTTTTGATTTAGGTGAAATATCCGGTGAAACTATCTTTATTGATGGTACAAAAATCGAGGCAAATGCCAATAAATATACTTTCGTGTGGAAAAAAGCCGTTACAAAAAATCAGGCAAAACTGTTAATTAAATTAGCTGATTTTGTAGCTGAATGTGAACAACTCTATGACATAAAAATAGTTTATGGAAATGTAATAAAAATCAAACATTTAAAGAGACTACGCAAGAAGCTGTATGCTCTCAAAAATGCTGGAAATATCACATTCGTGCATGGTATAGGCAAAAGAAAAACACCATTACAAAAAAGTATTGAAGCATTAGAAGAAGCTCTTTCTAAACTTAAAGAATACACTCAAAAAATACATATATGTGGGGAAAGAAACAGTTATTCAAAGGCTCATTTGGAGACATAAAACAGGACATGCAGTTCAGAAGATACCTAAGCAAAGGGACTGCGAATGTACTCGCTGAAAGTACTCTTTTAGCAATTGCAAGAAAGATAAATAAACTTCATAATAAGATTCAGAACGGTAAGACAGGAACACATTTATTTCCTTTAAAAAGTGCCTGAATTTAGAAATATCAAAATAAAAATTTTTAAAACCTATATAGGTTTATTAAAGTACGCCAAATTTTTGGAACATCCCATTCATTTTAATAAATAGTAACTTATCACCAGTAAACAAGCAACTTAAAGTCCACTTTATCTGGTTCAGTTTTTAAGCATGTTTGGATTCAGTTTTGGTTCAGATAAAAAACCAAACTGTACTAGTTTACACCAATTTACATTAAGTATTAGTATATACATTTTTTGTCAAACCGCTTAAATACTGCATTCTAATTTCAAGCAATTATACTATTCGTATGATTACATTCTGTCGTGGAATGTTCTAGTAATAACTGTTGCAAGTGGTAATAATCTGCTCTTTAATATGCTGATAGCATCTTCACTTATAAGTCTTGCACCACTTGTCGCCACCATAACTGGATCAACAACTATATTTCCTGCTTTATACTCTGTAAGCTTATCTGCTATTACCTGAATCAGTTCACCTGAAGCAACCATTCCTGTCTTGACAGCATCCGGATATATATCTGTAAATATACCATCCAGCTGCTCTGCTAAAAACTTAGGAGATACCTCCATTATATCTGTTACACCAGTAGTGTTCTGCGCAGTCAGGGCCGTGATTGCACTCATCGCATATACACGATTAGCTGTCATTGTCTTTATATCTGCCTGTATTCCGGCACCTTTTAGTCTTTATATAATCTATGAACCCCGCCTGTTCAAGCTTTTTCCTTAATCTTGTAACATTAACAGTCAGCGTGTTATCATCAATAAAGTCATCACTTTCCCAAAGCTTCATCATAATATTATCACGCGAGACTACTTTACCTATATTCTCAAGAAGACTCTGCAGTATACGGTACTCATTCTTAGTAAGTTCAATCCTTTTCCCATTATACGTAAATGTCTGGTCATTCAGGTTAAGTATACAGCCGTTATGTTCTATGATATTCGTACTCTCTGCAAATGAATATGTCCGTCTTAGCATTGCCTGCACCTTAGCTATAAGCACATTGATATCATCTGCTATTTTAACATCATATCCACACTTTAATAACTGTTCACATACATTATCAGCTATAATCCTGTCATCCTCAACTATTAATATTTTATACATAGACTCACCCTGCTTCAATGTGCTTCATTATTGTATTATTATTTACAAGCTATTACGTTAAGTATATATTCATACATTCTCTTAGTTGAAGATATGCTTAAGTGTTCCTCAGTTGTATGAATATCAAAAATATCAGGTCCCATTGATATGCAGTCAAGTCCTTCTATTTTGCCTGCAAGTATACCACATTCAACACCTGCATGAATAGCCTCGATAGTTGGCTTTTTACCATACATCTGTTCAAATATCCTTACCATGTCATCACGCAGCTTAGAATCCTTCTTATATTCCCATGCTGGATATTCACCTGTAAATTCAGCATTTGCCCTGAATGCTTCACTAATGAATTTGATCTGGCTCTTAATGATTCTTTAAAGCAGCCCCTACAGAACTTCTAAGTGAGAATCTAAGACATATACCTGATTCATCTAGTGAAATCACACCAAGATTAAGCGAAGTTTCCACAAGATTATCTATATCCTGGCTCATTCTCATTATTCCGTTAGGTAATGCCTGTATAAGTGAAACTGCCTTTGTGCTATCTTCATATGTTACTGCCTCTGTGCTGCAACCCTCTGATATATCTACAACACACTTTAAGTCTGCATCAGATGTAGCAAACTCTTCTTTTATCTCTTTTGCTGCATTCTCAATAGCTGCTTTAACCTCTGCTGTCTTGTCTGCTGCTACAATAATCTCAGCCATACATTCTCTTGGAATAGCGTTATCCTTTCTTCCACCGTTAAACGCTGCAAGATATACATTATTGTCTGTGATAACATCCCTTAATATTCTTGACATAAGAACATTCGCATTACCTCTGCCTTTATCTATTTCGACACCTGAATGGCCTCCTGTCAGTCCTGATAAAGTAATACTAAGCTTTGTTCCAGTAACCTTATTTTTATCAAGCTTTAGTGTAACTCTGCTACTGCAGCCACCTGCACAGCTTGCAAGCATGATTCCTTCTCTTCACTATCCATATTAAGAAGCTTTTTGCCCTTTAACATAGATACATCTATGGAAGAAGCACCTTCCATGCCTACTTCCTCAGATACTGTACACACGAACTCAAGACGTGGATGTGCGATACTGTCGTCATCAAGTATTGCAAGTGCATAGGCAACAGCTATTCCATCATCACCACCAAGCGTTGTTCCCTTAGCAGATATGAAATCACCATTTACCTCAAGATCCAGTCCATCCTCATCCATATTCTTATCACAATCAGGTGTCTTCTCGCATACCATATCCATATGTCCCTGAAGTATTATAGGTGCTGCATCCTCATAACCCTTTGAGGCTTCCTTTATTATGATTACATTGTTAAGTGAATCCTGATAATATTCAAGCTTTCTTTCCTTAGCGAAATCAACAAGATAATTGCTGATTTTTTCTTCCTTATATGATGGATGTGGGATATTACATATATCCTCAAAAAAGAAAATACATTTTTAGGTTCTAATTCAGATAATACTCTCATAACACTGTCTCCTTTAAAATATTTATAATCTACAAATTTATTTTATTCATTTGTTTATCTGCTTATTTATCTTGTTCATATATACAATAAACTGATTCTTATGAAGCAGCTTTATAAAATAACACAATCTCTCATACAGCGGCTCCGCTTTATCTCCAAAATGCTCTTTCACAAGCTGTCCTATATCATAAATACTTCTTACACCATCTATGCTATGCCATACAAATGTACCGAAATCATCTAGTTCGATGTAACTATATCTGGGCTTTCGTGC
>ENA-OQHF01000231-OQHF01000231.1-human-gut-metagenome-genome-assembly--contig:-NODE-231-length-35800-cov-6.319345_pt1 | contig 35800 bp, 34 predicted proteins | sample MGYA00242559_ERZ504709 | MGnify/ENA primary metagenome ERZ504709 (study PRJEB26092, sample SAMD00036203) | human gut metagenome | host: Homo sapiens | study: EMG produced TPA metagenomics assembly of... | reverse complement strand
GCAAGAAAAGATGAGAATGGCAACATTGTAGAATGCAAAGAGAGAACCGGCATGTGGGCATGGAAACATCCGCATTCTGCAGATGGCTCCGTATCCTATACAGAGCTGAAAGGTGATGTAAGATTTGAGAATGTAACCTTTGGATATAATGAAGACAAAACAATTCTTCACGATATCAGCCTGTATGCGAAGCCCGGACAGAAACTGGCATTCGTCGGCTCTACCGGAGCCGGTAAGACAACCATAACCAATCTGATCAATCGTTTTTATGATATCCAGGAAGGCAAGATCCGTTATGATGGAATCAATATTACCAAGATCAAAAAGGATGATCTGAGACATTCTCTTGGAATCGTTCTTCAGGACACACATTTGTTTACCGGTACGATTCGTGATAATATCCGTTATGGCAAGCTGGATGCAACGGATGAAGAAATCTATGCAGCAGCAAAACTGGCACATGCAGATCAGTTTATACAGATGCTCCCGAAAGGATACGATACGATGCTGAGCGGGGATGGTGAAGAACTCTCTCAGGGGCAGAGACAGCTTCTGTCCATTGCGCGGGCAGCAGTTGCAGACCCACCGGTACTGATTCTGGATGAAGCAACTTCCAGTATCGATACCCGTACAGAAAGTATCGTACAGAAAGGTATGGACAACCTGATGAAGGGCCGTACCGTGTTTGTGATCGCGCACAGACTTTCTACGATTCGAAACAGTGATGCGATTATTGTTCTGGAACATGGCAAGATCATTGAGAGAGGTGACCACAAAGACCTCATTAAACAGAAAGGAACTTATTATCAGCTGTATACTGGTAAACTGGAACTTTCATAAAAAATATTACAGAGACAGAATTTCCTGATAATCTGGAGTTCTGTCTCTTTGTATATTCGGTAATCTGTGAGAAAAAAATGGTGCAATATGTGCAACAATTAACTGTATTTTTATTCCGGACGTGGTATACTGTCAACAAAAAGAAATGGGGGCTCAATATGTTAAAATCATGGACACCGGGCGAAGAACCGGACAAAGATGAGATGAAAGTACAGCTTGAGAAAACCAGAAACAGACTTTATGATCTTCAGATGAAGATCAAGGAGCACAAGCTCCCGGTACTGGTTCTTTTTGAGGGGTGGAGTGCAGCAGGCAAAGGCAGTATGATCGGTAAGGTGATCAGGAATATTGATCCTCGTTTTTTCAAGGTTGCCACGATGTCAGCTCCGACAGAGGAAGAGGTACGCAGACCGTTTCTGTATCGTTATATGAAACAGATCCCGGAAGAAGGCAAATTTACATTCCTGGATTCCGGATGGATGGAACAGACGGTGAAGGAAGTATTGAATGGAGAACTCGAAGGAGATGCTTATGAGCGGCGTATCGAGAGCATCAGGCGTTTTGAAAGGCAGCTTACGGACAATGGATATCTGGTCCTGAAATTCTTTATGGAGATTGATAAGGACGAACAGGAAAAACGTATGAAGAAGCTGCTTTCCAAGGATGATACCAAGTGGCGTGTGACAGGATTCGATAAATGGCAGAACAAACATTATAAGAAGTGCGAGAATGTATTTGACCGTTATATGAAAGACACCAATATGTCCAGTTCGCCGTGGTATATCATTGATGCAAAGGATAAGAAGTGGGCAGAGCTGCAGGTGATGGATACATTGGTGAGCAGTATCGAAGTGGCATTGCAGAACCAGAGTCATTCGGTACCGATCCTTCAGAATGTCTTTCCACTGGTCAAGATGCCTAAGTTGAAAGACGTAGAGCTGGAAGGCAAGACAATTGACGAAGAAGAGTACCAGAAAGAATTGAAGAAGCTGCAGGCTAAACTGGGAGAACTGCATAATCGCCTGTACCGTAAGCGGGTTCCGGTGATCATTACCTATGAGGGATGGGATGCGGCCGGCAAAGGCGGCAATATCAAACGAATTGCAGGGGCATTGGATCCTAGAGGATATGAGGTACAGCCAATCGCCAGTCCGGAGCCACATGAGAAGGCTCGGCATTATCTCTGGAGATTCTGGACAAGACTTCCGAAGGATGGGCACATTGCAATCTTTGATCGTACGTGGTATGGCCGTGTCATGGTAGAACGGCTGGAAGGATTCTGCAGTGAAAATGACTGGAAACGTGCCTACAACGAAATGAATGAGTTTGAGAAAGAACTTAAAGACTGGGGTGCAGTCATTATTAAATTCTGGGTACAGATCGATAAGGATACACAGCTGGAGCGTTTTCAGGAGAGACAGAATAATCCGGAGAAACAATGGAAGATCACAGATGAGGACTGGAGAAACAGAGAGAAATGGGATGCCTATGAAGTGGCCGTAAATGAGATGCTTCAGAAGACAAACACTTCCTTTGCGCCATGGCATGTACTGGAATCTGTTGACAAGAAATATGCCCGTATCAAAGCACTCAGAATTGTGATCTCTGAAATAGAAAAAGCATTAAAAGAAAATTAAATTTTGCGGGAAATGTGTAAATGAATGATAAGATAACAGTCTGCCTGGGTAAGGGCGGGCAAAGAGAAATGGCAGAATCTTTTGCCAGAAAGAACAATGTTCCGATTATGGACAAACCGGGAGAACATCTGACAGTAATGTTTGACTCCCGGGGCGTATCACTTACCGGTTATGGCCTGACATATCAGGGAGATTTTGAAGGAATGCTGCACAGAGTCACAAACGGAAGACTTTCCCATGAAATGCTGGTACGTGCGGTCAAAACTGAGGGAGAACATCTGAAAGCAATTGATGCCACTGCAGGTATGGGGGAGGATGGTTTCCTTCTTGCAGCATATGGCTATGAGGTGACATTATATGAACAGAATCCGGTGATCGCCGCACTTTTGAAGGATGCGCTCCGGCGTGCCAGAAAGCATCCCGTATTAAAAGACATTGCTTCCAGAATGAAACTGGTAGAGGGTGACAGTGTGTCATGTATGGAGAAACTTATGGATCCAGTAGATGTGATCTATCTTGATCCCATGTTCCCGAAGAGACAGAAATCCGGTCTGATAAATAAAAAACTTCAGCTGATCCAGAAACTTGAACCTCCATGTTCTGAGGAAAAAGATCTTTTTGATGCAGCTATCAAAGCCGGACCTTCCAGAATTATCGTAAAACGTCCTCTTAAGAGCGTCTGTCTTGATGGAAGAGAGCCTTCTTATATATTAAAAGGAAAAGCAATACGATATGACTGTTATGTGATGTAGAAGGTTTATCAGCACATTGCAGCAGCCCTTTATTTTTGAGGGCTGCTGCAATGTATTTTTTTCCATTCCCGGATAAATTCCATTTGTTCCTGATCGGAGATTTCCTGGGAGGCAGCGTCATTTCCGGCAGCTACACAGCAGAGCAGGACGAAGGTCTGAAAAAGTAAAAATACCAGTATCAATAATAATGCAGTCATAATTTGTCTCCTTAATATTATGCAGATGGTTACGATGTTTATTTATGAAAATTGCTATAAGGATATTTTTCGGGATTTCTGTAACAGATTCTGTATATGCCTGTTGTTTTGCATATCAGAAGTATCTGCATATCATGGAAGCTTTATACATTTTATTTACAGAAAAACGGAGATATGACAGGAGAAACTGTCGGACACACAAATATAATCTTCCGAATAATTTAAAGTAAGACGCAGATGTTCATTGTCTTTGCAGCGACCTGATGAACAGTTGCGGTAAGATTTCATTATCCAGATGATTCGGAGGATTTTTTATGAAGAATTCAGATGATTCCGGATATACAGGAAAGCACGTGGGTGTGTGTGTTCTGGATACCGGGATTTTTCCTCATATAGATTTTACAGGGAGAATACTTGCGTTTCAAGATTTCATCGGACATCGTATCAGACCTTATGATGATAATTCTCATGGAACCCATGTATGTGGGATCATTGGCGGTGACGGAAGGGCTTCGGAAGGACGGATCAGAGGAATTGCCCCCGGGTGTAGCCTGATAGTTCTGAAGGTGCTCGACAGAACGGGAAATGGCAGGAAAGAAGATGTTTTGCAGGCTTTTCGCTGGATCCTGGAGAATAAGAGATATTATGGGATACGTGTAGTGAATATCTCGGTGGGAACAACCTGCAGGAGAGCAGAAGATCACAGAGTTCTGATCGTGGGTGTGGAACAACTTTGGGATGCAGGTCTGGTGGTAGTGGCTGCGGCAGGAAATCAGGGACCGAGGGCAGGAAGTGTGACAGCACCGGGAAGCAGCCGAAAGATTATCACAGTAGGCTCCAGCGATCTGCTTACAGGACGGACTGCCATATCCGGCAGGGGACCTACATTTGAGTGTGTTTGTAAACCGGATCTGGTTGCACCCGGGAATCATGTTCTTGCCTGTGCACCGGGGGCAGATAACGGATATGGAGTGAAGAGTGGTACTTCTATGTCTACACCTCTGGTTGCAGGGGCAGCAGCATTGATGCTTGAGAAGAATCCAGAGCTGACTAATGTTCAGATCAAGATGAAATTGAAAGAAAGTGCCAGGGATATGGGATTGCCAAAGAATCAGCAGGGATGGGGAGAACTGGATCTGGAACGCTTTATGGAACTGTGATCAGTAATCTTTTATTTCACAAAATTATTGCTTTAGAGCGTGTCTGAAAAAGGCTTTCTGCAAGATGTGCGTCACAATTTGTGGGATATTTTGCCCGGATGAGGGCGCCGTAGCGGGCTACGGCAACTGAATGCGGGTGAAATATCCCGCAAAGTGGGGCGTACAGATTGCGGGAATGATTTTTCAGACACACTCTAGTGTATAAAAGCATTGACGAACGGTCTGTTTTCGGCTATCATGATAGTTAACTGGATGAGAGCCAAAGAGGAGGATTAACATGAAAAAAATTCAGATGCAGACACCACTTGTGGAGATGGATGGAGATGAGATGACCAGAATTCTCTGGAAAATAATCAAAGATGAACTTCTTCTTCCGTATATTGATTTGAACACTGAGTATTATGACCTTGGTCTGGAATACAGAAATGAAACGGATGATCAGGTAACTGTTGATGCAGCAGAGGCTACAAAGAAGTACGGCGTAGCAGTGAAATGTGCAACTATCACTCCTAATAAGGCAAGAATGGAAGAGTATACCTTAAAGAAAATGTACAAGAGTCCTAACGGAACGATTCGTGCAATTCTCGACGGAACTGTTTTTCGTGCTCCAATCGTAGTGAAGGGTATTGAACCATGTGTTAAGAACTGGAAGAAACCGATCACCATCGCACGTCATGCCTATGGTGATGTGTATAAGAACACAGAGATGTATATTGACGGCCCCGGAGATGCTTATCTGGTATTTGAAGGCGCAGACGGACAGCAGAGAAAAGAACTGATCCATCATTATGAGGGACCGGGTGTGCTTCAGGGTATGCACAATCTGGATGATTCTATCACAAGTTTTGCAAGATGCTGTTTTAATTATGCACTGGATACAAGACAGAACCTGTGGCTTGGCGGCAAGGATACGATCTCCAAGATTTATGACGGACGTTTTAAGGAAATCTTTGCAACTATTTATGAAGATGAGTTTAAGGAGAAATTCGAGGCAGCAGGCATTGAATATTTCTACAGCCTGATCGATGATATCGTAGCTCGTGTCATGAAGGCTGAAGGCGGATTTATCTGGGCCTGCAAGAACTATGATGGAGATGTTATGAGCGATATGGTTTCTTCAGCATTTGGTTCTCTGGCTATGATGACATCTGTACTGGTATCTCCACAGGGATATTACGAATATGAAGCTGCTCATGGAACTGTACAGAGACATTATTATCGCTATCTGAAAGGTGAGGAGACATCTACTAACTCTGTAGCAACTATTTTTGCATGGACCGGAGCTCTGAGAAAAAGAGGTGAGCTGGACGACAATAAAGAATTGATGGAATTTGCTGATAAACTGGAGAAGGCGACTCTGGAGACGATTGAAAGCGGTAAGATGACAAAAGACCTTGCGCTGATCACTTCTCTTGAGGATGTGACAGTACTGAACAGCAAAGATTTCATCCTTGCCATCAGAGAGAGACTGGATGAAATTTTATAATGTCAGAAATTATCCGGTAATGTTTCTATAACATTATAAAGTTCTCCGGGCAGGATCACACTGCAGCGGAGAAACCTGTAAAAAGTTATAAACTGCGAAAATGGGAAGAACCTGCATTATGCAAGTTCTTCCCATTTTTCATATAATCCTTCTAATTCTTCGGTAATGGTGGCTTTCTCTTTGCTGAGTTTCGCACATTCTGCCACATTTGTGCAGATATCCGGGAGAATCATGGTTTCGTCGATCTCTTTATCTCTGGTCTCAAGTTCTTCAATGCGGGCTTCTACTTTTTTTAGTTCATTCTCTCGTTTTCGCTGGCGGGCCTGTTCTTCTTTCTGCTGCTGCCAGGAAAGCTTGTTATCAGAAGCCTGCTTTGCTTCTGTCACAGCCTGAGCGGCAGCCGGAGCATATTTTTCCGTCAGCTCTTCTTTTTTCTCCAGATAATAGTCGTAATCTCCGATATAATTTACAATTGCCTGATTGGTCAGATCCAGGATCCGGGTAGCTGTCTGGTTGATGAAGTAACGGTCGTGGGAAACATAGAATATTGTTCCTGTGTAACTGTTCAATGCCTCTTCAAGAATCTCTTTTGAAGCGATATCCAGATGGTTGGTGGGCTCATCGAGGATCAGAAAGTTTGCTTCGGACAGCATCAGCTTGGCGAGGGAAACACGACCTCTTTCTCCGCCGGACAGAGCGGAGATCAGTTTGAATACGTCATCCCCTGTGAAAAGGAATGCTGCCAGCATATTTCGAATTTCTGTTTCCGTAAGTGTGGGATAAGCATCTGAGATTTCCTCAAAAATAGTTTTCTCCATATGAAGAACATGGTGTTCCTGGTCATAGTAGCCAATCTGTACCTTGGAACCAAGAGTAAATCTGCCGCTGTCTGCATCGATCAGCCCATTGATGATCTTTAACATGGTGGTTTTGCCTGTGCCGTTATTGCCAATCAGGGCTACACGTTCTCCACGTTTGATCTCAAAGGAGATGTCACTGAAAAGTGTCTGTCCGGGAAAAGATTTGGAAAGACTTTCCACAGTAAGGACATCATTTCCGCTGACAAATCTTGGTTCCAGGGAAATGCGCATCTGATTCTGAATCTCCTGTGGTTTATCAATGCGCTGGACTTTATCCAGCATTTTCTCGCGGCTTTCCGCACGTTTGATGGATTTCTCGCGGTTAAAGGATTTCAGCTTGGCAATGACTGCTTCCTGATGTTTGATATCCCGCTGCTGGTTCAGGTAGGCTTTGTACTGGGCGTCACGCAGCTGGGCTTTTTTCAGGGCATAGGCAGAATAGTTGCCACTGTACATACGCATATTTCCTGCTTCGATTTCCACAACTTTTGTTACGACTTTGTCAAGAAAGTAACGGTCGTGGGATACGATAAATACAGCACCCGGGTAATTCAGAAGATAGGTTTCCAGCCAGGAAATACTCTCCATATCCAGATGGTTGGTAGGCTCATCCAGAAGAAGAATGTCAGGGCTGGCAAGAAGCAGTTTACCCAGAGCTACGCGGGTTTTCTGGCCGCCTGAAAGAGTTTCTATCTGGCGTTCGAAATCTTCTTCTGTGAAACCCAGACCTTTTAATACACCCATGATCTCACTTTTGTAAGCGTAACCATTTTCCAGTTCAAACTGGTGACTCAGTCTTGTGTAAGTATTCATCAGGCTGTCCAGAGCATCTCCGGTGGTGGTTTTCATTTCCTGTTCCAGAGAGCGCAGACGGTTCTCCATATCAATAATGTGCTGTTTGGTGGAAATCAGTTCTTCGTAAATGGTATGATGGCCATGAATGTCCTGATACTGGGCAAGGTAGCCGATATTTTTATCTTTGGCAAGTACCACGTTTCCTGAATCCGGGGAGAGCTCATGCATAATGATTCGCAGCAGAGTCGTCTTGCCTGCACCGTTATTGCCGATGAGAGCTGCCTTTTCGCGGTCTTCTATATGGAAACTGGCATCCTTGAGAATGATTTTTTCGCCAAAGGATTTACAGATATTCTTGACATGATAAAATCATAGGAATTCCTCCGTTTGTAATTTGTCCGCGTACTATTATAATCGAAAATGCCTGTTTTTGAAAGCATTTTAAGAGATTTTGTCCAGAGAAAAGAAAGCACCGGATGGATGCATGGAAGAAAATATGATATTCCGGGGAATTTTTCAGAATGAAATTGATAAAAAAATACAGAAATATTTGGTCAAAAAGTACAAATTTAATTTGACAATAAAATAACATCTGGGTATAATTGACATAGATAAGCTAAGGAGGGAAAATTTGTGGAAGCTAAGGAAATTTCGAAAGCGGTAATCAAGCGTTTGCCGCGGTACTACCGCTACCTCGGTGAATTGATGGAGGAGAATGTAGAGCGTATATCTTCAAATGATCTTAGCAAGAAGATGCATGTGACGGCTTCCCAGATTCGTCAGGACTTAAATAATTTCGGTGGTTTTGGTCAGCAGGGTTACGGCTATAATGTACGCTATTTGTATACAGAAATCGGTAAGATCCTTGGGCTGGATACTGTACATCCGATGATTATTCTGGGTGCCGGTAATCTGGGACAGGCATTGGCCAATTATGTGGATTTTGAAAAGCGCGGATTTAAGCTGGTTGGTATTTTTGACGTCAATCCTGTACTTGAGGGGATTGCAGTTCGTGGAATTGAGATTCAGATGTTGAGCGATCTTCCTTTGTTTCTGAAGGAGAATGAGGTTGAGATCGCGATCCTGACTCTTCCTAAAAATAAAGCCAAAGAGATGGCAAAGATTTTAATTGATAATGGAATTAAGGCAATCTGGAATTTTGCACATATTGATCTGGATGCCCCGGAGGATGTAATGGTAGAGAACGTACATCTTTCAGAGAGTCTTATGACTTTGTCCTATAACCTGAGTGAGTACAGAAAGGAACATGAAGGGATGTAAGGGATAACTGTGAAACACAAGGCTGTGGTCATCTGATCACAGCTTTTCTCTTGTATGTAAATGTGTTATTGTAAACAGGAGGTGAACAGATGAGAGAGATTGTAACTGCTGTTGAGATGAAAGAACTGGATCATAATACGATTCAGAAAGCCGGGATATCGTCTCCGGTACTTATGGAGAGGGCGGCATTAAAGACGGTTGAGGAGATTGTACAGAGATTAAAGAATAAAGAAAAAGAGAAAATCCTTGTGGTCTGCGGAACCGGCAACAATGGCGGAGACGGATTGGCGATTGCCAGACTGCTTCAGTTGAGAGGAGTCAGAACCTGGTATTATATTGCGGGTAAGGAAGAGAAAATGACTGCTGAAACTGCCGGACAGCTTAAAACAGCAGAATATTATCAGGTGCCCCGGGTGCATAACCTGGATCTGGATGAATATACTACTATAGTAGATGCCATCTTTGGGGTTGGACTGAGCAGACCTGTAGAGGGAAAATATGCAGAGCTTATCAGTACAATGAACCGGGCATCTGCGTATAAAGTAGCTGTGGATATTCCATCCGGGATTGACTCAGATACCGGATTTGAGAAGGGGATTGCATTCCGGGCAGATCTTACGGTTACCTTTGCTTTTCGCAAAAGAGGGCTGTGTTTTTATCCCGGACGCATGTATGGCGGTGAGATCGTTGTTACGGATATCGGAATCTATTCCATACCCGGAAAGAAAATCTGTATGCATCATCTGGAACGTGAAGATTTGAAAATGCTTCCAGAGAGAGTTCCCTATGGAAATAAAGGAACCTTCGGTAAGGTTCTTCTTATAGCTGGCAGCGAAGGAATGTGCGGAGCTGCATATCTGAGTGCAGCAGCTGCTCTGAAAAGCTCTGCGGGAATGGTGAGAATTCAGACCGTGGAGGCCAACAGGATTCCGTTGCAGACACTGTTGCCGGAAGCCATGATCACCTGTGATTTTGATGAGAAAAAAAACCAGGCAATGCTTGACTGGTGTGATGTGCTTGTGATAGGACCGGGTCTTGGAACCGGAGCGCAGAGCAGGGAAAGAGCTCAGTGGTTCCTGGCGAAGGCAGCTGAGTGTAAAAAAACAGTAATTCTGGATGCAGATGGCCTGAATCTTCTGTCAGTCCATGACAACTGGAAGTGTTTTATCGGGGAACATGTGATCCTGACACCTCATATTGGTGAGATGAGTCGTCTGTGCGGAAAAGAAATCGGTAAGATCCAGGATTGTCTGGCACAGACTGCAGCTGATTATGCAAAGGAGTCTGGAGCGGTTTGCGTTCTGAAGGATGCCTGTACTGTGGTGGCAGATGCTTTTGGAGATATGTATTTGAACATTTCGGGTAATGCAGGAATGGCTACAGCGGGAAGTGGAGATGTGTTAAGCGGTGTGCTTGCCGGTATACAGTGTATGTACCTGGCAGCAGAAAAGAAATTTTCTCCTGTTATGCTGGCTGCACTTGGTGTATATGTGCATGGGCTGGCAGGTGATCTGGCTGCTGAAACAGTAGGGCAGCGGGGGATGACCGCAGGAGATATCATCTGTTTTCTGCCGGAAATACTAAGATAGAATATTCATTTTGAGGCAGTAAATCTGTGAAACAATTTGCAGATATTAACATGAAAAAATAACAGAGGAAAATTATTATGAAGAAAGATAGCAGAGTAAAAGCAGTCATTTCACTGGATGCAGTAGAACATAATTTCCGGGAAATGAGAAAAAATATTGCAGAAGAGACAAAGATGATCGCAGTCATAAAGGCTGACGCTTATGGACATGGCGCGGTGCCGGTTGCACATCTCATTGAGGATTATGATTATATCTGGGGATTTGCGGCTGCAACTGCGGAAGAAGCGATTCATCTGCGAGAAGCCGGGATTACAAAACCAATCCTGATTCTTGGAATTGTTTTTGATGAATATTTTCCGGAACTTGTCCGTTATGAGATCCGTCCTGCAGTGTGCGAATATGAGGAGGCAAGGAAACTTTCAGACGAAGCGGTTCTGCAGAAAAAAACTGTACATATTCATATTGCTCTGGACACAGGAATGACCAGGATCGGTTTTGCGGATGCACAGGAAAATGTAGAGGAAATTAAAAAAATTTCAGAACTTCCAAATCTTGAGATTGAGGGTATGTTTACTCATTTTGCAAGAGCAGATGAGTATGACAGAAGTCCGGCTATGGTACAATTGGAGCGGTATCTGGATTTTTCAAGACGCGTAGAAGAGGCAGGAGTGGAAATTCCTCTGCATCACTGCTCTAACAGTGCGGGCATCATACGTATGCCGGAAGCAAATCTGAATATTGTCCGCGCCGGAATCACAATTTATGGAATTTATCCTTCTTCTGAGGTGGAGAGAGATATTGTAAAGCTTGAGCCGGTTATGGAACTTAAGAGTCATGTGACTTATGTGAAGGACGTTCCTGCCGGAGCAGCGATCAGCTACGGCGGTACTTATGTGGCTGACAGGAAGCTTCGTGTGGCAACTGTTCCGGTGGGCTATGCAGATGGCTATTCCAGGCAGCTTTCCAATAAAGGCTGGGTTCTGATACATGGACAAAAGGCTCCGATCCTTGGCAGAGTCTGTATGGACCAGTTTATGGTAGATGTGACTGAGATTGGTGATGTGAAGAAGGGCGATGAGGTAACACTGATCGGCAGAGACGGGGATGAGTTTATCGGTATTGAGGAGATTGGTGATCTCTGTGGCAGATTTTCCTATGAGTTTGCCTGTGATATCAGCCCGCGTGTGCCGAGAGTCTATATTAAAAACGGGAAAGAAATATAATGTTACTGTTTGCTGAATAGAGACGAAGTGAGCGATAACTGATTTTTATATACCACGCATGTATACACAAGAAAAAGGTGGAAATACTTTATCTTAACCGGACAGGAAATATCCGGCTTATAACAAGGTTTCTTCTTATGGCAATGTTGTAAATTGAAACCGGAAAGAATCGGAGTGTGAATTGTGTGGTAATTAAAAGAGGGGATATATTTTATGCTGATCTTCGCCCTGTAGTGGGGAGTGAACAGGGTGGAATCCGGCCGGTTCTGATCATTCAGAATAACGTAGGTAATCGGCACAGCCCTACAGTGATCTGTGCTGCTATTACATCAAAAATGAACAAGGCTAAGCTTCCTACACATATTGAGATCAATGCGGAACTCTATGGGATTGAAAAAGATTCTGTGATTTTGCTGGAACAGCTTCGTACTATAGATAAAAGAAGATTAAAAGATAAAGTCTGTCATCTGGATGATGCGATGCTGGATAAGGTGAATCATGCACTTGAGATCAGCCTGGAGCTTACGTTCTGATTTTACTTTTTAAGGAATATATCATCTGATCCGGTATTGCGATTTTGGGGCTTGCATGTCTCGGATAGTAGTGCGTGAACAATAAATGAACAGTAATTTTTGGTATCTCTGTCCGGTCAGTATCTTGACGATTAATGGAGAAAGTGATATATTTTACCAGTAATTACGCATATTCAATAAGGAGGAGACTGAATAATATAATGGAAGATGGCAGTAGTATGCCCCTCTGGGGCTTATTTGTTTTACTGTTACTGTTGTGGCTGAATGGAATCTTTTACGGGTTTGCCGCAGCGCTGAGAAACATAAGTGAGAATGATACACAGAAGAAAGCAGAGGAAGGCGATAAAAAAGCACAGATGCTGATGGCACTGATCGACAAACCGGCGCAGTTTGTCAATGCAATTCCGCTGATCGTAATGGCATGTGGTATTTGTTTTGGTACTTTTCTGGTCCCATATGCTGTGGATGCATTTTATCCATACATAAAGCATGTGCCTGCACTGATCCTGGTAATGGCATTGTGCGTGATTTTTCTTGCTGCAATCGGTATTCTGGCTTTTCGGCGGGTTGGTACTTATCATCCTGAAGCTTATGCATATAAGTATCTGAACCTGGTACATTTCTGGCTGAATCTGTTAAAGCCTTTTACTGTATCTGTCACCTGGATCGCCAGACTGGCAGCAGTGCCTTTTGGTGTGGAGATAAACCGTACAGAAAAGTCTGTCACAGAAGAGGAAATCATTTCCATTGTAGATGAAGCTCATGAACAGGGCGTCATCCAGGAGAATGAGGCGGAAATGATCCAGAATATCATATCTTTTAATGAGACAGAAGCCCATGATATCATGACTCACAGAAAGAATGTAGTGGCCTTTGACGAGGAGATATTGCTCAAGAACATGATTGACACTATGCTGGAAGAGGGGAATTCCCGTTATCCGGTATATGAGGAGAATATTGACAATATCAAAGGAATTGTCCATTATAAAGATGCGCTTAAGTTTATGACACAGAATCCCTGGGCGAAGTTCAAACCGTTGAAGGAACTGCCCGGAATTATCCGCCAGGCATCCCTGATTCCTGAAACAAGGGGGATTGGAGATCTTTTTCATACTATGCAGGCCAGAAAGATCCATATGGCAATTGTTGTGGATGAATATGGCCAGACAGCCGGGATCGTTACCATGGAGGATATTCTGGAGGAGATTGTCGGAGATATTCTGGATGAATATGATGAGGATGAAATTACGATCCGCGCACAGAAAGATAACAGTCTGATCATTGACGGGCTTGCTTATCTGGAGGATGTGGAAGAAGAGTTGGATGCAGATTTTGGGGATACAGAGTTTGAAACACTGAACGGTTATCTGACCAATATTCTGGGACATATTCCTACAGATAAGGATGTTGATACAAGCATAAAAGCGATTGGATACTGCTTTACGATCTTGTCTATTGGTAATAAAACCATTTGGGCAAGGTTAAGGTGGAGCGGGATAATAATGTTGCTGTATAAACAGCAGCAGATAAAAATATTAACAAAAGGAGAAGAAAGATGTCAGGACATTCAAAATTTGCAAACATTAAGCATAAGAAAGAGAAAACGAGCAAAAAAGGTAAGATTTTTACAGTAATCGGACGTGAGCTGGTTATGGCTGTCAAAGCAGGCGGTCCGGATCCGAATAATAACAGCAAACTTCGTGATGTAATTGCCAAAGCGAAAGCAAACAACATGCCAAACGATACAATTGAACGTGGTATCAAAAAAGCAGCAGGTGCTGATTCTGCAGACAACTACGAGAAAGCTGTATATGAAGGCTATGGTCCGAACGGTGTTGCTATCATTGTTGAGACTCTGACAGACAACAAGAACCGTACAGCAGGTAATGTACGTAATGCATTTACAAAGGGTAACGGAAGCATCGGAACTCAGGGATGTGTATCCTATATGTTTGATCAGAAAGGTCAGATCATTATTGACAAAGAAGAGTGTGAGATGGATGCAGACGAGATTATGATGCTTGCTCTGGATGCCGGTGCTGAGGACTTCAGCGAGGAAGAGGACAGTTATGAGATTCTCACTGCTCCGGATGATTTCAGTGCAGTTCGCGAAGCTCTGGAAAAAGCAGGTCTGCCTATTGCAGAAGCACAGGTTGCCATGATTCCTCAGACTTATGTGGAGCTTACAGATGAGCAGGCACTCAAGGATCTTCAGAGAACTCTGGATCTTCTGGATGATGACGATGATGTCACAGATTACTGGACAAACTGGGATGAGCAGTAAAATACCGCAGGTATATTGAGACTGCCTGTTTTGGGTTATTGCTGTCGGACATGTATAGTTTATAAAAGAAACACACATAATACCTCCATAGAGAAAATGGAGGTATTTTTATGTCTGAAAACAGATATGGAGAAAAAAGAGAAGAGTCTGAAACAGGGATGAAGCTGCAAAACTGTGAGACACAGGAGTCAGAAAATAAAGTTCAGGAAAGTACCAATGAGCAGATCAAAGATATGGGACAGGTGGTTTTAAACAGCAATTCCCGAAAACACAAGGTAGAGCTTCTGACCATCATTGGTGAGGTGGAAGGTCATGAGTCGGCACCCTCCCATTCCAAAACTACAAAATATGAGCATGTACTTCCAAAGCTTGCCATCATTGAGGATGATGAAGAAATAGAAGGCTTGCTGATCCTTTTGAACACAGTGGGAGGAGATGTGGAGGCTGGGCTTGCCATTGCAGAGATGATTGCCTCATTAAGTATACCAACAGTGTCACTGGTTCTGGGTGGCGGACATTCTATCGGAGTTCCGATGGCCGTATCTGCGGACTATTCTTTCGCAGTACCAAGTGCTACGATGGTGATCCATCCGGTACGTTCCAATGGTATGTTTATCGGAGTGGCTCAGACTTACCGGAATATGGAGAAAATTCAGGACCGTATCACTACATTTATTTCCGAACACTCCAGAGCATCTCAGAAACGTCTGGAAGAGCTGATGCTTGATACTTCTCAGCTGGTAAAAGATGTAGGAACCATGCTGGAAGGAAAAGAGGCGGTAAAAGAAGGGCTGATCGATGAGGTTGGCGGTATTAAGGAAGCGTTGGCAAAATTATATGAAATGATAGAAAAAGAGTGTTGAAAGTGAAAAAATGTTACGGTTCACATACCACTATCCCGCGAGGTGTTTTGGCATGAATATGCCAAAATCCCGAGACATACAAGCCAAAATTCCATTGCCGCAGGCAATCTGGAATGAATTTTGGCTGCGTTACTGAGAACGGAGTGAGCAGTAACAAAAAAATCTTATATATGCTACAAATCAACCCTTGCCATATGTCAGATTTTGGCGTATTATTAATAGAGGTTTATTATTTGCGAGGAGGAAAACCATGTATAAGATTTTAAAAGCTGAAACACTGGCAGCTAAGATCCATCTTATGGTTGTACACGCACCGCGTGTTGCAAGCCATTGTCAGCCAGGACAATTTATTATCGTTAAGTTAGATGAGAAGGGTGAGAGAATCCCTCTTACTATCTGTGATTATGATCGTGAAGAAGGTACGGTCACAATCGTATTCCAGGAGATTGGTGTATCTACCATCAAGATGGCAGAATTAAAAGCAGGAGATGCATTCCGCGATTTCGTAGGACCTCTTGGATGTCCTTCTGAATTTGTTGAGGAAGATATCGAAGAATTAAAGAAAAAGAAAATGGTATTTGTTGCCGGCGGTGTTGGTACAGCCCCTGTTTACCCACAGGTAAAATGGCTCCATGAACATGGAATCACAGCAGATGTTATTCTTGGTGCAAAAACTAAGGATATGGTTATCCTTGAGAAAGAACTGGGAGAAGTTTCCAATCTTTATGTTACTACAGATGACGGTTCCTATGGCCGTGCAGGTATGGTTACCAAGACTCTTGAGGATCTGGTAACAAACGAAGGCAAACATTACGATGTCTGTGTAGCGATCGGACCGATGATCATGATGAAATTTGTCTGTCTTCTTACCAAGAAGCTTGGCATTCATACAATTGTCAGCATGAACCCGATCATGGTTGACGGAACAGGTATGTGTGGCGCATGCCGTCTTCAGGTTGGCGATGAGATTAAGTTTGCATGTGTAGACGGACCGGAATTCGACGGACATCTCGTTGATTTCGACCAGGCTATGAAGAGAAGCCAGATGTATAAGACTGAAGAGGGACGTGCATTACTGAAACTTCAGGAAGGTGATACCCATCATGGCGGATGTGGACATTGTGGAGGTGACAAGTAATGGCAGATGCAAAGATGTTAAAGAAAGTTCCTGTAAGAGAACAGGATCCAAAGGTGCGTGCAACAAACTTTGAAGAAGTTTGTCTTGGATACAATCAGGAAGAAGCAATGGAAGAAGCACAGAGATGCTTAGGCTGTAAGAAACCGAAATGTGTGGAAGGCTGTCCTGTATCCATTAATATTCCTGGATTTATTGAAGAGATTAAAGAGGGAAAGATCGAAGAAGCATACAAAGTGATCGGATTATCCTCCGCACTTCCGGCTATCTGTGGACGTGTATGTCCTCAGGAATCCCAGTGTGAGGGTAAATGTATCCGCGGAGTCAAAGGTGAAGCTGTTTCTATCGGTAAGCTGGAGAGATTTGTTGCTGACTATGCTCTGGAACATGATATCAAACCTGTTGGAGCAGAAGTTAAGAACGGACATAAAGTTGCAGTGATCGGTTCCGGTCCTTCCGGACTTACCTGTGCAGGTGATCTTGCAAAAGCTGGTTATGATGTAACTGTATTTGAAGCTCTTCATGAACTTGGCGGTGTTCTTGTTTACGGTATTCCGGAGTTCCGTCTTCCGAAACAGAAAGTTGTTAAGAAAGAAATTGAAAAAGTTAAAGAATTAGGTGTTAAATTCGAGACTAATGTTGTTATCGGTAAATCCACAACAATCGATCAGCTGATCGAGGACGAAGGATTTGAAGCTGTATTTATCGGATCAGGTGCCGGACTTCCAATGTTCATGGGTATCCCGGGTGAGAATGCAAGCGGTGTATTCTCTGCCAACGAATATCTTACAAGAAGCAATCTGATGAAAGCTTTTGATGATTCTTATGATACACCGATCGCAGCAGGAAAGAAAGTAGCAGTTGTAGGCGGTGGTAATGTTGCTATGGATGCTGCCAGAACAGCTTTAAGACTTGGTGCTGAAGTACATATCGTATACAGAAGAAGTGAAGCAGAGCTTCCTGCACGAGCAGAGGAAGTTCATCACGCAAAAGAAGAGGGAATCATCTTTGATCTTCTTACTAACCCGAAGGAAATCCTTGTAGATGAGAACGGTCATGTAAAAGGTATGAAGGTTGTCAAGATGGAACTTGGTGAGCCGGATGCTTCCGGAAGACGTCGTCCGGTTGAAATTCCGGGATCTGAATATGACATGGATGTAGATACAGTTATCATGTCTCTTGGTACTTCCCCGAACCCTCTTATTTCTTCTACAACAAAAGGTCTTGAAGTCAATAAGAGAAGATGTATCATTGCTGAAGAAGAAACAGGTAAGACATCTAAAGATGGTGTATATGCCGGCGGTGATGCTGTTACAGGTGCAGCTACTGTTATCCTTGCCATGGGTGCAGGTAAAGCTGGTGCCAAAGGTATCGATGAATATCTTAAAAATAAATAATGTAAATGGTACTTGACAGATTTTGACGTCTGTGGCATGATTACTAGTGTTGATAATCATGAAAAGCTTAGAAGGTGTTTACAGGGATTTATTTTCCGTCAGAGAGAGGAAGCCATCGGCTGGAAGCTGCCTCAGGTTCAGATATTTCCTGAATTTCCCACCGGAGCCGCATTTCTGAATGACAGTATTTACTGAGTAGGAAATGACGTTACTGCGCGTTAAGCAGACCGAGAGCCTGTAGAAAATGCAGGAAGCAGGGTGGTACCGCGGATATTTTACTCCGTCCCTTTAGTGGGACGGAGTTTTTTGTTTGCCAATTCTGCTATTATAACATGAATTGCGAGAACTGCTTTTGCAACGGAGCGATTTGTGGCTATCAAGTCAGAGTCAGATTTTACGTTACTGTTCATTCTGTTCTCAGTAACGATTTTTCTTCTCTGACATTATGACATAAAGGAGAAAGAGAACATGGATATGAAAGAAAGACTTCAGGAACTGGCTGAAGCAGCCGGAAAACGGATCAGTGAATCCGAAGGTCTGGAAAAACTGAACGAAGTACGTGTGGCATACCTTGGTAAAAAAGGTGAATTGACTGCAATTTTAAAGAGTATGAAAGATGTTGCGCCGGAAGAGCGCCCGAAGGTTGGACAGCTTGTAAACGAAACAAGAAGCAAGATAGAAGCACTTCTTGATGAATCTAAACAGAAACTGGAAGAAGCAGCACGTGAAGAGAAGATGAAACAGGAAGTGATTGATGTGACTTTACCTGCAAAGAAAGCTAAAATCGGTCACCGTCACCCGAACACCATCGCCCTGGAAGAAGTAGAGCGTATCTTTATTGGTATGGGTTATGAAGTAGTAGAGGGACCGGAGGTAGAGTATGCGGATTACAACTTTACTAAACTGAATATTCCGGAAAATCATCCGGCACGTGATGAACAGGATACTTTCTTTATCAACGATTCTATCCTTCTTCGTTCCCAGACTTCACCGGTTCAGGCACGTACTATGGAGAAAGGAAAGCTGCCGATCCGTATGATCGCACCTGGTCGTGTATTCCGTTCAGATGAAGTAGATGCAACACATTCTCCTTCTTTCCATCAGATCGAAGGTCTTGTTATTGACAAGAACATCACTTTTGCAGATCTTAAGGGAACTTTGCAGGAGTTTGCACAGGAATTATTCGGACCTGAGACAAAAACTAAGTTCAGACCACATCACTTCCCGTTCACAGAGCCAAGCGCAGAGGTGGATGTATCCTGTTTCAAGTGTGGTGGTAAAGGCTGCCGTTTCTGTAAAGGTTCCGGCTGGATTGAAATCCTTGGCTGCGGTATGGTTCATCCGAATGTATTAAGCATGTGCGGAATTGATCCGGAAGAATACACAGGATTCGCATTTGGCGTAGGTCTTGAACGTATTGCACTTCTGAAATATGAGATTGATGACATGAGACTGCTCTATGAGAATGATATCCGTTTCCTGAAACAGTTCTGATGAAATGACTGTCTGAAACAACAGAGCTATGCAGCCAAGAGGAAATTTCTGTCCGGGAAAGCTGCTATAAGTCTGAGCTATAATATAGAAAGAGGATTAACAAAATGAATACTTCATTATCTTGGATTAAAATGTATGTGCCGGATCTTGATGTGACAGCACAGGAATATACAGATGCCATGACACTGACAGGAACAAAAGTGGAAGGCTTTGAAAAACTGGACGCAGATCTGGATAAGATCGTGATCGGTCAGATTGAAAAAATTGAGAAACATCCGGATGCAGATAAACTGATCATCTGCCAGGTGAATATCGGAACAGAGACTGTACAGATTGTTACAGGCGCTCCTAATGTAAAAGAGGGAGATAAGGTTCCTGTTGTTCTTGACGGCGGACGTGTTGCCGGTGGACATGACGGAAAGAAAACACCGGGTGGAATTGAAATCAAAAAAGGAAAACTTCGCGGAATCGATTCCTATGGTATGATGTGTTCCATCGAAGAGCTGGGAAGCACAAGAGAAATGTATCCGGAAGCACCGGAATACGGAATCTATATTTTCCCTGAAGACGCTGTTGTAGGCGAGAGTGCTATCAAGGCACTGGGCCTGGATGATGTTGTCTTTGAATATGAAATCACATCCAATCGTGTTGACTGCTACGGCGTACTGGGAATTGCAAGAGAAGCGGCAGCTACGTTTAATGAGAAATTCTGTCCTCCTGTTGTAGAGTGTAAGGGAAATGATGAAAAAGCTTCTGACTATGTAAAAGTAACGGTAGAAGATCCGAAACTTTGTCCACGTTACTGCGCAAGAGTCGTAAAGAATGTTAAGATCGGACCATCTCCGAAATGGATGCAGAGATGTCTGGCTTCCAATGGAATCCGTCCGATCAATAATCTGGTAGATATTACAAACTATGTAATGGAAGAATTTGGTCAGCCAATGCACGCATATGATCTGGACAGGATTGCAGGAAAAGAAATCGTTGTACGTCGTGCAGAGAATGATGAAAAATTTGTAACGCTGGATGGACAGGAACGTACCATGGATGATCAGGTACTGATGATTTGTGACGGTGAGAAAGCAGTTGGTATTGCCGGTATCATGGGTGGAGAGAATTCTATGATCACAGACGATGTAAAAACTGTTCTTTTCGAGGCTGCATGTTTTGATGGAACAAATATCCGCCTTTCTTCCAAGAGAATCGGTCTGAGAACAGATGCTTCCGGTAAATTCGAAAAAGGTCTTGACCCGAACAATGCGCAGGCAGCTATCGACAGAGCATGCCAGCTGATGGAGGAACTTGGGGCAGGTGAAGTCGTAGGTGGAATGGTAGATATCTGCAATGAAGTAAGAGAACCATCCAGAGTTCCTTTCAAACCGGAGAAGATTAATGCTCTTCTTGGAACTGACCTGACACCGGAAGAAATGCTTGCTTATCTGGCAAAAGTAGAACTGACCTATGACGAAAAAACAAATGAGATCGTAGCTCCTACTTTCCGTCAGGATATCCATTATGTAGCTGATGTTGCAGAAGAAGTTGCAAGATTTTTCGGATATGATAAGATTCCGACTACTCTGCCTACAGGTGAAGCTACAACAGGTAAGCTTCCGTTTAAACTTCGTATTGAAGCAGTGGCACGTGATATTGCGGAATATTGTGGTTTCTCTGAAGGAATGACCTATTCTTTCGAAAGTCCGAAGGTATTTGACAAATTAAGACTTCCGGCTGACAGTAAGCTCCGTCAGGGAATCGTGATCAACAATCCTCTGGGAGAAGACTACAGTGTCATGAGAACAACTACTTTAAACGGTATGCTCAGTTCTCTGGCTACGAACTATAACAGAAGAAATAAAGATGTACGTCTCTATGAACTTGGTAATGTATATCGTCCGAAAGCACTTCCTCTTACAGAACTTCCGGATGAGCGTATGCACTTTACACTTGGTATGTATGGAAACGGCGATTTCTTTGACATGAAAGGTGTATGTGAAGAGTTCTTTGAGAAAGTAGGAATGAGAGATAAAGTAGATTATGATCCAAACAGCGGAAAGACTTACCTTCATCCCGGAAGACAGGCAAATATGGTTTATGATGGTAAGGTTGTAGGCTATCTGGGAGAGGTTCATCCTCTGGTTGCAGATACTTATGGAATCGGTGATAAGGCATATGTGGCAGTGATTGATATCCTTACGGTTCTTGAATTTGCAAGCTTCAACCATAAATACACAGGAATTGCAAAATATCCTGCAGTAACCCGCGATTTAAGTATGGTCGTTCCGAAAACCGTTCTTGCAGGACAGATTGAACATATTTTGACTCAGAGAGGCGGAAAGATTCTGGAGAGTTATCAGTTATTTGACATTTATGAAGGAAACCAGATTAAAGGAGGATATAAATCCATGGCTTATTCTCTGGTATTCCGTCACCATGACAAGACTCTGGAAGAGAGCGAGATTACAGCTGCAATGAAGAAAATCCTGAATGGTCTGACAGATCTTGGAATCGAGTTGAGAAGTTAATGCTGATTTATGTATTAAGACATGGGATAACTCAGTGGAATAAACTGAAAAAAGTGCAGGGGGCAATGGATATTCCCCTTGCACCGGAAGGGATTGAACTGGCGAAAAGAACAGGAGAAGCATTAAAAGATGTTCCGTTTGATATCTGTTTTACCAGTCCTCTGGCAAGAGCGAGACAGACAGCACATTATGTGCTGGGAAACAGGCAGATTCCTGTTATTGAGGATAAAAGAATCCAGGAAATTGATTTCGGAGTTCTTGAAGGAAGCCGGTTTAAGGATGAACAAGGGAAGATCATCAGCCATGAAATGGAAATTTTCTTTGAAGAGCCACAGAAATTTGAACGTCCTCAAAACGGCGAAAACATTTCTGATATCCTGAAACGCACCAGAGAATTCTGGGTGGAGAAAACGACAGATCCTGCTCTGGCAGACAAAACAATTCTTGTTTCTTCTCATGGATGTGCAGTTCGTGCACTGCTTCAGAATGTTTATCAGGATCCGGAACATTTCTGGCATGGATGTGTGCCTCCAAACTGCAGTATCAATCTGCTTGAAGTGAAAGATGGAAAAGCCAGATTTCTGGAAGAAGATAAAGTTTATTCTGAAATATAACAATTCTGTAAAATAATCCGGTGGAAAACTGTGCTCTGAGTACAGCTTTTCTGCCGGACTTTTAATATATTTTGTTACTGTTTACACACCACTATCCCGAGACATACAAGCCAAAATTCCATTGCCGCAGGCAATCTGGAATGAATTTTGGCTACGTTACTGTGAAAAGTAACTATATTTTTACTTGTGACAGATATGACGTTGTGATATGATATACGAAAAAGGAAATTGTCTGTAATTTTGTGCAGAATCTGCAAATAATCACAGGAGGTGTATTATGGGCAAAAAAATTATGAATACGGTTCTTTTTCTGGTGGTGCTTGGCGGATGTGTTGCCATGACGCTGCTGACCGGGAATGGTTCATCAGGCACGATGATTTATAACTTTGCATTCCTCGCTGTTATGGCTGTGATCTATCTGGCCGGATTGTTTGGTGGTATGTTTCGGGTAGACAGCATTGGAGAGGCTCTTGCAAGAGGAACGCAGGAGCTTTCCAGTATATTCAAAATACCCGGAAAAGCCAAAAGCGAAGATCTTTCCTGCCTGAAGGGGATGTTTGAACATAAATATCTGGATGACAGAATGGACAGCTTTGTAGATGCCATGGAGAAAAACCAGGAAGGAATCGGAGATGTTGAAGATTACATAAATGAGGACGAGATTGATCTTCATGTACATAAGAAGATTCTGGAAATGGCACCGGATATTTTTACCAGCCTTGGTATTCTTGGTACTTTTATTGGTCTGGTATGGGGGCTTAAGAGTTTTGAGCCATCCAGCTATGAGACAATGACTACCTCTGTATCTGCCCTGGTAGATGGTATCAAAGTAGCATTCCTTACTTCTATCTATGGAATTGCATTTGCACTGATCTACAGTTCCGGAATGAAAAGCGTTTATTCCGGAATGGATGCGAAGCTTCAGGGGTTTCTGGAGAGATTTCATCTTTATGTACTTCCGGCGGCTGAGAGCGAGTCAAGAAACCTGATGCTTGCAAGTCAGAAGGTTCAGACAAAAGCCATGAAACAGATGGCAGAGCAGCTTACCTCACAGATGGCAGAGAGTTTTGAGAAAGCAATCAATCCTACTTTCCAGAAGATGACAGAATCTCTGGAGATTCTGACAGAATCTGTAACAAAATGTCAGGAGGATGTGGTTCAGGATATCCTGCGTACTTTTTTGCGGGAGATGAACGGTTCATTTAAAATGCAGTTCACAGATTTCAATGAAGCTCTTGTACAGCTGAAGGAAGCGCAGAAAGAAAATATTGATTATACTACAAGGCTCTATCAGACGATGAGTAATCAGCTGAATACCTCTTATGCAAAACAGAGCGAAGCTATGAAAGACCTTGTAAATGAACTGGGACAGGTTCAGGGCCGTTATATGTCTACGGCAACAAGAATCACACAGGATAATCAGGAAATCCAGAAGCTTCAGCAGCAGGATTATCAGCGCATTGCGGATTATCTGCATGAATCCGAGAAATCTTCTGCCAAATTCTGGGTTGCCTGCAATCAGACAATGCAGAAATATGTGGAAGCTGCTGCACAGGGAATGGAAAAGGTTTCTGCCGCAAATCAGGCAGGAAAAGATGTATTTGAAGCGAACCGCAGACTGGTGGAACAACTGGATGCAAAAATGAAGGACTTTGTATCTTATCAGAAGATGACCTATGAAACAATGGAAGAGGTGCGCAAACTTTTTGCAGACATTTCTGTTCAGAAAGAGGATAACAATATTTATCTCTCCGGCGGAAAGGCGGCTCAGAGTGCGGCGCAGAAAGAATCCACAGAAGAAATACGCAGGCTTCTGGAAGAACAGAGCGAACGTCAGGAGGCACTTCTGGAGGAGATGAACAAAAACATGAAAAATATTTCCAAAAACCAGAAAGGTAAATTCAGCTTATTTAAATAGAAAAAGGAGAAAAATATGCGCAAAAGAAAGAAATCAGAAGATAGCGGATTTAATGTCTGGCGATCTTATTCTGATATGATGGCCGGTGTGCTGCTCCTTTTTATATTGATCATGTGTGTAACTCTTTTTCAGGCTCAGAAAAGCTATAATGAGAGCATAAAAGAGAGAGATGATAAAATAGCTCTTCAGGAGCGGTACACAGCGGAGATTCTGGCACAGCAGAGCGAGCTGGACGAGAAGGACAGTAAGTTGAGTTCCCAGGATGAACAGCTTGACAAGCAGAAAAAGCTTCTTGCAGAACTGGCAGCACAGTTAAAGGAACAGCAGGCCAGCCTTGATGAAAAAACATCTCTTCTTGCCACACAGCAGAAGAAAATTGATAATATCATCGGTGTCAAGGCAGATGTTATTGAAGCATTGCAGAAGGAGTTTTCCAAAAACAATGTAAGTGTTGATATTGATGCTCAGACAGGTGCTCTTACCCTCAATGCAAATGTATTATTTGACTATGATAAGTCAGAACTGACAGATGAGGGCAAACAGGAACTTGCAGATATCCTTCCGATTTACTGTAAGGTGCTTCTTCAGAAAGATTATAAGAAGTATCTGGCTGAGATCATCATTGACGGTTATACAGACACAGACGGAGACTATGATTACAATCTGGAGCTTTCTCAGAAACGTTCTCTCGCAGTTGCACAGTATCTGACGGAAATCAGGGAGAACTTCCTGAGTTCTGATGAGATTTCAGAACTTCAGAATTATCTGACCGTAAATGGTCATGGTTCAGCCAATCCGGTTCTGGATTCCGATGGGAATGTAGATAAGGATGCATCCAGACGAGTGGAAGTAAAGTTTCGTCTGAAAGATGATGAGATGATAAATGAACTTAATCAGATTATGAATACAGATAAGACTTCTGATTCTGAAAAATCCGGCAGCAATTAAACTGCCGGATTTTTCAATTCCGGAGTGTGTTTGAAAAATGCTTTGATGCAGATGCTTTATCTTACAATTCACGAAAGATAACGAGTAATTTTACCAATAACAGTTCACATTTTTGAGAGAAAATGTGGTATGATAAAACAGTACACAGTTTCCTGTAATGGTGATGATGCGCTGTACCCTACATAAGAAAAAAGAAAGAGGAATTATCATGTCTTTGAAAATTGGAAGAAACGATCCATGCTGGTGTGGAAGCGGAAAAAAATATAAAAAATGCCATGAGGCATTTGATGAAAAAATGGAAATAATGAAGCAGAAAGGATATGCAGTGATCGATCATGATCTGATCAAAACACCCGAACAGATCGCGAAAATAAAAGAAAGCTGCAAAATCAATATCGCAGTTCTTGATTATGTGGAAGAGCATATTAAACCAGGTGTATCCACTGAAGAGATTGACAGATGGGTACATGAAGAGACTGTACGGCATGGGGGAATCCCGGCACCGTTAAATTACGAAGGATTTCCAAAGAGCGTGTGTACTTCTGTAAATGAAGTGGTATGCCATGGAATCCCGGATGAAGAGCAGATTCTGAAAGAGGGAGATATTATCAATGTTGATGTATCTACAATATATAATGGTTATTATTCTGACTCGTCCAGAATGTTCTGCATCGGTAAAGTGAGTCCGGAGAAAGAAAAACTTGTCAAGGTCACAAAAGAATGTGTTGAGATTGGTATTTCCCAGGTGAAACCATGGATTCCGATCGGAAATATGGGAAGTGCAGTTCATAAACATGCAGTAGAAAACGGATATTCTGTAGTCAGAGAAATCGGTGGACATGGTGTGGGAGTTGAGTTCCATGAAGATCCATGGGTAAGCTTTGTTTCTGAAGAGAATACAGGTGTCCTGATGGTTCCGGGTATGATGTTTACCATAGAGCCGATGGTAAATATGGGAAGCGATGAAATTTATACGGATGAGATTGACGAGTGGACAGTCCGTACAGAGGACGGACTTCCTTCAGCCCAGTGGGAAGTAACTGTTCTGGTTACGGAAACAGGATGTGAAGTAATCTGCTGGTAAAAAAATTGCAAAAAAGTATTGCAATACATCAGGCTATATAGTATAATCACAACTGTTGTGAAAAAAAGATGGTCCTCTGTTACAGGAAATGTATTAAGAACATCCATATAAGAATAGGAGAAAAATACAATGAACGAAATTATCAAAAACATCGAAGCAGCTCAGTTAAAAGCTGAAGTACCGGCATTCAACACAGGTGATACTGTAAGAGTACACGCACTGATCAAAGAAGGAAACCGTGAACGTGTTCAGGTTTTTGAAGGAACAGTTCTCAAGAAACAGGGCGGAAGCAACAGAGCTACATTTACTGTAAGAAAGAGCTCTAACGGAGTAGGCGTTGAGAAAACATGGCCGCTTCATTCCCCACATGTAGTAAAAGTAGAAGTTATCCGTCGTGGTAAAGTACGTCGTGCGAAACTGAACTACTTAAGAGATCGTGTAGGTAAAGCAGCTAAGGTTAAAGAGCTTGTTAAATAATTTCATGAATTAGCAGAAGAAGGGACAATAACTTGTGTATTGTCCCTCTTTTTCCATCTGTCAGGAGATTTGGATGAATATCAGAAAATGGAAAGATAGTCCGGCACTGAAAGAGACCAGAGATATGCTGGAAATAAAACTTGAAGATAAAAAGTCCGGGGAATCCTTAACTGGATATTTCAGATAGCGGTAGTGCTCATTTTTGGCATTCTGGCGGGAATTGCGCTGTTTCAATCAGTGACTGTACAGGAGAGTACCATGGAGCCCACACTGCAGGTTGGAGAACGCTTTTTTGTAAACAGGGCTGTTTATAAAGTATCCTCACCTGAACGGGGAGATATCATTGTATATAAAACCAGTGGAAGTGATGATGCGGCTCTGCATATCGGCCGCGTGATCGGTCTGCCCGGTGAGACTGTACAGATATCCAACGGAGCAGTATTAATCAACGGAGAAGTATATAATGAAAATAAGAATTTTCCTGAAATCAGTAATGCGGGATTGGCATCCGATGGAGTGTCTCTGGAAAGCGGTGAGTATTTTGTACTTGGCGATAACAGAAATAACAGTGAGGACAGCCGGTATGGTGATATCGGAAATATCAATAAGAAATATATTGTGGGAAAGGTATGGTTTGTCATTTCCCCGAAAGATAAATTTGGATTTTTGAAAGGTTAGGTGTATATGAACGTACAGTGGTACCCTGGTCATATGACCAAGGCAAAGAGACAGATGCAGGAGGACATTAAGCTGATCGATCTGATCATTGAACTTGTGGATGCCCGCGTACCTCTTTCGAGCAGAAACCCGGATATCGATGAACTGGGAAAAAATAAATCCAGACTGATTCTTCTTAATAAATCAGATCTGGCTGACGAGCGCCAGAATGAAGCCTGGAAAACTTATTTTCAGGCAAAGGGATTTTATGTTGTAAAAGTAGATTCCAGAAATGGTTCCGGAATGAAAGCAATCAATAATGTGATCCAGGAAGCATGTAAGGAAAAGATAGAAAGAGACAGACGCCGCGGTATTAAAAACCGTCCGATCCGCGCTATGGTAGTGGGAATCCCGAATGTAGGAAAATCTACATTTATCAATACCTTTGCAGGACGGGCCTGTGCAAAGACCGGAAACAAGCCGGGAGTTACGAAAGGAAAACAGTGGATCCGTCTGAATAAGGGAGTAGAACTTTTGGACACTCCTGGTATTTTGTGGCCGAAATTTGAAGACCAGCAGGTGGGAATCCGTCTGGCATGTGTAGGTTCTATCAAGGATGACATTCTGAATATGGAGGAACTGGCACTCTGGCTGATCGATTATCTGCGCGAAAATTATAAAGGGATTCTGGCAGAGAGATATCAGATCACAGAGGAGGGAACTTCTGTGGAAGTTCTGGAGGCGATTGCCAGAGCCAGAGGGTGTCTGAAAAAGCAGGAAGAGCTGGATTATGCCAAAGCTTCGCTGATACTGTTTGATGATTTCCGTTCTGGAAAAATGGGGCGGATCACATTGGAGTGGGCGCCATTATGAAAACAATAGCTGAGATTAAAGCCGAGTTTGCTGCAGCAGATATGAGCAGCTACCCGGCTTTATATGAAATTTATAAAGAAGATACAAGAAGTGGTGTGCAAAAGCTGATCGCACAGTGCCGCAAAAAAGGAAGCAGCTCTGGAAGCGGAGAAGCAGCGTATTGAAAATATGAAGGTATATGAGCATAAATATGAACATCTTGGTTATTTATGCGGAATTGATGAAGTGGGAAGAGGCCCCCTTGCAGGCCCGGTTGTGGCATGTGCAGTAATTCTGCCACAGGACAGCCGGATCCTTTATCTGAACGATTCCAAGAAACTCAGTGCTTCCAAAAGAGAAGAACTGTATGATGTGATTATGAGGGAAGCGGTTTCAGTAGGAATCGGTATGCGCAGCCCGGAGCGTATTGATGAGATCAATATCCTTCAGGCTACTTATGAGGCAATGCGGGAGGCGGTAAGTAAACTGGAAGTGGTTCCTCAGCTTCTTCTCAATGATGCAGTCACGATTCCTCAGATCACCATTCCGCAGGTTCCCATTATTAAGGGAGATGCAAAGAGTGTTTCCATTGCAGCAGCAAGTATTGTTGCAAAAGTGACAAGGGACAGAATGATGGAAGAATATGATAAAGTGTTCCCGGAATATGGCTTTGCATCAAATAAGGGATATGGTTCTGCCGATCATATTGCGGCACTGAAAAAATACGGAGAAACCCTGATCCACAGAAAGACCTTTATTACACATTTCATATAAACAGTCGCAAAAGGGTTACTATCCTTCAGTACACAACAATACACTGAGTGATGCACAGTAACAACAAAAGATGCCTACATATAATATAAAAAGAAATGGATGGAAGAATTTGCATAAAAATACCCGGTCTACCGGAAGCTGTTACGAACGAAAAGCTGCTGATTATCTGAAACAGCAGGGATTATTTATTCTGAGATATAATTACAGATGCAGATTTGGAGAAATTGATCTGATTGCCAGAGATGGAGAATATCTTGTTTTTGTTGAGGTAAAATACAGGAAAGACAATAGTTCCGGTTATTCGCTGGCTGCAGTAAATCCTGCTAAACAGAAAACCATATGTAAGGTGGCAAGGTATTTTCTTACCGTGGAATATCACAATGTGGATATCCCATGCCGTTTCGATGTGGCAGGAATTGACGGGGATGAAATACACTGGGTTAAGAATGCGTTTGAATATATTGCAATCCTCTAATAATTATAGAAACTGCTTTGATGAATAATCTGCCATACAGCAGGAAGGGAATAATGAAATATGAAGATAAAATGGAACAGTGAACAGATTCCAAAGATGAATGTAAAAAACAATAAAGATGTTACATTTCTTACATATCCCGCATATGAAGAAATGAACTGGCTTGTTCATGGATTCAGCACCCGCTTTGGCGGAGTGAGCAGAGGAATCTACAGTTCTATGAACCTGAGTTTTACAAGAGGCGATGAGGAGTCCTGCGTGAAAGAAAATTACAGAAGGATTTCTGATGCTATGGGATTTGATATGAACAGCATCGTTACATCTGATCAGACTCATACCAACAATGTGCGGAAAGTAACAGAGAAAGACCGCGGAAAGGGAATTGTGATCCCGCGTGATTATACAGATACAGATGGAATGATCACAAATGTTCCGGGGCTGGTTCTCGCAACCTTTTATGCGGATTGCGTTCCACTGTATTTTGCTGATCCGGCAAATCACGCGATTGGACTGTCTCATTCGGGATGGAGAGGTACGGTCCAGAAAATCGGTGCAGTTACCATAGAAAAGATGTCTGAAGAGTATGGAAGTAATCCGAAAGATCTGAAAGTGGCCATCGGACCGTCTATCTGTCAGGAGTGTTATGAAGTCAGCGAAGATGTGATTGAAGAATTTGAAAAGGTTTTTGATAAGAAATACCGGAACAAGCTGTTTTACAGAAAAGAAAACGGAAAATATCAGTTAAATCTGTGGATGGCAAACAAGATTATTTTTCTGGAAGCGGGAATCCCGGAAGAAAACATTTCCATGCCAAATCTCTGTACCTGCTGTAATCCTGAGTTTCTCTTTTCTCACAGGGCTTCCCATGGAAAAAGGGGAAATCTTGGGGCTTTTCTTGGTATACGTTCATAAAACCTGAAATTGTTATAAGCACAACAGTGCGAAGTGAGTAATCCTGAATTTGCAGATTAACTGTACAATACGAAAAAGGGGGGAGCTGGTTAACAGCTCCCCCTTTTCGTATTCATCTGCCGGAAAAACTATCTGGAATTTACTTTTTCCATAAGAGACATGATCTTTTCGTTGCTGGAACGAACCTTCTCAACGGAAACATCATGATTGATGATATCAATGATGCTCGCAAGATATTTGCTCATATTTGCTTCTACATAATATGGTCTTTCGAGAAGTTCCGGAATGCGGTAATTCAGGTTGGTTGTAATCACTCTGTCAAGCCAGCCTTTCTCGTAATATTCATCAAATTTATCCAGACCGTCTGTGAACAGACCGTAGGTAGTGCATACAAATACTCTCTTTGCGTTGCGTTCCTTTAACTGTTTGGCAACATCCAGCATACTTCCGCCGGAGGAAATCATGTCATCGATAACTACAACATCTTTGCCTTCTACGGAATCTCCGAGGAATTCATGCGCAACAATAGGATTCTTTCCATTGACGATTGTAGAGTAATCACGACGTTTGTAGAACATACCCATATCTACTCCAAGGATGTTGGAGAAATATACAGCTCTTGACATGGCACCTTCATCAGGGCTGATGATCATCAGATGGTCATTGTCAACACGAAGATCCGGCACACTCTTGATCAGAGCTTTTAAAAACTGATAAGTAGGGAAAAAGTTATCAAAACCATTCAGCGGAATAGAGTTCTGGACACGTGGATCATGGGCATCAAAGGTAATGATATTGGAAACTCCCATATCGCTTAACTCCCTCAGTGCCAGTGCACAGTCCAGAGATTCTCTTTTAGTACGTCTGTGCTGGCGGCCTTCATAAAGGAACGGCATAATTACATTGATACGGTGTGCCTTGCCTGTTGCAGCGGAAATAATTCGTTTAAGATCCTGGAAATGGTTGTCAGGAGACATATGGTTCTCGTGTCCGCATACAGTATAAGATTCACTGTAATTGGTCACATCAACCATAATATAAAGGTCAGTGCCACGAACGGATTCTTTAATATAACCTTTACCCTCACCGGTTCCGAACGGGGGCATTCACATTCTACAATAAATGATTCTTCGCTGTATCCCTGGGGAATAGCACTGAGCTGTTTGCGTTCAACCAGCTCTTTACGGAATTTAACAAGTTTTCTGTCAACTTCTTCTGCAAGTTCTCTGCATCCAAGAGCTGCAATACGGATAGGTGCAACCGGCATGGATTTTTCCAACAATTCTATGTTTGGCATAATACTCCTCCTAAGTAGTGATTTTATACTCAAAAAATAGATTTCAATATAATATATAACATTTGCCCTAAAATACGTCAAGGAATTTATTGATTTTTTCTTTACAATTGTTATGATATAAAAGATAGTGGATTCTGGGCGCAGGTATATTTTGTCCGGAATTACTGTCATATGATATCAGGAGTAAATGTCAGAAAGTTACTGTGCCTGCACAGTAAATAAATCAGCGGCTCCTGAATGATCGAGAAACAAAATGTGCCGGAAAAGTTTATCCCACACACAATTTCCGGTTACATTCCAATGGAGTAAAATTCATGAAAAAAAAATTTACACATAATATCCAGAGTTCTTCCGGACAGTATCGGAGAAGAACTGGAGCTGGAACCGGGAGATGCGCTGCTTTCCATTAACGGCCAGCCGGTAGAGGATGTGTTTGATTATCGTTATCTGATGAATGACGAATTTGTTACGCTCCTTATCCGAAAGAAGAATGGCGAGGAATGGGAACTGGAAGTAGAAAAGGAATATGAAGATGATCTTGGCGTGGAGTTTGAGAACAGTCTTATGGATGAGTACCGCTCCTGTTCCAATCACTGTATTTTCTGTTTTATAGACCAGATGCCGCCCGGTATGAGAGAAACTTTATATTTTAAAGATGACGATTCCAGATTGTCATTCCTGCAGGGAAACTATGTTACCCTTACCAATATGAGTGACTATGATCTGGATCGTATTATCAAGTTTCATCTTTCCCCGATTAATGTATCGTTTCAGACTATGAATCCTAAGCTTCGCTGTAAAATGCTCCATAATCGATTTGCCGGAGATGCCCTTGCAAAAGTTGACAGGCTTTATAAAGGTGATGTGACCATGAACGGGCAGATTGTGCTCTGCAAGGGGATTAATGACAGGGATGAACTGGAATACAGTCTGGAAAAACTGTCGGAATATGCGCCTGTACTGCAGAGTGTTTCAATCGTACCTGTAGGCCTTTCCAGGTATCGAAAAGGTCTGTATCCACTGGAATCTTTTGATAAAGAGGATGCAAGGTATCTGATCAGTCAGGTAGAGCGGTGGCAGAAGATCATGGTGAAGAAGCATGGTATTCATTTTGTACATGCTTCGGATGAATGGTATATTCTTGCAGGATATGAACTTCCTGAGGAGGGCAGATATGACGGATACCTTCAGCTGGAGAATGGTGTTGGTATGATGCGTCTGCTTGAAACAGAGGTAAAAGAGAGACTTGAGCAGCTTGAAGGCGATGACAGAGAGGTAAATGCCACTGTTGCAACAGGACGGCTGGCAGCGCCTTATATAGGTAAAATGATAAAACTGGTACAGAAGAAATTTCCGAATGTCCAGGCTGAAGTATATGCAGTAAAGAATAATTTCTTTGGAGAGAAGATCACAGTTTCCGGTCTGATCACAGCTACTGATCTTATGGATCAGCTTGCGCAGAGAAATCTGGGAGAAAAAGTACTGATCCCATGCAATATGCTCAGAAGTGGCGAGGATGTTTTTCTGGATGACCTGACGGTGGAAGATGTCAGACAGGCTCTTAAGACGGAAGTTGTAGTGGTAGATGAACCGGGTGCTGACCTGGTAAACTGTCTGATCGAAGCACCAGACCATAAAAAGATAAGAAGGAGACAGATATATGAGCAAACCGGTAGTAGCGATAGTGGGCAGGCCTAATGTAGGTAAATCCACATTGTTTAATGCGCTGGCAGGTGAGAAGATTTCTATTGTAAAAGATACACCCGGCGTTACAAGAGACAGAATTTATGCAGATGTGACATGGCTGGACAAGACATTTACCATGATCGATACAGGCGGTATTGAGCCGGACAGCAGTGACATCATCCTTTCTCAGATGAGAGAGCAGGCACAGATTGCCATTGATACGGCAGATGTTATCATCTTTATCACAGACGTTCATCAGGGACTGGTGGATTCCGATGCGAAGGTGGCAGATATGCTCCGACGCAGCGGCAAACCGGTTGTCCTTGTTGTGAATAAGGTAGACAGTATCCAGAAATTTATGATGGATGTTTATGAGTTCTATAACCTTGGTATCGGTGAACCGATTCCGATTTCTGCGGCAAACCGTATGGGGCTGGGTGATATGCTGGATGAAGTGGCAAAACATTTCCCTGAGGATGCAGATACAGAAGAAGATGATGAAATCCCGAGAATTGCCATTGTGGGAAAACCAAACGTAGGAAAATCGTCACTGGTAAACAAACTTCTGGGAGAAGACCGTGTGATTGTTTCTGATATTGCCGGAACTACAAGAGATGCGGTAGATACCAGAGTAAAATGGCAGGGAAAGGATTATATCTTTATTGATACTGCTGGACTTCGCCGTAAGGGAAAAGTTAAAGAGGAGATTGAGAGATACAGTGTGATCCGTACAGTGACTGCAGTAGAACGTGCAGATATTGTCATTGTAATGATCGATGCATCAGAGGGTGTTACAGAACAGGATGCCAAGATCGCAGGGATTGCCCACGAAAGAGGAAAGGGTGTTATCATTGCAGTAAATAAATGGGATGCCATTGAAAAGAATGATAAGACTATTTATAAGCACACAAACAGAATCCGCGAGGTTCTGGCATATATGCCCTATGCGGAGCTGGTATTTATTTCTGCAAAAACAGGACTCAGGATTTCCAGAATGTTTGAAACGATCGATGCGGTTATCGAAAACCAGACACTGCGAATCCAGACAGGTGTCCTGAATGAAATCCTTTCTGAGGCAGTGGCAATGCAGCAGCCTCCGTCTGACAAGGGAAAACGTCTGAAGATTTACTATATGACACAGGTGGCTGTCAAACCGCCTACATTTGTTATCTTTGTAAATGACAAAGAGCTGATGCATTTCTCTTATACCAGATATCTGGAGAACAAGATCAGGGATGCCTTTGGATTTGCGGGAACATCACTGAAATTCATTATTCGTGAACGAGGTGAAAAAGAATAATCATGGAACGCCTGATTTGTATTGCAATTGGATATGCATGCGGACTTTTTCAGACCGCATACATTTTAGGAAAGATTTATCATATTGATATCCGCAAACAGGGAAGCGGAAATCTGGGTTCTACAAATGTACTGCGTACACTTGGCAAAAAGGCCGGGGCATTGAATCTGTTGTGTGACTGTCTGAAGTGTATTGCGGCCATCCTGATCGTAAGAGCAATATTCGGAAATTCTTATGGAGATATTCTGCCACTTCTGAGCCTTTATGCAGCAGCTGGGTGTATTCTGGGGCATAATTTTCCGTTTTATCTTAATTTTAAGGGCGGGAAGGGCGTAGCTGCATCTGTAGGACTTGTGATTGCTTTTGACTGGCGGATATTTATTGTATGGTGCAATTGTATTTTTCGGACTGTTTTTCCCTGACACACTATGTTTCTCTGTGTTCGGTAAGTGCATATCTGGCTGCATTTATCAGTATGATCGTATTTGGACAGATGGGGTCTTATCATATGGATTCTTATCATATGATCGAGCTTTATATTGTTATGGGGCTCTTGACAGTACTGGCATTTTTACAGACATAAAAATGAACATAAAACGGCTTCTTGACGGGACAGAAAGTAAAATTTATTTAAGCAAAAAAAAGTAAATAAAAATGAGGTATTTATATGGCAAAGATAAGTGTGCTTGGTGCGGGAAGCTGGGGAACTGCCCTGTCTATCCTTCTTTACAATAATGGACACGAGGTGATTCTCTGGT
>ENA-OQHF01000229-OQHF01000229.1-human-gut-metagenome-genome-assembly--contig:-NODE-229-length-35863-cov-4.561507_pt1 | contig 35863 bp, 31 predicted proteins | sample MGYA00242559_ERZ504709 | MGnify/ENA primary metagenome ERZ504709 (study PRJEB26092, sample SAMD00036203) | human gut metagenome | host: Homo sapiens | study: EMG produced TPA metagenomics assembly of... | reverse complement strand
AGGATTCACATCACCGAGTACGATAATACTGCCTTCCGTTTCAAGTACCTGACCGGAACGCAGACAGCCTTTGTAGAACTGACCGTCATTTGTACCGGTCTGCGCCGGAGCTGCCACAGCACCGGCAGAAACCGTCTGATCAATGGCGGCCTTAAAAACGGCATCCTGTGCTTCATCATGGTCGATAATGCAGATAATATTTAACTGTGATACGTTGGCAATAATGTCTAAAACTTCCCGCTGCTGTTCATCGGATAACACCCGGCCTTCAAAACCGAGTGCCATATCTGCACTGCCAAAAAACTTTGCGGATGCTTTAAATTTTTCCTCTATCTGAACTTTTAAATCTTTAAATTCAGCTTCTGCGTCGAGTACAACAATAATTCCATGTTTGTTGCCCTTAATAACAACCGGTTGACTCACTATACTAATCTCCTTTTTCATATTTTTTATTCACACTAAACTCATTCCACAGGCATTTTAATGCCTGCGGAATCGCGGACTGAATTTATTCAGTTCTGCGATAAGAGCGGCTTTGTGCCGCAAGCGGCACTAAGCGCAACGTCAAGTTACACTTGACGTGTCAAAAATCTTAGATTTAAGGATTTTTGACACTAGACACTAGTTTCTTGGATACAGACTGTAATAAATATTATAAACGGCTTTTCCAAGTTCCGTATTTCTTGCAGAATCGTATCCATGCGGCAGAACGATTGCCATGGCAATTTCCGGATTTTCGTAAGGTGCATACGTAATCAGTGTTGCATGGTCAGGTTCTGTCAGACGTTCCTGTGCTGTACCAGTCTTTGCTGCGATAGAAAGTCCGGATACTTTTAAGGATGAATAACTGTCACCGGCCATTTTCATGCCGGTGTGAACGGCATCCCATGTAGATGAACTGATGTTCATTACATGATCTACTTCTGCGGAATTGTCACGGATCAGCTCTCCGTCGTGGTCAGTAATCTTATCAACAAGTGTCAGATTATAACACGTACCCGAGGTTGCAATCGTTGTAACATAGCGTGCCAGATTCAGACAGCTGAACTGGTGGTTACCCTGTCCGATTGCTGATGCAATAGAGTTTACGGAAGAAGCATGTGGTGTTTCTTCGTAAATTTCAATACCGGCTTTCGTTGCAAGACCTAAATCTTCTGCATAGCGCTTTAAGATATTCGTTCCGGTTGTACTGTTATAAGAACCTGTTTTACTGCATGCAAGCTTGTAGCCTACATTATAAAAGTATACGTTACATGAATCCCTGATTGCGGTTGTAACGGTTTCACCGCCGTGACCGGATAATCTCCAGCACTTTGGAGAAGGTGTTACTTCTGTAAATGCACCGGAACAGTTAAATACTGTGCCGGTTGAAATAATACCGGTATCCAGTCCAGCAATAGAGGAACACGGTTTAAACGTAGAACCCGGTGCGGACTGGGACTGGGTTGCCCAGTTGAAAAGCGGTTTGGCATTGTCATTAGACAGCTTGTTGTAATATTCTGTATCAATCGTACCGGATAATTTGTTATTATCGTAGCTTGGGTAAGAAACCAGCGCTAAAATATCGCCGTTGTCCGGGTCTGTGATGACACAGGAGCCGGAGCAAGGCTGCAGGGCAAGCTCACCCGGTGTAATTTTCTTGGTCTGAATGGCATTGTACATAAAATCATAAGCGGATACAGCACCGGATGAAAGGGAGGCATAAGAGCCGTCATCGGTTAAATAGCCCTGCTCATATAACAGCATACAGACCTGTCTGCCGGAAAGCTGTTCATTCTGAATCATGTATTTGTACAGTTTCTTAAAGAATGCCGTGTCTGTCTGCAAATTGGACACAATATAGTCTGTCAGAAGTTCGTAGGATTCTTCCAGACTGGTATAAGACTGTGAAGTCAGTGCAGACATATCAATCCAGCCGTTTGAAATACTCTCCGTCAATAGCTGTCGGATGCTGACAGAATTGCTGTCTGTCCATGCTGTGTATACATCATTGGATGTATCAATGGAGTCTTTATTTAAAACACCTTCGTTCATCAGCATTTCATAGACATACCATACATAAACCTGATTTTCCTCTGAAAGGCTTCCATACGGTGTATTGCCGTCTAAGAGTTCGGAAGACAGCCAGCTCATGACAGAATCCTGTTTTGATAAAAATGAACTGTATACACTGCGTTCATTCTCCGTGTCACCTTCTGCAATTTTAGACATTGATACTAAATTATTGTCAATCAGCGCAAAATAAACTTCCTTAATCGGAATGTATACGTGGGATACATTTCCGGTTGTAGAACTATAGGCGTATTTCGTATCGTTACTGACAATGTTGGAAAGCAGAATTTCTACCAGCTTATCTTCAATTGCCGTATAAATCTGCTTTTGCAGATTTACATCAATGGTCAGGTAAACATCATGTCCCGCAGCTGCATCGGTCTCGTCAATGACTTCTGTAATACGTCCGACGGTATCAACATAGACTTCTTTAGAACCCTTCTCTCCCGCAAGTTCGGATTCGAGGGTCTGTTCAATGCCGGTCTTACCAACAATGTCATTGGCTTCGTAAGAATCATCTTCTGCCTTTAATGTGGCAAGTTCAGTTTCTGATACCGTACCGGTATAGCCGATAATCTGGGAGCAGTATGTACTGTCAACATAATGCCGCACATACTGTTCTTCAACGGTAACGCCTACCAGTTCATCGGAATTTTCAAGAATCGCTGCAACCGTTTCATTAGAAACTTCGTTGGCAATTGTAAAGGACATATAACGGTTGTAAGAGTTTGCCGACATGGAAAGGCGCAGGCTTAAAATCTCCAGAATATGTTCCGGGGTAAACGCTGCGGTATCCACACCATACCGGTCAAACAGGTAGTCCATCATTTCATTGGCAGTTGCCGCCTTTTGCTCATCGGATAATTTATCTACGGAAGTAACGCCGTAAACATCTCTTTTAAAACGCAGCACGGCAGAATTGGATACATTAAATTCGTACATTCCGTCACCGGCATAGCTGATTTTAAAATCTGTTGAATACTGGTCGCCCTTTTCTTCGATAATTTCAAGAGTACGGTTGATGGCATTATTGACAGTTGCATTTTTAATATCGGTTGCTTTCATACCGTCTTTATCAGAATATGTACCACTGTCACTGATTTTTACAGCATAAGCAAGTTCATTATAGGCAAGTAAAACACCGTTTCTGTCGTAAATTCTTCCGCGCGTAGCAGCAACGCTCATATTTTTCTGGATGGAGTCCGTTAAATCTGTTACATAAGAAGCGCCTTTGATTATCTGGAGTGAAAATAAACGGTTAATTAAAACCACTACAATCAGGACAAATACCATAATTAATGGAAACAGTCTTGATTTTAACAAACTAATCACATAATCAAAAATATCTTTAATCAACTTTACTGATTCTCCTTTTATCCGTAGGATTTAAGTGCTTATTTAAAAAGGTTACCGGCTTGTATAAAATGACGGCAATCAAAAGTGTGTACACAACCTCCGGCAGAATAAAGCGTGAAATGTAATACATTGCATTCAACCGGTTGTGCAGTAAAAAGTTACCGACATAGGACAGAAAACCGAAACAGAAATCTCCTGCCAGTAATAAGCCAAGAGGAATCAACATTTCTGTTTCTTCGTATTTCTGATAAAAAAATGCCGGAGCAGTATCCTATGTATACAAATACAAGGGAAGTAAAACCAAACAGTCCCGAGAAAAATAAAATCATAAAAAAATCCGGCAAAAAAACCATACAATACATTCCTTCATTTTTTCCATGAAGGAAACCGAATAATACCGGAAGAATAATCAGCAGATTCGGTTTAATGCCGCCGATTGCAATCACTCTGCCGAGTGTGACCTGCAAAAGGTAGAAAAATATGATTAAAATCAATTCTCCGATTTTCCGTTTCATACCCATCTCCTATTTATTATGAATTCTTTTTCTGTGTAATAATCAGAACCTCCTGCAAATGTCCAAAATCTACAGCAGGAACTAAGTACCCTGCCTGTGTCAGATTGTTGGCATCTGCGGTAACATCCTTTGTATAGCCAATGAGAATACCCGGAAGATATTTATCACTGATATTGGAGGTTACGATTTTATCGCCGTTTCTTACAGTGACACTGTTTGCAAAGCCGGAAAGATGAATCAGTCCCGTATCCATTAATTCAATATTGCCTTTTACAATACAGGTATCTCCGGTGTCAATTAACATGCCGCTGACATAGCTGTTATCTTCAATCACTGTTTTAATCTGTGCATAATTCGGACCAACTTCCGTAATAATACCGACAAGACCGCCGCCAGCAATGACATTCATATCTTTTTCAATGCCGTCATTGCTGCCTTTATCAATAGTAAAAGTACTATACCAGTTGCCGGAAGTTGTACCGACAACGCGGGCTGCGACTTTGTTGTATCCAGGATATTTTTCATCCAGTTCATATAAATCGCGCAGGCGGTCTAATTCATAGCTGTCCTGCTTTAGCTGGTTGTTTTCCTCTGTCAGGTCGTCAACCTTTGCCTGTAAGTCTTTGTTTTCTTCAAGCACTGTGCTGATTTCCTGTAAGGTATCATACTTGTCGGATATCCATAATCCGATATAGTTCATACCGCGCTGTACCGGAATTACCACTGTTGAAATGGCATTCCGAAGCGGGGTTGTCAGTTTATCCGTAAAAAAGCTGGTTGCGATAAAAAGCAGACACAGTGCGGATAAACCGATCAGTATATATTTTGAATTCATGAATGAAGCAAGCTTTTTTCTCATGATTCTCCTCATTTCTGAAATGGATTTTTACTTAGTCGTAATTTTTATCCTGTGGTGTGTATGCGACACCAGCAAAATCCGGATTGCTGACAACACCCATCAGACCTCTGACAACACTTTCAGCCGGATTTTCTACAATATTTACGGCAAGGTTTGTTTCCTGATGGATAAACTTCTCCAGATTTCGGATATTGGATGTTCCGCCGGATACATAAATACCATTTTTGATAATATCAGCTGCCAGTTCCGGTGGAGTGCGCTCCAGGATGACTTTAATAGAATCCATAATGGAGTGCAGCGGGTCTACTACAGCTGAATAAATTACATCAGATGAAATATCTACGCTGACAGGCAGTCCTGAAAGCACGTTACGTCCAAAGCCCGGCGCAAAAGTTTCTTCTGCCTGTACGGCACTGCCGAGTTCTTTTTTTAAGGCTTCTGCGGTTTTACTTCCGATAATCAGGTTGTATACTTTTCTGACAGCACTGATAATACTGTCATCTAACTTGTTACCGCCGATTTTAACAGATTTGCTGATAACAATGCCACCTAATGAAAGAACGGAAATTTCTGTTGTTTCAGCACCGATGTTGACAATCATGATACCCTTTGATTTGGTAACGTCTAATCCGGCACCGATGGCATCGGCAACGGGCTTATCTACGATATAGATATTCTTTGCCTTCACCTTGGAATCAGCAACCAGTTCATAAAAAGCTCTCTTTTCTACTTCTGTTACATCCGTTGGAACGGCAATATAAAAGTCTGTGTTACCTGTAAATTTCTTATCGTCATTCATTTTGTTGAAGAAACGAAGAAGCAGTGTCTGCATATTTTCAATATCGGCGATAACACCAAATTTTACAGGAAAGGAAACTTCAATGTGTTCTGGTGCTTTCTCATACATTTCATATGCTTCGTCACCGAATGCTAAAATATCTTTCTTATTTGCAATTGCAATGATATTTTTCTCATTGATAATCTTATCCTTATCTTTACAGCACATTTTAAAGTTGCTGGTACCGATGTCTACACCATAAATATTCTGTCCCATTTTTGGACTCCTTTCGTCTACATATATTCTTTTTCTTTCAGACTGGTATACGTATTGTCACCGATAATAATGTGGTCGATGACCTGAACTCCTAAAATTTTTCCTGCCTGCACGATTCTGTCCGTTACCGCAATATCATTGTGGCTGGGTGCTGCATCACCGCTTGGATGATTGTGAAGCAGCACAACAGAAACGGCATTGTACTTTAAGGCTTCCGCAAAAACTTCTCTCGGCGTTACAAGTGAAGCATTGACGGTACCGACGGAAAGTACGGTGTCTGCAATTTTACGGCATTTACTGTCAAGCAGAACAAGAATCATATGTTCTTTTTCTAAAAGCCGCAGATCCTGCATATAATAGGCAGCGATGGCTTCCGGTTCAGTGAATTTAAGCTTTGCGGAAGCACATTGCTTGGCTGTGCGCCGTGACAGTTCACAGATACATTTAATCTGTACGGCCTTGACTTTTCCCACACCCCTGATTTTTAGCAGTTCAGGAATCGTGATGGATGAAAGCCCCAGTAAGCCCTTTGACCTGCAGCACACAGAAAAAATGTGCTGTGCAAGTTCAATGGAATTCATGCCGGATACGCCTGTCCTTAAAATGACAGCCAGCAGTTCGGCATCGGAAAGCGTTTCTGCACCGAGTGTAAGGCATTTTTCATAAGGACGTAAAACGGTATCCGTTTTTTCTGTGCGTATACAGTTGTTTTTTGTGTTCATAGGTCTGCCCTTTCCGGACAAACGGATAATCCTTGTACAGGCTGCTATACAACCTTGTAAATAATGATTGCGAGTATCACGCCAATAATACTTGCAATGGTAATCTTAATCTGCAATGCAAATGTAATGACAAGCACCCCCAGATTAATGACTAAAGGGCTGTCCAGCCCAAAGGTATTGCCATATGACAGCCAGCTTAAAGATTCAATTCCGGCAGTGGACTCTGCAATCAGACCGCCCAGTACAATGCCAATCATAATAAACAGCAGTAAAAACCAGCCGTTCTTATACTTTGATATATTGCTCATGTTTCTCCATTTCTGTCTGTATCAGACTAAACCAACTTGAATTATAGCATAGAATATTTTTAATGTATACAAATAATTGCCATTTTTCTTTCAAAGAAGTTCGTCTTTTTTCGACAATGATATTAAAAAGACAAAATTCCGGCTTCGTATAACTTCTGCATACTCATCATAATGCCGTATTTTGCATGGTACCATGTCAGTCCACCCTGAAAGAACGCTGTATATGGCGGACGAAGCGGACCGTCAGCACTTAGTTCAATGGAAGAACCCTGTACAAATGCGCCTGCTGCCATGATGACATCGGAATCATATCCCGGCATTGCCCACGGCTCAGGAGATACAAAACTGTCAACAGGGGCAGCTGCCTGAATTCCCTGACAGAATGCAATCAGTGCTTCCGGTGTGTTTAATTCAACTGCCTGAATAATATCGTGGCGGCTCTCGGTACTGTCAGGAATGACCTTGTAGCCTAACTTTTCGTAAGCATTTGCAGCAAAAATCGCACCCTTTAAAGCACCTGCAACAACGGTCGGCGCAAGGAATAATCCCTGATAGAAGGACTGGTTGACACCGAGTGTTGCACCGACTTCTTTTCCAAGCCCCGGTGAAGATAAACGGTAAGCCGCCTGCTCCACACATTCTTTTGTACCGGCGATGTAGCCACCGCAAGGAGCAAGCCCGCCGCCCGGATTTTTAATCAGTGAACCGACAATCATATCGGCGCCGACTTCTGACGGCTCAATGCGCTCTACGAATTCGCCGTAGCAGTTATCGACCATGCAGATGATGTCGGGACGGATATTTTTAATAAAGGCAATCAGCTCTCCGATTCTTGCAACGGAAAGTGTCGGACGGCTGGCGTAGCCTTTGGAACGCTGGATTGTGACAAGCTTTGTACGTTCATTAATTGCATTTTTAATACCCTCATAGTCAAAATCGCCGTCTGGCAGCAAATCCACCTGGCTGTAAGTAACCCCATATTCGGCAAGACTGCCCTTTGAAGGACGGATACCGATAATTTCATCCATGGTATCATATGGCTTGCCGACAGGTGAAAGCAGTTCATCTCCCGGTCTTAAATTGGCAGACAGTGCAATATTTAATGCGTGTGTACCGCACATAATCTGAGGACGGACAAGCGCCGCTTCCGTGTGGAAGACATCAGCATAAACCTGCTCTAAGGTATCTCTGCCGTCATCGTTGTAGCCGTAGCCGGTGGTGCCGTTTAAGTGCATTTCAGCCACGTGGTTTTTCTGCATGGCGGCAACGACTTTCATCTGATTATATTCTGCGGTTTCATCAATTTTTGCGAAACGCTCTTTTAAATTTTCAAGCAGTGTCTGACTGTAGTCATATACTTTTTCATCAATTCCCATCTGCCGGATATACATTTCTTTTGTTGTATTCATCTCTTTATGATTCCTCTTTCCTTTATCATTTTTAACATCGCGTCAAGCATTTCTGCCTGTGAATTATTATAGTCCGGGTAATTCATCCAGGTAACATCCTTTTCCCGTTTAAACCACGTAATCTGCCGCTTGGCAAAATGTCTGGTATCCCGTTTGATAATGTAGCGGGCGCGGTCTAAATCGTACTCTCCGTCTAAGCTGGCATAAATTTCTTTATAACCGATGCCCTGCATGGATACAAGATTCCTTGAGTATCCTTTATCACGCAGGGCGGTCACTTCTTCTACCAGCCCCGCATCAAACATGGCATCAACCCGCTTGTCAATGCGGTCATATAAGACGGCACGGTCATTATTTAACACAAAATAAATGTAGTTGTAAGGAGAAGTTTTTGCGGCTTCTTCTTCATTGTGTTCGGAAATGCGCTCTCCCGTCTGGTGAAAATACTCTAGTGCCCTTATAACACGTTTGACGTTATTGGGGTGGATTGCCTGCGCGGCGGCAGAATCTACCTGCATAAGCCGTGCGTGCAGATATTCTGCACCCTTTTCTGCGGCAAGCTGGTACAGGCTTTCACGGTACGCATCGGTCTGTCCGCTTTCTGTAAATGAAATATCATATAAAACAGACTGGATATAAAATCCGGTGCCGCCGACTAAAATCGGGATTTTCCCGCGGCTGTAAATATCTGCCATGGCTTCTTTGGCTTTTTTCTGAAAGACCGTGACATTAAATTCTTCATCGGGATTTAATTCGTCTACAAGAAAATGCGGGACACCCTGCATTTCTTCCGGCAGAATCTTTGCCGTGCCGATATTCATTTCTTTATAAATCTGCATAGAGTCCGCACTGATGATTTCACCGTTCACAGCCTTTGCAAGGTTAATGGACAGCGCAGTTTTACCAACAGCGGTCGGACCGGTAAGAATTATTAAAGGATTTTTCATATCAATCTCCATTCCGCAGGCATTTAATGCCGGAGGAATCGCGAACTGAATTTATTCAGTTCTGCGATAAGGACAGTTTTGTGACGCCTGCGGCACAATACTGTTGGGTAAAAAAATCTTAGATTTAAGGATTTTTTACCCTTATCTCCATTCCGCAGGATTTTTTATAGAATCCGCTTGAATTTCCGTTCTATTTCGTATTTCGTCATTTTAATCAGTGTCGGTCTTCCGTGTGGGCAGTTGTATGGATTTTCGGCTTCCATTAATTCGCGCATGAGTTCCTCGGCTTCTTTAAATGAAAGACGGTTATTGCCTTTGACTGCCGCCTTGCAGGACATGGATGCCACCTTTTCCGTAATACGCTCCGGGTCGTGGGTGGCAGATTCGTCCGCAATCGTGTCAATTAGTTCAATCAGAAGCTGTTTGCAGTCAATCACGGTCGGCAGTTCTGCCGGAAGTCCGGTCACTTTATATTCTTTTCCGCCAAACTCCTCGATTTCATAGCCGAGTGCTGTAAAAGTCTTCCAGTTTTCTTTAAATCTGTTCTTCACGAAGACTAAGCGTTAAAATGACCGGCGGCATAATCATCTGCGAGTGATAGGTTTTTTTCATGGAACTGCTTCATCAGCCGTTCATATAAAATCTTTTCATGGGCAGCGTGCTGGTCCATTATGTAAAATGAATCTTCAAATTCAATGAGCCAGTAAGTGTCAAACAACTGTCCGATAATGCGGTAATCCTGTTTGTGATTCACATCTAAAAGCTTGTCTTCAAACAGATTCATCTGCTCTGCCGGTTTTGCTGTTTGTTGTGTATCCTGTGAGTCCTGCACATTTTGTGTATTGTGTGTATTTTGTATGTTTTGTATATTTTGTCTGCTTTGTGTGTTGTGTGTGCCGTATGGAGTAACGCTTTCTGACACGGTGTCGGAAAGTGATTTTTCTGCCGGATCGGGCAGACGTTCTGCTTCAAACGGTTCAGGCAGACGTGAAGGTTTTGGCACAGACATGGACGGTATAGGCGGTTCCGGCTGTGCGGAAGCGTTCTGTGGTGTGGTTGTGTTCTGCATAGCACTTTCCGTAACCGTATCGGACGGCTTAACCTCCGGGATTAACTCCCGCCGATTTAAGGCATCGGTAATCGCATCCAGCACAAACTGATAGACAAACTCATTTTTGGAAAAACGAAGCTCCATTTTGGTCGGATGTACATTGACATCTAAAATGGACGGGTTAATCTGAAAATGCAGTGCCGTAAACGGATAGTTATGCGGCATAATAAAACCGCGGTACGCTTCTTCTATAGCCCTTGTAATAATGTGGCTTTTAATATATCTGCCGTTAATGTAATAATTTTCAAATCCACGGTTGCCGCGGCAGATTGCGGGCTTTCCGATAAATCCCGTGATGTGGATATCCTGCGTGGATACATCCAGTTCAATCAGATTTTTGGTAATGTCCCGTCCGTACACGGAATAAATAATATCCTTTAAATTCATGTTGCCGGACGTATGCAGACGGTTCTGGTTGTTGCTGATAAAACGGAAAGAAATGTCAGGGTGTGACAGGGACAGATGTTCTAACAGCGCGTTGATATATCCGGCTTCGGTTGCCGCCGTCTTTAAAAATTTACGGCGCACGGGGGTGTTAAAAAACAGGTTACGGATCATAAATGTCGTTCCGTCCGGTGCGCCGACTTCTTCAAAGCTGATTTCCTTTCCGCCTTCAATCACGTATCGGATACCGGTAAAGCTGTCCGCCGTTTTTGTCACCAGTTCAATCTGTGAAACAGCGGCAATGCTTGAGAGAGCCTCTCCGCGGAAACCTAAGGAGGAAACATTCATTAAATCTTCAATGGATTTGATTTTACTTGTGGAATGGCGCAAAAATGCCAGTTTGATTTCTTCGGGCGCAATACCGCTTCCGTTATCGGTAATGCGGATAAAAGAAATACCGCCCTCTTTAATCTCTATGGTAATGGCGGTTGCCCCGGCATCAATCGCATTTTCTACAAGTTCCTTTACAACCGAAGAAGGACGTTCAATCACTTCTCCGGCGGCAATTTTATTAATTGTACTTTGATCGAGTACCTGTATTGGCATTTTTACACCTTCTTTCTAATCTGCTTTATAAGCTGTTTCCCGGTAGTTAACGTTTACCAGCGGTTTTTTACCCTGCCTTGTAATTTATATAACGTATTTAAGGCATCAATCGGTGTCATATTACTGATGTCGAGTGTCTTAATATCTTCGATAATATCATCATTATTGACTGTATCAAAAAGTGACATCTGCTTTACTTCCAAATCATCTACTTTTTTATATGAATCTACCAGTTTTTCCTGTTTTTTGGAATACTGCGCAATATCACGGGCTTTCAGTGAAATATCCGCATCGGATAAATCGGCAACCAGTTCCTTTGCACGCTCAATAACTGTATCTGGTACGCCTGCAAGTTTGGCAACCTGGATACCGTAACTCTTATCCGCACCGCCTTTAATGATTTTACGCAGAAAAACAATGTCATCACCATTTTCTTTGACGGCGATACAGTAATTGTTGACACCGTCCAATGTGCCTTCCAGCTCGGTCAGTTCGTGGTAATGCGTGGCAAACAGCGTCTTGGCGCCGAGTACCTTGGTATTTGCAATATACTCAACGACTGCCCATGCAATGCTTAATCCATCAAATGTACTTGTACCACGTCCGATTTCATCTAAAATCAGAAGGCTCTTTGGTGTAGCGTTGCGCAGGATATTGGCAACTTCCGTCATTTCCACCATAAATGTAGACTGGCCGGAAGCTAAGTCATCGGAAGCCCCGACACGCGTAAAAATGCGGTCTACAATACCAATATTGGCTTCCTGTGCCGGAACAAACGAACCAATTTGTGCCATCAGAACGATTAAAGCCGTCTGGCGCATATAAGTGGACTTACCAGCCATGTTCGGCCCGGTAATAATGGAAATGCGGTTCTTTGCATTGTCAAGGTATGTATTGTTGGCGACAAACATATCGTTGCGGATCATTTTTTCGACAACCGGGTGTCTGCCGTTTTTAATATCAATAATGCCTTTTTCGTTAATCGCCGGTTTTACATAGTTGTACTGCTGTGCGACAACGGAAAGTGCCGTATAGACATCAATTTCCGCAATCGCGCGGGCAGTGGATTTGATACGGCGCACTTCGGCGGCAATGCTGTCACGGACTTCGTTAAATAAGTCATATTCCAGACTGCAAAGCTTATCTTCTGCCCCTAAAATAACGTCTTCAAGCTTCTTTAATTCATCAGTGGTGTACCGTTCCGCATTGGTTAAAGTCTGCTTGCGCACCCAGTCTGCCGGGACTAAATCCTTAAAGGAGTTTGTTACCTCTAAGTAATAACCAAAGACCTTATTGTATTTGACTTTTAAATTTTTAATGCCGGTTGCTTCTTTTTCTCTTGCTTCTAGCTGTGCAAGCCACTCTTTACCTTCGGTTTTGGCGCGGCGCAGTTCATCGGCTTCTTTGGAAAAGCCTTCTTTGATAATACCGGCTTCACGGATGGTAATCGGCGGTTCTTCTACGATTGCAGAGGAAATCAGCGAATATATATCTGCAAGGTCGTCTAAATTTGCAAAACATTCGGCGAAAAGGTCACTTTCCATTGTGCCGATAAGCTTCTTTATGTGCGGAAGCATTTCAAGTGAATTACGGAATGCAATCAAATCACGTGGGTTTGCGGATTTACAGCTGATTTTGTCATAATTCGCTCTAAATCGTACACCGGATTTAAGTATTCGCGGATTTCTTCGCGGTCTATTGCACGGTTGTTACACTCCTCGATACCGGCCTGCCGTTTTAAAATGTCTTCTTTATTAATCAGCGGCTGTTCAATCATGGAGCGTAACGCACGCGCACCCATGGCGGTTTTGGTTTTGTCAAGCACCCATAAAAGCGAGCCTTTTTTCTGTTTTTCGCGCATGGTTTCAACCAGTTCAAGATTTCGTCTTGAGGAGCTGTCAATCAGCATATATTTTCCGGTAGTGTACGGCACAATTGAGGTAATATGATCTACACTGCCCTTCTGCATTTCATACAGATATAACAGCAATGCGCCTGCAGCTATCGTGCCGGAGGTATAATCTTTTAAGCCAAGGCCGTCCAGTACGCCGACCTTAAAATGAGTCAGCAGCTTTTTAATACAGGTATCTTCATCAAAATACCAGCTATCCAGCGTGGACATGGTAATGCCCAATTTGTCATTGACAGCAGTTAAATCAATACCACTCATTGAAAAGTATTCATTGGTAATGATTTCTGACGGAACAAATTTATTGATTTCGTCAATCAGTTCACTGCCGGAAGACAGTTCGGTTACAAAGTAATCTCCGGTTGAAAAATCTGCAATCGATACACCGATTTTCTCACCGAGATAGACAATGCTCATCAGATAGTTGTTTTTGGTTTCGTCTAAAGCCTGTGTATTTAAATTCGTGCCGGGTGTAACGATGCGGATGACTTCCCGTTTTACAATGCCTTTAGCCTGCTTCGGGTCTTCGACCTGTTCACAGATGGCAACCTTGTGTCCGTTGGCAACCAGTCTGTTTAAGTAGGTTTCTGCGGCATGAAACGGGATTCCGCACATCGGCGCGCGTTCTGCCTGTCCGCAGTCTTTTCCGGTCAGTGTCAGTTCCAGTTCTTTTGATACGACAAGTGCATCATCAAAAAACATTTCATAGAAGTCACCCAGTCTGTAAAATAAGATACAGTCTTTATATTCTTCCTTTGTTTTTAAATAATGCTGCATCATCGGTGAGTATTCAGCCATTATGCGTTCTCCTGTTCACCCATATAGTAAAAGCCACGGCATTCTGTCAGCCGTACATTGATAAGTGTTCCGATTAAATCCTTTGAACCCGGAAAATGAACTAAAATGTTGTTGGTCATGCGGCCTGTGACACAGCTTGCATCATGGTCGTCCACGTCTTCAACAAGTACCTGCTGTACCGTGCCTTCATAGCGGTTACTGATAGAGCGGGATACTTCATTTACGGTTTCCAATAACCGGTTGAAGCGGTTTTTAACAACATCTTCCGGTACCTGATTTTCCATTGCGGCAGCAGGTGTTCCGGTACGCTTTGAATAGATAAAGGTATACGCACTGTCGTATTTTGCTTTTCTTACAACGTCTAAGGTTTCTTCAAAATCTTCTTCTGTTTCGCCCGGGAAACCGACAATAATATCGGTTGTCAGGGATACGTCCGGCATTTTACTGCGGATTTTGTCAACCAGTTCCAGATAATGCTCCTTTGTGTAGTTACGGTTCATCAGCTTTAATAAACGGCTGCTGCCCGACTGCACCGGAAGGTGTACGTGGTTGCAGATTTTTTTGGATTTACTCATAACGTCAATTAAGTCATCGGATAAATCTTTCGGATGCGGTGTCATAAAACGGATACGCTCTAAGCCGTCAATCTTTTCCACTTCCTGTAATAATTCTGCAAATGTAACCGGAACGGAAAGATTTTTACCGTAAGAATTAACATTTTGTCCTAAAAGCATGACTTCCTTGACACCGTCTTTTACAAGACGTTCAATTTCCATGATAATTTCTTTCGGCTCACGGCTCTTTTCGCGGCCACGCACATATGGCACGATACAGTAACTACAGAAGTTGTTACAGCCGTACATAATGTTGACACCGGATTTAAACGGATATTTACGCATAGTCGGCAGTTCTTCCACCACTTCTTTTGTGCTGTCCCAGATGTCGATAATCTGGTCTTCCTGTGTCCATCTGCTGTAGAGCAGTTCTGCCAGCTTGAAAATGTTGAATGTACCGAACATAATGTCGACAAAGCGGTAAGACTGCTTGATTTTTTTCAACAACCTGTGTTTCCTGCATCATACAGCCGCACAGTGCGATAATCATATGCGGATTTTTCTTTTTTAAGCCGTTTAAGTGGCCAAGACGTCCGTATACACGCAGGTTGGCATTTTCACGGACGGTACAGGTATTGTAAAGCACGAGGTCGGCTTCTTCTGTTTCAACCGGAACATAGCCGATTTCCGTTAAAATACCAAGAAGCTTTTCAGAGTCCCTCGCATTCATCTGACACCCAAACGTCTGGGTACAGCAGGTTAAGGGACGTCCTAACTTTTTCTGTAAGACTGCTACGTAAGCTTTGCATTTTTCTATAAAATATAACTGTCGTTCCAGGGAATCCTGTGGAATAACATCGGTAAGTGCAATATTGCCCATTTAAAATACTCCTTATTTCTATAATCTGTCATTGTATCGGTTTAAAACCGTCAACTCATAATTTTACTGAATTCCATAAAAAAAGTCAAATCTACAATGAAATTTTGTAGATTTGACTCTGCTGTTAAATATAGCTGGCGGCAAAATTTCCGGCATTCATCGGTTTGCCGTAGAAAAAGCCCTGAATACAGTCTGGTTTTAATGTCATGACCTTGTCGTATTCTTCCTGTGTTTCGACACCTTCCACGCAGACCTTGATGTTAAAGTTGTGCGCCATTTCCGTTACATACTTGACAAGTGTGTAGTTTTGGCTGCTTTCATTAATATCTTTGATAAACAGACGGTCGATTTTGATAATGCCAAACATCATATCGCGGATATAGCGCAGGTTAGAATAGCCCGTACCGAAATCGTCAATGGCAAGATTTAAGCTTTTGTTATTAAAAGAATTTAACACATGTTTTACGGCAGTATTATTTTCCAGCTCGCCGCTTTCCGTGACCTCAAAAACAACATGTTCGGCAGAGAGTTCATACTGTTCCAGTAATTCTACCGCGTCTTTTAAAATATCACTTTTAATAATCTGTACAAAGGACAGGTTAATATTCATTATAAAATCCGGATAAACCGAAACCCATGCTTTACACTGCCGCACCGCATTTTCAATAATCCATTTGCCAAGCGGAATGATTAAGGCACTTTCTTCAAGCAGTGGAACGAAATCAACCGGTGACATAAAGCCGTATTTCTCACTGTGCCAGCGGATTAGGGCTTCCGAGCCATAGAGGGTGTTTGTCTGCGGTTTCATAATCGGCTGGTAATAGACCTCAAAGCCCTTGAAATCATTTTCAACGCATTTTCTTAATTCCTCCTGAATATCAATTCTGCGGATATAGGAAAGATATTCATCTTCTGAATATGGTGTAAAGGTGTTTTTACCATTTAATTTTGAAACATGCAGTGCAAATTTGGCATTTTTTAAAACATCTTCGTAAGAATCCTCCTGTGTATTAAAGGAAGCCGCACCACCTGAAATCGTGAAAAACATATGATACCCGTTTTTTTCAATTGAAGAATCAATCTTTCTACGGATAGTTTTATACAATTTTTTCGCATCGACGGTGGTACATGACGGCTGTTCTTTTAAAATCACGGCAAATTCATCCCCGTGGAAACGGAATACATTTTCACGGTTTTTGCAGCAGACGGCAATTGCCTCTGCAACACCGGCAAGCAGAATATCTCCCATTTTGGTACCGTATTTTTCATTGATTTCACGGAAATTGTCAATGCCGATTAACAATATCGTGCCGGTAACAGGCTGCGGCTCTGTGATTTTTGCAAGGGCATAACGTTCTTTTAACACATCTTCACAGTAAAGGCTTGTGATATTGTCGTATTTGTTATGCTTTCCGATTTCGGAAATGCAGCCTATCAGCATGAAAGGCTCACCATTTTCATTAAAAAAGGTACGGCTTTTTCCACTTACCCATATAATTTCATCATCTTTGGTAATCAGGCGGTACTCCAGATTGTGCTGTGCTTTTTCCTGATTGCGCACGGCACGGATATCAGCAGCCAGCCTGTCCCAGTCTTTTGGATAAACCAGAGGTTTCAAAGCGCTGGAAGCCAATTTGATATGTTCCTCTTCTAAAGTAAAAGTATCCAGTGCAGATTTACTTATATGAAGCAAATCATTTTCTAAATCATAAACGAACACATAGTTATCAGTACATTCATCAATCAGCGTAAAGACATCTTCATACGCTTTTAAATCTTTAACACTTTTTATCATTATAATTCCCCATTCTGCCGTCAGACGGCATTAAAATTACCTGTAAATTTTTCAAGGCTACTTCCGGACCTGTCCGTTTCCGTAAATGACATATTTAGAAGTGGTCAGCGCGTCCAGTCCCATCGGACCGCGTGCGTGAATCTTTTGTGTGCTGATACCGATTTCTGCGCCGAAACCAAATTCAAATCCATCTGTAAAACGTGTAGATGCATTAACATACACAGCGGCGGCATCAATTTCATTTAAAAACTGCTGTGCATGGTCATAATCTTTTGTGATAATGGCTTCGGAATGACCGGTATTATAGCGGTTAATGTGTGCAATTGCTTCATCAATGGAATCCACAACCTTTAATGAAATGATGTAATCTAAGTATTCCGTTCCCCAGTCTTCTTCCGTTGCCGGAACAATCCGTGAGTCGGCAGCCATTGCACGTTCATCACCACGGATTTCAACGTTTTTTAATTTTAAGCGGTCAACCAGCTGTGGGATAAATTCACCGGCAATCTTACTGTGTACCACAAGGGATTCACAGGCATTGCACACACCGATACGCTGTGTCTTTGCATTGAAAATAATATCTTCCGCCATCTTGAAGTCTGCATATTCATCCACATAAATATGGCAGTTTCCGGTTCCTGTTTCAATGACCGGAACGGTGCTGTTTTGGACGACATTCTGAATCAGGCCGGCACCGCCTCTCGGAATAATGACATCAATATATTTATTCATATGCATTAATTCTGTAACAAGCGCCCTGTCGGTATCGGTAACCAGCTGGATGGCATCCGGATTGATACCACATTCTTTCAGGCTTTCGGTAATTACGGAAACAATTGCCGTATTGGAGTGAATCGCATCACTGCCACCTCTTAAAATAACGGCATTGCCGGATTTTAAAGTCAGTCCGAAAGCATCGGCAGTAACATTTGGACGGGATTCATAAATAATGGCGATAACACCCAACGGCACCTTTTTTTTACCAATCATCAGACCGTTTGGACGCTGCTTCATGGAAGTGATTTCACCAATCGGGTCGTCTAACTGCACAATCTGATACAAGCCTTCTGCCATGCCTTCAATTCTGGCATCGGTCAGTGTCAGACGGTCAATCATTGCCGGTTTCATCTGATTTTTCTTTGCGGCTTCAATGTCTTTTGCATTGGCAGCCTGAATGGTATCACGTTTTGCAAGCAGTGCATCTGCAGCTGCTTTTAAAGCATTATTGCGTTCGGTGATTCCTGTTTTTGCAAGCTGGGCAGCGGCTGTTTTTGCACGCTGTCCCATTACGGTAAGTGTTTCCATATTTTTTCTGCCCTCCATAAAATTTTTATATCTTTACGAATCTTTATTTTGCAGGCATTTTCGTCTGTTGTTACAGAACCGCCTGTTCAGTAATAATACAATCCGGTTTTAAGTCGTAGCTTTCGGTTTCGATATGGTCTACAATCTGAAAAGAAAAAGCGACAGCGGCTTTGTAAAACGCCGGGTGCTGTTCTAAATAGCGGTCGTAAAATCCGCCGCCATATCCAGCACGGTGGTGTTCTTTATCAAAAGCAAGTCCGGGCATAATCATCAGCCCCTGCTCCGGTTCACGGATATCAGTATTATCGGGTTCTAAAATACCGTATTTGCCGGGCTTTAATTCTGACAGCGCCGTAATCCGGTGGAACTTCATATCTCTGCCGTAGACCTTTGGCACAAGCACTGTTTTGCCCAGGGAAAGACAATTGTCAATAAAGGAATGGGTTTCCACTTCCTGATTGTAACTGACATAAGTAAGTACGGTATCTGCGTTGCAAAAAAAATCCTGTGAAATAAGCCGATCTATGATTTGACGGCTGTTTTCATGAATCTGTGCCGGTGTCATTTTATTTTTTTCTGCTTTTACAAATACTCTTGCCTGTTCTTTAGTCATAACTGCCTCGTTTTGTCTTAATTGCCGTATTTTCTGGCATTTTCCAATGCTTCCTGTTCCAGCCGCTTCATTTTTTCTTCATGCCGCTTCTTGACATCAATCATAGAACCGTCCGGGTTCTGGATTTTAATGGAATCGAGCGTTCCTCTTAAATTGTTGCGGAATGCTGCAACGTACTCTGCACGAAGCTGCTTCTGTTCCTCGGCTTCGGCGCTTGTTAAGCCTTCTGCCTTGGACTTGCGGTATAATTCGTTAATCCGGTTAATAGTGTCCTGTGTTACCATACAAATGTTCTCCTGTTCTAATTGGTAAAAATCAGTAAATCGTCAAAAAATGCGATACAGTCTTTATATTTTGCACGCGTCTTAAAAATGGAATGGTGCATATCCGGGTATCGGAAAACCTCAATGTAATAGTTTTCCTTACGCATAAAAAACATTTTTTTAACATGGTGCTGCGTAACAATTAAATCCCTGCGGATAAATTTAATACGTACATCACCGCTTAATTTAATGTCGGTTTTCTGTGTATTCAGATTAATTAAACGCGTATTTTTGTCCGTATTTTTAATAATATACGGGGTATCATTTAAAATATACGTATGATTCAAATCGGAAATCCTGGTAATATTGCTGTTTAAGCGTACTTTCTTCACTTTTGTTTCATAATCGTATATAATAACTTCTTCTATTTTTTTTGAAACATCGACTTTTGAATAGACAATATCATTGTCATACTGGCGGATGTATGGAAATGTAATTTCCTCAGAGCCTTCATCTAAAATTTCCAGAAATGCATTGTTCTGATTTAACAGCAGTTCGGAAATAAACTGCTTGATATTGACAATGCCGATGATTTCTTTCTGCTTAAAAGGCTGTATGGCAGTATCAGAAAAAACCAGTTCTTCTAACATCGGACTCCCCAGTTTGATAATACATAAATTACCTGAAAGAGGAATCAGTTTTTCAATGCCGGATGTGGCAATCACAGAATCTTTTAGTAAACGCTCTTTATTTTCCTGTATTTCTTTTAAAAGCATTTTATGTGTACCCATGCCGTTGCTAAACAGTCCGGTACTGCTTAAATTTTCTCTGGAATATGTAATTTCATCAAAAATACAGTAGTTTTCATCCAGTACAAAAGCTTTTAATAAAAGCACATTGCCGAGTTTCGTTAAGTCTGCCACGGTGGTATGGATAATATGATACGCACCGGTACTGACATCGTAACGGTAGTAAGAAATCTCTACCTGTGTTTCATTAATACTGCTTGCGGATGTAAACAGTATATGGTTATGGGAAACTGCTGCATAACTGATGTTTGCCAAATTGTATTTATGAATTTCCGGTAAGATTTCAAGCCGTTCGTTTGTCAGCGGATTCAGCATAAAAATTTTTTTGCCGGGAAAACGTCCAAGACGGTAATTGGCATCTACGACCTGAAGCAGAAGCTGGTCATTAACCGGGATGTAATTACCCTCTTCAAAATTTTTGACAAGTTTGATGTCCATTCATTCCTCCCACAGCGTATTAAATCAGCTCTTTTAAATCAAAATCCTTATTGCGGTGATTTAAAAAGAGTGTGCCAATATCCTCTCCATTTAAAATTCCAACAATATTTTCTACGTTATTGGCATTGGTAATGACCATATCGGCTCCTGAATTGGCAGCAATCATGGCAGCGGCAATTTTTGATGCCATACCGCCGGTTCCGACACTGCTGCCGGAAGTTGCCTTGCCCATCTGAATCAGTGAGTCATCGATGGTTTCAACATAATGAATAAAGCGTGCATCCGGATTCGTTCGCGGATCATCTGTATACATGCCGTCAATATCCGATAACAGAATCAGCAAATCCGCATCGGTAATAGAAGCAACGACAGCCGAAAGGCGGTCATTATCGCCAAAGGTCTGTACCTGCTCAATTTCCGAAGTCGAAATGGTATCATTTTCATTAACAATCGGAATTGCTCCAAGCTTTGACAATTCGCGGAATGTATTTTCGGCATTCTGGCGGCTGACCGGATTTAACACAATTGTTTTTGTCAGCAGAACCTGTGCTGCAAGGGAATTGTATTCGGAAAAAATCTTCTGATAAACCATCATCAGCTTAGCCTGTCCGATGGCGGCACACGCCTGCTTTACGGATAAATCATCGGGACGGTCATGCAGACCGATGGCATTTCTTCCGACGGCGATTGCACCGGAAGATACCAATATAACGTCTTTTCCGGAATTTTTTAATATCGACCAGAATACGAACCAGTTTTTCGATTTTTAATAAATTTAATTTACCCGTATTATCATGCATGAGGGAAGAAGAACCGATTTTTACAACAATCCGTTTTTTATCTTTCATGCGCTCTCTTATGCTGCTCATTTTTATGCTCTCCAAATTTCATCTACTATATATTTTGCATACTTTTGTTATTTTACACCATTTAAGGCAAAATGTCACGTTTTTTCTAGTTTGTGGCAATCTGCTCGGCAATTTTTAAGCCGTCAACGGCGGCGGAGGTAATGCCGCCTGCATATCCTGCACCCTCTCCGCACGGGTACAGACCGTGAAGTGTCACAGACTGTAAGGAGTCGCCGCGCAGAATACGAACCGGACTGGAGGTACGGCTTTCAACACCGGAAAGCACGGCTTCTTCCATGTCAAATCCCTTAATGCGCGTTGAAAATCCGGTGATGCCCTCTTTTAACGGTGCTGTGAGAAACTCCGGTAAAACGTGGTTTAAGTTGCCAAAGGTGTACGCGCCTTTTATGGACGGCGTTACGGCACCGAAACCGGTCGATATGCGGTTGTTCTTGAAATCACCGTATAACTGTACGGGAATTTTGCCGTTTCCCTCCCGCCATGCGAGGTTTTCAAGTCTGCGCTGGAAGTGCATGCCGTCTAAAATGTTACTGCCGAAATCCTCCGGCGTTACGGTGACGATAATGGCACTGTTGGCATTGTCACCGTTTCTGCCCGAATAACTCATGCCATTTACGGCAATGCGTTCTTTTTCGGAGGAAGCGTTGACCACGTAACCGCCCGGACACATACAGAAAGAATACACGCCTTTGCCGGTGGATGTCTGAAACGTTACTTTATAATCGGCAGCAGGCAGTTTATAGTGGCAGTCGCCATACGCATTCTGATTGATAAAGGACTGCGGGTGTTCCATGCGCACACCGACCGCGAAAGCCTTCGGCTGCATGGAGATTCCCTGTGCCAGAAGCATTTCAAAGGTATCTCTGGCACTGTGACCGATTGCAAGACAGACGGTATTACAGGCGTGGGTGAAGGATTTGTTTTCTGCACGGTCAAAGACGGTAATGCCGTTTACTGCGCCGTCTTTTTCATGAATTGCCGTGAGTTTTGTCTGGAAATGCACCTCGCCGCCGCAGGCAGTGATTTTTTTACGGATATTCTGCACGACTTCGGCAAGAACATCAGTTCCGATATGTGGCTTATTCACATATAAAATCCGCGAATCCGCACCAAATTCTGCAAATATGCGTAAAACTTCGTGGATTCTTCCGGTTGGGTCTTTAATCGCCGTATTTAATTTACCGTCCGAAAATGTACCGGCGCCCCCCTCTCCGAACTGGACGTTCGATTCGGTATTGAGTGCGCCGCCCTGCCAGAACGCCTCGACTTCTTTTTTACGCTGTTCAATACTGTCACCGCGCTCAAACACAATCGGGCGCAGTCCTGCTTCGGCAAGCTTTAATGCGGCAAACATACCCGCAGGGCCGAAACCGATAATGACCGGACGGTCTTCTTCTTTTAAAATCTGCCTTGATACGGCAGGGAATGTGTATCCTTTTTTGGTAACCGGTGTAATGTCACGGTTCTTTAACTTTTTAATCCATGCAGCTTCGTCCACTGGCTTTTTGCCGTTAAGCAGAATGTCGGAAACATGCACGCTGTATATGTATAAGATATCCGGTTTATGTCTGGAATCAATCGACTGTTTGGCAATCTCAATGCGGCAGGTATCCTTCGGTGAAAGGCGCAGTGCTTTGTAAACTGCCTGATGTAATGCCGTTTCCGGGCTGTCCGGTTTTAAACGAATCTGACTAATTTGAATCATAGTGAATTCCTTTCTGTGAAATACAATACTGTGCGGCAGAAGTTCCCGCCAGATGTCCACTGCTCCATGCCCATTGCAGGTTGTAGCCGCCGCATTTTCCGTCTACGTCTAAAAGTTCTCCCGCAAAGAAAAGTCCGGGACATAAAAGAGACTGCATGAACTGGGAATCCACCTCTTCAAGAGATACACCACCCTGACAGATTTGTGCGGCATCAAAGGAGCGGCTTCCGGTAATGTCAAAGGAAAAATCTTTAAAAGCTGTTATCATTTTTGCAATACCTTTTTTCCCAAGTGCGTCCATAGTCGTACCGGCTGGATAACCGCAGCTTTTTGCCACTGCCTGTACAAGCTTTTTGTTAAGCAGTCCCGAAAAGAACGTGACAATATCCTGCGTATTATGCTGATACATGCGTTTTATCGATTGTGTAATAAGGGTTTCCGCTTCAAAGTCCGGAAGCATATCCACAACTGCCGTCACGATTCTTTTACTGTCTGCGGCTTTGACGGCATAGCGGCTGACCTGAAATACGGGAATCCCCGAAATGCCGTAGTCCGTATACTGGATTTCTCCGGTATCCGAAGCAACAGGATTTCCGTCTGCAAAAACAGTAACCGTTCCTGTACTGCGCACGCCGGACATCGCTTTGCACAGTGGATTGTCGGAAGTAAGCTGTACGAGTGCCGGAAGCGGTTTTATAATGTGGTGTCCGAATTTTCTGGCAAGTGTATAGCCTGAGCCGTCCGAGCCTGTCTTTGGTGCGGCTTTTGAGCCGGTGGCAAGAATACAGGCGTGGCCGCAGAAGCTGTCGGTATCGGTCGTCACATAAAATGAACCGTCTTTTTTTTCAACGGACAGAACAGACTGTTCGGTAAACACGGTCACACCGCTCTGTTCGACTTCATACCGCAGTGCGGACTGCAAAGAAGCCGCTGTTTCCGAATGGGGATAGACATATCCGTTTCTGTCCTTGTGGTAAATGCCTGCATTTTCAAAAAAATCAAGGGTATCCTGTACCGGAAAGGTATTTAAAACCTGCATGACAAAGTCAGGATTGCCGTTCTGATAACAGTCTGCCTGCATATGCAGGTTGGTAAAGTTACATTTTCCGTTGCCGGTCTGGAGTATTTTTGAACCCAGCCGTGCCGTATGTTCTATTAAAATGACAGATGCACCGCCCTGTGAAGCGCAGACAGCGGACATCATGCCCGCGGCGCCGCCACCGATAACAATGCAGTCACAGGTGTGGCTGTTTAATTTTGTCATAAAAGTCCTCGTTTCTTTATTGTTTTTTCAGTTTTATATTTTAACAGACCGCAGGTACAGGCGCAATATTTAACTGCTGTAGGTCTGTAAAAATTCGTAAAGCTCCTGCTCTCCGGTGATGTACAGGCCGTATTTTAACTGCTCCCGTATTTCAAACCTGGCATGAGGTTTACCGCTACATCGGCGTAGTCGTGAAAAAATCTTGTCTCTCCCCGGTAAATGCACAGGCGGTCTTCACTGTAAATCAGGTAAAAGGTTTCTTTTTGGTCTGTACTTTTCCGTTGGCATAAATGCCGGCAGAGGTGTCTGCCAGACTGGTGCTGTCAGTTTCTGCCCGGTAGACAAAGGTTTCCTCTTTGGTAATATTTTTTGTATTTTCCTTTGAAGCAAAGAAAAAGATACAGCCAAAGCCGGCGATAAATAACAGTAATATTCCGGCAGCGGCGCTTATCCATTCCAATCGTTTCATAAATCTGAACCCTTTCTGTTTGAAGTTTGATATTCTATTTTTTACAGAAATGTCAGATTTATACTTTTTTGCAAAATGTTTTAAGAAATGCGGTTTAATACAAAATTGCGGAAATTTTCCACGGCAGGCGGCATATACACGGAACCGTCATGCACCAGATAAAAATTGCGTTCGTAATCCGGTGAAAGAATCGGCAGAATCCGAACCGGCAGTTTTGACAGCAAATCCATATACGGAACAACGGCAATACCGAAGTCTTGTGCCACCAGTCCGGCAATGACTTCATCTTCTTCTGTTTCGTAAACGATATTGGGAATCACATTTTCCTTGTGGAACATATCGTCAATGACACTGCGGATACCCGAAGTCTTTGTAAAATAAATGTGCGGGTACGAAGCGGTGTCGGAAAGACATATACCGTCCTTAGCGGAACGTGCGGCAAGCGGGTGATTCTGCGGCACGATGACAACCAGCTCCTGTTTCTGAACCGGAACGGCGGTAAATTTTAAGTCGTCCTGCGGCTTGGAACAAAACAGCAAATCTACCTTCCGCTGTGCCAAATCATCTAACAGGTGCTGGGTAATGCCGGTATGAAAGGTAAAACGGATATCATTTTCAGGATATGCCCGTAAGAAATCTGTCGCAAGGTGCGGGACAAATTCAATCCCCAGCGGACGGACAAAGCCCAGACGAATCAGTCCTGAACCGCGCGCACTGCGCTGTAAGGAAGCAATGCCGTCATCAAGCGTGGAAAGCGTATGCTCCGCGCACGATAGAAATTCCCTGCCAAACGGCGTGAGCATGGTATTTCTGCCATTTTTCTCAAATAACGGCACACCCAGTTCTTTTTCCATCTGTGCAATGGCGTGGCTGAGGCTTGGCTGTGTAATGCAGAGCTGTTCTGCTGCTTTGGTATAGTGTTTGACGTGTGCAAGGGTCACAAAGTATCTTAAATAAAATAAATTCAAATAAATTCCTCCAGTGTGTCCGGTAATCTCCGGCAGGTAGTAAATCTAAATATCTGATGTGCAGTTACATTTATATATGATACCAGGGACAAAAGTCCCCAATCATGATAAATATATAATATTCAATAGATACAGTCTATAGTTTGATGAAATTTATTTATTTGTTATTTATAAAAAGCGTTTGTATACTGAAAAGCTGTAAACAAATATGTAGGGCAAAATGCCTTAGAACAGGAATGGTGAAAAGTATGAATAATAATAATGCTGACACAATGATTCAGGAAACGGACAGGCGGACACTGCGCGGGGAGCTGGCTTTGATAGCGGCGGTTCTGATTAACAGCTTTGGTGTGGTATTAATGCTGTATTCCGGTGCGGGGATTTCAGCAATCTCAAGCGTGCCGTTTGCATTTTCAGAAGTCTTTACTAAAATTTCCCTCGGAACATGGACGTATCTTTTTCAGGGGTTACTGGTTCTGACATTAATGATTCTGCGTAAAAAATTCGTACCGCAGTATTTATTCAGTTTTGTTGTCGGATTTGCTTTCGGGGAATTTTTAGATGTACATGAATTATGGATAGGGATTCTGCCACAGACGATACCGTGCCGGATAGTATACTTTGTGTTAAGTTATATTCTGATTTGTATTGGAATTGCATTATCCAACCGATGCGGATTGCCAATTATTCCGACAGATTTATTTCCAAGGGAATTTTCCGATATTATCCGTGTCGGATATCCTAAAATCAAAATTACTTTTGATGTAATCTGTCTGACAGTAACTGCCTGCATGACAGGATTTCTTTTAGGACATCTTGACGGACTAGGAATCGGAACAATTCTTGCTGCTTTCACGATGGGAAAATGTATCGGCATCATTGGAAACTGGATGGATCAACGGTATACATTTGTGTCTGTCTTAACTCAGAAATAAAGCTTTAATCATACGGGCACGTAATACCTTCCACATCAGCAGCGGCAACAGGGTTTCAACTGTTGCACAGTATTTATCAGCCAGACATAGAATCCATGCTTCCTTATACCGCGGCGGTATCGGGGTCAGTGGAAACATGTGTCTGGCTATCATATTTTCTTCAATTGGATTCAAATCAAAATCTTCTTTGGCATTTCTTAAAGCTGTCGATGGGTGATAAAAGCCATGAAGCCGATGACTTTTATCCTTTTCATGCCAGTCATAAAGAAAGTAATCATGAAGCAATGCACCGCGGATCAGTGACTTTTCATCAATATTCAGCCGGAAACGTCTTGCAAAATACAAACTTGTATAAGCTACTTTTACACTATGTTCATAAACAGATGTCGAGCCGTGCTGTATATAGCTTTTCTCCATTGTCAGCCGTCCTTCCTTTTCGAGTGTACGGATGGCAGTTGACATTACTGTAAAAATACTTCTAATGGGTCTATTTTCAGGGTTCATGTACTTCTCCATTTCATTTTTGTGAACCATTACTTTGCTACCTATGCAGATTATACGCAAAAATGTATTTAATTACAATACCTGAAGCCAATTTATTTCTTAAGAATTTCTTATTTTGTTCCAAAGATTCTGTCGCCTGCATCGCCAAGTCCCGGACAGATGTATGCATTTTCGTTTAACTGTCTGTCTAATGCACCGACATAAATCTGGATATCCGGATGTTCCCTGTGCAGTCTTTCGAGTCCTTCAGGAGCTGCAATAATACACATGAACTTAATGTTTTTGCCGCCGTGTTTTTTAATCTGGTTAATCGCATCAATCGCAGAACCGCCTGTTGCTAACATCGGATCACACACAACAATCGTTCTTTCGGCAATCGGGTCCGGCAGTTTGCAGTAATATTCCTGCGGTTCGTGAGTTTCTTCGTCACGGTACATACCGATGTGTCCAACCTTTGCGGACGGAACTAACGCTAAAATACCGGAAACCATACCAAGTCCGGCACGAAGAATCGGCACAACGGCAAGTTTTCTTCCGGCAATCATCGGTGTCATGCAGGTTTCAATCGGCGTTTCGACTTCTACGTCTTCTACCGGCAAATCTGAAAGAGCTACAAAGCCTTCCAGCATGGCAATTTCATCAACTAACTGACGAAATTCGTTTGTGCCGGTTCTCTTGTCACGTAAGATTGAAATCTTGTGCTGGATTAAAGGGTGTTCAAAAATAGTTACATTTTCCATTTTATTCATAAAAATCTCCATTCCGCCGTCAATGCGGCATTTTTATCTTTTTTATTACTCTGCTTCATCTTCGCTGTCGCTGTTTGCAACATAGACCCCTCGGCTTCTGTCACCCTCCGGATTTTTACCGAACTGGTAATCATTTCCCGGTAAAACGGCATTGAGGAAAATACCTGCAATCGCAGCTACGGCAAGGGCTGTCAGTGTAATTGAAGTGCCAAAGACAGTAAAGGTCAAGCCGTCTGAAAATCCAAGTCCGCAGACAAAGATGACACCGGCAATAATTAAGTTTCTGGACTTTGTTAGGTCTACCTTATTTTCAACGACATTTCTCACACCGATAGCGGAAATCATACCGTAGAGCATGAATGACACACCGCCGATAATTGCCGCAGGCATTGTTGAAATAATTGCCGAAAACTTCGGAATAAAGGACAATACAATTGAAAAACATGCCGCAATACGGATAACACGCGGGTCATAAACTTTGGAAAGTTCAAGAACGCCGGTATTTTCACCGTATGTCGTGTTGGCAGGTCCGCCGAGGAATCCGGCAAATGCGGTTGCAAGTCCGTCACCCATTAAGGTACGGTGCAGACCTGGTTCTTCAATAAAATTTTCTCCGACTGTAGCGGAAATGGCGGACATATCTCCTACATGTTCCATCATCGTTGCAATGGCAATCGGTGCCATAACAAGAATGGCTGTGATGTCAAATTTGCAAATCTGGAACTGAGGCAGTCCAATCCAGCCGGCGCCCGATACAGATGCAAAATCTAAAATCGCTGTGCCATCAGGATTTGTGATACCGCAGGCATTTAAAATCACCGCAAGCCCATAGGAAATCAAAACACCCATGAGAATCGGGATAATCTTAAACATGCCTTTTCCCCAGATATTGAAAATGATAATCACCGCTAATGCCGTAAATGCAATCCACCAGTTGGTTGAAGCATTTGAAATAGCTGACGGTGCAAGGGATAAACCGATGCAGATGATAATCGGACCGGTTACAACCGGCGGTAAAAATTTCATGACACGGTTGACACCGACCAGTTTGAATATCAGTGCCACTGCCAGATATAAAAGTCCGGCAACAACAATACCGCCGCAGGCATAAGCCGCTTTATCATTGACATTCATGGTCGCATAAATACCGTTTTTTAAGTTGGCAACGGTATAAAATCCGCCTAAAAATGCAAAGGACGAGCCTAAAAACGCAGGCACTTTCAATTTGGAACAAAGATGGAAAATCAGTGTGCCAAAGCCTGCACAAAATAAAGTAACAGAAACGGTAAGACCTCTTGTCAAAGGTTCACCGCAGGCATCTTTAAAATAGCCTGCCACAAGAATCGGTACCAGAATTGTAGCGCCGAACATCGCAAACATATGCTGGATTCCGAGAATCAGCATTTTCGGAATGCCGAGCTTACGTGCGTCATAAATGGGTTCATTTGAGTTGTTCATAGAATTCTCCTGCTGTTAAAATAGTATTGATAAATAATCCACAAAGTATGATATCATTTTAACAGGAAATTGGCAACCGGTAATGTTTAATCCGTGTGGCTGATTTTACACTTTATACGGCGGAATCTGTCTGTGTGTGTCCTGTGATATACCGGACAATGAATTGTGCCGTTTTTTCAACACCGTCAGAGGAATCGACCGTTAATTCATAATTTCTTGCATCACCCCAGTGTGTGCCGGAAATATGCTCATAATATGAAGCCCTTGCCTTATCGGAACGCTCAATATTCACCCTTGCTTCTTTTGGCGTGTCGCCGTATACATCCATAACTCTTTGAATTCTGTAATCCTGCGGCGCATGGATAAATATGCGGACAACATTGTCGTAATCTTTTAAAATATAATCTGCTGCCCTGCCGACAATGACACAGGAGCCGTTTTCCGCAATTTCACGGATAATGGCATCCTGTGCTTTAATCGCGTATTGCACTGCATTGGAACTCAGATATAAATCACGCATGATATCCGGCGAATTTTTGTGAATATCGGAAATGAATTCGCGATTTAGTCCACTCTCTTTTGCCGCCAGCGTAATCATTTCTTTATAATAGAAAGGAATGCCTAAGGCATTGGCGACACATTTTCCAATCTGCTTGCCCGATGAGCCGTGCTCTCTTGCAATCGTGATAATGACGCCGGGTTTGGAAGGCTTTAAGGCAATATCAGGATTGTCAAGATTATCGATATTGTCATGACTGCCTGTACTGTCTGCGCCAGCTGTGGCGGCTGAGATATGTGTGGCGGCGGTGACATCTGTGATGTTTTTACCGCCAGAAGCCTCAGTTTCCCGTACATAATCCTTGTTTAAGAATTGACGGTAAAAATAAGCCCCGGTAAGGCTGGTGATAACTTCCGTCACCGGATAAGTCAGCCAGAACCAGTTTAATCCGAATCTGGAAAATAAATATGCCAGCGGAACAAATAATACCACGGTGCGGATAACCGTAAGCAGTGAACTTTTAAGGCTTAAACCCACCGCCTGAAAAAATACCGGGAATATCAGCGAAGTGACCATTGGCAGAAAGCTGATGCCGACAAAGCGGAAGCCGACCCGTCCGATAGCAATAACCAGTTCATCGGAAGTAAATACCCGCAGCATTTGTGAAGGAATACAGACAAAGCATAGTGTTCCCAATGCCATAAGGGACATTCCGAACACAATGGAAGCCGACAGGGTCTTTTGACAGCGCTCAATATTTCTTGCCGCATAATTGTAGCTGATAACAGGAACAATGCAGGTCTGCATTGCGCCGAGCGGGATAAAGAAAAAGGTCTGCCACTTATAGTAAAGTCCCAGTGCGGTTACTGCCTGGTCTGAAAAGGTTGCAAGAATCAGATTCAATCCCAGTATGTAAAAGGTATACGCCGACTGCATAAGAATATTCGGAATACCCAGCTGGAAGATTTTAGCAATGTGGTGTGGGTAAACCTGTCTGTGCGGGGATTTGCGAAAGCCTTTTTTCATGACAATCAGTGCCGCCATAATCTGTCCTGATACTGTCGCCACCGCCGCGCCCGCAATGCCCATTTTCGGAAATCCGAACATACCGAAAATCAGCAGAGGGTCTAACACGATATTCGTAATCGCGCCGATAATCTGCGCTGTCATCGGCGTTTTCATATCGCCGCAGGATTGCAGAACTTTTGTCCAGATACTTTCCAGAAACAGTCCGAAACTGAATACACACACAATACGTCCGTATACGATGACATCGTGAATGATGACTTCGGAATTGGTTGACATTTTTGCGTAAAACGGCATGGCAAACCAGCAGATGACCGCAAATAAAAGCCACATAAAGCCTGCTAACGGCGTGCCGACACCGGCATACTCATCGGCTTCTTTTTCATTGCCGACACCCAGCTTTGCCGCCATAACCGTGTTAATGCCCACCCCCGTTCCCACGGCAAGGGCAATCATTAAAAGCTGGAGCGGGTAGATAATTGACAGTGCCGTCAGCCCCGAATCGGAGTATCTGCCGACAAACAGGCTGTCAATGATGTTGTAGAGCGCCTGTATCAGCTGGGCGAGCATGACCGGTGGAGCCAGTTTTAAAAGTATTTTGCTGATTTTTTCTGTTCCAAATAAATCTGTCTGTTCCATGATTTTGTTTTACCTCGGGTTTGTTTAATTTGTTATTTTTAGAAATTTTTTCTAATTCCAGCATGTACTTATCGAAATCGGACATAAATAATCTGTCCTGAATCACACGGTATTTTTCAAATTCCGTTTCTGCTTTTGCCGTGGCAATCTCAGCTGTGAGTCAGTTATTTTCTGATAAAATCTGCGCTCTGACAGGCGGATTTCACGAATCTGTTCAAGTAAACGGTCAAAGTATTCAGTTGTAAGTACAGAACCGCCGTTTTTCAGACGTTCGTCATCTATAACCCAGCCCTTGATAGTATAATCCTTCGCAATTTGATTCACCCATTTACGGAACTGTACCGCACGCTCAGAATTGACCTTGAAACCTACGGCAATAATCATCTCCAAGGAATAGTGATTTGTATTGTAGCTTTTCCCGTTAGGAGCAGTTATTCGAAATTTTCGAATAACTGAATCTTCCTTCAGCTCAAACTAATACAACATTTCAAACATTCTCTCAATAAAAAATTGAATTTCTCTATTTACACAATTTTTCATATGCTTTCATTACGATTTGGACAATCAAAATTCTACGCTGATTCAAAAAATCAGGATAAGATAACTGTTCGCATTTCTCTGGAAGGGCATTCTGTGCGCACGCCAACTTATCTTCTTGAATTCGTAATTACCTCTGTATTAATGAAAGTATATCATATAAACAGAAATAAGAATCTGCTATTTTACAATCTTTATGAAAATGTCCAAAGTACCATGCCTTAAAATCAGTATGGTCGGCTACCTGTTGTAAAAATTCTCTTAAAGGGGCTTCTTCGTTGCGATCGGATAAAGCTTTATAGCCCATTTTGTAAATAATGTTTTTGGGTGCGGTATGGGTAAGAATATAGTCGACCTTAAAACCCGATTTTTTTAAATTTTCCCAGCCTTCTAAATATTCCTGCTGGGATGGAAGTTCTTCCGGAAACCATGAAATGCCCTCTCCCGATATGCTCTGTCAGGGCTGTATGCCCCGCCAAAAGTAAAAAATGTAATGCCGCCTAAATTAAAAATCTGTCCGCGCATCAGATGAATAATATCTTTTTCAATAAAATGGACATTGCCGCCATGCCATTTTTCAACCGGAAAGGCATTTAATTTTTTAAAATCTTCATGGTTTCCGTCTATAAAAAGCGTTGTAACCGGAAGATTTCTTAAAATGTGCCTGACTTTGGTTTCTTCTGTTTCAGAATACCCGCAAATGCCGGTATCTCCGCAGATTATGAGATAATCTTCTTTTGTGTAAGTTGTATTCTGTTTTTGAAAAAATGTTATAATTTTATCAAGGTCAAATGTTCCGTGTGTGTCGCCGGATAGGATAAATTTCATTGGGGGTGTCCTTTTTGTATTTTAATAACAAGTATCTTCGTCTTTTTGGTATTTAAATCGCTGCAATAAATGTTCTCTATGTTGGTTTGCAACTTTCGGATTGTATGCAAGAGAGTCAGTATCTGAGGACACAATGGCTGTTTCATTATTAAAATCCCAAAACGAATGAATTGCCCGTTTATGTAATACAACTCTACTGCCACAATATTCAATTACAGATGGATGAGAATTAAAAATAGTATAATTTATACCATTAGGGCAGAAATAACTTTTATAACCTATTCCGTCAATTCCGGTTTTTCTTAAATGGTCGGAAATTACCTGTGTTACACGATAAGTGTCTTTATTTGCAACCGGCTGTGTATAGTGATACATTAGTTCAGTAAAAAATGTCTTAATATTCATTCCAAAAAGTGTATCTTCTACATTTAAATCCTTGTCAATATCAGTTGAAAAATCATAAATATATAAAGGCTTCTTAATTTTGAATGTGGCTAAAGAAATTAAATCGCCTAGGGTAGATTTGATTTCTGTACATGCTGTTTCGGGATTAGAGGCAATATATAGATAAGATACACCATCTATATTATTTCTACCGGCACCCGGAATGCCTAGCAGAGGCTCTCTTGAATTAAATTCATCATATCCTATTAGTTTTTTATCTTTGGTTTTATGCGGACCTTTTTTAGTATTATTGTCATCAGCAGGGTCCATAATACGGGCACGATAGTATATCGTGCCATTTTCTAAACATTTTTTAAATCCAGTAGATTCATTACTCACAATAATTTTATCAATAAGTGACAATGTTTTTTGAATTTGGCAGTTCGTATCAAATTTAGAATTTATAGCATTTATAAATTCATAAAAATTGTGTCGTGCTGTCATTTCATTTATATAATTATCCATTGCTTTTGCGGAACATAAAAGATTATCATTCATTGCTTATACCTCCGGGTTTATAGTGATAAGGAAAATTAGATGTATTTTCCCTTGCATCTAATTTCCCTATTAATCTTGAAACTTGCACTTTTAGTCTGCATTTTTCAAGCTGTTGTATATTTCATCTGAGAATATACCAAGTACCTTTTTCTTCATTTCATCATTTCCGAGTAATAAGCTGAAAAAGTCTTGATTCTGCTCTAAGCCTTCTATTAATGCATCGTCTATGTTGTCAAAATATGCAAATTCAAAATCTTTTTCTGTATTGTTCTTTGCTGATCTTTTTAGCTTTTCGGATTTCATCATAATGTCTTTTATCTGGAGCATTGCTTTTACTGCTACATCATTATCATAATCTTTTCCGGCTATGCTGTTGATTTCTGCTATAATCTGTGATAATTTTTCCTCTTTATCTTCTGATAACACAAAATGGTCAGCTGTCGGAAGTTTTATAACAGGATCAGATTTTAATTTTGATTTATGTTCAGCGCTTTTCTTCTGAACAAAATTTATAGCTGTTATTTTTCCATCTAAATTAAATCCACTGCCGGGGTGTTTTATATTTACATATGCAAGCAATAAAGCAATAAATTTATATTTCTTATGCAGTTCAACATCTTCAAAACATGATACCTGCAATAAAAATTCATAGAAGCGAACAAATCGTTTCATCGTCAGTACGAGCTCTTTTTGTTCTTCATAATCAAACTTATCTATGTTTTTCTTTGCTTTTTGAAATAAGAATGTTAAACGTTTCTTTTCTTTTGCTGTAATAGTATCTTTGTATAAAATTTCATTGGCATCTTCTATATCCAAAGGATCAATTACTGTATATCCATCTATTTTTGCTTCTAAATCATAGATTGCAGACGGTGTAACAGAATTGGATAAAAGTGTTGTTGTATAATATTTTGAAAATGCTGCTTGAATATCTTTATAGTCATTTACAAAATCAAGTATAAATGTTTTCTTGTCATATGGTGGACAGATTCTATTAAGTCTTGATAATGTCTGTACAGCATTTACACCGCTTAATTTTTTAAGAATGTACATTGCACATAATTTAGGTTGGTCAAATCCGGTCTGATATTTATTAGCAACAAGCAATACCTTATAATCATCTTTATCAAATTCTGTTGGTAATTTATCTTCACTAAATCCATTTAGTCCTGCTTCTGTATATTCTTTTTCATCATCCTTTAATGTCACTTTTCCAGAAAATGCTACTAGCGCACGAATATTACTATATCCTTTTTTAGTTATGTATTCTTCAAATGCCTGACGGTATTTTACAGCACTTTCTCTTGAATTCGTTATTACCATAGCTTTTGCAGTTCCGCCAAGTTCATCCATTACTGTGGTTCTGAAATGTTCAACAATAACTTCTATTCTTTGTGCTATGTTGGTTTCATGTAATTCAACAAATCTGGCAATTTGTCTTTTGGCACTATTTGTGTTACACGTAGGGTCTTCTTTAATTTCTTTATTAATCTGATAATAGGTCTTATAGGTTGTATAATTTTGTAATACATCAAGAATAAAGCCTTCTTCGATTGCTTGTTTCATAGAATATATATGAAATGCTTCTCTTTGCCCTTTTTTATTTACCCTGCCAAATAACTGTATTGTTGTTGGTTTTGGTGTTGCTGTAAATGCAAATACCGATACGTTTTCCTGCTTACCGTGTTTTGCAATTTCTTCAACAATTAAATCTTCAGTTGTACTTTCATCCATGCCGATTTCACCAGCACCAAGTGTCATTGTTACAGCTGCCATATCCTTTC
>ENA-OQHF01000228-OQHF01000228.1-human-gut-metagenome-genome-assembly--contig:-NODE-228-length-35905-cov-4.031779_pt1 | contig 35905 bp, 27 predicted proteins | sample MGYA00242559_ERZ504709 | MGnify/ENA primary metagenome ERZ504709 (study PRJEB26092, sample SAMD00036203) | human gut metagenome | host: Homo sapiens | study: EMG produced TPA metagenomics assembly of... | reverse complement strand
GGACCACGAATGGACCGTGGTCGAAGCGGCGGTGCCCGACGGCTACACCACCATCTCCGATGTGGAAGGCGACTCCACTGAAATCACCAACACGCACACGCCACCCACCACGCCGGACCAGCCGCACACGGCGCCGACGTGCAGCAGGCCGCTTGGATTGCCGTGGCCATCTTGGGCGCAGGGTTTGGTGCTGCTGATCGTTGCCAAGACGGCTTTGCGGAAGCGGGCGTAGCATAAATAACGTGACGGATGAATCGGACGCCAAGCCAGCTGCGCAAGTCGAATTGGATGCGCAGGTTAAACCGGGTGCGCAGGTTAAACCGGCTGCCAAGCATAAGAAATCGAATGCGCTGCTCAATGTGATGATTGCCATCTCCGCAATCGCCATGATCGGTGCGCTGGGTCTCATCGCGTATCCGACATTCAGCGACTGGTGGAACCGCATGCACCAGTCATACGCCGTGGCAGGCTACGTGGAACAGACCAAAGACATGTCCGGCGCCGAACGCAAGGCCATGCTGAAAGCGGCGCACGAATACAATGAACGGCTCGCCGCGAACGGCGATCGGTGGCACATGACCGACGCGCAGAAGCGCGAATATGATGAAACGCTCGACGTGACCGGAACCGGCATCATGGGGTACGTGACCATACCACGCATCAAAGTGAAACTGCCCGTCTACCACGGCACAAGTGACGGCGTACTGCAGATCGCCGCCGGACATTTGGCCGGCACATCGCTGCCCGTAGGCGGAGCGACCACGCACGCGGTGGTCTCCGGGCACACCGGCCTGCCGTCCGCCCGGTTGCTGACCGGCTTGGACGAGCTGCAAAAAGGCGATACCTTCGCATTCCACGTGCTCGACGAAACCTACACGTACCAAGTGGACCAGATCTCAGTGGTGCTGCCGAGCGAAATCAGCAAGCTGAATATTGAGCAGGGGCGCGACTACGCGACGCTGATCACCTGCACGCCATACGGAGTGAACTCGCACCGGCTGCTGGTGCGCGGCCATAGGATTCCGAACCCGAAGGTCCCGGACACCACGCAATACGACGAGCCGGGGGAGATGACGGCTGTGGCGGCTGTGGTGATCGGACTGCTCGTGTTTGTGGCTGGCTGCGCTTTTGTGGGGCTCGCGCGGCTATGGCGACGCTCCTGGATTGTGCGGCACGGGTTGTGCGCCGGGGCCGGCGCGCGCCATTCGTCTGGTGTTCGGGGGTAGTGTCTAGCCTAGCGCCGCCGCAGGCCGGTGACATCGCTTCTCCGGTGTGCGGGGGTGTGCGTCTGGTCGTGCTCGGTATGTGGTGCGTGGTGTTTGTGTGCTTGTGGTACGTGTTGCGTTTCAGTGTGTGTACTTGTGTTTGCGTGCGTGTGCATGTCTGATGTTGCGCAGGGGTGTTGTTGCGGTGCGCATATGGCCTGAATCGTGCTGAAGCATGGGTTGTGAGCGGATGGGGGTATTATTCGGCCTGTTTCGGACGCTTTTGATGCCCCTTTTGCTCATGACTTGCGATTTTGACGGTTTTGGCGCGGTTGTGAGCGGATGGGGGTACGATTCTGGATGTTTCGGGCTGTTTTGATGTTGGGTGGCCTCCCCTTTTGCTCACGACTTGTGAGTTGGGCTGGTTTTGCTTGTCTGTGAGCGGATGGGGGTATTATTCGGCCTGTTTCGGACGCTTTTGATGCCCCTTTTCGCTCATGACTTGCGATTTTGCCGGTCCGCGCGCGGTCGTGTGCGTACGGGGGTGTGTGCAATGGGTCTTGCGTGGGTGTAGGCGCGCGGGTGTGCCGGTGTAGGCGTGGGTGTAGGCGTGCGGTCGTGGTTTTGGCTGGGTATCTGGCTTATAGATGGCGGATTCGGCCGGGCGTCCGGTGGTATCTCGCTTATAGGTGGCGGGTCGGTTTGGGCAATAGGTCGTTAGGGGGTAGCATGCATACCCCCTAGATGTCTTGTTTCCGCAAGGGGCCGCCATCTATAAGCGAGATACCATCCGTCGATCCCGCGAATCCGCCATCTATAAGCGAGAAAGCGCGTGAACCGGGCGCTGCGGCGGCGAAATCGCAAAATTATGGAATCGGCTGATTGCTGCGCGCGGCAGGTGGGTAGTATCGGGCGCGGAAGACGTGGAAGGAGCTGCCATGTGTGATGAAGGGGAAACTGCGGATCAGGCGGATGCCGTACGAACGGAATCGCAAAAGATGGAATCGCGAGCGGGGGAGACGGCGCTTGATGGGTCGGCGCGCAGCATCATCGTGCTGATTGTGGTCGGCATGTTGGTGGGTGTGCTGTCCGGCATGTTCGGCATTGGTGGCGGCACGGTGATCGTGCCCGCGCTCGTCTGGCTGGGTCTGTCTCAGCGCAACGCGGCCGCCACGTCCATGCTGGCGATCGTGCCGACCGCCATTTCCGGCGTTGTTTCCTATGCGGCCGGCGGGAATGTCGACTGGCTTGCCGCGGCTCTGCTGTTCTGCGGCATGTTCGTAGGCGGACAGGTCGGCAGTTGGCTGCTCTCGCGGTTGCCGGAATTGGCGTTGCGGTGGATTTTTGTGGTGTTTCTTGTTTTTGTGGTGGTCGACCAGGTGAGTTTCGTGCCGTCACGCGACCACCAGATCGCCATGACGGTGGCGACCGGTGTCTGCCTGGCGCTACTGGGTGTGGTCATCGGCATGCTGGCGGGATTGCTGGGTATTGGTGGCGGCGCGCTGGCGGTGCCGGCGTTGTCGATTCTGTTCGGCGCGTCCGACCTGGTTGCGCGCGGCACTTCGCTGTTGGCAATGTTTCCGAATTCGATCACGACCAGCGCGGCGAACTTGAAGCGCAGGCTAGCGCATGTGAAAACCGCGCTGATTATTGGCGTGACGGCGGCTGTGACCGCGCCGCTCGGCACGTGGATTGCGGGGGAGGTTTCGCCACGAGTTGGGGCGATTATGTTCGCCTGCTATCTGTGCGTGCTGCTGGTGCGGTCCATGTTTGTGGCCGTGAAAGCCACCCGCTCCGCTCATACCGGCCAAGTCTCCGCCTGACTTGCCGCACCTCCGCCTGACTTGCCGCACCTCCGCCTGACCGTTTGCACATCATGCAGCAAAAGCACGAGTCATGATTCAGCCTTGAGGGGATATTGGGGATGACGGTTGACGGAAAGAGGGTTTGAGATAAGTATTCACTTTGTGAAGACGAGAGTTCACGTTTCGTTCGTCTAAAACGTCTCGGAAGTTGGTTTACGAAACCTAGCGTGGAGATTGCAATACAGCGCAGACTGAAGAAAGGAGAAACATGGGCAAGCACAAAGCTTTGAAGGGCGCAATCGCAGCGGTCGCATCCGTAGCGACGCTCGGCGCATTGCAGCCATCGGCAACGGCAACGCCAAGACGAAGTCAGGCTCGCCGATGGCAAGTATGTGGCCGAATCCACCGGATTCAACGGCGATGCAGTGCTTTCCTACGAGCTCAAGGACAAGTCCGGCAACGTGGTCTCCGTTTCCGACAGCTCCACTCCGGTCTCCGGCGTGCGTGTCAAGACCGCCAAGATCAGCCGCTGAAAATCTGAAGTGATCTGAAGATCGCAGATTGGATCCGGATCGCACACATCACAGTGTGGTCCGGATTTTTATCTGCGTTTTTCGATTGCTTTCGATGACGATCGAACCTTGAAATCGTGTCCTGAGATTGCGCTTAAGATTGCACCCGGCAAAAAGTTGAGCGAAGAGAGCTCAATTTTTTTGTAGATTTGGGAATAATCGCTTGCGATTCAAAGTTGAGTGGTGTAGGCTCAAGTTTTGGAAAGTTCGAGAGACGGCAAACCGAAACTCGGGCGAAAGAACGAACAGAACAGAAAACGCATAGCGAACCTATCTACAAAGGAGACAAGTTATGGGACGCGCAGTTGGCATCGATCTGGGTACTACCAATTCCTGCATCGCAACTCTTGAAGGTGGCCAGCCCACCGTTATCGTGAACGCCGAAGGCGCTCGCACCACACCGTCGGTCGTGGCTTTCAGCAAGTCCGGCGAAATCCTGGTCGGCGAAGTCGCCAAGCGCCAGGCCGTCACCAACGTCGACCGCACCATCAGCTCCGTCAAGCGCCACATGGGCACCGACTGGACCGTTGAGATCGACGGCAAGAAGTGGACCCCGCAGGAGATTTCCGCCCAGGTCCTGATGAAGCTGAAGCGCGACGCCGAAGCCTACCTTGGCGAACCGGTTACCGACGCCGTGATCACCTGCCCGGCATACTTCAACGACGCCCAGCGTCAGGCCACCAAGGACGCCGGCACCATCGCGGGCCTGAACGTCCTGCGTATCATCAACGAGCCGACCGCAGCCGCACTGGCCTACGGCCTTGAAAAGGGCAAGGAAGACGAGCGCATCCTGGTCTTCGATCTCGGTGGCGGCACCTTCGATGTGTCCCTGCTGGAAATCGGCAAGGACGACGACGGCTTCTCCACCATCCAGGTGCAGGCCACCAACGGCGACAACCACCTGGGCGGCGACGATTGGGACCAGAAGATCATCGACTGGCTCGTCGGCGAAGTCAAGAACAAGTACGGCGTTGACCTGAGCAAGGACAAGATCGCCCTGCAGCGTCTGAAGGAAGCCGCCGAGCAGGCCAAGAAGGAACTGTCCAGCTCCACCAGCACCTCCATCTCCATGCAGTACCTGGCCATGACCCCTGACGGCACCCCGGTGCACCTGGACGAGACCCTGACCCGTGCCCACTTCGAGGAAATGACCTCCGATCTGCTGGGCCGCTGCCGCACCCCGTTCAACAACGTGCTGCGCGACGCTGGCATCGGCGTCTCCGACATCGACCACGTGGTCCTCGTCGGTGGCTCCACCCGTATGCCGGCCGTCAAGGAGCTCGTCAAGGAGCTCACCGGCGGTAAGGAAGCCAACCAGTCCGTGAACCCGGATGAAGTCGTGGCCGTCGGCGCAGCCGTGCAGTCCGGCGTCATCAAGGGCGACCGTAAGGACGTCCTGCTTATCGACGTGACCCCGCTGTCCCTCGGCATCGAAACCAAGGGTGGCATCATGACCAAGCTGATCGAGCGCAACACCGCCATCCCGACGAAGCGTTCCGAAGTCTTCTCCACCGCTGAAGACAACCAGCCGTCCGTGCTCATCCAGGTCTACCAGGGCGAGCGTGAGTTCGCTCGCGACAACAAGCCGCTGGGCACCTTCGAACTGACCGGCATCGCTCCGGCTCCGCGTGGCGTCCCGCAGATCGAAGTCACCTTCGATATCGACGCCAACGGCATCGTGCACGTGTCCGCCAAGGACAAGGGCACCGGCAAGGAACAGTCCATGACCATCACCGGTGGTTCCGGCCTGCCGAAGGACGAGATCGACCGCATGGTCAAGGAAGCCGAAGCCCACGAGGCCGAGGACAAGAAGCGTAAGGAAGACGCCGAGACCCGCAACCAGGCCGAGTCCTTCGCCTATCAGACCGAGAAGCTCGTCAATGACAACAAGGACAAGCTCTCCGACGATGTGGCCAAGGAAGTCACCGACAAGGTCAACGAGCTCAAGGAAGCCCTGAAGGGTGAGGACATTGAGAAGATCAAGTCCGCCCAGACCGAGCTGATGACCTCCGCCCAGAAGATCGGCCAGGCCCTCTACGCACAGCAGGGTGCCGCCGACGCCGCCGGTGCGGCCGGCGCTGCTGGCGCAGGCGCTGCCGGCTCCGCTTCCAACGGCTCCGACGACGACGTGGTTGACGCCGAAGTCGTGGACGATGACGACAAGGACAACAAGTAATCATGTCCGATTTCAACAAGGACGAGTACCTGAACGACCTGCCCGACATGGATGACCTGTCCGGGCAGGCCGCCCCGGCCGCCGCTTCCGCTGCTGACGGCGCTTCCGCCGATTCCGCCGCTGGCGCAACGCAGGAAGGTGCAGCTCAGCCGGCTGCCGCGCAATCGCAAGAAAATGGCGATTCCGCTGCCGCTGACGGTGCTGACAAGGCAGGCGCTGCCGACGGCAAGGCCGACGATACGCTGACCCCCCTTGGCCAGGCCAAGAAGGAAGCCGCCGAATACTTGGAGGCACTGCAGCGCGAACGCGCGGAGTTCATCAACTTCCGCAACCGCGCGCAGAAGGAGCAGGAACGCTTCCGTCAGCACGGGCATCATCGACGTGCTGACCGCCCTGCTGCCGGCCCTCGACGACATCGACCGCATTCGCGAACACAGCGAAATGGACGATTCGTTCAAGGCCGTCGCCAACAAGATCGACAAGGCGTTCGAAAAGTTCGGCGTCGAGAAGTTCGGCGAAAAGGGCGAGGATTTCGACCCGACCAAGCATGACGCGATCCTGCACAAGCCGGATCCGAATGCCGAGAAGGAAACCGTCGACACCGTGGTGGAAGCCGGCTACCGCATCGGCGACCGCGTGATCCGCGCGGCCCGTGTGGTCGTGGCTTCTCCGCAGAACTGATCGCGCATTCGCACAATCCGCGTATCCGCGCGAAACGCATGTGACGAGTAATCGGGCCCCTCTGAAAAACGAGGGGCCTTCGATTACCTGAAACAACGGTTCAACGACAACTGTTTGAAAGTTTGAAAAACTGTACTTTTTACTGCATGAAAACCTCACGAAAGGAGGCACATCATGGCTGAGAATGAATGGCTGAGCAAGGATTTCTATAAGGTCCTCGGTGTCTCCAAAGACGCCACCGACGCCGAAATCACCAAAGCGTACCGCAAGCTGGCGCGCAAATACCATCCCGACCTGAACAAGACGAAGGAAGCGGAGGAGAAGTTCAAGGACATCTCCGAAGCGTACGACGTGCTGAGCAACAAGGAGAATCGTCAGAAATACGATGCGATTCGCCAGTTCGGCATGGGCGGCGCGCGTTTCGCCGGCGGTTCCGGCCAGGGCGGCTTCGACGCGGGCGCGTTCTCCGACATCTTCGGCTCGATGTTCGGCGGCGGCGCAGGCATGGGCGGCAATGGCTCGCGTATCCGCTTCCAGACCAATGGCGGCGGCAATCCGAACCTCAACGACATCTTCTCGATGTTCGGCGGCGGTGCGGGCGGCCCGGGCGCAGGCTCCGTCTACGAACGCTACGGCGCTGACGATTACGAGCAGCCGCAGCCGGAAAACGGCGAGGACCGCAACTCCAAGATCCGCCTGACCTTCCGCCAGGCCGTCAAGGGAGCCACGGTTTCGCTGTCCGCGGACGGCAAGAAGTTCAAGACGCACATCCCCGCCGGCGTGCGCGACGGGCAGAAGATCCGTCTCACCGGTAAGGGCAAGCCGGGCCGCAATGGCGGCAAAAACGGCGATCTGTACCTGCATATCACCGTCGCCGAAGACCCGAAATTCACCCTGCGCGGACGTGACATCATCATGCCGCTGCCCATCACCGTCAGCCAAGCCGTGAACGGCGCGAAAGTGACGGCCACGGATATCGACGGAAACGAAATCGCCTTCAAAGTGCCTGCCGGCTCGTCCAGCGGCGCGGAAGTGCGCATCGCAGGCAAGGGCGTGGCCAATCCGCACGAGAACGGCGATTTGGTCGGCCGTGTGGAGATCCGCGTTCCGGAGCATCCGAACCTCGTTGCCAAGCATGCCGCGAAGGAATTCGACAAGGCGTGCGGTGACTTCGCCGACGAGCTCGTTCGGGAGCGCTGACCGCCATGGCACGCTCATCGCGGACTTCCCAAGCCTCCCAAGCGCGCGCCGCACGGCAGATCAAGCGGCTGTATGAAATGTGCGCCATGGCGATCGTGGCCGGCCGGGCCGACCTGGACGGTGCCGCCGAAGTCGGTTTCGACATCGAGCTGCCCGTCTTCTCGGTCGGTGCGGCCGGCGAGCTCGCCAACGTGCATCCGCAGACGCTGCGCCAGTATGATCGCCTTGGCTTGGTCGTACCGCAACGTACGGAAGGTGGCGCGCGACGCTATTCGCTGCGCGACATCTCCCGCCTCGCGCAAGCGCAGCAACTCAGCCAGGAGGAAGGCATCAACCTGGCTGGAATCACGCGCATCCTCGAACTTGAGGAAGAGAACCGCGAGCTGCGCCGCCAAGTGGAGCGGCTGCGCAAGCCGGCCGGTTCCAGCGTGTTCGCCGCGGACGCGGACGGTGGCATCGTGGAAGTCGAGCGGTCCCAGCGCGCGCGCATGTGGCGCAGGCAGCTGCGAGCCGATGCACGGCAGCTTCCGTCGCGCGAATCCGTACGGGCGGAACGTGCGGAAGAGGGGGACGATATGGGCTCCAGGTCAGTGGTAGTTTGGGGAATTCGCTGACAGCCCATTCGCTGACTTTCCTGAAAAGCGCTGGAAAACCCTAAAAAATCTAAAAAACAGCAAAATCGGGCATATATCGCGGGGGTATGCCCGATTTTTGGTATGCAACTACTCATAACGCCGCATCTGTCTCGCAATGATGTCTCTATTGTGAGGAATAATATTACGTATCCGCGTTGAAGTTCGTATTTCTTCCGGCTGGCCCACAGCTTCGATGAAATATGGCTGCTTATTTCCGCGAAGAATCGGGGGAGGGCATGCGGTGGATACAGAAAGGTTAGGAGCGTACAGTGCCAAGAGTTGCGTTCACCGCAAAGACCCGCAAATACCTGGGGTCTCTCGATGCTGTGGAATCAGTCACTCAGTATCGAATTTGCTATTCCAAGGAATTCCGTGACGACTGCATGCGCAGGTATGCCGAGGGTGGCTCGCCTGCCGCGATTTTCCGCGAGGCCGGCTTGGATCCGAAGATCATCGGCTACAAGCGCGTCGAGCGTTGCATTGCCCGCTGGAAGGCGGAGAATGCCGAGAAGGCCGCTCAGGAGCAGGAGACTCAGGAGTAGTCGCACGCAAGTCTTGCGATTCGTCTAAAAGGGGTCTATGACGGATTGCTGCGATTGCGGCCGACCGATTTCGTCGGATGCGTTGTTCGTTGCGGAGGCACTTGGGGGATTTCCAAGTGCCTCCGTTGCTATGGGTTGGTTGCTGCGTTGGCTTGCGCGAATTGGCTTGTGCATGAGTCGGTTTGCGTGAACCGATTGGTGCGAGCCGATTGGTATGAACCGATTGGCGGACCGGCTTGATGGAACCGTCCTGTTTTTTTCTGCGCGCTGAAGCGCTTCCGTCGTGCCGCTCTGCTGAAATGGTCGTAGCTGACGAAGAATGTAGCTATCGGAGAACGAAGCGTAACGATTGCGAGGAAACGTAATGACCGAGCTGAACAACGGTATCCAGAACGGCGCCCAGGAAGTTTCGAAGCTGATGCTCAAAGCCGTGTTCTGGGACATGGACGGCACGTTGATCGATTCCGAACCGTATTGGCACGAAGGCGAGCTGAAAATCGCAGCCGACCACGGCGGATACTGGGATGAGGACCTCGCTTGGCAGGGTTCCGGAACGCCGGTTCCGGACGTGGCCCGCCGCATGGTGGAGCACGGCTGCAAGCTGTCGATCGAAGAAATCGGCAAGGGCATGATCGATTACGTGGCGCAGAAGGAATTCGAGCGCATTCCGTGGATCGATGGCGTCGAAGACGTGCTGCTGTCGCTGAAGGAGGCGGGCGTGCCGTCGATGCTTGTCACCACATCGCCGCGTCATCTGGCGGAAAACCTGATCGCGCAGGCGCCGGACGGCACGTTCGCCGGTTACGTGTGCGGTGATGACGACGTTGAGAAGAAGCCGTCGCCCGCACCGTATCTTGCGGCGGGCCGCAAGCTTGGCATCGCGCCCGAAGACATGAAGTATTGCATCGCGGTGGAGGATTCCATGTCCGGCCTGCGCTCCGCGGCCGCATCCGGTGCCACCACGCTTGGCCAGACCGGCTTCATGCGCATCGACAATTCCAACGGCCCGCAATTCGCCTCGATCAACGGCTACGACGGCATCACCGCCGCCACGCTCGACGCCTACGTACGTAGCCGCAACGCCTGACGCCTCCGCAATGCGTGTGGTGCGTCTGCACAACCGGCGCGCCACACGACATAATCGCCATTATTAATGTTTAATCGAAGTCGATATCGCCGTCGTTTTGCAGAAATTCCATGAGATTGAGGTGACGTACGCCGTCGCGCTGCAATGGTAGCGGATCCAATGTGAACAGGTATTTCGGATACCCGTCCGCCAATTTGCTGAACGGGCGATATTCGCGTTCCTCGACCTGCGGATCCTGAACGCTCATAGACACTTGGATATAGGCGTACTGGTTGCGCTTTCGGACAATGAAGTCACATTCAAGTTTGCCGATGGTGCCGACGCTGACGTCATAGCCTTTCGACCGCAGATGCGTATATAGCGCGTTCTCCAGTGACGGACCGTAGCTGACTCGCGTATCGGTATTACGGGCGAACCGGATACCGGGATCGGCAAGATAGTATTTTTCCCCGCCCCTGAACGACTTGCGGGATTTCAGATCGAAGCGAGGACACTTGTAGAGGATTTTGGCGCTTTCCAGCAGACGGACGTAGCTGGAAAGCGTTTCGCGTTTGATGCTGATGCCTTCGCTGTGTTTCAGATACGCGATAATGCCGGAAAGATTTGTGGGCGCTGCGAAATTATTGATGAGATAGTCCTGCACACGGGTGAAAGTATCGCGATTGCGTACTTTTTTGTGGGCGGTGATGTCCTTGTTGAAGATCTGCCCGATGACGTCTTGAATATATGCGGCTTTTGCGTCGGGATTGTCATATTCCAGCGATTTCGGGAACCCGCCGTATGTGAGATAGTCGCGGAAGGCTTGCGATACCGGAATTTCCGGTTTGTTTAGGAAATTCCGCATGCCGAGGTATTCCTGAAAGGAAAGGGTGAACATTTCCAGCTTGATATAGCGGCCGGTAAGTTTCGTGGCAAGCTCTCCGGACAGCAGATAGGAATTTGAGCCAGTGATGAAAATGGAGCAATTACCTTCCTCCCGCCAGCCGTTGATGACGGTTTCGAAGCCTTTCACGTTCTGTACTTCATCGATGAACAGATAACGCAGTCCTGCACCGTAGGCATTCGACATGGCTTGTTCGATGAGTTGATCGAGTTGGTCCGGAGTGGTCACGTTACGGTATTCGCGGCGATCGAGGTTGAGGTAGATGAGATTGGTTTCAGGGATTCCCTGCTCAAAGAGCTCGTTGAGAACTGTGATGAGCAGGCTGGATTTGCCGCATCTGCGGATGCCGGTGATTACTTTGATGAGACCGGAATCGTTGTAGAAAGGACGGAGCTTGGCCAAATAGTGCTCTCTGCGATAGGTGCTCATGTGGTGCTCCTTGTGACTTTTTAGATACCGATAATCCCTGAGATGTGGTTTAACGGGGTCAAAATTGCGAAAATTGCAAAAATGACCCCGTTAAAACGCTAGTTTAACGTATTTTTGGGTTTGTGTGGACTGTTTGACGTGGACTATCGTACGGGTTTTGCGAAAAATGCGATTTTAACGGGGTTAAAATCGTAAAAATCGCGAAAATGACCCCGTTAAATGGTTTTTAGAAGTCGGCATGTATGGCGATTCGGCTGGGTTGCGTTTGCGTGGCCGGTGCGGACGGCGCGGTGCGTGCGTGCGGACGGGCGTATGCACGGTGCGAAGAGCGCTGGAAAGTGCGTATGGGAATCGCAAGAAATACCGGAAACGGCGGAAAACAAAAGAAAAAGCCCGCTGCGGTGGAATGAATGCAGCGGGCTTCGTGGAGCTGACGGTAGTCGAAACCGCGACCTCTTCGATGCGAACGAAGCGCTCTACCAACTGAGCTACAGCCCCATGTGCGTCACCTTGTTTAGCAAGACAACTCTCGAAATATTAGTACGGAGTGTGGAAAAATGCAATTCCACACTCCGCGTGTTGTGCTTGCGTTGTATTCGCCGATATTTTTACGACGATTGAACGCTGCTTATTCGGCGTCGGCGGTTTCCGCAGTGTCCTCGGCAGCCGGCTTCTTCTTGCCGAACTTGGCCTTGAGCAGGCCGACGATCGTTGGAATCAGCGACAGCACAAGAATCGCAATAATCACCAATTCAAAATGCTTCTGCACGGCCGGAATGCCACCGAAGAAATAGCCGAGCAGCGTGAACAGCGTCGACCAGCACAGGCCGCCGAGCACCGAGAACGGCGTGAAACGGCTCCAACGCATGCCGGAAATACCGGAAATGAACGGCATGAACGTGCGGATGAACGGGAAGAAACGGCCAAGGAACACGGCCAGCGGGCCCCACTTCTCAATCATCTTCTCGGTTTTCTCGATGCGCTCCGGGGTCATGGCCTTGACTTTGCCGGATTCAAGGATGCGACGGCCGAAGAAATGGCCGATCCAGTAGTTGCACTGGTCGCCGATGATCGGCGCGCACCAGACCACCGGTAGCAGCGCGAACAGCGGCAGCGCTGACACGCCGGTCTGTGCGTCGGGGGCGGCGAAGAAGCCGGCCGCGAACAGCAGCGAATCGCCCGGCAGGAACGGGAAGAACACCACGCCGGTCTCAATGAAGACGATAAGGAAAATGAAGCCGAGGGTCGGCGCGACGCCCATCGCGATCCAGCTGGCGATCGCGGTACGGGGGTCCTTGATGAGGTTGACGAAGAAATTGATGATATTCATGGGTCTCTCTGTGTGTTTTTGCGCGGTTGCGCGGGGTCGGTTCGTGTGGCTTGCTTTTCCATCGTGCGCAACGAATGTGCCGTTGCGAACCAATCACAGACTACCAACGGGTCTATGCAGTGTGCGTCGCAGTGCGACGACGGGTGGCAAATCTGCACAAATCGTCAATATGTGCCTATGGGAGCCTATGTGCGTGTGCTTGTAGGTGGTGTTCGGCCGGTGGTGCCCGGTGGTTGTTCAATGGTTGTCCGGCAGCTGTCCAGCGTGCCCAGCGGCTGTCCGGTGCGTCCAGCGCGTCCGGCGTCCGCGTGGGGCGCGCCGGCGAATCCTGGCCTGAACTCGTTGTATTACGGCGATCGTCAGATGGTGCACGAGTCGCGTCCCATCTGATTTTGGCGATTAGGTGGCGCAAAACGTCGCACGTCTTTGATTTTTGGCGGTTATTTTCAAGTCGTGCGACGCCGAATACCCCCTAAGTGTCGTTTTCGACCGGAAAATGCCGGTTAGAGGGTATTTTTACTCGATTAAATGTCGCACGACTTGATTTTTTGGTCCGAAAAGCGAAGTCGTGCGACAAAAAAGACGTGAAAAGACGCGGAAAAAAACGCAGGAATGGCGATTATTCGGCAATCGCGTCGGCTGTGGCAGAGCCGGTCGTGGCAGCGTCGGTATCCGCAAATGTACGACGCATCCACGCGATCGCAAGTTTCGGCCAGACCTGCACGCACGGTTCGATGCCGTTGACCCCCTGCCATGCGGTTTCGGCGGTGCCGAGCGACAGACCGTGGCCGCCGCTGGGGAACAGGTGCGCCTCGACACTCACGCCCGCCTTCTTGCAAGCGTCGACGAGCATCAGCGTGTTCTCATACGGCACGCAATCGTCCGGAACGGTATGCCAGACGAACACCGGCGGCGTCTTCGCATCGATATGCTTCTCGATCGAAACCGCGTCGAGCGCCTCCGGATCGGCCTTGCGGTCGCCGAGCAGCGCATCGAAACTGCCGCGGTGGGCGAGCGGGCCGGACGTGACCACCGGGTAGGCGAGCATCAGGCCGTTCGGGCGCACCGCATCCGCGTCGTAACCATGTGCCGCGAGCACGTCGTCGCTGGCGGAAGTCGCAAGATTGGCGGCAAGGTGGCCGCCGGCGGAAAAGCCGATCACCGCGATCGCGTCGGCATCGCAATGCCATTCGTCGGCATGCGTGCGGATCCGCCGCATCGCTTCGGCCGCTTCCAGCAGCGCGACCGGAAAAATGGACGGCTTCACGGAATAGCGCAGCACGAACGCGTTGAAGCCGGCTGCAAGGAATTGCATGGCGATTGGTTCGGCTTCGCGGTCGGACGTCATTTCGTAGCCGCCGCCGGGAATCACCAGCACGGACGGGCGCTTGCGATTCGGGTCGATTTCGTTGCTGTTGTCAAGGCAGTAGCCGACGAACGTGGCCGTGCTGCCGTCGATTCCGGAAATTTCATCTTCAAAATAACGCATGATTCCATGCTATCGATGGCATGTCCAAAGTCGTGTTGAATCGCCGTCTCACCCCCGTCTGAGAAAATCCGAATCCTACGCAAAGGAAAATCCGAATGTCGTACGAAGAAAAATCCGAATGCGTGGCGGGTGGAAACCCGGATGTGTGAGGGGTGCATTTTGATTTACCGGTGAGGACGTGTGGCGTCGTCGGTGGTTTGGTCGGGTTTCGATTGGTTGGTTGCGAAAGACGGAGAAATGGCGGGAGCTGATGGTTTGGGGACGCTGTGGGCGATACTGGAAATATGGAGAACTTGAGCGAACAGACTGATGCCGAGAAGGCTGGTAACGCCGTGAAACAAACCGTGAAAACAAATATTGGTCAGATTGCCGAAATCGGCGAGAACGCGGAAAATGCCGAGGAAACCGCGCAAGCCACGGAACGTGCCGAATTCGGGCTCGACGGACTGGTCGCCGACGTCAACATTCCGCGCGGAACGGTCGTGCTCGCCGCCACGCCGATCGGCAACACCGGCGACGCGTCCGCCCGCCTGATCGCCCTCATGGAAGGCGCCGACATCGTGGCAGCCGAGGATACGCGCCGCCTATACGCGCTCGCGAACCGCCTCGGCATCCGCGTGCCCGGCCGCGTCGTCGCCTACCACGACCACAACGAACGCGACAAGGCCGACGGCCTGCTCGACCAGGTCGAACAAGGCGCCACCGTGCTCGTCGTATCCGACGCGGGCATGCCCACCATCAACGATCCGGGACTGGCGATCGTCCGCCGCGCCATCGAACGCGGCCTGCCCGTCACCTGCGCTCCCGGCCCGTCCGCCGTGCTCGACGCGCTGTGCCTGTCCGGCCTGCCGACCGACCGCTTCTGCTACGAAGGCTTCCTGCCGCGCAAGCACAGCGAACGTGTGCAGCACCTGCGCGCGCTCAAATCGGAACGTCGCACCATCGTCTTCTACGAAACCCTGCACCGCATCGACGAATCCATGGCCGACCTGCTTGACGTGCTCGGACCGAATCGCAAAATGGCGTTGTGTCGCGAGCTGACCAAGGATTACGAGCAGATCCGCCGTGGCACCATCGCCGAAATCCGCCAAAGCGTCGTCGACGATCCGCCGCGTGGCGAAATGGTGCTCGTCATCGCCGGCGCTTCCGAAGAGGAGGCCGACGCGGCCGCGCCCGCAACGCTGTCCATCGAGGATTTGGCGGTGCTGTCCGTTGATCGCGCGCAGGAAGACAACCTGCGTATCAAGGACGCGATTTCACAGGTCGTCGCCGAACATCCGCTGTCCGACGGCTCGCTCGCCAATCGCAAGCAGGTCTACAATGCCGTGCTTGCGATGAAGGGCTGATCGCTTCCGGAACCGTTCATTTCCAACGATTTCAGCAATATCCGCAGCGCTTCGGGCACACCCGGCCCGCCGACCTGCGCAAGATATTCCAGCATCGCAGGCGTCGCCGAAGGATTGGCGACCAGCCACTTGCGCAATCGCGGCGCATATTCCGCGATATGCCACAGCACATCTTGCGCGGTGTCGGCGCTGCACGCCACCAACGGCGTCAATTCGATTGGCGGCGCAGGCGGTTCGACCAATGCCCGCTGCCGCGCGTGCGGCTGATATTTCGGCGGCGCGCGACGTCGTTCGTGGCGTTTGCCATGGTGTCCATGCTGTTCATGTCGTTGCCCATGACGTTTGCTACGTTTCGCGCGCTCTTCATATCTCTTGCTTGCCGTGCGCCGCGACTGTGCCGACGCTTGCCGCGTCTGTCTCGTCTGCCGTGGTTTTTCCGACGGCCGTTGCGATTCGCGCATATCCGTCACTGCTTTCCGTCAATCGTCCGGAAAAACTGGCGTGCCCGTGGCGCGTTGCGAATATGGGTGGCCTCCTGCATGACCTGCAGGCAATCGTCGGGGCGGAACCGGAATTCCTGCATGAGCATGCATACGATTTCCGTGACCGGCGACTGCGTTTCCGGCGTGCAGTTCATGGCAAGGTCGCATGCGGTGCGTGTGGGCGTGGTGACGGTGATCGGGCCGACGTCGGTGACATGCTCGTCGGGCGCCTGTCGGTTGAAAACGCTGACTTTGCGACCGTACCTCGCCGTTCGGTAATGCGCTTTTGAAATGATGTCGATCGTGTTGGGAAACATGCCACCCAACCACACCCACGCAGCGGTGCCGGCGCACGCCACGGAACGGCTCGGCATCAGCGTTGAGATGATGCTGGCGCGGCCGTACAGCGTGCGCGAATCGTGATACGAGTAGGCGTTGTCGTTGTCAAGTTTGCATACCACGCCTAGGGAATGCAAACGATTCAAACAAATGGGGCCGGGCAGGTCGGCGTCGCCCAAAAGGGGAGGGGAGGTATCCATGCGGGGTACCGTAGCTGATACGGAAAGCGGCGTGCCACCGGCTTCGCGAAAAAAGTGGATAAGTGGACGATGATTGTTGCGTAATACAACAATGTGGATAACCTTGTGGACTACCGTAGCCTGACGCAGGCCGGTCTGCGAGAACGTCATCGACCCCATCCGCCCGTCTTCCGCCAATCGGAATGCGCCGAAAACACGGGATATGGCGCTTTGTATAATCGGGCACCATGAGTCATATTTTGGTGAATGTTGCATGGCCGTATGCCAACGGCCCCCGTCATATCGGCCACGTCGCCGGCTTCGGCGTGCCGTCCGACGTGTACGCGCGCTACGAGCGCATGAAGGGCAATGACGTGCTGATGGTGTCCGGCACCGACGAGCACGGCACCCCAATCCTGGTGGAAGCCGACAAGGAAGGCGTGAGCGCGCAGGAGCTCGCCAACCGCTACAACCGCGTGATCGCCAAGGACCTATGCGATCTCGGCCTGAGCTACGATCTGTTCACCCGCACCACCACTGGCAATCACGAAAAGGTCGTGCAGGAACTGTTCAAACAGTGCCTCGAAAACGGCTACATCTACAAGGGCACCCAGAAAGTCGCCATCTCCCCGTCCACCGGACGCACCCTGCCGGACCGCTACATCGAAGGCACCTGCCCGATCTGCGGCGCCGACGGAGCCCGTGGCGACCAGTGCGACGCCTGCGGCAACGAACTCGACCCGGACGAGCTGCTCAACCCCGTATCCAAGATCAACGGCGAAACCCCGCGCTTCGAGGAAACCGAACACTTCTTCCTCGACCTGCCGGCGCTCGCCGAAGCCAATCTCGCGTGGCTCAAGACCCGCGAAGGCTGGCGCACCAACGTCATCAACTTCTCCATCGGCCTGTTCAAGGAAGTCAAGCCGCGCGCCATCACGCGTGACATCGACTGGGGCATTCCGGTGCCGGTCAAGGGCTGGATCGACAACCCGAACAAGAAGCTGTACGTGTGGTTCGACGCTGTGATCGGCTACTTGTCCGCATCCATCGAATGGGCCCGCCGCAAGGGCGACCCGGAGGCATGGCGCGCATGGTGGAACGATCCGACCACCCCGGGCTACTACTTCATGGGCAAGGACAACATCACGTTCCACTCCCAGATCTGGCCGTCCGAAATGCTGGCCTACAACGGCCAGGGCTCCAAGGGCGGCGAAACCGGCAAGCTCGGTCCGCTGAACATGCCGGAGCAGGTCGTGGCCTCCGAGTTCATGACCATGGAAGGCAAGAAGTTCTCGTCCTCCCGCGGCATCGTCATCTACGTGAAGGACATCCTCGCCCGTTACCCCGTGGACGCCGTGCGTTACTACATCTCCGTGGCCGGACCGGAAAGCTCCGATTCCGACTTCACTTGGGCCGAGTTCGTGCGCCACAACAATGAGGAGCTCGCCGCATCCTGGGGCAACCTGGTGAACCGCGTGGCCAACCTCATCAACAAGAACTTCGGCGAGATTCCGGCGTTCGACGAGGCTTCCGCCACCGACGAGGACCGTGCGCTGCTGGCCGAAACCAAGGCCGCGTTCGAAACCGTCGGCGGACTCATCGAGAATCACCGCCAGAAGAACGCGCTGTCCGAAGCGATGCGCGTGGTCGGCGACATCAACAAGTACATTTCCGCCACCGAACCGTGGAAGATCAAGGACAATCCGGCCCGCCTCGGCACCGTGCTGCACACCGCCGCCCAGGCCGTGTCCGACGCGAACCACCTGCTGGCCCCGTTCCTGCCGCATTCCGCGCAGAAGGTGTGGGAGGCCCTCGGCGGAACCGGCGTCTTCTCGCCGCTGCCTCATCTGGAAGAGGTTGAGGATCTCGACAAGCCGGGCTTCATGTATCCGATCATCACCGGCGACTACAAGCTGGGCGAAACCGTGCATCCGTGGGCTTCCGAGCCGATCGTGGCCGGCACCTCGGTGCCGAAGCCGCACCCGATCTTCGCGAAGATTCCGCCGGAGGCCGTCGAAGAGGAGCTCGCCCGCTTCGATACCGAGCTGAAGGCCCGCCGCGAAGCCGAGGCCGCCCGTCTCGCCGCCGAAAAGGCGAAGCTGGAAGGCTGATTCCGTCGCATAACCCCCGTACGCGTCGCACGACTTTGATTTTTGGACGATTTCTTCAAGTCGTGCGACAGCTGCGGTGCGATAAGTGCCCCCTAACTGCTGTTTTTAGGTCAAAAATGACCGGAAAATGGCGGTTAGGGGGTATTTGTTTTGATTGCCGTGTCGCACGACTTGAAAAAAGTGCCGAAAAATCGAAGTCGTGCGACATTTTGTGCCGTTTCAGCGTCTCATTCCCGTATCGCGTTTCCACATGTGCGACGTTTTGTGCGATTGGCGGGCCCGGCGGCCGGTCGAGGTATGCGTTGACGGCACACTCAAGGCCGTTCGGCCAAGCCTATGGCCTTACAACGCATATACGACCGACCGCATCCTTTTCGTAGGTATGTTCCGGTTGCTTTCGCATTGTTTTGGGTAGAAATGCGTGCGATTTTTCAGCTGGTCTTGGAGGGGTGTCGCAAGACGGTACTTCAAACCGCGGTACGAATCGTTAAAAAACGCAAGCCGCTCAGTACAATAAAACGCAGAGACGTGCAAAGCTGCAGGAAGGGGCTCTCCATGCTGGATATCAAACGCGTACTGAAGGCCGCGCCTACGAAAATGCGTTCCCGTGAGCCGCTGCAGCAGTTGTGGACGCTGTGGGGCGAACGAATCGAGCACGAATGGCTGTCCGCGCGCGCCGGCAACAAGGCGTTCAATCCCGCCGAGGAAGGCGAACGCACGCTGGACGAGGGTCGTACCCCCATACTCGGCGAGCACCCGCGCCCGACCATGGTACGCGACAACTGCACCATGCTCAATGGCTGGTGGGATTACGCGATCGCGTCCATTCCGGAAGACGAAACCGCGCCGAAATGGCGCAAAACGGCGGCGATGCTGACCCGCGACGAAGCGGTCCGCGCAGTCAAGGAAACCGCCATTCCGCAAACGTTCGACGGCAAGATCCTCGTACCGTTCTCGCCGGAATCCGCGCTGTCCGGCGTGCACCAGACCATTTACCCCGACAACCTGCTGTGGTACCGCACCGTCGTGCATCCCGTCACGCTCGGCGGAGAGGAAACGGTCCGGCAGATCGGCGACGCGAATCGCCTCATCCTGCATTTCGAAGCGGTCGATTATGTCTGCGCCTGCTATGTCAACGGCCAGCTCGCGGGCACGCACGTCGGCGGCTACCTGCCGTTCGACGTCGATATTTCGGCATTTATCGACCCTGATGACGCGTTTGAAATCGCGCTGTGCGTCTACGATCCGAACGATTCGGGCACGCAGTTGCGCGGCAAGCAGAAAATCGAGCGCGAAGGCATCTGGTACACCGCGCAAAGCGGCATTTGGCAAAGCGTCTGGCTGGAAATCGTGCCGGAAGCCTACCTGCGCACGCTGACACTCAAGGGGGCATCCGACGGCAAGTTGTTCGTCCGTGCGGAAATCGGCGGCGACAAGCCGAACGCGAAACTGCACATCGTCGTCACCGACCCTGCGGACGGCACGGTGGTGGCGGATGAGACGCTGCCGGCGGGCGTGCGCAAGGTGCGTGCGGAAATCGCAACAGCTGCCGAACATCTGTGGTCGCCGGCCGATCCGTATTTGTATGACGTGCGGGCCGAATTGCGATACGGGTCGGCGAAACCCGCGGAAACGGCGGGTGATGCGGCGGTCGCGCAATCGCAGCCGATGGATGTCGTAAGTTCCTACTGCGCGTTCCGTTCCGTCGAAATCAAACCGGATACGAAGGGGGTGGCGCGCTTCCATCTCAACGGCAAGCCGCTCTTCGTCAAAGGCGTGCTCGACCAAGGCTACTGGCCGGACGGCCTCATGACCGCGCCCGACGACGAGGCGCTGACGCATGACATCACGGCCATGAAAACGCCGGCTTCAACATGCTGCGCAAGCACATCAAAATCGAGTCGGCCCGCTGGTACTACCATTGCGACCGCCTCGGCATGCTCGTCTGGCAGGACGCGGTGTCCGGCGGCGGCACGGACGGCGAATACAATGCGTGGACCACGAATCGCAAGCCGACGCTCATCCGCTCCACATGGAACAAATTCCGCGACGACACCGCCAAACATTTCACGGCGCTCGGCGCGGACGACCCGATCTACCGGCGCGACTGGTCGCGTACGTGCGACGCGATGGTGCACATGCTCGGCGGGCACCCCTCCATCGTGACGTGGACGCTGTTCAACGAAGGCTGGGGCCAATTCGACGCGTGCGATGCAGCCGAACGCATCCACGCGCTCGATCCGACCCGTCCGATCGACGCGACGAGCGGCTGGTACGACCAGCATTGCGGCGACTTCCATAGCGTGCACAACTATTTCCGGCCGCTGGAAATCTACCCGGACAAGGGTCCGTTGCGCGGATACGTGGCCGAATTCGAGAAGAAGCACCGCCGTCGCCGCAGGGCCGCGCATTACGTGGTGCTGCCGGTCGCACGGCACGGCGTACGCGCGTTCGTGATTTCGGAATTCGGCGGATTGGCGCAGCTCGTACCGGAGCATGCGGCGGTGTCGCGCGCCTACGGTTACGGTGAATACGATTCGATCGACGATTGGCGGGCCGCCGTGCGTTCCGTGCTCGCCTCCGCGGCCGCACTGGAATCGCGCGGACTTGCGGGATACGTGTATACGCAGGTTTCCGACGTGGAGGAGGAGCTCAACGGCCTGCTGACCTACGATCGCCGCGTCGACAAATTCGCCGAGTGAGATGCGCGATTGCGTGTGAGTGCACGGCGTCGTTGAGCGGCGGTGTTGTATAGCGGCGTTTCATGACGGTGTCGGCAGATGCCGTGCAATCGTCTGTTGCCGCGCTGAACAAGCTGCAGGAAGGCCGTTGGGGCGATATTCAGTGGGATAAACCCCCGAATTCGCACCGTCGTGACATTTCCGCTACGAAATTCTCAGGGAATTGACAGGAACACACATCGTTCCTCCAAGGGTCGGGCGGTTATATAGAACATGTCAACGGTTACGGCTGTTGGCGAGGTTCTTTCAAGAATCCCATAACTGAACCCTTCTTCTCTCTTCTCTCTCAGCCGGCGGCCTTCTCTCCGCCGGCTTTCTTTTTGCCGGCTTGCTTGTGGATGGTTTGACGGCTTGATTCGGTCCGCTTGCTCGTGGATATCCGAGGAGGCTCTCCGCACGAGGGAAAAGCATGTGCCGCTGGCCTGTGCTTCACGCTTTCCTGCACTGAAAAATAACCGGTAAACGTTTTCTAAAAAATCGGAGTGTCGCATGTCGCCATGACCTACACTTGAATGCAATATACGCAGCATACAAGCGCGGCAGGGTTGCTACTCAATGCGAGGCAAGACCTGGAACGACGTCACTATACGTCGTTCCAGGTCTTTTTTGTTTGCTGCGATTGCTGCATCTCATATCGATGAGGATCGATGGGAATGGAAGGTGGAATCATGACTGCGGTGCAGACGTCCAATCCAGTACACGACGCCGAAGGTGCGGTGGAAGCCGGCATCCATGAGGTCGGCGCGACGATCGACGCCGTCGAGCGGGAGGTGGGGCGTGGCGTTTCCACACGTTTCCCGCTCAACAGCGCGTTCATCTTCACGTTCGGCGCGCTGGGAGGCATGCTGTTCGGCTTCGACACCGGCATCATCTCCGGAGCCTCGCCTCTCATCGAATCCGATTTCGGCCTGTCCGTGGCCCAGACCGGGTTCATCACATCATCCGTGTTGATCGGTTCCTGCGCGGGAGCCCTGTCCATCGGCGCGCTGTCCGATCGTTTCGGCCGCAAGAAGCTGCTGATTCTGGCGGCGATACTGTTCCTGCTCGGTTCGGGCATGTGCGCGGGATCCACGGGATTCCTGATGATGGTCGTGGCCCGCATCATCCTCGGTCTCGCCGTCGGCGCGGCCTCCTCGCTGACTCCGGCATATCTTGCCGAGCTTGCGCCGAAGGAACGTCGTGGATCGCTGTCCACGCTATTCCAGCTGATGATCACTTTCGGCATCCTGCTGGCATACGCGTCCAATCTCGGCTTCCTCGGCCACAATATCGCCGGCATCCGCGATTGGCGGTGGATGCTGGGGTCGGCGCTCGTGCCGGCGGCCCTGCTGCTGATCGGCGGCCTGCTGCTGCCGGAATCGCCGCGATATCTGGTGAGTCGAGGCAAGGATCGTGAGGCGTTCAAAGTACTTACCCTTATTCGCAAGGACGTCGATCAGACGCAGGTGCAGCTCGAGCTCGACGAGATCAAGGCCGTCGCCGCGCAGAACACCAAGGGCGGTGTCCGCGAGCTGTTCCGCATCGCCCGTCCTGCGCTCGTCGCCGCGATCGGCATCATGCTGTTCCAGCAGCTCGTCGGCATCAACTCCGTGATCTATTTCCTGCCGCAGGTGTTCATCAAAGGCTTCGGATTCCCCGAAAACCATGCCATCTGGGTGTCGGTCGGCATTGGCGTGGTCAACTTCGTGGCCACTATCGCGGCCACGCTTATCATGGACAAATTCCCCCGCAAGAAGCTGCTGATCTTCGGATCGGTGACGATGACCATCGCCCTCGCGGTGCTGGCCGTGCTTAACTTCACCGGCGATGTGGCCACGCTGGCCGTGCCGACCATGGTGCTGATCGCCTGCTATATCCTCGGCTTCGCGCTGTCATGGGGTCCGATCGCATGGGTGCTCATCGGCGAGATCTTCCCGTTGAGCGTGCGCGGCATCGGCAGCTCCTTCGGTTCCGCTGTCAACTGGCTGGGCAATTTCGTGGTCTCCCAGTTCTTCCTCATGCTGCTGGCCATGTTCGGCAACAACGTCGGCGGCCCGTTCACCATCTTTGGCGTGTTCTCCGCGCTGTCCATCCCGTTCGTGCTGCGTTTCGTGCCTGAGACCAAGGGCAAGTCGCTCGAACAGATCGAAGAGGAAATGGTCCGCCGCTGATACGGCGTCGCGGCATCGACGGCCATTGAATGGGGCGGGCACTCCGGAGGAGTATTCACCCCATTCACGTTATTCAACAGCGTTCGTATGAGAAGCGGCGGATTCGATCAAGGCATTCCCGGCTTTCCTCAAGCCATGGCATGCCGATGACGAACACATGCCCCAACGTCTCATGGCGGCGCGGCTTCGGGTCGAACAATTCAAAATCGGCGCCTTTGCGCGACAAGGCGGCGGCCAACGCCAGATTGTCGGCTTCAAGGAAATCGTCGCCGCAGGTGATGATGAGCAAGGGTGGCAGATCGACGTTGAACGCCAGACCCTCAGCGGTGAGGAACTTCGGATCGGCGGCTTCGAGCCCCGCAAAGAAATCGACGCCCAACATCTGCTCAAGACCGATACGGCGGTTCGGGTCATACCCGACCGTCAGCTTGCGGCCCATGGTCTCCAACGACGCCGAACTGTACGCGCCGCACACCGGAGCGGCACCCGCGAATCGGATGCCGGACGGCTTGTCGACGCCAAACGCAGCCGCGGCTTCCGCATTGTTTTCAATGGCCAAGGTCAGTAGCGTCAACGCGCCACCTGCGGAATCGCCGGTGAGGAACACCGCGTTCGGATTGACCGGATAATCGGCCATATGGGCTGCGATCCAACGCAATGCCGCCTGGATATCGGCCAATTGCCCACGCAAGTCGGTCTGCGGCGCCGGACGATAGTTCAATGAAAACACCGCGAAGCCCTGTTCCGCGAGATGCACGTTGAAATTCCGGTTCAGCTCCTTGTATCCGTAAGTGAATCCGCCGCCATGGATATCGATGTACACCGGCAGGGTGTGCCCACCGCGCAATACCGCGTCATGCGGCAGATACAGGTCGAGCAAATGGCCGCGGCACGCTCCCGCGGCCGTATCGTACCCGCCATCCGGCAGGTAGGCGAGGTCGGCGATTACATCGATGTCTTCCGGCGTGCTCCAGCGTTCGGAACGCGGCGTATCGATGGCGATCGCGCCAAATCGCATTCCCAGAATGCCCGGCAGCAGGTTCTCGGGAACCCCTTCGAGGTCGCCCGTGGTCTCCGTCCAACGTTCCGCGTTCCTGAGCATGTCCTCCGACAGGCCATATTCCGCAGCGAACTTCGCGCGGATGCGCTCCAAGTCCGTCATCCTTGCCGTCCTTTCCTCGACGTGCGTCGCCGATGCTTGTATCGATAGTTCGAGCTTGATTCCATTATCGTGCGATGTTCCGATGCGATGCTCCGATTCCGGCGAGCCAGGCTCCGATGACGGTTTTCGCAGCACCCGCAAACCAGTGGTATGTAACGGTATATATGTTGATTTTATTATGATTGCGACACGCCGAAAACGCATCTGTTGCATCGGCGTACGGTTCGTTTAAAATAAGTCGAGTTTGCGAATCCGAACAGGGGTTTCGGCCGGCGGCGGCATGCCGGTGACGGGACGCTCGACACACGACGGACGTGAATCGTGGCGGCAACGAATGGCCGCAACACCACAACCCAACAACAACCCAACCAAGACCCAAGCAAACAATTCGAAGGAACGCTACGTATGTATGTCGATCCGAAACGCAACCAGCAGGCGGGCAACCTTGCATGGATCCTGCCGTACTGCAAACCCGACCTGCCGCGCGTGGCCGGCGCGGTCGTACTGTTCTGCGTGAACAACACCATGGCCCTCATCATCCCGCTGCTGTCCGGACTGATCGTGGACCGCGTCATCACCCAAGGCCATGTGGACGAACTGACCCGACTGTGCGTCATGATGCTCGTGCTCACCGTGGTGCGTGTCGGCTCCCGTTACGGCTGCCAAATGTGGATGGAACGCTTCGGACAGAACTCCATCTATCGTCTCGTCAGCGACGAATTCGAAAAACTCCACGAACTTGACTTCACCTACTTCAACCACACTCGCACTGGCGACGTCATGAGCCGCATGACGTCCGACACCGACGCCATCCGCCACGCACTGAGCTGGGTGAGCCTGCAAGCGCTTGACTGCGTGGTCATGTTCATCGGCGCGCTCGCCATGATGTTTTCGATTGATTGGCGACTTGCGCTTGCGCTCGCTTGCGTCACGCCACCACTGTTCATTTTGACACGCGGTCTGTCGAAGCATGCACGACCCCTGTTCTTCGATATCCGAAACTCGCTCGCCGAAATGAATTCGATGGTCGAGGAAAACATCGAAGGCAACCGCGTCGTCAAAGCGTTTGTGCGCGAATCGTACGAAACCGAAAAATTTTGACGAACGCAACGACGACTATATGCAACGCAACATGGCCCAGGCATACAACAGCCGCAAATACATGCCCTGGCTTGACGGTCTCGGCTTTTCGCTGCAACTTATCACACTCGGTTTCGGCGGCTTTCTCGTCATCAAAGGGTACATGACTCTTGGCAACCTTGTGGCGTTCAACTCATACCTGTGGATGCTTGACAGCCCAATCCGCCAATCCGGATGGCTTACCAACGACTGGCAACGTTTCAACGCGGCATGCATAAAAATCCGTAAGCTGCTCACCGCCGAATCGCGTATTCGCGAAAAAGGCCGGAGTTTGCGGGGAAAGCCCACGCAAAGCACTACGCGAGTCGGTACTCAAGGTACGCAAGGGGCGCAAGCCGCCGATAAATCGGCTAGAATCGCAGGAACCATCGACTTCCAGCACGTCGACTTCGCTTTCCCCGACGATCTGGGGACGCCTGTGCTCAGCGACATCGACTTCCACGTTCCCGCAGGCGCGAAACTCGGAATCCTCGGCGAAACCGGCTCCGGCAAATCGACTCTCGTCAACCTTATCTCCCGTTTCTACGACCCAACCGCCGGTCGTGTGCTCATCGACGGCATCGACGCGCGCGACTGGCCGCTCGCCACGTTGCGATCGCAAGTCTGCATCGTCGCGCAGGATACGTTCCTGTTTTCCGATACGATCGGCAGCAACATCAGCTTTGGCGCGGGCGACCGAAGCAACCGACTTGAGTACAACGGTCAGTACGACGGCCAGCGCAGACGACGTGGTTACGACGAACAGTACGTGCGCCGCATGGCCGCCATTGCCGGCGCGGATGGCTTCATCAGCAGCATGCCGGACGGCTACGATACCGTCGTCGGCGAACGTGGCGTCGGCCTGTCCGGCGGACAGAAGCAGCGACTGAGCTTGGCGCGTGCTCTCGCCGACAATCCGTCGATTCTGATTATGGACGATACGACCAGCGCCGTCGATATGGAAACGGAAGCAGAGATTCAGCGGCACTTGCGCGATTTGGACGAGAAGAAGACGATTGTCACAATCGCCCACCGCATTTCGTCGGTCAAGGATTCCGACTTGATTCTCGTGCTGGAGCATGGGCGCATTGTGGAACGTGGCACGCACGACGAATTGGTGGCCTCGCACGGCCGATATTGGCAGATTTACAGCAAGCAGTTGGGCGTGGATGCCGGCCGCTCGCAGGGATTCGAAGCGTAAGACGCGGGGAGGATAACATCATGGCACAACGCAACACCTTCCGTGACGATGAAGACCTTGAAGAGAAGATCAATATGCGCGACCTCGCGCGCGTCGGCGTCTACCTGAAACCGTACATGGCCCGCGTGGTCTGGATCCTCATCGTCGTGGCGGCAATGGGCTGCATCAACGTCGTGGAACCGTATCTGACGAAAATCATGATCGACAGTGTCATTCCGGCGAAAAACCTTGCGCTGCTTGGCGAGCTGGTGGCACTGCTGGCGGTGCTCATCGTCATTTACGAATTCGGTTTGCGCTACCGTACTGTGGAAATCACGCGCGTCGGCCAGCTCATGCTTAAAGACATGCGCCGCGACCTGTTTACGCACATTCAGACGTTGCCGTTCAGCTATTTCGACTCGCGTCCGCATGGCAAAATCCTCATCCGCGTGGTCAACTATGTGAACACGCTTTCGGACACCCTGAGCTCCGGTCTGGTCAACGTGATTTCCGACGTGTTCACGTTCTTCATCACGCTAGTGGTCATGTTCGTCGTGGATTGGCGTCTCGCGCTGTACAGTCTCGCGTTGTTCCCGCTGCTCATCGCGTGGGTGCTGGGATTGCAGCATTTCCAGCGTCGCGCGTACCAGGTGCTATCCAATAAGCAGAGCAATCTCAACGCGTTCATCCACGAATCGATCGCCGGCGTGAAGACCACCCAGACGTTCGCGCGCGAGGACACGCAGTTCCGCACATTCCAGGAACAGCAGGGCGCTGTGCGTTCCGCGTGGATGCGTACGGTGCATATCCAGACGCTTATGTGGCCGGGCATCCAGACGATTTCCGTCATGACGATCGCGTTCATCTATTATGTGGGCGTCACCGGTTTCGGCGGTGTGGACGTGACCACGGGCGTGCTCATCGCGTTCGTCGGCTATGCGAACAACTTCTGGAACCCGGTAATCAGCATCGGCAACTTCTACAACCAGCTGATCACCTGCTCCGCGTATCTCGAGCGCATCTTCGAGACGCTGGATGTGCAGCCGGAGATCCGCAACGCGCCGGACGCCGTCGATCTGCCGCAGATCGAGGGCCGCGTCGACTTCAACGACGTCGTCTTCCGCTACGAGCCGGACGGCCGCAACATCCTGAACCTGGTCGACCTGCATGTCGAGCCAGGCAAGACGATCGCGCTGGTCGGTCCTACGGGTGCCGGCAAAACCACGATCATCAACCTGCTGTCGCGTTTCTACGACGTCGCCGAAGGCTCGGTGACGATCGACGGCCACGACGTGCGTTCCGTGACGTTGGAAAGCCTGCGCCGGCAGATGGGCGTCATGCTGCAGGACACGTTCATCTTCTCCGGCAACGTGCGTGAGAACATCCGCTACGGCAAACTGGACGCCACCGACGAGGAGATCGTGGCCGCTGCCAAGGCCGTGCATGCGCACGAATTCATCATGGAACTGCCAGACGGCTACGACACCGTGGTGGAGGAGCGCGGCTCGACCCTGTCCGCGGGCCAACGCCAGCTCATCGCGTTCGCGCGCGTGCTGCTCGCCGACCCGCGCATCCTGATTCTCGACGAGGCCACGTCGAATATCGACACGCGTACCGAGGAGGCGCTGCAGGCCGGTCTGAACCATCTGCTCAAGGGACGCACGAGCTTCATCATCGCGCACCGGCTTTCCACCATCGAGAACGCGGATGAAATCTGCTTCATCGACCACGGTCAGATCGTGGAACAGGGCAACCATGCCGAGCTGCTCGCCCGTCATGGCGCCTACTATCGGCTCTACGAATCGCAGTACGCCATGATCAAGGTCTGAGTAGCCGGCGCCAGCCCTCCGGCGGCAGGCTTCCATACTTCCTGGCCCGTATATCCGCAATCCGAAATGCCTGCCCAACGGTCGTGCAGCCAATGCGCGGCCATCTTGGGCCGGCTGCCGCGGTGGGATTCCCGTCGGACATGCCGCCATGCGGAATGTACTTTGGAGCAACCCGTGGAATAATGGATTGTGAGCGTTAACAAGACAACGATGCACTAAGGAGCGCTTGCACTCATGACTACCACCAATCGCACCAGCCATCCAATCGCATTGCGCGACGCCACCGTCACCGATCCGTTCTGGGCATCGCGGCAGGAACTCGTGCGCACCCAGGTGATTCCCTACCAGTGGAACGCGCTGAACGACAACGTTCCCGGCGCCGCACCCAGCTACTGCATGCACAACTTCAAGGCCGCCGCCGCGCAGAACGCAGAACACCACAAGGAAGGCAAGGCCTTCGTGCCGCCGAAATACACGTTCCGCGGCTTCGAAGCCCTGCCGGACGACCCGGCGCACCCCGATCCCGACAAGTTCTACGGCTTCGTGTTCCAAGACACTGATTTCTCCAAATGGATCGAAGCGGTCGGCTACTCGCTGACCCACCACCCGGACGCTGACCTTGAAGCGACCGCCGACACCGCCATCGATATCGTCTGCGCGGCGCAGCTCGACAACGGCTACCTGGACACCTACTACATCCTCAACGGCATGGACCGGCACTTCACCAACCTGAAGGACCACCATGAGCTGTACTGCTTCGGCCACCTGACCGAAGGCGCGATCGCCTACTATCAAGCCACCGGCAAACGCAAGCTGCTTGACGCGGCCTGCCGTTTCGCTGATTACATCGATTCCCGATTCGGCACCGCCGACGGCAAGCTGCACGGCTATCCCGGGCACGAAATCGCCGAAATGGCACTCGTCAAACTCGCCGAGACCACCGGCGAACAGCGCTATGCCGACCTCGCCGAACACTTTGTACGCCAACGCGGCCAGCAGCCGCTCTATTTCGAGCTCGAAGACCGCCGCCGCGCCCGGGAGGACGGCCGCAACTACGCGCCGCGCGAGCAGAACTACGCCTACTACCAGGCCGACAAGCCGATCACGGAACAGACGGAGGTCCTCGGACACGCCGTCCGCGCCGCCTACTTCTACGCCGGAGCCGCCGACGTGGCACGCCTGACCGGCGACTCCGACCTGCTGGCATCCTGCGAACGACTATGGCGCAACATCGTCGACCGAAAGCTCTACATCACCGGCGGTATCGGCGCCACACACATGGGGGAGGCCTTCTCCTTCGACTATGATCTGCCGAATGACACCGCCTATTCGGAAAGCTGCGCCGCCATCGCGCTCGCGTTCTTCGCCCGCCGCATGCTGGAAATCCAGCCGAAATCCGAATATGCGGACGTCATGGAATCGGCGCTGTACAACACCACGCTCGCCGGCATGGCACTCGATGGCAAAAGCTTCTTCTACGTGAACCCGCTCGAAGTGGTGCCCGAGGCATGCCATCGCGATGAACGCAAGGCGCACGGTCAAGCCGGTGCGCCAGAAGTGGTTCGGATGCGCCTGCTGCCCGCCGAACATCGCACGCATCGTGGAGGACGTGCAGCAGTACGCCTACACGATCGGAGACGACTCATCCACCCTGTATGTGCATCTGTATATGGGCGGCGGCGTCCATGCCAGGCTTTCCGGCACCGATGTGCGCCTTGACGTCATGTCCGATATGCCCTGGTCCGGCAAGGGATCCGTCACGGTGGGCTTTGGCACAGCCGGTTCGGCTTCCGACGCCCCCAAGGACGCGGTTTTCACGATCGCCCTCCGTCTGCCCGCTTGGGCCGGTGGCGAAACCGCTTCCGATGCGGTCACCGTGCGCGGCCGCGACGACATCTCCCGCGTCATCAGAGACGGATACCTGTATCTGACCGGCGCATGGCATGACGGCGATGTCGTCGATTTCGATTTCCCGATGCCGGTCCACATGGTCGCCGCGAATCCGCTCGTGCGCGAGGACGCCGGAAAGGTGGCGTTCGTGCGCGGACCGCTGGCCTACTGCGCGGAAGGTGTCGATAATGGCGCGAACCTGCATCTGCTGCACGCCGATACCGCGCGCATCGCATCCGATCCATCCTGCGTGTCTGTTGATAGCATCGTCTTCCATGCCGGCGCCGCCGCACAGGACGAGCAGGGGCTCGGCGAGGTGGACGCTGTCGATATGCCGATGACCACGCTGACGATTCCCGCTTGGCGTGAAGTGGAAGACGCCGCGCAAACCTCCGCGTTGTACCATGATTGGCGTCCCGCCGAACGCAAGACGACGACGGCCACGCTGATTCCATACTTCGCATGGGCCAACCGTGGCGAGAACGAGATGACGGTGTTCCTACGCGGGTGAGCATGACGAGTGACGAAGGGACTGCCCGACAAAGGAGCTGTCCTTGGTTTCGGCAACATCACCAAAACCAAGGATGCGCCAGTCAAGTTCATCGCATATCTCCGCTTCGAGTAGACACGCACGTGCGATTTGCCCCATTTACCGCTTAAGCTAGTACCAGGTACGTCAATCGATGCACGTCAATGATCAGGCGGTATCTGAACACGGTTGAGGAGTCGAAGATGATAAGCGGTGCCGGTGCAATGAACCCCGTATGTCCCCGTGAGGACGGGCATCTCGAATGGGGCAATGGCGTGGTTTCCATGCTGTTCGACACGGCAGGCGATTCCCCCGTCCGATTGTGCAACGTTGCAGGCCGCGGCATGGGGCCCATCGGCGGCCGTGTTACCGACGATGGAAGAACCGTGCTGGAACGCGATCCGCGTCCGATCGTCGAAGTGCGTGCCGCCAACACCGGATCGCAGGACAATCGCCTCACCTTGATCGCCACGGTGGCGGGCAGCGTATTGCGATTCGTCTCGGCCGCCGCCTCCGAGCCGGAGGAAGGGTCCGCCGAACCATATCGTTTGGAGATCGTCCAATTCGCTTCGTATGCGGAACTGGAGCCGCACGGGCGCGCGTTCGAACCGACCGCCGCCGAACGGGCCGAAGCCGCCGCGCAGCCCTCGCCGGAAACCGTCCGCCATGCCGACGCCACGGCTGGGCTGGTAGTCACTTCCGTATTCGAAGCGTTCCCGGGTCTGTCCGCAGTGCGCACTTACACGCGGTTGAGCTCCGCGCGCCCGCTGCCTATCGAGGCGGTGTCGTCGTTGAATCTGACGGTGCCGATGCGCGTCAACTGCGGCAAAATCGACCATTCCCGCGTATTCTGGGGAGACTCCGCGTGGGCGGTGGAAAACGATTGGCGCAGCCGTCCACTGCGCGACGTGTCGGTGCGCAATCGCAATCAAGTCATCAATCCCGGCCAATCCAGCTCGCGATTCGCCATGAGCTCCGCCTCCACATGGAGCACCGGCGTGCATGAGCCGGCCGGCATCGTACAGGTCGAGGGCTCGCGCCGCCAATCGCGTGACTTCTCCGTGATGTGGCAGATCGAGCACAATGGCCCGTGGGAGTGGGAGGTCGGTGAGGATGATCCCGGTTTGCACATCAGCGCGTTCGGACCGGAATATCAGGACCACCATTGGTATACGGAGCTGGGTGAAGGCCACGATTTCGAATCGGTGCCGGTCTCCTTCGCGATCTCGGCCGGCGATTGGCAGCAGTCCGTCGCCGAAATGACATTGCAGCGCCGTGCGTTGCGTGCCGCCAAGGCTCGCGAATTGGGTCGTTCCGAGCAGTTCGAACGCACGCAGGGACTCGTCATCTACAACGATTACATGAACACCCTGTTCGGCGACCCGCGCTTGGAGAAGGAGCTGCCGCTCGTCGAGGGCGCGGCACGCGTCGGCGCGGACATCTTCTGCATCGACGCCGGCTGGTACGACAGCACGGACGGCGGTTGGTGGGACATGGTCGGCGAATGGCAGGCCTCCACGAACCGTTTCGGCGAAGCTGGACTCAAGGGTTTGGCCGACACCATCCGCGCGCATGGCATGGGCTTGGGATTGTGGCTCGAGCCTGAGGTGATCGGTGTGAAATCGCCGCTCGCCCAGAGCCTGCCCGATGACGCGTTCTTCCAGCGCCACGGCGTGCGCGTCTGCGATTCGGGCCGCTATCTGCTCGATTTCCGCTCGCCGGCCGCACGCGAGCACGTCACCCGCACCGTGGATCGGCTGATCGACGATTTCGGAGCGGTCTTCTTCAAATTCGACTACAAACACCACCCCGGGCGTTGGTACGGACGTCGATGCGCGGTCCGTTGGCGAAGGTCTGCTCGGCCATTGCCGCGCCTATCTTGACTGGCTCGACGACCTGCGCCGCCGCCATCCGGACGTTATGATCGAAAACTGCGGTTCCGGTGCCATGCGCGCCGATTACGCGCAGTTGCAACGATTGGACCTGCAATCCACCTCCGACCAGTGTGATCCGCTGATTTACGCCGCGATCGCCGCCGGCGCCGGACTGACGATCCTGCCGGAACAGCAAGGCAACTGGGGTTACGCCCAGCAGGAGATGGACGATGAGGCCGCCGTCTTCACGCTGGCCACGGGCATACTCGGCAGGTTGTACCTGTCCGGATTCATTGACCGCATGGACGAGCATCGGCTTGCCTTGGTGCGGGATGCGGTGGCCTTGCACCGCCGTGTGCTGACCGAGCAGCAGGAATTGGTGCCGTTCTGGCCGGCCCGTCTGCCTGATTTCGATGGCGATTGGCTCGTCGTCGGTCTGCGCCATCCGTCATTCCTCCCGTCGGAGGACGACGATCCGTGCGATTACATCATCGTCTGGCGACGTGGCGGCACGCCTTCCGTGAACGTGCCGCTGTCCGAGGACTGCCATATCGAGCAGATCTTCCCGAATCCGGCCGTTCCCGAGCATGCGCCCGACGCCAAGCCGTGGACCGTCGAGCGCATGGACCCCGAGACGGTCCGGCTCAACGCGGCCACCTCCAAGCAGCCGTCCGCCCGCATCTTCGCCATCCGCCGCGCCTGAGCGGTTGCGACGGATGGGCAATCGCGCCGCCTACAGGGCGAAGGCGGTTTCGATGGCGTCGTATTCGGCGGCCGTGATCGGCAGAATCGCGCCGTGACGCTTCTTCAGCGCGCCGAAATCGATATCGTCTGCGCGCTGCCAATCGGCCGGATCATGCGAGGCGAGTGAGGCGGCGCGGAACGACAGGTAGCCCTTGGACTCCGCGTACTGGTCGCACATCAGGCCGAATGGCATGGTCCTGCCGTTGACCACCTTCACGTCTTCGTCGTTGTAACGGAACAGTTCCGGCCCTTCCAAGTAGTGCATGGAATACCGGCCATTGCCGAAGATGTCGGTGAGCGTGCCCACATACGACCACTCATTCGGGTCGTCGGTGCGCAGCACCTCGTAGGTCGTCGCATACGGGTTACGGGTGCGTTCGATGGTGATTTCCGAGTCCTTGGACGCGCGGTACCACCAGCCGTCATCGTCGCGCAGCATGGTCGAATCGATGATCACATTCTTACGATCGATCCACTTGACCGGATCGGAGAACACCCTGAAATCAACGGTCGTCGCATAATACACATTCGTCGGATCGCCGAGCTCGTTGGCCAACGGATCCGCGGAGCTTTCGGCGTTGCTCTTCGTGGACCAGAACACGATCCACTGCCCGCGATCCGGATCCCAATTCGCCTCCGGAGCCCAAGCCATGCCAGCGTCCGGAATCTTCGAGGCCACGTCCACCAGGCGCGGCTCGCTCCAATGGACCAGGTCAGGGGAGTCCCAGATCACCAGGCCGGTCGATCCATTCGTGGTGGCGCCATCGTTCGGCCCCCAGCCGCCACGGTAATAGATGCTCAAATCGGTGGCCACAATGTGGAATCCACCACGTGGGTCGCGCACGATATGCGGGTCGCGCACGCCCTTCTCGCCGCCTAGCCACGTCAACGCCGGACTGCCGGCCGGGCGCAGATCCCTCCAATGCACGCCGCGCGGCTCAGCGCGAAGTACAGCTGTTCGTCGGTGGGATTGCGTTCCTCGCCGATGAAATGCACGAACAGATAGGCCTGGGTGTCGATGCTCATGATGCTCCTAGAGATTCCTTGATGAATGATGGCGATTGATTCCGATTGAGTGATTCCGATTGAGTGGGATTGGCCGCAAAGGCTGCTGCCTATGGCGGATTGCCTGCCATCGGGGCGTCATCCTCAGACCGCGGTCGATTCCCGGTCCACCAGCTGGTAGCCGATGATGGCCCGTCTTGGCGGCAACGCCTCGTCTGTTCCATGATCGATACGTTCGGACAGCATATCGACCGAGAATTTCGCAAGTTGCGTGAAATCGACCTGGATGGTGCTCAACGCCGGCGTCGTGTACGAGCCGGAGGTCACGCCGTCGAAACCGATCACCTTCACGTCCTGCGGCACGCGCAGTCCGCGGTCCGCGAGCCCGCGTATCACGCCGAACGCCGCGAAATCGTTGGCGCAGCACGCGCCGTCGAACTCGGTGCCACCATGTCCGCTCCGTGCGGCGAGAATACGTTCCGCAATCGCATGCCCGGCGATGATGCCATTGGCCACATCCCCGGCTTCGAACACCATCGACTCGTCATAGGGCAGTCCGGCGTCGGACAGCGCTCCGCATGCGCCGCGCAATCGCAGAGCGAACGCGTTCTGGGCATGCGCCAGATCGGCGCGGGGGGCGAACCGGTGGCCGACGATCGCGATATTGCGGCATCCGCGGTCGATGAGATGCTGCATCGCCGCGCGTTCGGCCTCCTCGTTGGGGAAGTTCACGGCATCGACGGTCGGCGTCTCCTCGCAGGCGTCCAGCAGCACGAATGGTCTGCCGCCATTGAGTTTGGACAGCGGCACATTTGTGCCCAAGCCTGTGGCGTGCAGGATCTCGCCATCGAACAGCTGCCCGGAGAACGGATTGCTGCTCAGCGCGTGCTCGGCAGCGTCCGGCGAATACTGCGTCTGCTCGATGAATGGAATAAGTCCGCGGGACACGATTTCGTTGCTCAACGCCTGCGTGAGCTTTGAATAGAACGGCGAATCGAATTCGTTGACGATGACGTGGATGATGTTGCTGCGGCCCGATTTGAGCATGCTGGCCGTCAGATTGATGCGGTAATTGAGTTTCTTCGCTGCGGCGATCACTTTGGCGCGGGTCGATTCCTTGACGCCTGGCTTGCCGCGCAGCGCGTTCGACGCGTCATGGGGGAGACGCCCGCTTCCGCGGCCACGTCGCGT
>ENA-OQHF01000226-OQHF01000226.1-human-gut-metagenome-genome-assembly--contig:-NODE-226-length-35953-cov-4.880924_pt1 | contig 35953 bp, 37 predicted proteins | sample MGYA00242559_ERZ504709 | MGnify/ENA primary metagenome ERZ504709 (study PRJEB26092, sample SAMD00036203) | human gut metagenome | host: Homo sapiens | study: EMG produced TPA metagenomics assembly of... | reverse complement strand
TGATTTATCTTGGCATTTCAGCTTATTTCATAGGGCATTTTTATGTGAATACGCAAATCAACGGAAAAGATTTTTCGGGAAAGAATGCTGAAGCTGTGAAAAAATACATCAAAGAGCAGGTGGACGGTTATGAACTTAAGATCATAGAGCAGAACCAGCAGACGGATGTGATTCGCGGAACGGATATTTCTTTGGAATATAAAGAGAATGGATCCATCCAGAAAGCACTGGACGGACAGAATCCGCTGCTCTGGCCGAAAGCATTTTTCTCCAAGAGTTCAACGGATGTTACTGTGGAGGTAGGTTTTGACGAGAACGCTCTGGACAGTGAAATCCAGTCCATCCAGGCGGTGACGCAGGATCAGACCGAGCCACAGTCTGCCCATCCGCAGTTTGATGGTACTTCTTTTGTTGTAGAACCGGAAGTGTATGGTACGCAGGTAGATACAGAAGTGCTGGAAAAGAAAGTTGAGGAATACATAACAGAGTTTAAAGACGAACTGAATATGCTGGATGAAGGTTGTTATACACTGCCAAAGTATACTTCAGATTCACCGGAAGTCCAGGCGGCCTGTGATACGATGAATGAGTATCTGAAAGCCAGTATCACTTATAAGATGAAAGAAAATGTCGTAGTCGACAAGACTCTGATCTCAGAGTGGCTGTCTTATGATGAAAATATGAATGTTACCTTTGATGAGGATAAGGTAAAAGAGTGGATGCGGGAATTTGGCAAGACTTATGATACAGTCGGTTCGACAAGAACGATCACGACACCTACCGGCAAGACAGTGAATGTTTCCGGTGGAACTTACGGATGGTCGGTGGATGAGGCAACAGAAGCCACAGCATTGATCGAGAGCATAAAAAAGGGAGAAGTGATCGAGAAAGAACCAACTTATGTCCAGACGGCAGCTACCCATGATGCACAGGACTGGGGAAGTACTTATGCAGAAGTAGATGTTACAACCCAGCATATGTGGTATATTGTAAATGGAGCAGTTGTTCTTGAGACAGATGTGGTAACAGGAAAACCAACACCGGACAGAGTGACTCCGACGGGCGTATATTCCATTCTGGAACTTAAAAGAAATAAGACGCTGACCGGTACGATCAACCCGGCTACAGGTAAACCGATCTATGAGACACCGGTTTCTTACTGGATGCGTGTGACATGGACCGGAGTAGGTTTTCATGATGCAATCTGGCAGTCAGCTTTCGGTGGTACGATCTATCAGACGAACAAGGGATCGCATGGATGCATTAATATGCCGTTGAATATGGCAGCAAGTCTGTATGACCAACTGAGTGTCGGAACACCGGTCATCATTCATGAGTAATAGAATAAATGAGGTTTAATTATGTACGAACTAATAAAAAGAGACGGGATGGCAAAACGTGGACGTCTGACGACCGTGCATGGCACAATCGAGACTCCGGTATTTATGAATGTTGGTACTGCCGCTGCAATCAAAGGCGGAGTATCAACGGATGATCTGCGACAGATCAAGACGCAGGTAGAGCTTTCCAACACTTATCATCTTCATGTGAGACCGGGGGATGAGGTAGTAAAAAAATTGGGAGGACTTCATAAGTTTATGAACTGGGATAAGCCGATCCTTACGGACTCGGGCGGATTTCAGGTCTTTTCACTTGCATCATTAAGAAAAATCAAAGAGGAAGGCGTTCATTTTAATTCCCATATTGATGGAAGAAAGATCTTTATGGGACCGGAGCAGAGTATGCAGATCCAGTCCAATCTGGCTTCTACGATTGCCATGGCATTTGATGAGTGTCCATCCAGTGTGGCTGATAAGAAGTATATGGCAAATTCTGTGGCACGTACCACTCGCTGGCTGAAACGCTGTAAAGATGAGATGGCAAGACTGAATGCACTGCCGGATACGATCAACCCACAGCAGATGTTGTTTGGCATCAACCAGGGAGGTGTTTACGAAGATATCCGTATTGAACATGCACAGCAGATTTCAGAACTGGATCTGGATGGTTATGCGGTCGGTGGTCTGGCAGTAGGAGAAAGCCATGAAGAAATGTACCGCATTCTGGATGAAGTTGTACCGCATCTTCCGACAAATAAGCCGACTTATCTGATGGGAGTTGGAACACCGGCGAATATTCTTGAAGCGGTTGACCGTGGAGTAGATTTCTTTGATTGTGTTTATCCATCAAGAAATGGAAGACATGGACATGTCTATACGAACCATGGAAAGATGAATCTTTTCAATGCAAAATATGAACTGGATGACCGTCCGATCGAAGAGGGGTGTGGCTGCCCTGCATGCAGAAGCTACAGCCGTGCTTATATCCGTCACTTGCTGAAAGCAAAAGAGATGCTGGGTATGAGATTATGTGTTCTCCATAATCTGTATTTCTATAATACAATGATGGAAGAAATCCGGGATGCGATTGATGCCGGGGAATATAAGGCATATAAGAAACGGAAACTGGAAGGAATGGAGCAAAAATAGGAAAAAATTATAGAATCTTGTAAAAATGCTTGAAGAAATAATTTTTTTTGTGTATAGTAGATTTATTGTCTATCAAAAGTAGTTAGGAGGAGCAAAAATGTCATCAATCGGATTGATTCTATTTTATGTTGTATTGATCGCAGGTATGTGGTTCTTACTGATGCGTCCACAGAAGAAAGAACAGAAGAGAGTGCAGGCGATGCTCGCAGATATGGCGATTGGCGATACAGCACTGACAACCAGCGGATTTTACGGAGTTATCATTGATATTACAGATGATGATGTGATCGTAGAATTTGGTAATAATAAGAACTGCAGAATCCCGATGCAGAAATCAGCGATCGCTCAGATCGAAAAGCCGGGAGCAGAATAAGCAGACCGGATTAAGTCGGGTCAGAAAAGAACAGAGGCGTGTGAAAATGTAAATTCATTTTCACACGCCTTTTTGCGATGCAATAAACGAAAGACAGAATAAGAAAAATATTAGAGCGTCCTCGGTTTTTTGGGCGAAAGACTTGAAAGACATACAAAAATGCGGTATGATTAGAATTAGTATTTTTACATTTGGAAGGATGAGTGAGACATGAATATGAATATCGGAGTAATCAAGGGTGATGGAATCGGACCGGAAATCGTAGAGGAAGCGATGAAGGTTCTTGATCAGGTCGCAAAAGTGTACGGACATACTATTTCCTACACGCAGCTTCTGATGGGAGGAGCATCCATTGATGAAGTAGGAGTACCGTTGACTGAAGCGACACTTGCGGCAGCAAAGGCAAGTGATGCAGTACTGATGGGATCCATCGGTGGAGATGCAAAGACATCCCCATGGTATCAGTTAGAGCCATCCAGGCGTCCGGAGGCAGGTCTTTTGCAGTTGAGAAAGGGTCTGAACTTATTCGCAAACCTAAGACCGGCAGTTCTTTATGAAGAACTGAAAGGGGCATGCCCTCTGAAAGAGGAGATTGCAGACCGTGGATTTGATTTGATGATCATGAGAGAACTGACGGGAGGTCTGTATTTCGGAAAGAGAAGTACGGAAGAGATCGACGGAGTTGTGACAGCAAAGGATGAGCTGACTTATAATGAGAACGAGATCCGCAGAATCGCAAGACGCGGATTTGATATTGCAATGAAGAGAAGAAAAAAGGTGACCAGCGTAGATAAAGCAAATGTCCTTGACTCATCCAGATTATGGCGTAAGATCGTAGAGGAAGTTGCAGCAGATTATCCGGAGGTAGAGTTAGAGCATATGCTGGTTGATAACTGTGCAATGCAGCTTGTAAAAGATCCGGCACAGTTTGACGTTATCCTCACAGAAAATATGTTCGGAGATATTCTGTCGGATGAAGCGAGCATGGTAACGGGTTCGATCGGAATGCTGGCGAGTGCAAGTCTGAATGATACGAAGTTCGGTCTGTATGAGCCAAGCGGCGGTTCTGCACCGGATATTGCAGGTCAGGGTATTGCCAATCCGATCGCAACGATCCTGTCCGCAGCAATGATGCTGAGATTTTCTTTTGATCTTGACAAAGAGGCTGATGCGATTGAGGCAGCGGTGGCAGCAGTATTGAAAGATGGTTACCGTACGATCGATATCATGTCAGATGGCAGGAAGCAGATCGGTACAGCAGAGATGGGTGACAGGATCTGCTCCTATATTAAATGATAAATTGTGATTTCTATATATAAAGAGAGGATAAGAAAATGAGAAGTGATACAGTAAAAAAAGGTATTCAGCAGGCACCGCACCGTTCCCTTTTCAATGCACTGGGACTGACGGAGGAGGAGCTTCAGAAGCCATTGATCGGAGTCGTAAGTTCTTATAATGAGATCGTTCCGGGGCATATGAACCTGGATAAGATCACAGAGGCAGTCAAGATGGGAGTGGCAATGGCAGGAGGAGTACCGATCATGGTTCCGGCAATCGCAGTTTGTGACGGAATCGCCATGGGACATATTGGTATGAAGTATTCTCTTGTAACAAGAGATCTGATCGCAGATTCTACAGAAGCCCTGGCAATGGCACATCAGTTTGACGGACTGGTTATGATTCCGAACTGTGACAAGAACGTGCCGGGTCTTCTGATGGCAGCAGCCCGTGTGAATATCCCGACAATCTTTGTCAGTGGCGGCCCAATGCTTGCAGGACATGTAAAGGGAAGTAAGACGAGTCTTTCCAGTATGTTCGAGGCAGTAGGTTCTTATGCTGCAGGAAAGATGGATGATGCAGATATCTGTGAATTTGAAAATAAAGCATGTCCTACCTGTGGCTCCTGTTCAGGTATGTATACAGCCAACAGCATGAACTGCCTGACTGAGGCACTTGGTATGGGACTGAAAGGAAATGGTACGATTCCGGCAGTATATTCCGCAAGGGTTCAGCTTGCAAAGCATGCAGGTATGCAGGTGATGGAACTGGTGAGAAAGAATATCCGTCCGAGAGATATCATGACAGAAGATGCAATTCTGAATGCACTGACAGTAGATATGGCACTGGGATGTTCTACGAACAGTATGCTTCATCTTCCGGCAATCGCTCATGAGATCGGAATGGATTTTGAGATTGATTTTGCAAATGGAATCAGTGAGAAGACACCAAATCTGTGCCACCTTGCTCCGGCAGGACACACTTATATGGAAGACCTGAACGAGGCAGGTGGAGTTTACGCAGTTATGAATGAGCTGAACAAGAAAGGTCTGCTCCATACAGACTGCCTGACTGTAACAGGAAAGACAGTGGGTGAGAATATTGAGGGGTGCGTGAACAAGAATCCTGAAGTTATCAGACCGATCGACAATCCGTATTCTCAGACAGGCGGACTTGCAGTACTCAAGGGAAATCTTGCACCGGACGGAAGCGTTGTAAAGCGTTCTGCAGTCTGCGATGAAATGCTGGTTCATGAGGGACCTGCAAGAATCTTTGAGAGTGATGAAGAAGCCACAGAGGCGATCAAGACCGGAAGGATCAATCCGGGAGATGTCATCGTGATCCGTTATGAGGGACCAAAGGGTGGACCGGGAATGAGAGAAATGCTCAATCCTACTTCAGCCATTGCAGGATATGGACTGGGCTCAACAGTTGCCCTGATCACAGACGGACGTTTCAGCGGAGCTTCCAGAGGAGCATCTATTGGCCATGTATCACCGGAGGCAGCCGTGGGCGGCCCGATCGCATTGGTGGAAGAAGGGGATATCATCAAGATCAATATTCCGGAACTGAAGTTGGAACTGGATGTATCCGATGAAGAACTGGCAGCAAGAAAAGCAAAATGGCAGCCGAGAGAACCAAAAGTAAAGACTGGATATCTTGCAAGATATGCTTCTATGGTTACTTCAGGAAACCGTGGTGCAATTTTGGAAGTACCGAAAGCAAAATAAAGAAAGTACCAGGAGGAAAGCACCATGCAGTTAAATGGAGCAGAGATAGTAATAGAATGCCTGAAAGAACAGGGCGTGGATACTGTATTTGGATACCCGGGCGGAGCAATCCTGAATGTATATGATGAATTATACAAGCATCGTGATGAGATCAGACATATCCTGACCTCCCATGAACAGGGAGCAGCCCATGCAGCAGACGGATATGCGAGAGCAACAGGAAAAGTAGGCGTATGTCTGGCAACCAGCGGTCCGGGAGCAACTAACCTTGTGACGGGAATTGCCACAGCTTATATGGATTCGATTCCGGTTGTCGCAATCACCTGTAATGTAGGAGTACCGCTTCTTGGAAAGGACAGCTTTCAGGAGATTGATATCGCCGGAGTGACAATGCCGATCACGAAGTACAGCTTTATCGTTAAAGATGTAAACCAGCTTGCAGATACGATCCGTAAGGCATTCCGTATTGCGAAGATGGGAAGACCGGGTCCGGTTCTGATCGATATTCCGAAGGATGTAACTGCGAAGAAGGCAGAATATGAAAAAGAAAATCCGGGAGTTTATAATCGTGAATTTACGCATATAGATGAAAAAGAGGTTGCTGCGGCAGCAGAAATGATCCAGGCATCTGAAAAGCCATTTATTTTTGTGGGTGGCGGAGCGATTCTCTCCGGAGCAAGTAAAGAACTGAAAGAGTTTGTTGAGAAGACGGATGCACCGGTTACGGATTCACTGATGGGAAAAGGAGCATTTCCGGGAACCGATCCAAGATATACAGGAATGCTGGGAATGCACGGAACGAAGGCATCCAATTATGGAGTCAGCGAGTGCGACCTGTTAGTGGTAGTAGGTGCAAGATTCAGTGATCGTGTCACCGGAAATACATCAACATTTGCAAAGAATGCGAAAATTCTTCAGATTGATATCGATCCTGCGGAGATGAACAAGAATATTATCATTGACCAGGGTGTTGTCGGTGATATCAAGGCAGTTCTCAGGAAATTAAATGAAGTTCTGCCTCAGCAGGATCATACAGAATGGATGAAAAAGATACAGGATTATAAAGAAAAGTATCCGTTGAAATATCATGACGGTGTCCTGACGGGGCCGTTTGTTGTAGAAGAAATCTATCGTCAGACCAAAGGAGATGCTATTATCACAACAGAGGTCGGACAGCATCAGATGTGGGCAGCACAGTATTTCAAATATACAAAGCCGAGAACACTTCTGACATCCGGTGGACTTGGAACGATGGGATATGGACTGGGGGCTGCCATCGGTGCAAAGACAGGATGCCCGGATAAGACGGTGATCAATGTGGCAGGAGACGGCTGTTTCCGCATGAATATGAATGAGCTTGCAACAGCGGTACGCCATGAAGTTCCGGTCATTGAAGTAGTGATCAATAACCATGTGCTTGGTATGGTACGCCAGTGGCAGGATCTGTTCTACGATGAAAGATATTCCGCAACAGTCTTGAGAGATGCTGTAGATTATGTTAAACTGGCAGAAGCGATGGGAGCAGAAGGAATGCGTGCCACAACGCAGGAAGAGTTCAGAGAAGCGTTCGCAAAGGCATTGGCATCGGGACGTCCGGTTCTGATTGACTGTATGATCGACTGTGATGATAAAGTATGGCCGATGGTAGCACCGGGGGCTGCGATCAGCGAAGCGTTTGATGAGCAGGATCTGAAAGAAAAGAGATGTTAATTTAAGAGACAGAAAGAGACTTTGTCCTCTTTTTGCATATACACGAATAACAGGAGGTAGAAGAAATGAGCAGAGTGTATAATTTTTCGGCTGGACCGGCGGTCCTGCCTGAGGAAGTACTCAAAGAAGCTGCAGCAGAAATGATGGATTATAATGGAACAGGAATGTCTGTTATGGAGATGAGCCACCGTTCCAAGGCATTTGAAGAAATCATTACAGCAGCAGAGCAGGATTTAAGAGATCTGATGAATATTCCGGATAACTATAAGGTGTTATTCCTTCAGGGTGGAGCATCCCAGCAGTTTGCAATGATCCCGATGAACCTGATGAAGAATAAGGAAGCTGACTATATCGTGACAGGTCAGTGGGCAAAGAAAGCAGCAAAAGAAGCAGCAAAATATGGAAAGGTGAACGTAATTGCTTCATCTGAAGATAAGACGTTCTCTTATATTCCAGATTGTTCCGATCTCCCGATCTCCGAAAATGCTGATTATGTATATATCTGTGAGAACAATACGATTTACGGAACAAAATTTAAAGAACTTCCGAATACAAAAGGAAAGACACTTGTGGCAGATGTATCCTCCTGTTTTCTGTCTGAGCCGGTAGATGTGACAAAGTATGGTGTGATCTATGGCGGAGTACAGAAGAATATCGGACCTGCAGGCGTGGTGATCGTGATCATCCGTGAAGATCTGATCACAGAAGATGTTCTTCCGGGAACTCCGACGATGCTTCAGTACAAGACGCATGCAGATGCAGGTTCTCTTTATAATACACCACCGGCATACGGCATTTATATCTGCGGTAAAGTCTTCAAATGGCTGAAGAAGATGGGCGGTCTGGAAGTGATGAAAGAGCGTAATGAAAAGAAAGCAAAAGTGCTTTATGATTATCTGGATCAGAGTAAGCTGTTCAAAGGAACTGTTGTACCGAAAGACCGTTCTCTGATGAATGTACCGTTTGTCACAGGAGATAAAGATCTGGATGCGAAATTTGTAAAAGAAGCGAAAGAAGCCGGATTTGAGAACCTGAAAGGACACAGAACAGTAGGCGGTATGCGTGCAAGCATCTATAATGCAATGCCGTACGAAGGTGTGGTTGCACTGGTTGAGTTTATGAAGAAGTTTGAAGAGGAGAATCTGTAAGATGTATAAATATCATTGCCTGAATCCAATCTCTCCTGTCGGAATGGGTCAGTTGGATGCAAATTATGAAAATACAGAAAATGCTGCAGATGCAGACGTGATCCTGGTCCGCAGTGCTAAAATGCATGAGATGGAGTTCGGAGAGAATTTAAAAGCGATCGCACGTGCAGGTGCAGGTGTGAACAATATTCCGCTGGATCGTTGTGCAGAGGAAGGGATCGTTGTATTTAATACTCCGGGAGCGAATGCGAATGGAGTAAAGGAACTGGTGATCGCAGGTATGCTGCTTGCAGCCAGAGATATTGTCGGCGGAATCAACTGGGTAAAAGGATATGATGAAGACGGCGATATTGCGAAGGCTGCCGAGAAAAAGAAAAAAGCATTTGCGGGTACAGAACTGAAAGGCAAAAAGCTTGGAGTGATCGGACTTGGAGCAATCGGAGTCCTTGTAGCGAATGCGGCAACGCATCTCGGAATGGAAGTTTACGGATATGATCCGTATGTTTCTGTAGATTCTGCATGGAGACTGTCGAGAAATATTCATCATGCGAAGACTGCTGATGAGATTTATAAAGAGTGTGATTATATCACAATTCATGTTCCGGCACTGGAAGATACAAAGGGTATGATCAATAAAGATGCCATGGGTCTGATGAAAGATGGCGTCGTGATCCTGAACTTTGCAAGAGATGTCCTTGTAGATCAGAAGGATATCGTTGAGGCACTTGAATCGGGAAAAGTACATCGTTATGTCACAGATTTTGCGACACAGGAGATTAAAGGTGCAGATGGAGCAATTGTGATTCCACATCTTGGAGCTTCTACAGAAGAATCTGAAGATAACTGTGCAAAGATGGCTGTAGCAGAGATCCGGGATTTCCTTGAAAATGGAAATATCACACATTCTGTGAACTATCCGGACTGCAATGTAGGAGTCAGAGGAGACGCAGAAAGAATTACGATCTTACATAAGAACATTCCGAATATGATCGGACAGTTCACAACGCTCCTTGCTCAGGAGGATCTGAACATCGCCCTTATGACGAATAAGAGCCGCAAAGAGTATGCTTATACAGTAATCGATGTAGATGGAATCGTTTCAGATGAAGTAGCAGCAAAGATCAAAGGAGTTTCAGGAGTACTTGGAGTCCGCGTGATCCGATAAGCATCCGTCGCCGGGATTTGATGTAAGGCACAGACTCTGGCACGCTGCCCACATAGAAATACCGTCTGTACAGCATAAATGTGCAGACGGTATTTTTCTGTAGATTGATTGTAAAAGAAATAATTTGCTAATGGAACAACGGTATGATATAATAAAAAAGATTGTGGACAGATATACTGACCGAGACCACTGAAAAGCGTATGATCCGGAAGTGGATGATAGGTTTTTCAGTAGTTTCGGAGGAGAGACTGACCACAGAGAAAGTGAAATGAAATAAGATCAAAGGAGAAGGTATATGTTTAAAAAGTTTGAAATGGAACTTGCCGGCAGAACACTGCGTGTGGATGTTGACCGCGTGGCAAAGCAGGCGAACGGTGCAGTTCTGATGCACTATGGTGATACGACGGTATTATGTACAGCGACAGCTTCTGATAAACCGAGAGACGGAATTGATTTCTTCCCGCTCAGTGTAGAGTACAATGAGAGAATGTATTCTGTAGGAAAGATCCCGGGAGGCTTCAATAAGCGTGAGGGAAAGGCATCAGAGAATGCAATCCTGACAGACCGTGTTATTGACCGTCCGATGCGTCCGCTGTTCCCGAAGGATTACAGAAATGATGTAACACTGGAAAATCTTGTTATGGCAGTTGATCAGGATTGCAGCCCGGAATTGACAGCAATGCTCGGAGCCGCACTGGCAACAAGCATTTCCGATATTCCGTTTGACGGTCCAATCTCCACGACACAGGTAGGACTGGTAGATGGAGAGTTTGTATTTAACCCGACAGCCGCACAGAAGGTTGTATCTGATCTTGCACTGACCGTTGCATCTACAAAAGAGAAAGTGATCATGATCGAGGCAGGAGCAAAGGAAGTTCCTGAAGATAAGATGATCGAGGCAATCTTTGCAGCACATGAACTGAACCAGAAGGTGATTGCTTTCTTTGATACGATCGTTGCAGAGTGCGGAAAGAAAAAGCACGAGTATCAGAGCTTCGCAGTTCCGCAGGAATTATTTGATGCCATCCGGGAGATCGTTACTCCGGCAGAGATGGAAGAAGCTGTATTTACAGACGACAAGCAGATAAGAGAAGAAAATATCCGTGTCATTACCGAGAAGCTGGAAGAGGCATTTGCCGACAATGAAGAATGGCTTGCAAAGTTGGGTGAAGCTGTATATCAGTACCAGAAAAAGACAGTAAGAAAGATGATCCTGAAAGATCATAAGCGTCCGGATGGACGTGCCATTGATCAGATCAGACCGCTGGCAGCAGAGGTTGACCTGATTCCGAGAGTCCATGGTTCAGCAATGTTTACGAGAGGACAGACACAGATCTGTACTGTTACAACGCTTGCACCGCTTTCCGAGGCACAGAGACTGGACGGACTGGATGAGACAGAGACAACAAAGAGATATATGCATCATTATAATTTCCCGTCTTACTCTGTTGGAGAGACAAGACCTTCCAGAGGACCGGGACGTCGTGAGATCGGACATGGAGCATTAGCCGAGAGAGCATTGCTCCCGGTACTTCCGAGTGAGGCTGAGTTCCCGTATGCGATTCGTACTGTATCTGAGACATTTGAATCCAACGGTTCTACTTCCCAGGCCAGTGTATGTGCATCCAGTATGTCACTGATGGCAGCAGGTGTGCCGATCAAGTCTGCTGTAGCAGGTATTTCTGCAGGACTCGTAACAGGCGAGACAGATGATGATTATCTGGTTCTGACAGATATTCAGGGACTGGAAGATTTCTTTGGGGATATGGACTTTAAGGTTGCAGGTACTCATAAGGGTATTACCGCGATCCAGATGGATATCAAGATCCACGGACTGACAAGACCGATCATTGAAGAAGCAATCGCAGCGACGAAGAAAGCAAGAACTTATATCATGGATGGAAGTGATGAGCAAAGCAATCGCAGAGCCTAGGGCAGAAGTTGAGAGTTTGCTCCGAAGATCATCCAGATGCAGATCGATCCGCAGAAGATCGGAGATGTTGTAGGACAGCGTGGAAAGACGATCAATGCAATCATCGAAGAGACCGGTGTAAAGATTGATATTGATGATGACGGAAATGTATCCATCTGTGGTACAGAGAAAGAAAATATGGAGAAGGCTGCAAAATATATCCATACGATCGTAACAGATTACGAGGCAGGACAGCTTTTTGAGGGAAAGGTTGTCAGCATTAAAGAATTTGGAGCATTCGTGGAATTTGCACCGGGTAAGGAAGGCATGGTCCATATTTCAAAGCTTTCCAAGAACAGAGTTGAAAAGGTTGAGGATGTTGTAAGCCTTGGCGATGTTGTGAAAGTCGTATGCCTTGGAAAAGATAAGATGGGAAGATTCAGCTTCAGTATGAAAGATGTGGCAGAATAAAGAGTACTGAATGAAGAATTGGTATTGAAATAAAGAGAAAGCTATCAGAGAAAAATCTGGTAGCTTTTTTATTTTTAAGAAGATTTTTCTTAAAAGAGCCAGTACGTTGCTGCATATTTCCACAACCTGCACATATATTGTTTAAAGGGGTGGACAAGATGGAACGACAGGAAAGAAGAGAACAAATACTGAACATTCTTGCAGCCGGGATCAGAAAAGTACTTTTAAATACAGTCCCAAAGCCGGAAGAATTGCAGGAAATACGGATGAGACTTGGACAGCCGCTGCGGGTTGTACGGGGAAAAGAAGAGATAGTATTAAGATCAGGAACAGAACCGTACATTGTAACAAAAGAGGAATTAAGAGAGACAATGGACTATATCAGCCATTATTCTCTCTATGCATATGAAAATGAATTGAGACAGGGATTTGTTACAGTGGAAGGAGGTCATCGGGTAGGCGTGGCAGGAAAAGTAATTATGGAAAAAGAAAGGGTGAAAAATATACAATACATATCATCATTAAATATCAGGGTTTCGCATGAAGTACTTGGATGTGCGGATCGGCTGATCCCGTATATCGTGGCGAATAAGCAGATGTGTCATACACTGATCATTTCACCTCCATGCTGCGGCAAAACGACGTTGATCCGGGATCTGATCCGACAGATTTCTGACGGAAATGAATATGTGAAGGGCTGTTCGGTGGGGGTTGTGGATGAACGGTCAGAACTGGGAGGATGTTATCTCGGGATTGCACAGAATCACCTGGGAACAAGAACGGATGTGTTGGACTGCTGCCGAAGGCCGAAGGGATGATTATGCTGATCCGTTCCATGTCACCACAGGTGATCGCAGTGGATGAGATCGGAACGGTAGAGGATATCCATGCCATTGAATATGCCATGCAGTGTGGCTGCCGGATGATCGCAAGCGTCCATGGACTGAACATGGATGAAGCATCCAACAAGCCGGTACTGGGAGACCTGATCCGCAGGAGGATGTTCCAGAGATACGTGGTGCTTGGAAATGAAAAAGGACCCGGTGAGATCCTGGGAATTTATGATGAACGGGGGAGCGTGTTGTGCAGAAACTTATAGGGAGCATTTTAGTGCTGACGGCAACTGCAGGAGCAGGCTATCTTTATGGGGAAGGACTGAAAGATTATCTCAGGCAGATGGAATATCTGCGATATATTGCCGGGATGATCCGGGGACAACTGGAATATACCGGGGCACCGTTGCAGGAACTTCTGATGGATGTATCAGCGAAAATAAAAGAGCCATATAAAAGCTGGCTGGAACATACCGCACGACGGACTGCGAAAAGAACAGACGCTGATTTCACAGAAATATGGAAAGGATGCGTGGAAAAAGATCTTGGAGCTGCCGGACTGAAGAAAGAGCACCGGGAATGGATCAGAGATTTTGGAGCATTTTTAGGACAGGGAGACCGTGAGACCATGGGAAGGTCCATTGAACTTTCCATGAAGCAGATGGATCTGATGATCAGGCAGCAGAGAGGAGAACTGGCAGGAAAAAGAAAGATCGGCAACTGGCTGGGCGTAATGAGCGGGCTGTTCCTGATCATTCTGCTGTGGTAGAACAGGGGAGGGGATATGAATATCAATCTGATTTTTAAGATAGCGGCAGTGGGAATCCTTGTGTCGATCCTGAGCCAGGTCTTAAAGCACAGCGGGAGAGATGAACAGGCATTTCTGACCAGTCTTGCAGGACTGATCCTGGTCTTATCGTGGGTGCTTCCATATATTTACGATCTGTTTCAGTCGATCCGGCAGTTGTTCATGTTGTGAGAGGGGAGAAAATGAGTATGTTGCAGGTGGGAGTGATCGGAGTACTGGGAGTCCTTTTTGCAGTGCAGTTTAAAAGTGGAAAATCAGAATATGCCGTCTATATCAGTGTTGCTGTGAGCCTGCTCTTATTTGGCTGTATGCTGGAAAGGCTCAGAGATGCGGTGGATTCACTTGGCAGGATCGGGAATTATATTAAGGTGGATCAGCGTTTTTTCGGAACTATGATAAAAATGATCGGGATCACTTATCTTGCAGAATTTTCTTCAGGCATCTGCAAAGATGCAGGATATCAGAGCATCGCATCCCAGATTGAGATATTCAGTAAGCTGACGATTTTGGCGATGGGACTTCCGATCCTTCAGACTCTGTTGGAAGTCATGACGGGGTTCTTGGGATGAGGCGGGGGATCAGGATGCTTTTTCCCGTATTCCTTGCCATTTTAATTTTTCTGTTCGGGAGCAAGGTCATTTATGCTGCGGAAAATACAGAAAAAGAGGCAGACCGGGTGCAGGAGGCATTATTTGAAGAATTTGATTTTTCAAAACTGGATCAGGAAATGAAAACTCTTTTTCCGGATGAAAAGCTTTCTTTTCGGGAAATACTTATGCAACTGATCTCGGAAAACGGAGGATCCACAGCTGGTACAGTGGTGCAGTTTATAAAAGAAACAGTTTTTTACCAGTTCGGCACGAATAAAAAAATACTGGTGTATATGATTCTGATCGCAGTAGCTGCTGCCCTGTTCAACAATTTTACAAGCGTCTTTCAGAACCGGCAGGTATCGGAAGTCAGCTTCTATATTCTTTATATGCTGCTTATGACCCTGTCACTTGTAACTTTTCAGCATACGTTGCAGGATACAGAACAACTGCTTTCTTATCTGACCGAATTTATGAAGCTGTTATGTCCCAGTTACTTTCTTGCAGTTGCATTTGCTGCAGGCAGTTCCTCGGCTCTGGTATTTTATAATATTGTACTGTGGATCATCTATTTAGTAGAGCTGGTGATCCTGGAACTTCTGATGCCGATTGTGCATGTATTTGTTATGATACAGGTTCTTTCCAATCTGACGGGAGAGGATCTGCTGTCAGAATTTGCGGATCTGATCAGAAAAGGAATTGCCTGGTGTCTGAAGACATTGCTGGCAGGTGTGGTCGGGATCAATGTGCTTCAGGGACTTCTTGCACCTGCCATTGATACTGTGAAGCGAAGTGCAGTAAACCGGACAGTAGAAGCGATCCCGTGGATCGGTGATGTGACGGGAGGAGTGGCAGAGGTAGCACTTGGGAGTGCGGTGCTGATCAAAAACGGGATCGGGGCAGCAGGAATGGTGATCGCAGTTATGGTCTGTGCAGTTCCTGTGATCCGGCTGGTGCTGCTTGCTTTTATATATAAATTTGTAGCAGCAATGGTTCAGCCAGTGTCGGATAAAAGGATTACAGCGTGTATTGGCGGGGTGAGTGAAGGATATGGACTGCTGCTGCAGATTCTCCTTTACACGGCACTTTTTTTCCTGATCACACTGGCGGTGATCGCAGGAGCGACTTCCTGAAAGGAGGGAAGATGAATGGGAACGGTTTATCAGTGGATTCAGAATCTTTCTGTATGGCTGGTCCTGAGTGCGGTAATCCTGCATTTAGTTCCAGGAAAAGATTATGGAAAATATGTACGCTTTTTTTCGGGAATGGTTCTGTTACTGCTTTTCCTTGAACCGATGCTGAAACTGACGGGAACAGACGGGATGATCACAAAACTTTATGAGGGAAATCTGGCAAAAGAAGATCAGGCAGAAAAAGAATTATTACAAAAATTATATGAATCGGCTGATCTGACAGAAATTCTGCCTGAGGAATATCAGACATCAGAGGAAGGAGCAGACGAAAAAAGCCAGAAAAAGTATCGGAAACCCAGGCTGTAGAAGTGGAGGAAATTCGCATTGAATAACGAGTGGCTTGCCAGGTTAAAGGAGAAGATCGGAAAAAAAGAGAACAAGGAAGAACTGCCGGTTCGGAAAAAACTGCTGCTTCTATTTCTGACCGGACTGCTGTTGCTGGTGATCGTGCTGCCATTTCCGAAAAAATCAGATTCGGAAGATGCGGAGACCGGAACAGAGACAACCACAGAAAACCGTGGATCATATGAGCGGTATCTTGAACAAAAGACAGAAGAAGCCCTGCAGTGTGTGGAGGGGGTGGGGAATGTAAAAGTGATGATCACGCTGAAGTCTTCGGAAGAAAATGTGGTCGAAAAAGATCAGCAGAGTGACGGGCAGTCTGTGGAAGAAGAGGACAGTCAGGGCGGAAAGCGGATGACAAAAGAAACTTCCTCTGATAAAACGAGCATTTATGAACAGAAATCCGATGGAACGCAGGTTCCCTATGTGAGCAAAAAACTCTCCCCGGAAGTAGAAGGAGTGATCGTGATCGCAGATGGGGGTGACAACGCGGTCGTGGTGCAGAATATAACCGGTGCGATTCAGGCATTATATGGGGTGGAAGCACATAAAATAAAAGTAATGAAACGCAATGTGGCAGGCACAGAATAAAAGGAGGAGCATAGTGAAGCGGGGATTAAAAAAGAATCAGGTGATGATTGCAGCACTGGCGGTGATGATTGCGGCAGCCGGCTATCTGAATTATACAGGAAGGCTGTTTGGAACTGAAAAAGACGACACGACGCAGACCAGTGCGGACCTGACAAACCAGGAACTTCTGGATATTTCTGAAGAAGATACGGCGACCGGATCAGAGGATATTTTAAGTAATGATTCTGAGACAGAAGGAACTCCGGGAGAAGCAGTACTGACCAATACAACCGCTGAGACTACTGTGGCACAGGCAAAAGTGTCCAGAGAACAGGTTATGGCACAAAGTAAAGAAACATTGCAGTCAATCATTGATAATAAAAATCTCAGCGATGAGCAGAAGCAGGATGCAGTCGATCAGATGGTGGCACTGACCAAAAGGGCAGAGCTGGAAGCAGACATAGAATCGCTGATGGCAGCAAAAGGCTTTTCCGAGGCGGTGGTCAGCATCGGGGATGATTCTGTTGATGTTGTGGTAAAGGCAGAAGAACTGACAGATGCCAACAGGGCAAAGATTGAAGAAATCCTTACAAGAAAGACGGAAGTATCACCAGAAGGGATTGTGATCACACCGATTCATGAATGAATGGGTACGAAGGGATCACCGGAGTAATTTCGGGGAAAACTATTTGCCGTATGGCTGTACTTGTGATACACTAGCTACTGGATGCCACCCGTACGGATACGGAAGAACCGACCGGCGGGGGCCTGGACGATAGGAGATAAGCATATGTCAGATATTACGAATGAAATAAAAAGAGAAGAACCTTTGCGATCATATCACACCCGGATGCAGGAAAGACGACACTGACGGAGAAATTTCTGCTTTATGGAGGAGCGATCAATCAGGCAGGTTCTGTCAAAGGAAAAGCAACGGCAAAGCATGCAGTATCGGACTGGATGGAGATTGAAAAGGAAAGAGGTATTTCGGTCACCTCTTCGGTACTGCAGTTTAATTACGGCGGATATTGTATCAATATCCTGGATACACCGGGACATCAGGACTTCTCGGAGGACACGTACCGTACCCTGATGGCGGCAGATTCTGCGGTAATGGTGATCGATGCATCCAAGGGTGTGGAGGCACAGACGAGAAAATTGTTCAAGGTATGTGTGATGCGTCATATCCCGATCTTTACCTTCATTAACAAAATGGATCGTGAAGCAAGAGATACGTTTGAGCTGCTGGATGATATCGAAAAAGAACTGGGGATCGCCACCTGTCCTGTGAACTGGCCAATCGGTTCGGGAAAGGCCTTTAAAGGCGTTTATGACCGGGCAAAGAAAGAAGTAGAACTTTTCTCAGATACAAAAAAGGGAACGGCCATGGGAGAAGTTCAGATGGTTCCGATTGATGCACCTGAGACAGAGAAACTGATCGGTGCAGATGCAAAGAAAATTCTGGCGGATGAGATCGAACTTCTGGACGGAGCTTCTGCGGAATTTGACCAGGAGCTGGTAGATAAGGGGCAGCTTTCTCCGGTATTTTTCGGTTCAGCACTGACAAATTTCGGAGTAGAGACATTCCTGAAGCATTTCCTGAAGATGACCACATCTCCGCTGCCGCGTATGTCGGATAAAGGGGAGATAGATCCGATGGAAGAAAAGGATTTTTCAGCTTTTGTATTTAAGATTCAGGCGAATATGAATAAGGCACATCGTGACAGGATCGCATTTATGCGGATCTGTTCCGGTGAGTTTGAGGCAGGAATGAATGTCTACCATGTGCAGGGAGGAAAAGAGATCCGTCTTTCCCAGCCGCAGCAGATGATGGCGAGTGAACGGAAGATGATCACCAAAGCTTATGGTGGAGATATCATCGGGGTTTTTGATCCGGGAATCTTTTCGATCGGAGATACCCTTACGACTTCAAAGGAAAAATTCGCTTATGAGGGAATCCCGACATTTGCACCGGAGCATTTCGCACGTGTGCGTCAGGTCGATACGATGAAAAGAAAGCAGTTTGTCAAGGGAATCAACCAGATCGCACAGGAGGGTGCGATCCAAATCTTTCAGGAATATAATACCGGAATGGAAGAAATCATTGTCGGAGTTGTCGGTGTGCTTCAGTTTGATGTGCTGAAATACCGTCTGAACAACGAGTATAATGTGGAGATCCGGCTGGAGAATCTGCCATACGAGTATATCCGCTGGATTGAAAACGAAGATGTGGATATGGATCACTTAAGCGGAACTTCAGATATGAAGAAGATCAAGGATCTGAAGGACCGTCCATTGCTGCTTTTTGCACATGAATGGAGTATCCGTATGACAGAGGAAAGAAACAAAGGACTGATCCTGTCAGAGTTCGGGCGGTCATAATTCCTCTTTGCAAACGGAACGATATTTGTTATAATGGAAAAAGAATCAGACAATGCAGGAGGTTTTGAACATGGCAAAGGACGAAAGAAATATTTATACGATACAGAATGACGCAGGAAAGGGAGAAGTAAAGATTGCAGATGAAGTTGTTGCGATCATTGCAGCCCTGGCAGCTACAGAAGTGGAAGGCGTAGCCTCCATGGCGGGCAATATCACGAATGAGCTGATCAGCAGACTCGGGATGAAGAATCTTTCCAAGGGAGTTAAAGTAGATGTGCTGGAAGGCGTGGTTACCGTTTCCCTGACCCTGAATCTGAAGTATAACTACAGTGTAGTAGAAGTATCAGGAAAAGTGCAGGAAAAGGTTAAGAATGCGATCGAGAACATGACAGGACTTGAAGTTGCAGACGTGAATATCAAAGTGGCCGGCGTAGAGATGGAGAATCAGGAGTAGGCTTACAAAGGAAAGGAATCAATATGATTAGAACAGAACTTCGCGAGCATATTTTCAAGCTGTTATTTCAGGAAGAATTTAACCGGGAAGAGGATATGCAGGAGCATCTGAAATACTATTTCATGACGCTTGAGAATGCGGCAGATAAAGATAAAGATTATATCCAGGAAAAATATGAGGCGGTTGCAGGGCATATTGCAGAGATTGATGAACTGATCAACCAGTATGCAAAAGGATGGAAGACTACCCGGATGAACAAGGTAGATCTTGCCATTTTAAGACTTGCTGTCTATGAGATGAAGTGGGACGAGGAAGTACCGGTCGGAGTTGCCATCAATGAGGCAGTAGAGCTGGCGAAGAGATTCAGCGGTGGAGACAGTCCGTCCTTTATCAACGGGGTACTTGGAAAGATCGCACGCTCTGCAGACGGGGATGAGACGAAGTAAGTCAGTATATGCAGAACGGAGATATCAGGATGAAAAATGTCTATACGGTGAGACAGGTCAATTCTTATATTAAGAATATGTTCGCCCAGGATTTCATGCTGAACCGGATCTATGTAAAGGGTGAGGTATCGAATCTGAAATACCATACATCAGGGCATATATATTTTTCATTGAAAGACGAGTCCGGCACGATAGCCTGCGTGATGTTCGCAGGCTCAAGGTCAGGGCTTTCTTTTCGTATGGAGGAAGGTCAGCAGATCATTGTACTCGGTGCGGTGGATGTCTATGCAAGAGATGGAAAATACCAGTTGTATGCAAGAAAAATCGTGCGGGACGGTGTAGGACTTCTGTATGAACGCTTTGAACTTCTGAAGAAAGAACTGCAGGAAATGGGAATGTTTGCACCGGAGTACAAGCAGAAGATCCCAAAGTATATCCGGCGGCTTGGAGTTGTGACTGCACCGACCGGGGCGGCAGTCAGAGACATCATCAATATTACGAAGCGGAGGAATCCTTTTGTGCAGATCATCCTGTATCCGGCACTGGTACAGGGCGAAGGTGCTTCTGAGAGTATTGTAAAGGGAATCCATGCACTGGAAGCAGAAAAGGTGGATGTCATGATCGTGGGCCGTGGCGGAGGAAGCATGGAAGATCTCTGGGCATTTAATGAAGAGGCAGTCGCAAGGGCAGTATTTGACTGTTCTGTTCCGGTGATTTCAGCGGTAGGACATGAGACCGATACAACGATTATTGATTTTGTGGCGGATCTGCGGGCACCGACTCCTTCTGCTGCCGCAGAACTGGCGGTGTATGATTTCATGGAGATGAAAAAGAATCTGAAGCTGCGGGAAGAGAAGTTGCTGCATTTTATGCAGTTAATACTGGAACGGAAGAGACAGAAACTGGAGCAGTATTCGCTCAGGATGCGGGCGTATCATCCGCAGCAGCGGTTAAATGAGCAGCGACAGTTCGCCGCAGATGCTGAGAACCGGCTGAGAAGAGAAATGATGCGGAGACTGGAGCAGGAAAAATACCGTCTGGGACTTATGGCAGAACGACTGAAAGGATTATCTCCTCTTGAAAAGCTCAGTCAGGGATATGCTTATGTGGAGAACAGTTCGGGGGCAAATGTCAGGACAGTCAGTAATGTAAAGCAGGGAGAACAGATCACGGTCTATGTGACGGATGGACGGATCCGGGCAGAAGTGACCGGCGTTGAGAAAGAGGAGACATAAGATGGGGACAGAGAAAAAGGAAAATTTGGAAGAAATGTTTGACCGGCTGGATCAGGTAATCGGTACTTTGGAAGGAGAGGATGTTTCACTGGAGGAGGCGTTTGGGTTGTACGATCAGGGAATGAAGCTGATCCGGAGATGCAACCAGACGATCAATGAAGTGGAAAAGAAGATTCTTGTACTGGATGAGAATGGAGAAAAGCATGAATTTTAAAGAAGAGTATACGGACAGAGTAGAAAAAATAGAAAAGATCCTGAAAAAGTATCTTCCTGAAAAAAAAGGATATCAGAGGACGATCATGGAGGCCATGGAGTATAGTCTGATGGCAGGTGGAAAGCGTCTCCGTCCCATGCTGATGTGGGAGAGTTACAGACTGTTTGGCGGAGAAGGAGCTGCAATCGAACCGTTTATGGCTGCCATTGAGATGATCCACACGTATTCCCTGGTGCATGATGATCTGCCGGCAATGGATAATGATGAATACAGACGCGGAAGAAAGACAACGCATATTGTATACGGTGAAGATATGGGAATCCTTGCAGGAGACGCGTTGCTTAATTATGCATTTGAGACTGCCTGCCGGGCTTTTGAAGAGGAGTCGGAGCATGCTTTAAGGATTGGAAAAGCATTGAAGATCCTTGCGGATAAGGCAGGAATTTACGGAATGATCGGTGGACAGGTCGTGGATGTGCAGGAATCAGGAAAAGCTGTATCAGGCGAAGTACTGGACTTTATTTACAGGCTGAAGACCAGTGCATTGATCGAGGCTTCTATGATGGCAGGTGCAGTTCTTGCAGGTGCAGAGGAAGGGCAGGTCAGCAGGATGGAGCAGATCGCAGGAAAGATCGGGCTGGCATTCCAGATCCAGGATGACATTCTGGATGTGACCAGTACGACGGAACTGCTTGGAAAGCCGGTTCACAGTGATGAAAAGAACGAAAAAACGACGTATGTGACCTGGAAAGGGATTGAAAAGGCACATGAGGATGTGGAACGGTTGACGCAGGAGGCGGTGGATCTGCTGCGGAAGTTCCCGGCGAAGGATGATTTCCTTGAAGAATTACTAAAATCTCTGGTATACAGGGAAAAATAAAAGGAGGAATCCTGATGGTACTTGAGAAGATCCATAAGGAAAATGATATAAAAAATCTCAGTCCCGAGGAACTTACTATGCTTGCAGATGAGATCCGACAGTTTCTGATCGAGAAGATCAGTGTGACCGGAGGTCACCTGGCATCGAATCTGGGGGTTGTGGAACTGACGATGGCACTTCATCTTGTCTTTGATCTTCCACAGGATAAGCTGATCTGGGACGTAGGACATCAGGCTTACACGCATAAGTTGCTGACGGGGAGAAAAGCGGGATTTGATGAACTGAGAAAATACGGGGGGATGAGTGGATTCCCAAAAAGAAAAGAGAGCGAATGTGATGCCTTTGATACAGGGCATAGTTCCACTTCTATTTCTGCAGGACTTGGATATGTGGCGGCAAGAGAACTTCAGGGCGGCAGCCATAGTGTGGTTTCGATCATCGGAGATGGTTCTATGACAGGAGGAATGGCATACGAGGCACTGAACAATGCGAGCAGACTGAAAAGTAATTTTATCATTGTACTCAATGATAATAATATGTCCATTTCTGAAAATGTGGGAGGAATGTCCCAGTATCTCAACGGACTGCGTACGGCACAGGCTTATACAGGGCTGAAGAAAGGTGTGGAAGATACGCTGAAAAAGATCCCAGGAAAGGGAGATCGGATCATTTACCATATGAAAAGGACAAAAAGCGGGATCAAGCAGTTGTTTGTTCCGGGAATGTATTTTGAAGATATGGGGATCACGTATTTAGGCCCGGTAGACGGACATGATATCCATAAGCTGACAAGGATCTTAAATGAGGCGAAGCGGGTTGACCATGCGGTGCTGGTTCATGTGATGACGAAAAAGGGAAAAGGATATGTACCGGCTGAGGAAAATCCGTCCAGGTTTCATGGGACAGGACCATTTGATATCCCAAGTGGAACAGCGGTAGGGAAAAAGGCGACAGATTCTTATACAGATGTATTTTCAAAAGTACTTGCAGATATCGGAAAGCAGGATGAAAAGGTAGTAGCGATCACTGCGGCGATGGCAGACGGGACGGGGCTGGCAAGATTTGCAAAGATGTTCCCACAGAGATTTTTTTGATGTCGGCATTGCAGAGGAGCATGCGATGACCTTTGCGGCAGGACTGGCAGCAGGCGGGATGAAACCGGTCTTTGCGGTATATTCCTCTTTCCTGCAAAGGGCTTTTGACCAGACGATCCATGATGTCTGTCTTCAGAATCTGCCGGTTTTTATAGCAGTGGATCGTGCAGGACTTGTAGGGAGTGACGGAGAGACGCACCAAGGAGTATTTGACCTGTCATTTCTTCTGGAAATTCCGAATCTGACTGTCATGTCACCAAAGAACCGATGGGAAATGGCAGATATGGTCCGTTTTGCTGTTGATTTTCCGTACCCGGTTGCATTGCGGTATCCAAGAGGAGAGGCTTATGAGGGGCTGAAAGAGTTCCGTACTCCGATTCTTTATGGAAAAAGTGAAGTGATCAGCCGCGAAAGTGGGATTGCGATCCTTTTCATCGGACATATGTCAGGACTGGGAGAGTCTGTATGGAAGGCAATAAAAGAAGCAGGATATCACTGCAGCCTGATCAATGCAAGATTCGCAAAGCCACTGGATACAGAGCTGATCCGCGATCTTTGCAGGGATCATGAACTGATCGTGACGATCGAGGAAAATGTGCTGGCAGGTGGTTTCGGTGAGCAGGTTGTCCAGTATGTGATGCAGACTGGTGAGAAGACCCGGGTACGGACGATCGGAATTTCCGATGATTATGTGGAACACGGAAATGTAGAAGTTCTGCGAAAAGAAGTGGGACTGGATCAGGAGACCATTGTGGCACAGATAAAAAAAGATTATCTGATGATAAAGGAAGATTAAAAATGAAAGAACGTTTAGATGTATTACTCGTAAAAAGGAATCTTGCAGAGTCCAGGGAAAAGGCAAAAGCGATCATTATGTCCGGAAATGTATTCGTAGAGGATCAGAGAGAAGATAAGGCAGGAACCACTTTCCCGGAAGATGTAAAGATTGAAGTGAGAGGGCATGTCATGCCGTATGTCAGCAGAGGCGGTCTGAAGCTGGAGAAAGCAATTAAAAATTTTGATGTCAGTGTAGAAGGAAAAGTCTGTACGGATGTGGGATCTTCTACTGGCGGTTTTACGGACTGTATGCTGCAGAACGGAGCTGTAAAGGTGTTTGCAATCGATGTCGGACGGGGGCAGTTGGACTGGAAACTGCGTCAGGATCCAAGGGTAGTCTGCATGGAAAAGACCAATATCCGCTATGTGACACCGGAAGATATCGGAGAACCGGTGGACTTTTCCTCCATTGATGTCTCCTTTATTTCGCTGACAAAAGTGTTAGAGCCGATTCGGGATTATCTGACAGAAGACGGAGAAATCGTAGCCCTGATTAAACCACAGTTTGAAGCAGGGCGTGAAAAGGTCGGGAAAAAAGGAGTCGTGAGAGAAAAAAGCACGCACCATGAAGTAATCGAAAAAGTGACTTCCTATGCAGCGTCTATCGGATTTGATATTCTTGAGATTGAATTTTCACCGATCAAAGGACCGGAGGGAAATATTGAATATCTGGTGCATCTGAAGAAGACGCAGGAACTTCCGGGAAAGATCCTGGCACAGAATCTGGAGACGGTCGTGGACAGTGCATTCGATACGTTGGCAAAATAAGTGGGGATAAAGCATGGATTCATTTTATATCATAACGAATATATTAAAAGATAAAGACTATGCGGTTACGGATAAAATCTGCAATTATATTGAGCAGAAAGGAAAGAAATGGACACTTGCAAAAAAGGATGAAGAGGGTCATATCCTTCCGGGGACAGTGCCGTCCGACGTGGAATGTGGACTGGTACTCGGAGGCGACGGAACGCTGATCCGTGCAATCCGGGATCTGGAAGGTGAGGAACTCCCTTTGCTTGGGATCAACCTCGGGACACTGGGATATCTTGCAGAAGTAGAATTGAAGGATTATCAGTATGCCATCGACAGACTGTGCGGAGAAGAACACGCAGCGATCGAACTGCGGATGATGCTGGAAGGTGTGGCGGGAGATGAAAAAAGAGATCTTGCGGTGAATGATATTGTGCTGACGAGGGAAGGAAATATCAGGATCGTACAGTTTAATGTCTATGTCAATGGAACGCTTTTGAATACTTATCTTGCAGACGGAGTGATTATTTCGACTCCCACCGGAAGTACCGGATATAACCTTTCAGCGGGAGGTCCTGTTGTAGAACCAACGGCAAGTATTATCGTCATTACTCCGATCTGCTCCCATGCGTTGAATACAAGCAGTGTAGTGCTTTCGGCAGAAGATGTGATCGAGGTGGAAGTCTGTCCGGGAAGATACGGCAGACAGGAGGAAGTAGCCTTGTGTTATGACGGTGCAGTCCGGAGAAAGCTGGTATCGGGAGACCGCGTCTGTATCAGGAGAGCGGAGGAGACGGCAAAGCTTATTAAACTGAGCAAAGAAAGCTTCATGAAGACGATGCGTGAAAAAATGAAAGGAAATTAAGAAATGAAAGTAAGCCGACATGCAAAGATTATTGAACTTATCAGCCAATACGACATTGAGACGCAGGAGGAACTGGCAGAATATCTTAATAATGCCGGCTTCAAGGTGACTCAGGCAACGGTATCGAGAGATATCCGGGATCTGAAGCTGACGAAAGTGTCACTCAACGGAGGAAAGCAGAAATACGTGATCCATCGTCAGGATGAAGATGGAATGAGCGAAAAATATATCCGGGTACTAAGAGACGGATATATGTCAATGGATATGGCACAGAATATTCTTGTCATCAAGACGGTATCAGGAATGGCAATGGCAGTTGCAGTTGCGGTGGATGCAATGAAATGGAATGAAGTGGTGGGCTGCATTGCCGGCGATGATACGATTATGTGTGCAATCCGTACAGTAGAAGATACAGTGACAGTCATGGACAAGATCAGAAAGATTGTGTCCAAGAAGGATTAGGTGTTGAATATGTTACAGAATCTGTATGTAAAAAATCTGGCATTGATCGATGAGACGGAAGTGGAGTTTGGTGAGGGACTGAATATACTGACAGGAGAGACAGGAGCAGGAAAGTCTCTCCTGCTGGGTTCAGTCCATCTTGCTCTTGGCGGAAAGTACAGTCCTGATATGCTCAGAAACGGGACAAAGAGCGGACTTGTGGAACTGACTTTTAAGATCGAAGATGAACAGATCGAAAAGCATCTGGAAGAGATGAACCTGTATCCTGAAGACGGGTTTCTGACTCTGAGCAGGCGGCTGATGGAAGGTCGCAGTATCAGCAAGATCAACGGAGAGACTGTGAATACCGGGATATTGAAAGATGTTGCAAGTATGCTGATTGATATCCATGGACAAAGAGATAATCAGACACTGCTCCACAAAAAAAATCACCTGACGCTTCTGGATCTGTATGGAAAAGAAAAGATCGTTCCTTTAAAGAAAAAGATGGCTGAAATGTACCGCAGATGGAATGAACTGAAAAAGAGGACTGAAAGCTTGACCATGGATGAGGAAACCAGAAGGAGAGAACTCTCCCTTGCTGAATTTGAAGCACAGGAGATTGAAGAAGCCGGACTGGTTGTGGGAGAAGATGAAGAGCTGGAAGAACTTTACCGGAAAATGACAGAGAGCAGGAAAGTGACAGAAGCAGTAGCTGAGACATACCATTATACAGGGGAGGCCGCTTCCGGGAATGCAAGTGATCTCATCAGCCGTGGAATCCGAAGCCTTCAGGAGGCAGCAGATTTTGATGAAGAGGGGAGCAGACTGTATGAGCAGCTTACACAGCTTGATGGACTGTTGAATGATTTTAACCGGGAGTTATCGGAATATGCAAAAAGTTTTGAGTTTTCAGAGGAAGAATTCCGTGAGACAGAAGATCGTCTGAATCTTTTAAATCATTTAAAGGCAAAATATGGAAGATCTATTGAAGCTGTTCTTGCATATTGATGATGAAAAAAAAGCAAGACATACAGGAACTGGCAGATTATGATACATTCATGCAGAACCTGGAACAAGAACAGCAGGATGCTTTTAACGCAATGAAAAAGATGGCGGAAAAGCTGAGTCAGGTTCGGCAGCGTTCGGCTAAAAAAGTTCGCAGAAGAGATCTGTGGTCAGATGAAAGAACTGAATTTTCTTGATTCGAGATTTGAGATCCGGATTTCTGAGGCAGGAAAAATACAGTTCAAATGGAAAGGATGAGGCAGAATTTTATCTTTCAGTGAATCCGGGAGAACCGTTGAAACCATTGGGAAGTGTGGCATCTGGCGGTGAGATTTCGCGTGTGATGCTGGCGGTGAAGACAGTACTTGCAGATGAAGAAGATACACCGACACTGATCTTTGATGAGATCGACACAGGAATATCCGGCATTACGGCAGGAAAAGTGGGAGATCGTCTCCGACTGATCGGAAAGAGCAGACAGGTCATCTGTATTACTCACCTGCCGCAGATCGCAGCTACTGCAGATCACCATTTCCTGATCAGAAAAAAGCAGAAGGAACATCGGTGCGGACAAATGTTGAGATGCTGGATGAAGCTGCATCCGTGGAAGAACTGGCAAGACTTCTCGGTGGAGCAAATGTGACGGAACGTGTCATGGAAAGTGCAAAAGAATTGAAAGAATTGGCAAAGTGTGAAAGATAATCCCAGTGTGAAAAGCACGACAGGATCACATACTAAAAGCGGATACAGAAGATGTATCCGTTTTTTGTTGGCGAAAGAGGTGTGATCTTATGTGGGATAAAAAATTAAAAAACCGGACGATAAAAAAGAAACTTTCCAGATGGATGACTGTGGTGTGCAGTTTTCTTCTGGCTGTGGGACTGGGCTTTTCCGTCGGAAGTGCGGCGGCAGAATATTTCCCGGAAAGCAGGGAAACCCAGGCACAGACGAAAGCAGTGCAGACGAAAAAAGTATCTGTGGGAGGTATGCCGGCAGGAATTTATATGGAAACGGACGGAGTACTGATTCTTGATTCGCAGCAGATAAAAGGAATCGATGGGAAAATGTACGAACCGGCACAGGGAATGGTGAAAAGCGGAGACTATATCAAAGCAGTCAATCAGAAAGAAATCTGTGGAAAAAAAGAACTGCTGAAAGAACTGGAAAAGCTTTCCGGTGAGAAGGTGGAACTGACAGTAAGGAGAGGGGGAAAACTGGAAAAGATCGTTCTGCAGGCAGTGGAGACCGCGGCCGGTGAATATAAGCTGGGAATCTGGGTGAGGGATAATGTACAGGGTCTTGGAACGGTTACATTTCTGACAGAACAGAATGAGTTCGGAGCTTTGGGACATGGGATTCATGATACAGATACAAATGGACTGATGGAAATTTCCGGAGGAAAGCTTTACAGGACAACGATTCAGAATGTGGTAAAAGGAAGCAGTGGAAATCCGGGAACAATGGAAGGAATGATCGTCTATAACCGCTATAATCTGCTTGGAACGATCGAAAAAAATACCGATGCAGGGATTTATGGCAGACTGGATAAAACCGAGGAGCTTTTTGGAAAAAAAGAACTGGTTGAAACTGCGGCAAAAGAGGAAATCGTGACAGGACCGGCAAAGATGAGGTGTTTTCTGGAAGATGAAGTCAGGGAATTTGACATTGAAGTGATGAAGGTGGATCAGGAAACTGCAGAGATCAATAAAGGAATGATGATCCGGGTGACGGATGAAGAACTGCTTGAAAAAACCGGAGGAATCATTCAGGGGATGAGCGGCAGTCCGATCCTTCAGAACGGAAAACTGATCGGGGCGGTGACGCACGTATTTGTCATGGATTCGACAAAAGGTTACGGCATTTTTGCGGAAACAATGCTGGAACAGTTGAAATGACGAGAATCGTCGAGAACGCTGTCGAATTACTGCTACAAAATCTGCTTGATTCTGCAAGGTGCAGGGGAATATAATAAGCGAGTGGCGTTTTCAAAAGAAGTTCTCATGACCTGAAGGGGAGAAGAGAATGAATCATTTGAGTGTTGCCATCGCTGACGATAATCAGAAAATCTTAGATCTGCTGGAAAAGGTGATCGGGACGGATCAGGAACTGGATCTGGTCGGAAAGGCGAAAAATGGTGAGGAGATGTGTCGGATCATTAAAGAAAAAAATCCTGATGTGGTTCTTCTCGACCTGATTATGCCGAAAATGGACGGACTGACTGTCATGGATCAGATCAATCAGGATAAAAGTGTCAGTAAACGTCCATATTTTATTGTTATTACAGCGGTGGGACAGGAAAAGATTACAGAAGATGCTTTTAATAAAGGTGCAAATTACTATATTATGAAACCGTTTAATAACAGAATGTTGTTGGAACGGATCAAATTCGTAAGAAAAATGACTCACGGAACAGAACGCAGACCGGAAGAACTGGTGACCGGGCAGACTCCGGGAGGAGAAAATCTGGAGAACAGAGTGACCAATATGCTGCATGAGATCGGGATTCCGGCACATATCAAAGGATATCATTATCTGCGGGATGCGATCATGATGGCAGTGGAAGACATGGATGTCCTGAATGCGATCACGAAGATTCTCTATCCTACCGTTGCTAAAAAATATCAGACGACATCAAGCCGGGTCGAACGGGCAATCCGGCATGCTATCGAGGTGGCATGGAGCCGTGGAAAATTAGATACACTGGATGAACTGTTCGGTTATACAGTCAGTACAGGAAAAGGAAAACCTACAAATTCGGAATTTATCGCATTGATCGCGGATACGATCCAACTGGAATATAAGCATGGAAAATAGGGGATAAATACTGGAAAATACTTTGCATTACAGAAAAAATGCGGTATAATATTTGTAATTCATCGTCGGAAAATGCGGCGTAAGCGAAAAACGGAGGATAGTAATATGAAAAATATTTTATTTGCTTCTTCAGAATGTGTTCCTTTTATTAAGACCGGAGGCCTTGCAGATGTTGTGGGATCGCTCCCGAAGGATTTTGATAAGGAGAAGTATGATGTACGGGTTGTCATTCCGAAATATATGTGCATGAAGCAGGAATGGAAAGAAAAGCTGGAGTATATTACAAACTTTTACATGGATATTGCCGGACAGAGCCAGTATGTGGGGATTTTCAGACTGGTACACGACGGTGTGACATTTTACTTTATTGATAATGAGTATTATTTTTCAGGATTTGCACCGTATGATGGCGATCCGAAGTGGAATATCGAGAAGTTTGCATTCTTCTCAAAGGCAGTGCTGAGTATCCTTCCGGTGATCGGGTTCCGGCCGGAGCTGATCCACTGTCATGACTGGCAGACCGGTCTGATTCCGGTTTATCTGGACAATTTCAGATACCTTGGAGAGTACTACAGAGGCATCAAGACGGTCATGACGATACATAATCTGAAGTTCCAGGGGGTATGGGATACAAAAGCAGTACAGAAAATTACAGGGCTGCCGGATTATTATTTTGCACCGGATAAAATGGAGGCATATAAGGATGCAAACCTTCTGAAAGGCGGTATCGTTTACGCAGATAAAGTGACAACGGTAAGCCGCAGCTATGCAGAAGAGATCAAGACCTCTTTCTATGGTGAGGGACTGGAAGGCCTGATGAATGCCAGAGCCAATGACCTGTGGGGAATTGTCAACGGACTGGATTATAATGACTGGAATCCGGATACAGACTACCGTCTTGCAAAGAACTTTAATATTAGCAATTTCAGGCGGAACAAGCCGGCAAATAAGATGGCATTACAGGAAGAACTGGGACTGGATCAGGACAGCCATGTGATGCTGATCGGAATTGTATCCCGTCTGACAGACCAGAAGGGATTTGACCTGATCGATTATATGATGGATGAGATGTGCCAGGATGCGGTACAGATCGCAGTGCTTGGTACGGGAGACCCAAAGTATGAGAATATGTTCCGCCACTTTGCATGGAAGTATTCAGGAAAGGTTTCTGCGAATATTTTCTATTCGGATGATCTTTCCCACCGGTTCTATGCAGGATGTGATGCATTTCTGATGCCGTCTTTATTTGAACCATGTGGACTGAGCCAGCTGATGAGTCTGCGTTATGGTACACTGCCGATCGTCAGAGAGACAGGAGGACTGAAAGATACTGTTGAGCCTTATAATGAGTTTGAAAAGACAGGAACAGGTTTCAGTTTCACGAATTATAATGCACATGAGATGTTGAATACAGTCCGTTATGCAGAGCGGATTTACTATGATAAAAAGAGAGACTGGAATAAGATTGTAGAACGTGCAATGAGCCAGGACTTCTCATGGCAGAATTCTGCACGACAGTATGAAGAGCTTTACAAGAGCCTGATAGGAGAATAAAAGGAGTTTACAACCAGATGAAGATCATTGACAGATTGAATGAAGACAGAATAAATATATCTTTTGAGGTGTTCCCACCGAAGACGGATGCGGGGTTTGCAAATGTGCAGCGTGCGACGGATGAGATCGCAAAGCTGGATCCATCTTACATCAGTGTGACGTACGGAGCAGGTGGAGGTACAAGTAAGAATACAGCGAAGATCGCATCCCATATCAAGGACGATCTGCACGTACTCAGTCTTGCACATCTGACCTGTGCTTCTTCCACAAAAGAAGAAGTGCGTGAGGTGATCCGGAATTTAAAGGAGCTTGGCATAGAGAATATTCTTGCTCTGCGTGGAGACATCCCGGAGGGAATGAAGTTCCCGGATGGAGACCGTTTCCATTATGCATATGAGCTGGTGGAGGAGATCCGAAAACAGGGAGATTTCTGTATCGGTGCAGCGTGCTATCCGGAAGGTCATGTGGAGAATGAGCATAAGGAAGATGATATCCGCTTTTTAAAACAGAAAGTGGACTGCGGTGTTGATTTCCTTACAACGCAGATGTTCTTCGACAATGATATCCATTATAATTTCCTTTACAGGATCAGGGAAGCCGGGATCACAGTCCCGGTTCTCCCGGGGATTATGCCGATCACAAGTGCGGCTCAGATGAAGAGAAGCCAGGAGCTTTCAGGAACTGTATTTCCAAGAAGATTTCTTGCATTGCTTGACCGTTTCGGAAGTTCACCGGAAGCAATGATGCAGGCGGGAATTGCTTATGCAACGGATCAGATCATTGATCTTCTGGCAAATGGAGTAAAAAATATCCATATTTATTCTATGAACAAACCGGAAGTCGCAACCAAGATCATGAGCAATATTTCTGAAATCATTAAGTGTTAAGAAAGTGAAATACCAGATGAGTGAGATGGACAAAAAAGAGCGTGAAGGCAATTCGCTATCTGGGGTTCGGACGAAATGCGGCAGACGAAAGGACTTATGAACTGATCGAAGCGTTCTTTTGACGATCTGAACAGGGAAGCAAGTCCGAGATTCGTCTAACCGCATTTTTTGATTTGGATCATAAGTGTGGATGGCTTAATTGCGGTCGGGACAATGGAAATACAGAGGTAAAAGTCTGTTGAGAAACCTCAAAGGATGCGGACAGGTTGTTCTGTTTGGGGCGACACTGGGAGCCGGGGCGGACAGGCTGATCCGCCGGGTATCTCTTACCGATATGGCAAGGGCGGTTGTACTCCAGGCATGTGCTGCTGCAGAGCTGGAAGAGTATTGTGATGAACAGCAGAAAAAGATCAGCACAGAGCTGGAAAAAAGTGGATTGTATCTTCGGCCAAGGTTCAGCCCTGGATATGGGGACTTCCCGATCGAGTTCCAGGAGCCGATCATGAGGATGCTGGATTGTGCAAAGAAGATTGGTCTTACGATGACAGACAGCTATATGATGAGTCCGACGAAGTCTGTGACTGCGATCATAGGGATCAGCACAGAGAAAGAAAGATGCCCGATCTCAGGCTGTGAAGCCTGTGGAAAAAAGGACTGTGCATACCGCAGGTAAGGCAACAAAAGTAAAAGGATATGAAGGCAGCCGAAAGGCGAAGCCGGGAACAGATACAAAGAAAAGGCAGGAAGGATAAAGACAGATGTTACGAGAACGGCTGGGAAAAGAGTTATTATATTTTGACGGAGGAATGGGAACGCTGTTACAGGAGCGTGGACTGCAGCCGGGAGAACTCCCGGAGACATGGAATCTGCTGCACGCGGAAGAAATCCGTGAGATCCACAGAAAATATATTGAAGCTGGAAGTGACATTGTACTGACGAATACGTTTGGTGCAAACGCATTAAAGTTTCATGATGATGCATATTCTCTGGAAGAGATTGTCAATGCTGCAGTCGGCCATGTAAAGGCTGCAGCAGAACAGGCGGGAAATGGACGGAGAATCTATACTGCACTGGATATCGGTCCGACCGGAAAGCTCTTGAAACCAATGGGAGATTTGGATTTTGAGACTGCTTATGAAGCTTATAAAGAAGTGATGATCTATGGAGAAAAAGCAGGAGCTGACCTGATCCATATCGAGACGATGAGCGATACGTATGAACTGAAGGCTGCGGTTCTTGCAGCAAAAGAAAATACGTCGCTTCCTGTTTTTGCGACCACGATCTTTGATGAAAGAGGAAAGCTTCTGACAGGTGCGGATGTGCCATCAGTAGTGGCATTGCTGGAAGGACTGCGGGTGGACGCATTCGGGATCAACTGCGGAATGGGACCAGAACAGATGATTCCAATTCTGGAACAGATCACAAAATATTCTTCCCTGCCTGTTATTGTAAAGCCAAATGCAGGACTTCCGAAGCAGAAGAACGGGCAGACTTATTATGATGTTTCACCGGAAGAGTTCGCGGAAGTCATGAAGAAAATTGTGAAAATGGGAGCTGTTGTCATCGGTGGATGCTGCGGAACGACGCCGGATCATATCAAAGCGATGGCAGATGCCTGCCGTATGATCCCGATAAAGCCGGTAGAAAAAAAGAACTTTACCATGGTATCGTCCTATGGACAGAGTGTCTTTCTCGGTACGGGATCAAAGATCATCGGTGAGCGTATCAATCCGACCGGAAAGAAGCGGTTTAAGCAGGCACTGAAAGAGCATGACTTGGATTATATCTTAAGAGAGGGGATTACCCAGCAGGATAACGGGGCACATATTCTGGATGTGAATGTGGGACTCCCGGATATTGATGAACCGGCACTGATGAAAGAAGTGGTGCAGGAACTTCAGAGCGTTACAAGTCTTCCGCTTCAGATTGATACCGTTGATGTGGAAGCGATGGAGGGTGCGTTAAGGATTTATAATGGAAAGGCGATGGTCAATTCTGTCAGCGGAAAGCAGGAGTCTATGGACAAAGTATTTCCACTGATCCAGAAATACGGAGGAGTCGTGATCGGACTTGCACTGGATGAGAACGGAATCCCGGCAGATGCCGAGGGAAGAGTGCAGGTTGCAAAGAAGATCATTGCAGAAGCGGCAAAGTATGGGATCGAAAAGAAAGATATCGTCATTGACGCACTGGCAATGACCATTAGTTCTGAACCGGAAGGTGCAAAGATCACGCTGGAGACACTGAGAAGGCTCAGGGATGAAGTTGGAGTCTGCACGGTACTGGGAGTATCTAATATTTCATTCGGACTTCCAAGCCGTCCGATCGTCAATTCCATTTTCTATACCATGGCAATGCAGAATGGATTGAGCGTGGGAATCATCAATCCGGGTTCAGAGGATATGATGAAAGCATGGTATGCATTTCATGCCCTGATGGCTCTGGACAGTAACTGTGAGAAATATATTGCAAGGTATGCACAGCAGCCGGGAACGACTCCGGTACAGGCAGCAGGCGGAAAGCATACGATGACATTGCAGAGTGCGATCGAGAGAGGACTGAAAGAAGAAGCCAGTTCGATCACGGCAGAACTGGCAGAGCAGAAAGATGCACTGGATATCATTAATGAAGAACTGATCCCGGCTCTGAACAATGTAGGTGAGGGATTTGAAAAAGGAACTGTATTCCTTCCACAGCTTCTGATGAGTGCAGAGTCTGCAAAGAGTGCATTTGCAGTACTCAAAGAAAGAATGGATCAGAGCGGGGAAGTACAGGAGAAAAAAGGAAAGGTCATCCTTGCGACAGTCAAGGGAGATATCCACGATATCGGAAAGAATATCGTAAAAGTCCTGCTGGAAAATTACAGTTTTGATGTGATCGATCTCGGAAAAGATGTTCCGCCGGAAAAGGTAGTTGAGACGGTTCTTGAGCAGGATGTCCATTTAGTTGGCCTGAGTGCCCTGATGACAACGACGGTTGTAAGTATGGAAGAGACAATCCGCCAGTTGCGGGAAAAAGCCCCGGATTGCCTGGTGATGGTAGGCAGGAGCTGTGCTGAATCAGGAATATGCTGATATGCGGAGCAGATTTTATGGAAAAGATGCCATGCAGTCCGTACATTATGCACAGAAGGTATTCAGTTGAGTTATGCACAGAAGGTGTTCAGTCGAGCCACTTTACAAAAGTGGACTGCTATGATATATTTTAAGTTAGGCTTTTTGAGCAAAAGAGGAGGATGATGTATGCAGCCATACGGAGTAAACCAATTAAGAAAAATGTTTTTGGAGTTCTTTGAGAGCAAGGGACATCTTGTGATGAAGAGCTTTTCTTTAGTACCACATAATGATAAGAGTCTTCTCCTGATCAATTCAGGAATGGCTCCGCTGAAACCATATTTTACAGGACAGGAGATCCCTCCGAGAAGAAGAGTGACTACCTGCCAGAAGTGTATCCGTACAGGAGATATTGAAAATGTAG